>Ga0247836_1003893_pt1 | contig 19346 bp, 11 predicted proteins | sample LaCruzMarch2015__4_FD_187116 | JGI IMG/M metagenome (GOLD analysis project Ga0247836, IMG submission 187116) | Freshwater microbial communities from meromictic Lake La Cruz, Castile-La Mancha, Spain - LaCruzMarch2015_14m | ecosystem: Environmental > Aquatic > Freshwater > Lake | place: Spain... | reverse complement strand
GAGCAGCTCGATACCGACCAGGGAGACCTTCAACCACGCATCGATCACGATGCCCTTGTCCAGGATGCGGTCAACGACTTCGGCCAGGCTGGAGGAATCGGTGGAGTTGGCGACTTTTGCCATTTTATTTACCCTCTGAAACGTTATTGAATTGCACGTGATGTGCGCCGGGAGCGAACCGACCGGGCCTTGGGTCATTTTGCACATCCCGGTGCACCCATCCCGCCGGGGGAGTCCCCTGCGCCGCACGATACCGCCGGCGGGGTCAGGGCTTCCCGGTGTGGCATCCTGCCGACTCGGTCGCTTGATGGGGATAGAGCATGGCGCGTGCCAGAATTGAAATGCGCTGGCCGCTAGGAATAATTTCTATAAGAAACAACACGCCATAGAGTAGCATCGCGGTTCGCGACCGGGCAGTCAGGGAGGATGCGACCAGCATTTGCTATGGAATCCATTCCATAACTCTGGTGCCGGACCCCTATCGCGCCCCTATCGCCCGCATCCTGGACCAACTCGCGTATTGGCGCCGCGTCGAACGGACGGCACGTGGTAAACCCCTTTCTACCGCTTGGCTTTATCGGGGCGGCCCTGCGCGCGCCGGCCGCACCCGGGCCTTGACCACAATGCCGACCGCATCGCCTCTGCCCGGAGTCCAAGGCTTCAGCCTTGGCGCGCGCCAAGGCTGAAGCCTTGGACTCCAGGCGTTTGGGCAGCGGCGCTTGACTTAACGGCAGTGACGGCCGGGGGGTTCTCTTGGCGTCTTGGCGTGAGCAATGGCCCGATTTCGGATCAGCGGGCTCAGGTCGAGCCGGGCCGAAACCGCCGCAACCGCAGGCTGTTGGTGACGACAAAGAGGCTGGAGACGGACATGGCGCCCGCCGCGATCATGGGGTTCAGGAGCCACCCGGTGAGCGGGTAGAAGGCCCCGGCGGCGAGCGGGATGAGTGCCACGTTATAGGCATAGGCCCAGAAGAAGTTGAGCCGGATGGTGCGCAGCGTCTGCCGCGCCAGGGCCACCGCGGCGGCGACCGCGGCCAGGTCGCCGGTCATCAGGATGACCTCGCCGGCCTCCACGGCGATCTCGGTACCGGTGCCGATGGCGATGCCGCAATCGGCCTGGACCAGCGCGGGGGCGTCGTTGATGCCGTCGCCGACGAAGGCGACCCGGTGGCCCTGGGCCTGGAGGCGTTTGACCTCGGCGGCCTTGTCGCCCGGCAGGACCTCGGCGATTACACGCTCGATGCCGAGGCCCCGGGCGACCGCCTCCGCGGTGCCGCGACCGTCGCCGGTGAGCATGGTGAGACGCAGGCCGAGCCCGCGCAGTCGCGCGAGCGCCGCTGCGCTGCTGGCCTTAATGGGGTCCGCCACCGCCAGCACGGCCAGCAGTTGCCCGTCGGCCGCCAGATAGATCGGCGTCTTGCCCTCAGCCGCCAGGTGCTCCGAGCGCTCGGCCGCAATCGCCGGATCGACCCCCAAGCGCGCCATGAAGCGGTCGGCCCCGACCGCGACCCGACGCCCCGCGACCAGCGCCTGGATGCCGAATCCGGGGACGGCCTCCACCTCGGCCGCCGGCTCCAGGGCCAGCCCACGCCCCTGCGCGGCCGAGACGATGGCGGCGCCCAGCGGATGCTCGCTGTGCCGCTCCACGGCGGCGGCCAGGGCCAGGGCGGCGTCCTCGGTGGTCCCGAAGGTGGTCAGATCGGTCAGGACCGGGCGCCCCTCGGTCAGGGTCCCGGTCTTGTCGAGCACCACCTGGTCCACCCGCGCCAGGGTCTCCAGGGCCGCCCCGCGGCGAAAGAGCACCCCCAGGGCCGCGCCGCGCCCGGTGGCGACCAGGATGGCGGTGGGCGTGGCCAGGCCCATGGCGCAGGGGCAGGCGATCAGGAGCACGCTGAGCGCGGTGACGAAGGCGTAGCTCAGGGCCGGCGCCGGACCCAGCCACAGCCAGGCGAGGAAGGTCAGCAGGGCCAGGCCCATGACCAGCGGGACGAAGACCGCCGCGATGCGATCGGCGACCCGCTGGATCGGGAGCTTGCCGGCCTGCGCCTCCTCCACCAGGCGCACGATCTGCGCCAGCACCATGTCCGCCCCCACGCGCGTGGCCCGGTAGCGGAAGGCCCCGGTCTGGTTCACCGTCGCGCCCACCACCGGGTCCCCGGGGTCCTTGCGCACGGGCAGCGGTTCACCGCTGATCATGGATTCATCGACGTAACTGCCGCCCTCGGTGAGGATCCCGTCGACCGGGATGCGCTCCCCGGGCCGCACCGCGAGCAGGTCCCCGGGCAGCACTGCCGCGGCCGGAATCTCCGCCTCCCCGTCCGGGCGCACCACCCGGGCGGTCTGGGGTTGCAGGCGTACCAAGCGGCGGATGGCCTCCGAGGTGCGGCCCTTGGCCAGGGCCTCCAGGGTGCGCCCGAGCAGGATCAGGGTGACGATGACGGCCGCCGCCTCGAAATAGAGGTTGGCGGTACCGGGGGGGAAGCGCTGCGGGAACAGCAGTGCGGCGACCGAGTAGAGATAGGCGGCCAGGCTCCCGATCATCACCAGGCTGTTCATGCCGGGCGCCAGGTGCCGCACCTCGGTCCAGCCGGACGCCAGGAAGCGCCGGCCCGCCCACAGCAGGACCGGGGTGGCCAGGACGAACTGGGCCCAATCCCAGGCGGGCGCGGGCGTCGCCGCGTGGGGTGCCAAGCCCAGCCCGTGCAGGAGCATGGGTCCCATACTGATCAAGAGCAGCGGCACCGTGAAGACCGTGGCCAGAATGAGGTCCCGCCGCAGCCCGGCGAACGCTTGCGCCTGCCGTACATCGGTCGCGTCCGGCTGCGCTCCGGCAGCCGCGGGCGCCGATGCGGGTGGGGGCGTGGGCGCGTAGCCCGCCGCGCGAATCGCCGCGACGATGCGCTCAGGATCCAAGGTCGCCGGGCGATACCGGACCGTGGCGGACTCGGTGCTCAGATTGACGCTCGCCTCGATCACCCCCGGCAGCGCCAGGATGGCGCGCTCGACCCGCCCCACGCAGGAGGCGCAGGTCATGTCCGAGACGCCGATGCGGATTTCCTGGGTCATTTCGATCTCCTCAAGACGCTGACGACCCGCTGCGGCCGCCCGTAGGCCGCACACGCGGCAACACTGTTTCCTAGTAAATCACTTTTTTTGGTTCCGCGGATGCCCTACAGTACAGACACGGGATTCCCGACTCGGCAGCATCACGCCATTATCTCTCCGGGGGCAACCACATGACACCGACCGCTTGCTACGCCTGGCCCGCGATGACGCTGCACTGGCTCATCGCCGCCCTGATCCTGGTCACCCTGCCGCTCGGCTGGTACATGCAGGACCTGCCGCTCTCGCCCACCAAACTCCAGCTCTTTTCCTATCACAAATGGATCGGCGTCACCGTGCTCCTGCTGGTCCTGCCGCGCCTCTGGGTCCGGCTGAGCTACCGACCACCGGCGCTCCTGCCGGCCCCCGTCTGGCAGCAGCGCATCGCCTTGGTCACCCACGGCGCACTCTACGTCCTCATGGCCGCAGTGCCCCTGTCCGGCTGGCTGATGAGTTCAGCCAAGGGGTTCCCGGTCGTCTATCTCGGCGTCCTGGCGCTGCCGGACCTGGTCCCGAAGGACCGGGCACTCGGCGAGGTCTTGCAGGTGCTGCACCAGACCCTGGCCTTCAGCCTGGCCGGGCTGATCGTCCTACACGTCGCCGCGGCCCTGAAGCACCAACTCATCAACCGGGACGCGACGCTGCGCCGGATGTTGCCCTTCGGCCGCTGAGACCTTGAGTTCCGTCCACCCCGGCCAGACTAACCCGCAACGAGGACCCGACCATGCACGCTACCCACGGCCGCCGTCTCGCCCGCCTGACGCCCGCCCTCCCCGCCCTGCTGCTTGCGCTTGGCCTGGGCCAGGCGCAGGCCATTGAGGTCACTCAGGTCCAAGCCGACCGCAGCAAGGTCAGCTTCACCTTCAAACAGATGGGCGTACCGGTCACCGGGGCCTTCGCCGGCGCCACCGGCACCCTGCGCTTCGACCCCGCCCACCCGGAGACGGCCACGGCCCGGATCGCGATCGACCTCGCCGGCATCGACGCCGGCTCCCAGGAGGCCAACGACGAGGTGGTGGGCAAGCAGTGGCTCAACGTCAAGGCCTTCCCAACCGCGGAGTTCGTCGCGAGCCGCGTCGAGGCCCGTGGTAACGGCTACGCGGCCATCGGCAAACTCACGATCAAGGGGACGACCCGGGACCTTACCGCGCCCTTCAGCTTCAAGTCGGAGGGAACCACCGGCGTCTTCGACGGCGCCTTCGTGTTCAAACGCCTGGACTTCGGGATCGGCGAAGGCATCTGGTCTGATGTGGACACGGTTGCTAACGAGATCGAGATCAAGTTCCATGTCGTCGCCACCGGCACGCCGGCGGCCGACCAATAACAGGGCGTTCCGCCTTGTCTTGCGATCCGCCGAAACCACGAAGGTCTTGATCACGGTTCCGACCGTAGGGTGGACAAACGCTAGCGCGGTCCACCGAATCCCGCGCCGCCGCTGGTGGACCGCGCTGCGCTTGTCCACCCTACGATGCGGCCGGAATGATCACCAAGGCCGCCACGAAGGGGCGCGACCTACCAGCCCAGGGCAACGCCCTGGGTGTGAGGTCTATCGGCGCCTGGCCCTGAAAGGGTGTGACGTCAGGATCACCGCTGTTTTGTCACGCCCTTTCAGGGCTAAGCCAATCAATCAACCCCCTCCCAGGGCGTTGCCCTGGGCTGGTATGTTTGACCCCGTTGGGGTCAGTATTCTACATCAGGAGGAACGCGGTATCAGCAAACCCAACCAGCCGCACCGACTGACAACCATTGCCTGACAACCTGAGAGAGAGACCATCATGAAGCAGTTCACCGCCGCCGCCGTTCTCGTTACCCTCTCCGCTGCTACCCTGGCCGACCCCGTGACCTACATCGTCGACAGCAATCACACGCTGCCGCGGTTCGAGTATAACCACCTGGGCTTCTCCACCCAGGTCGGCCGCTTCGACAAGGCCACCGGCAAGATCGTGCTCGATCTTGCCGCCAAGACCGGTTCCGCCGATATCGTCATCGACGCCACCTCGGTGAACACCGGCAGCGCGAAGTTCGACGAGCACATCCAGAGCGAGGACTTCCTCGATACTGCCAAGTATCCCACCATCACCTTCAAAGGCGAGCGCTTCAAGTTCCAGGGCGACAAGCCGGCGAAGGTCGAGGGCCAACTCACCATCAAGGGCGTGACCAAACCGGTCACCCTCACCGTCACCACCTTCAACTGCGGGCTCCACCCCATGGCCAAGAAAGAGGCCTGCGGCGCCAATGCCTTCACCAGCATCAAGCGCTCCGAATTCAACGCCGGAAAATACGCCCCCATGGTCAGCGATCAGGTCACCCTGAACATCCCCGTCGAGGCCATTAAGGAATAGACTCGCACGGTGTCTTGGGAGCCCGAGCTACGCCAAGAACCCCTCCAGCACCGCGATTTGCTCGGGCGTATTGAGCGCCGGGGCGTGTCCGCAGCCGGGGATGGTGACCAACCGGGCCCGGGGGCCGCGGGCGGTCATTTCCTCGGCTACCTGCGCCTCGACCAGGTCCGACACCTCCCCGCGCAGGGCCAGGACCGGGCAGGTGATGGCATCGAAGAGCGCCCACATATCGGACGCCTGGAACTGCTCGGCGAAGACCCGCATCACCGCCGGATCATAGTGCGAGGAGATGCGCCCGTTGTCGCGTCGGCGCATTGAGGTCTCGGCCATCAGGCGCCACTCCTCATCGCTCAGGCGGCCGAAGGGGGCATAGACGGTGCGCAGGAAGGTCTCGAACTCGGTCATGCCGGCGAACTCGGGGACCAGGGTGACATAGGCCAGGATACGGTCGATGGCGACCTGATTGAGCCGCGGGGCCACATCATTGAGCACCAGGCGCTCGATGCGCGGCGCCGTCTCCGCCGTACCGGCCAGGGCCATGCCGATGATGCCACCCATGGAGGTACCGACCCAGCCGCAGCGCGCGATCCCCAGCCGGTCCAACAACTCCAGCGCGTGCCGGCAATAGGTCGGGATGCTGTAGTCCTCGTCCGGCACTGCCGACCAACTCGACAGCCCCCGCCCGATCGTATCGGGGCACAGCACATGGAAGCGGTCGGCGAACCGGCGGGCCAGGGTATCGAAGTCCCGGCCGGTCCGCGCCAACCCGTGCGCCAACACCAGGGCGGGGGCGGCGGGGTCGCCCCAGGCAGTCAGATGGACCTCGTGGCCGGCAATGGGGAGATAGGACGAGCGTGGGGAAATCATAGGTCGGATACCCTTTGGTGTTCGAGGCGCGTCATGAAGTATATCCCCCATTTCGACGCTCTGCGTGGGAATGCCGTCGTAGGCGTTCCAATGATCAGAAGCACCAACCGTCACTGGATCGCGTGGATTTGCGCCTAAGCTGGCGCGTGCAAGCGAGAGACACGGATTCCACAAGGGAGCAGATAAGATCGTCCGGATATCGCGACCTGATACCGGTTTCAGTTTGCCGAGCCATCAAGACACCTCCCAGTCGTCGATTTGCAGTTCGCCTTGAGGCCCACGTTGCAAGGGCTCACCCTGCCACGCACCCGCTGTGCGCTCGAACAACCCCTCCGGCCAACCTGGAGTAAATACGCTAACCTGCGCTTCCGCATCATCAAGCGCCAGAAAAACGACCTCGACGCGCCGTGAGCGCAGGTCTTTGGGACATTCAATGGTCGGCGGTATACTGTCATAGATCTGTCGCAAGGCTTTCATCATCTACCTCCCCTGAGTGTCGAAAAAATTGTTTCTGTTGCGCCGCCTTTCAAAGATCGCTTATTTCGCTATGAGGGAGGTAGCTATGGTGCCCATGATACCAATGAGTTGATATCCGGAAAAACCACTCGCGACACCGCAGTATGGACAGATCGCATGCTTCTCCGAATCATAAAGATGCCCACCTGGGCAGGAAGCCATTGTGATAGGTGCTATTGGCGCGCTGTCATAGACTTCACTTAGATTAGTCTCGATGCCGCAAAATGGACAGGAGCTATAGGCTTCTGAGTTGTACGAATGCGCTTGCGGGCACGAAACCATAACCTCTGGCGTAACGTGGGACTCAGAAACACTCTCGACTCCGCAATATGGACAGATCTCATGCTGATCCGAGAGAATCGGAGTATCCGACCCGGTGCCCTCGCCGTCAAGATCTGGGATGGCGCTCGGGGTCCGCAAGAGAACGCAGAGCGCTCGATCGGTTCGTCTGGGGTCGGCGCGGCGGTTCGCGGCCAGAACGCGTAGGAGGCGGGACCGTGGAAACGCCGCACGGAGGTGCAGCGGGCTTTGATCATAACTCTGACCATCGCGTGTGCCACGAGGCCGTTGGTCCGCACAGCGGACCCTACGGAGCGCGGGCTTACCGTAGGGTCCGCTGTGCGGACCGAGCGCCGCCGGCCGAAGTGATGATCAAGGCCGCACCGGGGGTGCGGCGCCCCCGGCCTACAACGGGTGATCCGCGGCGAGGCTTGAATGGACATCCGCCGCGGCGGCGGGCCGCGCCCGCAAATCAGCCCCCCGCAGCGACTCCCAGGTTACATAGAGCGTCGGCACGAAGATCAGTGTCAGCAGTGAGCCGACCAAGAGCCCGCCCATGATGGCAAAGGCCATGGGGCCCCAGAACACCGTCGGGGCGATGGGAATGAGCCCCAGCACCGTGGACATGGCCGTCAGCATGATGGGGCGGAAGCGTGAGCTGCTGGCCTCTACCACGGCGTCCCAGATCGCCATGCCGGCGGCCCGGTCCTGCTCGATCTGGCTGATCAGGATCACGGAGTTCTTGGCGATCATGCCGACCAGCGAAAGCACGCCAAGGATGGCGACGAAGCCCAATGGCTTGTCCGCCAGGAGCAGGGCTGCGACCACGCCGATCAGGCCCAGGGGCACCACGCTGACGACCATGACCAAGAGCGGAAAGCTGCGCAGTTGGAACATCAGCACCGTGAGCATGATGAGCAGCATCAGCGGCACCACGGCCATGACCGAGGCCTGCGACTGGGCACTCTCCTCCACCGTCCCGCCCAATTCAATCGTATAGCCCGTCGGCAGCCCGGCCGCCAGTGCGGCGACCCCAGGGGCCAGGGCCTCGACCACCGAGTCGGGCAGGACACCAGGCCCCACGTCGGCCTGCACGGTGAGGGTCGGCACCCGGTCACGCCGCCAGATGAGCGGGAAGTCCTGGCCGAACTCGAAGGTGGCGATCTGATTGAGCGGGATGCTGCGCCCATCGGGCAGCGCGACCGGCAGCGTCTGGAGGCCGGCGAAGGAGAGGCGCTGGCCCTCTTGCTCCCGCATCACCACGTCGATCAGGAAGATGTCGTCGCGCACCTGGGTGACGGTGGTGCCGGAGATGTTGGTATTGAGCGCCGCGGCGATGGCCTGGGCGCTCAGCCCCAGGCGGCGCGCCTGGTCCTGGTCGATCTGGACCGAGAGCTGCCGGGCGGGCTCCATCCAATCGAAATTGACATCCCGGGTGCTCGGGTCGGCGGCGACCACCTGGGCCAGTTGCAGCGCAATCTCGCGCAATTGCACCGGGTCTGGTCCGATCACCCGGTATTGAATGGGCCAGCCCACCGGCGGCCCCAGTTCCAGGGGGGCGACCCGCCCGACCGCGCTGGGGAACTCCTCCTTGAGGACCGTCTCCAGTTTGGTCTGGAGCCGCTCGCGCGCTTCCACGTCCTTGGCGACGATGACCACCTGGGCGAAGAAGGGCTGCGCCAACTGCACATCGAGCGGCAGATAGAAGCGCACCGCCCCCTGGCCCACATAGGTGCTCCAATGATCCACGTCCGCGTCCTGCTTGAGGATGGCGTCCAGCCGCTCGGCCGCGCTCTGTGAGGCATGAATCGACGCGTTCTGCGGCAGGGTCAGGTTCACCAGCAGGTCGGGCCGATCCGAACTCGGGAAGAACTGCCGGGGCACCCGCTGCATCCCATAGAGGGAGACGACGAAGAGTGCGATGGTGACGAGGATGGTCAGCCAGCGCACGCGCATGGCGCCGCTCAGGAAGGCGCGATAGGCGCGCATCACCGGACCGGGCTTGGCGGGCTCGGCGCTGGTATTCTTAGGCGGAACCAGCAGGACCATACCCATGAGCGGTGCGAAGACGACCGCGACCACCCAGGACACCAGGAGCGCAATGGCGACCACCGCGAAGATGGAGAAGGTGTATTCCCCGGCGGTGCTCTGGGCGAAGCCGATGGGGACGAAGCCGGCAATGGTGACCAGGGTGCCGGTCAGCATGGCGAAGGCGAGGGTGCGATAGGCATGGGTAGCGGCGGTGAACTTCTCATCCCCCAGGGCCAGGCGCCGGGTCATGGCGTCTACCGTGGTCATGGCGTCGTCCACCAGGAGTGCCAGCGCGATGATGAGGGCGCCGAGTGAGATCCGGTGCAGGTCGATGTGCACCAGCCCCATGATGGCGAAGACCAGCGCGAGCGTCAGCGGGATGGACAGGGCCACCACGGTCCCGGCGCGTACCCCCAGGCTCAGGAAGCTCACGGCCAGGATGATGCCGATCGCCTGCCACAGGGAGGTCGTGAAGTCATTGATCGCCTCGTCCACCGTCACCGGCTGGTCGGCCACGCGGGTGACCTCGATGCCGAGCGGGAGATCGGCGACGAGGCCCTGCATGGTGTTGCCGATGTTCTTGCCGAGCGCCAGGATGTCGCCGCCCTCGCGCATCACCAGCGCGAGCCCGAGCGCGGGCTGTCCATCGACCCGGAACATCGGCTGGGGCGGGTCCGCATAGCCGCGGCGGACCGTCGCGATATCGCCCAGGCGCAGCATCCGGTCGCCGATGGCGAAGTTGACGGCCAGCAGATCCGCCTCGGAGCGGAAGGCGCCGGAGACGCGCAGCGACATGGCCTCGTCCCCGGTCTGGATGACGCCGGTCGGGCGCACCACATTCTGCGCCTGGAGCGCGGCCGTGAGTGCCGCGGGGTCGAAGCCGAGACCCGCGAGCTTGGCCATATCGAATTCGATGAAGATGCGCTCGTCCTGGGCGCCGAGCACGTCGACCTTGGCCACGTCTTTCACGCGCAGCAGGCGTGAGCGCACGTCCTCCACATAGTCGCGCAGTTCCCGGTGGCTGAAGCCGTCCGCGGTGAAGCCGTAGATGATGCCGAAGGTGTCGCCGAACTCGTCGTTGAAGCCGGGGCCGATGATCCCGGCCGGCAGGCTGTGGCGCATGTCGGCCACCTTCTTGCGCACCTGGTACCAGGTGTCCGGGACCGCGTCCGGGGAGGTGCTGCCCTTCAAATCCACGAAGATGGTGGTGGTCCCGGCGTTGGTGAAGCTGCGCAGGTGGTCGAGGTTAGGGACCTCCTGCAGGGTGCGCTCCAGGCGCTCGGTGACTTGGTCGAGCGTGTCCTCCAGGGTCGCCCCCGGCCAGGCGGCGCGCACCACCATGGTCCGGAAGGTGAAGGCCGGGTCCTCGGCACGGCCCAGGCTGAAGAAGGCCGCCACCCCCGCGGACACCGCCACGATCATCAGGAAGACCATCAGGGAGCGGTTGCGGATGGCCCAGCCGGAGAGGTTGAAGCCGCTCATGGCTTGGCCCCGGATCCGGTTCCGGCCCCGGGCTGGGGCTGCGGCTGGGGCGCCGCCGGCGTGATCTCCACCGGCAACTCGGACTGGGGTGCGGGCGGCCTGGCCGCCCCGCCCTGCCCGAGCAGCCGCACCTCCTGCCCGGGTCTCAAGGTCTGGACCCCGGCGGTGACCACCAGTTCGCCGACATCGAGCCCCTGGGCGACCAGCACTCGGTCCAGTTCAAAGCGCGCGACATCGATGTTGCGCAGGGCCACGCGGTTGTCCGCGCCGTTCAGCACCCAGACCGCTGGCTGCCCCTGGGAGGCGGTAAGGGCCGAGGCCGGGACATGGATGCCGGCGCTGCCGCCCAAGTGGACCGCGCCGGTGACGCTGGAGCCCAGGCGCATGGCCGCCGGCGGATTCTCCAGGCCCACGCGGACGCGGAAGGTGCGGGTCACCGGGTCCGCCTGGGGCGAGACCTCGCGCACCCGGCCGGTGGCGCGGACCGCGGGATCGGAACTCAAGACCACCTCCACCGGGTCCTCGGCGGAGGCCGTGTCCTTGACCCGCGCCGGCACGTCGAAGACCGCGTCCCGGCCGCCCTGGCGCGCCAACTGCACCACCATGCGCCCGGCCGCGACCACCTCCCCCGGCTCGGCCCCGCGGGCGGTGACGGTCCCCGCACCGTCCGCCACCAGGTTGGTATAGGAGAGGTTGTTCTCCGCGGTGGCCACCTGGGCGCGGACCGCGTCGACCTGGGCCTGGGCCGCCTGCCGGGCCTCCACCGCCCGATCGAACTGGACCCGCGGGACGAAGCCGCGGGGCATCAGCGGCTCGTAGCGCGCCACCGTGTTGCGCGCCTCCGTCAGGCGCGCCATGGCACTCGCCAGGTTGGCGCGGGCGGCCTCGAGCGCGTTGCGCGCATTGGCCGGGTCCAGGCGCGCGACCACCTGCCCGGCGCGCACCCGATCACCGACATTGACCGAGCGGGCGATCAACTGGCCGCTGACCCGGAAGGCCAGATTGACCTCGTCCTGGGACTGGACGTTGCCGGTCAGAATCACCGTCTCGCCACCGGGGGCCTCCTCTACCGTCACCACCCGCACCGGGCGGATCGGCTCGGGCACCGGTTTGGCGTCCTCGCCCGGTTGGCAGGCGCAGAGCAGGACCGTCAGGGCGAGGGTGCCGGGGAGGCGCCGCAGGGCACCGGATCGGACGCCGGATCGGACACCGGGGGTCGCGCCCACCGCGGCGGCGGGCTGGGGCACTATCGATTGTTCCAAGAAGACACCTCCGGCGCTCGATCTGCGCGCCTCTGCATGGCCGAAAAGGGGCATATTATCAGCGATTCAAGATTTGGCCCGTACCGGTGTTGAGTCTGCTTGATCGGGAGCGTCGCGCAGCGCCGCCGTGGGAGCGGCTTCAGCCGCGACGCGACCGCGCAAGCCGCCGTGACCTCGTCGCGACTAACCGCCCTGAGGTGTGGTCGGTTCCCGGTTTCGTGTGGTTCCCGGTTTCGTGCGCCGGTTCGCCCGGCTGGAAGCCGGGGAACCCAGCCGGCACGGATGCCGGCGCTCCGCCGGAGCGCCGGCTTCCAGCCGGCCCTGGGTCTGGCGGCTTCCAGCCGCCAGTGTGGGATGATCGCACCCGGCAGCCGCGCCCACGACCTTGGCCTCTGCCAGGGTCTCGCTAGAGATTAGATCAGCCGAGGGCGTCCCACAGCACGGCGTGTGTCCCCGGGTGCGGTCGTCCCCGGTTTCGCCGGGAACCGAGCGGTGATTGGCGGAACCGCTGCGCGTTCCGCCCTACGATGAGAACCAGCGGACCCTGTCGAAGGGCGATACCAAGCGTTTCGAGTGGATACATGACGGCCACTGACCGCGCCAAGAGTGCAAGAATATCGACGCCATCACCCTGAAACTGACGCCCCCATGAATCTGATCGGTCGCCGTCTGGCGCTGCTGGCGCTGCTGCTGGCGCCCTTGTCCGCGGTCGGCGACGACACGGTGCGGCTACAACTGAAGTGGCAGCACCAGTTCCAGTTCGCCGGATATTACGCGGCCCAGGCCATGGGCTACTACCGCAACGCGGGGCTGGAGGTCGAAATTCTACCCGCCGAACCGGGAGAAGACGCGGTGCGGCAGGTGCTCGAGGGCCAGGCCGAGTTCGGCGTCGGTTCCACGGAGCTGCTGCTGCTGCGGGAACAGGGGGTACCGGTCGTGGTCCTGGCGGTCATCTTCCAGCATTCACCCCTGGCGCTCATGACCCTAAAAGAAGATGGCATTCAGACCATCCATGACTTGGCTGGCCGCAAGGTCATGATCGAGCCTGGGTCGGCCGAACTCCACGCCTACCTGCGCCGAGAGGGGATCTCCGCCGACAAGCTTACGCTGGTGCCCCACACCTTTGACGTCCAGGAACTGCTCTCGGGCGCGGTGGACGGCATGTCCGTCTATGTCACCGATGAACCCTTTGCGCTGAAGCAGGCGGGGCGGGAATACCTGCTCTATTCCCCTCGGGCGGTGGGGATCGATTTCTACGGCGATAACCTCTTTACCACCGAGGATCTGCTCCGCAGGCAGCCCGAGTTGGTCAAGAAGTTCCGGGAGGCGAGCCTCAAGGGGTGGGACTACGCGATGCAGCACCAGGAGGAGGTGGCACGCCTCATCTACGACCGTTACAGCCAGCGGCACAGTCTGGAGCACCTCCGCTTCGAGGCCCGGCAGATGGAGTCGCTGCTCCAGACGGCGCTGATCGAGGTCGGCCACATGAATCCGGGCCGGTGGCGCAACATCGCCGAAGTCTATGGGGAAATGGGCATGCTGCGGCGGGACTTCGACCTGAATGGCTTCCTCTACGACCCCCAGCCGCGGGACCTGACCTGGCTTTTTGGTGTGGTTGCCGTCGTTGCCTTCCTGTTGCTGATTGCCGTTCTGGCGGCGGTCCGTTTTGCCCGGCTCTCCGGGGCCTTGCACAAGAGCAATGACGAGCGGGAGAAGACGGAGGTGGCGCTCCGGGAAAAGGAGGAAAAGTACCGCATTCTATTCCTGGAATCACCGGACGCCTATCTGATCGTCAGCGACGGTGTGTTTGTCGATTGCAACCGGGCCGCCGAGGCCATGCTGGGGGCCGGACGGGCGGAGATTGTCGGTCTCGCGCCCGACGAGATCTCTCCCGAATTCCAGCCCGACGGCAAAAAGTCGATGGATGCGGCTCGAGAAAAGATCGCCCTGGCCTTGCAATGCGGCCGTCTCACCTTCGAGTGGGTCCATCGCCGCCGGGACGGCACGGATTTCCAGGTCGAGGTCTCCCTTGCGACGATCCGCCTGGACGGAAAAGACGCCTTCTTTATCACCTGGCGCAACATCAGCGAACGCAAGCAGGTAGAAGCGGCACTCGCAGAGCGAGAAAAGCAACTCCGGAATCTATTCGAAAATGCCCCGGTGGGGATATTCCACTCCAACCTGGAAGGACGGATGGTGGAGGCCAACCCTGCACTGGCGAACATGCTGGGATATTCATCTCCGGATGAATTGACAACAGCCATCGCCAACATGACCACCCAAATCTACAATGACCCGGAACTGCGCCCGCAGATCATGACTGCATTGCTGGATACCGAGGGTTGGGTCCACTATGACGATGTCGTCTGGCGCTGCAAGGATGACCGCCTCATCACGGTTGATATGACCGGGCGGAAAGTGCTGAACAACACGGGAGCCATCGCCTACCTGGAAGGCTTTATCGAAGATATCACCGGGCGGAAGCAGGCCGAGGAGGCTCTGCGGGAGAGCGAGCAATTTCTTAAGAACGTCATTAACAATAATCAGGACGGCATGCTCGTGCTGGATCGGGCGCAGCGCGTGGTGCTGGTCAATCCGGCGGCGACGACGTTACTGGGTACCACCGCCGAGGCATTGCTGGCGCACGAGTTTGGTTATGTGGCGGCCGATGTCCCCGTTGAGATTCAGGTGCTCAGCGCGGCAAACCGCACGACTCTGGAAATATGGACCACCGACCTGGCGTGGAAAGGCGAGCCTGCCCAATTGGTGACCTTGCATGACATGACCGAACGCAAGCGGGTCGAAGAGGAGGTTTTGCGCAGCAACACCCGGTTACAACGTTTGGCGGACATTCTTCAACATCCTTCCGAAACGATTCAGGAGTTTCTTGATTACGCCCTGGAGCAGGCGCTCCAACTGACCGAAAGCAGGCTCGGCTTCATTTACCATTATCATGAAGATAACCGGGAGTTCGTCCTCAACACCTGGTCTCGGGACGTCATGCCGGAATGCGCCGTGGTCAATCCTCAAACCTGTTATGCGCTGGACCAGACCGGGCTATGGGGTGAAGCCGTCCGCCAACGCCGTCCGATCCTGGTCAACGATTTCCAAGCCGCTCATCCCTTGAAGAAGGGGTATCCGCCCGGCCATGTTCACCTGTCCAGGTTCCTGACGGTCCCCGTCTTCAGGGGTGAGCGCATCGTCGGCGTGGTGGGTATGGCCAACAAGGAAACCGATTACGCCGAAACCGACATTTTTCAGATCTCCTTGTTGATGGATGCCGTCTGGAGCGTCACCGAACGCCGACAGGCGGAAGCGGCGCTGCAAGCCAGCGAGGCGAAGTTTTCCCAGGCATTCATCGCCTCGACCTATGCCATCATCATTACCCGTGCGGCGGATGGCGTCATCGTGGAAGTCAATCCGGCCTTCGCGACCATGGTCGGCTACGCTCGAGCCGAGGTGTTGGGAAAATCCACCCTCGACCTGGCGCTCTGGGAGGACAGCCAGGACCGTCAGCACTTCCTGTCACTGTTAGTCGAGAGAGGGCGCGCCGATGCCCAGGAATATCGTTTCCGAAAAAAGAGCGGCGCTATCCTGATCGGGCTGCTTTCCGCCCGCCTCTTCACGCTGAACAATGAGCGGGTGTTGCTGGGAAACATTACCGACATCACGGAACGTAAACAGATCGAGGAAGAACTGGCCCGGTCGAGGGATGCGGCGCAGGCGGCCAATCGCGCCAAGAGTGAATTTCTGGCCAACATGAGCCACGAGATCCGCACCCCCATGAACGCGGTCATCGGCCTGACCCACCTGGCGCTCGAGACCGACCTGACGCCGAAACAACAGGATTATCTCCACAAGATCCAGAGTTCGGGCCAGGCCCTGCTGGGGCTCATCAACGACATCCTCGACCTGTCCAAGATCGAGGCGGACCGGCTGGAGTTGGAACAAATCCCCTTCAGCCTGGACGAGGTTCTGGACCGCATCGCCACCATGACCAGCCTGAAGGCCGAGGAAAAGGGGCTCAAATTCAGCTTCCACCTGGACCCGGCCACGCCGTGCCGCCTGCTGGGGGACCCGCTGCGCCTGGGGCAAATTCTTCTCAATCTGGTCAACAACGCCGTCAAGTTCACGGCCCAGGGCGAAGTTGTCGTCTCCGTGTCACCCGCGGCCCGGGCCGGCGCTGCGGTCCGGCTCGGCTTTGCGGTGCGGGACACCGGCATCGGCATCCTGCCGGCACAGCAGGCCCGGCTGTTCGAGGTGTTTTCCCAGGCCGACGGCTCGACGACTCGCCGCTACGGCGGTACCGGTCTGGGGCTGGCCATCAGCAAGAAGCTGGCGGACCTCATGGGGGGTGACATTAGCGTCGAGAGTGCTCCCGGTGTCGGGAGTACCTTTACCTGTACGCTGCCCTTCAGCCTGGATACGACGGCTGGCGACGCGCAGCAGGAGGTCAAGCCGACCGCCGGCGTTGTTGCAGTCGCCGCTGAACCGCGGCCCACCCTGTCCGGAGCGCGGGTGCTGCTGGTGGAAGACAACGACATCAACCAGATGGTGGCGCGGGAGATTCTGGAGCGCTTCGGCCTGGTCGTGGAGGTCGCCCGCGACGGGCGAGCGGCCGTGGAGCTGCTGCGCGCCCATCCCACCCGCTGCACCCTGGTCCTCATGGACCTGCAGATGCCGGAGATGGATGGCTTCGAGGCCACCCGGATCATCCGAGAGGAGTTGGGGCTTGACCTGCCGATCATCGCCATGACCGCTCATGCCCTGGCGGACGAGCGTCAACACTGTCTGGCCTCTGGTATGAATGACCACGTGGCCAAGCCCATCGATCCGCCGACCCTCCTGACGGTGCTCGCCCGCTGGCTTCCCCCCCGCGGCGATGCGGGAGAGGCTCCGAACGAGACCGCTGCGGCCACTGATCTCCCCGCTGTGCTTCCCGGGGTAGACCTGCCGGCGGCCCTTAGTCGACTCTCGGGCAACCGGGAACTGCTCCTGAAAATGCTGCGGCACTTCAGACAGGAGTGGTCAGGAGCGCATGAATCCATACACGTCGCCCTGTCGGCGGGCGATCTACAGCAAGCCCGCCGGACGGTCCACGCCCTGCGCGGAGTGGCGGGTAACCTGTCGATGAGCAACGTCTTCGCCGCCGCCGAAGCACTGGAACAGTCGCTGAAGCGGGAGGAGAATCGGGCGATCGAACGCTGCCTGGAGACGCTGACTGCGGCCCTCGCGCCGGTGCTGGCCGGACTGGAACGGTTGCCGCCCGCGTCGCCGCTCTCGGTCGACGTCGGCCCCTTGGATCACCCGCGGTTGGAACATCAACTCTCGGATCTGGCGCAATTGCTGCGCCGACAGGACATGAAGGCCGAAGCCTGCTTTGCCGAATTCCGGGAATGCCTGGGAGCCGGTGAGTGGGCAGACGCGATGGCGCGCCTGGGACAGCAGCTTGACCGGCTGGATTTTGCCGCGGCCAGGATAACGCTGGCGGAGGTGGCTGAGCTTCTGGGAATGGCGGCATTGGACCGACGAAGCGACAGGGACGTAGAGCCGGAGTTCCTACCCGACCCCCGTCCAAGGAACCAACCGGCCCGATAACGCACCTGGACCGAAATGGACATGACGGCCGCGCGAGAGCCACCGTGGATTCGCCGATAGGCTCAAACCGCGTGCCGCAACCGCCAGGCATGGACGAGCGTCGGGACATCGGTGCGCCACTCGCGCAGGACCACCGATACGGCCAAGTCCTCAAGGGCCGCCAGGATCCCCAGCCAGATCACGAGCGTAATCCAGACCCCGTCGGACTGAAGTACCAACAGCGCATAGAACCCGAGAAAGAGCGCGAACCCCCAGACCTTCGACGACCACAGGTGATAGCTGGCCTCGCGGCCGAATTTGGCGTAGCTCACGGCATAGCGGAGCAACCCCAGGGCGATCAGCACCGTAAGCGCTCCCGCATGGCCGGTGAGCACCCCCGGATACAGCCACCAGAGCGCGAACAGGGCGGCCAGAAAGAACAGTAGATCGGCCAGCGAATCGAGCCGCCGCAAGCCGGGCGTGACGATCGCGAGGTGCCGCGCAATGGCCCCGTCGAAATAGTCCGATACGGCGGCGAGGCTCAGACAGGCAGCGAAGGCCACGGGTAGCGGGGCAAAAAGCGCAAGCAGGACCAAGACCGGCGCCAGGCCCGCGCGCAGCAGGGTGAGCAGGAGGGGGACATGCTTGATCATCCGGGCGCTTGCGGCTTGCGCCATCAAGGGCCTTGGGTACCGGGATAGAACTCCAGGTCCAGCAGTTCGGTCTTGCCCATCGACTCCAATTCCTCGGCAAGATTGACGGCGTCGATCTCGGCGAACCGCTGTTCACGCACCAACCGTGCGGTCTGCGTGGCCCAACGGCACAGGTCTTGATCGTAGAGGGATTCCTGCATGCTGACCTCCCGACTTACCGCCGCTTGTTCAGGCTCTCCTGCAACAGCGCACCGAAGCTGCCCATGGTCTTCTCCGGGACCGGCTCGGCGGCCTTGGCGGCAGCGGCAGCAGCCCCCTTCGCGGCCGGCTTGGGCGGGGCATAGTTACGCACGTCCGGGATGTCGGACGGCTGCTTGGAGGCATCGAGCGTCAGGGCGATCCGGCGCCGCTCCAGGTCGACCCCGAGCACCGTCGCCTCGACCGTGTCACCGATGTTGAGCACCTCGCTCGGGTGGTTGACCCGCCGGTCGACCCCCAGTTCGCTGATATGGACCAGCCCGTCGAGCCCGGGGGCCAGTTCCACGAAGGCGCCGAAGGGCTGGAGACGGCTGACGGTTCCCGCGACCCGCGTGCCCACCGGGAAGATCTCCACCGCGTCCGCCCAGGGGTCGCGCGACAGGGCGCGGATCGAGAGCGCGATCTTGTCGCGCCCCTTGCCGTCCTTGGACGGTTCGATGCGCAGGATCGCCACCTCGACCGCCTGGCCGGTGCGCAGGACCTCGCTCGGATGCTTGATGTGACCGAAGGCGAGTTCGCTGATGTGGATCATGCCCTCGCAGCCGCCGATGTCGACGAAGGCGCCGTAGTCCTTGAGGGTGGTGACGACACCGGGGAGGATCGCGCCCTCTTTGAGCTGGGCGCGGGTCTCGGCGGCGCGCTGGCGTTGCTCCTCTTCGAGGATGGCGCGGCGCGAGACCACCAGGTTGGGACGGCGCCCGCCCTCGATCTTGGTGACGCGAAAATCCAGCCGCTGCCCGACGAACTCCGAAAGGTCCTCGATGAAGCGGATATCGATCTGTGACGCCGGGCAGAAGCCGCGCATCCCCGCGATCTGGACCTCGACCCCGCCCTTGACCGCACCGGTCACCTGGCCCTGGACCGGCAGCCCCTGGCTGTACGCCTGACGCACCTCCTCCAGGCCGTGGTACTTGTGCCCATGCTGGCTGCCGAGCATGAGAAAGCCGCCCTCGATGTCCTTGCCCGTGACCGCCGCC
>Ga0247836_1003889_pt1 | contig 19349 bp, 17 predicted proteins | sample LaCruzMarch2015__4_FD_187116 | JGI IMG/M metagenome (GOLD analysis project Ga0247836, IMG submission 187116) | Freshwater microbial communities from meromictic Lake La Cruz, Castile-La Mancha, Spain - LaCruzMarch2015_14m | ecosystem: Environmental > Aquatic > Freshwater > Lake | place: Spain... | reverse complement strand
GCCGGGCCTTCTTCGACTGGTACAACCACGCGCACCGGCACGCCGGCATCGCCTTCATGACGCCCGCGGCAGTGCATAGCGGACAGGTCGCGGCGATCCTGGAGACCCGCACGCGCACCTTGGCGGTTGCTTTCGACGCCAACCCGAACCGCTTCAAGGGCCGCTGTCCAACCCCGCAGCAGCCGCCTGACGCGGTCTGGATCAACCCGCCGGCCGCCACCGCGGCGACCGCCGAACAACCCCAGGAGTCTTCCGAGCAAGCTTAAAATCCGTACCCGGGTGTCTCATTTTGATTGACATATTCCGGTCGTGGTCTGTGCGGCAGACAACAGACAGGGCCATACCGACTATTTCACCCTGGCGGCCTGACTCGGGAGCCCCCACAATACAGACCATCAAGGCGCTAGGAGCAAGATCATGTCCAAGCTGACGACCCAGGCAAGAGCCGCTGTCCCGAACGGACAATTTGCGTTTCCCGCACCACGCAACGCGCCAGTCGACGACGCGAGCCCTGTGCGCAACGCGCTTGTGCGGTTCGATCACGTCACAGGCGGGAGCGACCGCGAACGCCGCGGACCCGCGGCCGCGATTGTCGCGGCCCTTTTTTCGGCACTCGCACTGTTCACCATCCCCATGCCCAGCCACGCCACAGAAGAGCCCGAATACCAGATCGTCCGCACGCTCGACGGGATCGAGATCCGCGAGTACGCCGGCTACACGGTCGCCGAGGTAGTCGTGGCCGGCCCGGCCGGCAAAGCCGGCAGCCAGGCGTTCCCGATCCTGGCGGGCTACATCTTCGGCAAAAACAAAGGTGATCGGAAACTTGCGATGACGGCACCGGTGACCCAGACGGCCGTTCCCGTGAAACTGGAGATGACGGCCCCCGTGACGCAGACCGCCGCGCCCGGCGGCTTTCTGGTGCAATTCGTGTTGCCCAAAGACGTGACCCTGGCGAGCGCACCCGAACCCCTGGACGCACGGATCACGTTGCGCGAAGTGCCGCCCAGTCGCGTGGCGGTCATCCGCTATTCGGGTTTCTGGTCGGAGTCCAACTACAACGAACACTTGGAGAAGTTACAGGCTGGCTTGCGCGCCGCGGACCTGGCCTGGTCGGGGGAACCGGTCTATTCACGCTACAACCCGCCGTTCACGCCATGGTTCATGCGGCGCAATGAGATTTGGCTGCACCTGACCGACAGCCGCTGATTGGCGCAGTCCGCGTTCTTGCCCCCGCGGCGCCGGCCGACGAAGCCATGCTGGACGGCCTGCAGCGCGCCGCCTTCGACTATTTCGTCCGGCACACCAACCGCGACACCGGCCTGGTGGCCGATACCTCGCGGCCGGGCTCACACGCGAGCATCGCGGTCGTCGGCTTTGCCCTCTCGGCCTACCCGGTGGGCGTCGCGCGCGGCTGGATGACGCGCGCCGCGGCCCTGCAACGCAGTCTGGCCGCGCTGCGCTTCTTCCGGAACAGCGACCAGAGCGGCACGCCGGACTCGACCGGGTACCGCGGCTTTTACTTCCACTTCCTGCACCTGGACAGCGGCACCCGGGCCTGGCGTTGCGAGGTGTCGCTGATCGACACCGCGCTGCTCTTGGCCGGCATGCTCACGGCCGCGGCCTATGACACCGCCGCCACCACCGACGAGGCCGAACTGCGCGAGCTGGCCGACACGCTTTACCGCCGCGTGGGATGACGGCACGCTCGCCGGCCCGTCGGTGCTGGCATCGCTGGTCTTTGCACCCGAGATCGCACTGCCGGCCATCCGGCGGATGCTCGCGCGGGGGGCCGCGACCGACGACCGCGCCGCGCGCGCCGGCGGCTTCAACGACACCGTGCACGGGGGCTGGGTCTCGGAAGGCCACTTCGGACTCGACCAGGGTCTGATCGTGCTGATGATCGAGAACCTTCGCTCCGGTCTGCTGTGGCGCCTGCTGCGCGGCTCGGTCCCCATCCGCACGGGCCTGCACCGCGCCGGCTTACGCGGCGGATGGCTGGCTGAAGACGCCCGATAAGGATTCCGGATTGTAGTGGACCCGAAAGGGCCTGCGACGGGCAGCTACTGCTCTTTTTTTTGGGCTGATGGCCGACCCCTACGCCAACCCCTGGCGGCCCCTCTACGAGGCCTGGGCGCTGGTCCTCTGGCTTGCGGTCGCGCTGGTCGCCTGGGCGACCGCGGACTGGTGGCGCTGCATGGCGCTGCCTTCCGCTGGGTCGCCGCCTTGGCGGTGGGATTTGCCCTGACCTGGCTGCCGGGCCCTGCGCCTGGCCAGCCGCCAGGAGTTTCTGCGCGGGTACCCGCTCGAATTCGTCGCCCCGACCGCCTTCGCCGACCAGATGCCGCAGTGGACCGGGAACCTGTGGATGGGCAAGGGCTATGACTGGACGGCCCAGCACACGCAACTGGCCCTGGACCTGCTGCGCGCGGGACCCGAGCGGTTTGCCCCCCGCGATCCGCAGCGCATGGGGGCCACCTGGATCCATGGCCTCGGCGGGCGGGATCAGGACCTGTGCGTCCCGCTGGAGCACATCGAGGGGCACCTGCTGATCGTGGGGACGACCGGCGCCGGCAAGACGCGCGCCTTCGACCTGCTGGTTACCCAAGCCGTTCTGCGCGGTGAGGCGGTCATCATCATCGATCCGAAGGGGGACCAGGACCTGCGCCGCACCGCCGAGCGCGCCTGTGTTCTGGCCGGGACTCCGGCGCGCTTCGTCTATTTCCATCCGGCCTTTCCGGGCGAGTCGGTGCGTATCGACCCGTTGCACAGCTTCAACCGGCCCACCGAGCTGGCCAACCGCGTGGCCGCCCTGATCCCCTCGGAGACCGGCAACGACCCCTTCGAGGCGTTCGGCCAGATGGCGCTGTCCCATGTGGTACAGGGCCTGCTCGCGGTCAACGAGCGCCCGAGCCTGGTCACGTTGCGCCATTACCTGGAAGGCGGTGCCGTGGCGCTGGTCGAGCGCGTGCTGCTGCGCTACTTCGCCGAGCACCGCCCCCAGTGGGTGGCCGAGACGGACACCCTGTTGGCCCGCGCGCGGGATGGCAACGCGCGGGTCAAGGGGTTGCTGCGCTACTACCGCGAGCGCGTGGCCCCCACGCAGCCCTCGACGGTGATCGAGGGCCTGGCCGGCATGTACGAGCATGAGGCGGTGCACTTCAGCAAGATGATCGCGAGTCTGATCATCCAACTGCTGAACAAAGGCCGCGGCGCGGGCCTGCGCCTGGCCATCGCCACCCAAACCTTCGCCGACTTCTCCGCCCGCACCGGCAGCGAGGCCAAGGCCCGCCAGGTGCTGGGCAACATCAACAACGTCGTGGCCCTGCGGGTGCTCGACGCCGAGACCCAGACCTATGTCGCCGAGAGCCTGCCCATGGCGCGGGTGACAAGCATCATGCGCACCCACGGCAGTACCAGCGATTCCACCAACCCGCTGCTCTACACCGGCAACACCGGTGAGCGCATCACCGAGGAGGAGGTCGAACTGTTCCCTCCGGCGCTCTTGGGCCAACTACCGAACTTCGAGTACATCGCCCTGTGGTCCGGCGGACGGGTCTCCAAGGGCCGCCTGCCGATCCTCGGTGCACCGCGGGGCGCGGACCGCGCGGCGACGGCCGACGCGGTGCCACCGGCGGCACCAGCGGCGGCCGTCCCATGAGGACGCCAAACATCGGCAAGCAGCATCTGCGCGCGGTCCTCACACGGCGCTCCCAGCGCGACCACCTGATGCAGCTCGAAATCGACTGGCCCGGCAGTCGCGCCCTGGTGGAGCGCTTGGCCGTGGGGCTGGGCGCCTGCTATGCGACGCCGCTCCCCCTGCGCGCGCGCCTGAGCCGGATCGTGACCCATGCCCTCGCCGCCCATCGGGCGGCGAGGGCAAAGCGCTCTGGTTGTGGACCATCGCCTCGGGCCTGCTGCTGTTCCTGATGGAGTTCATCCTGTTCGCCGCCTTGGTGCCGCTGGCGGTCACCGTCCATCAGGCCGACCGCACGGTGGTGCTGGTGCCGCCGGTGCTCGACGGGGAAGTGACGCTCGCCCCCAGTCAGGAGGTGAAAGACGCGTGGGCGCTGTTCGTCGCCGAACTGCTGGGCAATGTCACCCCCCGCAACGCCGAGGTGTTGACCAAAGCCTTGGACCCGCTGCTCGCGCCGGCGCTGCGCCAGGACGTGCTGCGCGTCCTGGACAGCCAGATCAGTGAGATCAAGCGCGAAAAGATCAGCCTCTCCTTCCAGCCCCGCTCCATCAGCCGCGATGCCGGTACTGACACGCTCTATGTGAAGGAGTGCTTCGTCATCGTCGGCGGCTTCGGCGATCTGGGGGCGGAGCGCGCCTATCTGCGCTCCGAGACCCTGACCTGCGTGCGCACCGATGGGGGTGTGATCGAGGTCCCCATCGATGGCTATGCGGTGGGTGAGGACGGCAAGGTCGGGATCCGCGGCCGACTGGTGTCCAAGCAAGGCGCCATGCTCGCCCGTGCTATGCAGGCGGGGTTCCTGCAGTCCTTCTCGAAAGTCTTCACCCAGGTGCCGAGCATCCCGATCAGCACCAGCGGGAGTCAGGTGCAGTTCCAATCCATGCTGACCCCCCAGTCGGCCCAGGCCGGGATTGCCGGCGGCGTGGGCGGGGCGATGGAGAAGCTCGCCGACTACTACATGACGATGGCCGGGAACACCTTCCCGGTGCTGGAGGTGGACGCGGGGCGGGGCATCGAGATCATCCTGAACAAAGGGGTTTCGTTGCGGCTGGCCCAGTGAGCGCAGACCGGTCGGGTGTCCTGGTCGGACGGAGCGCCGCGTTTCACCACGGCTTTCGGTGGCGGATCACGCGACCCAGCGCCTGTCACGGCGCCAAGCGCCATTGATCCGCTGTAGCTCGGGGGTGACCGAACCCGTGCGCGGTGACGCCGACGTGTCGTGGGTCTGGTGCATGTGGTTTACCGTCGGCGGTCGTGGTGGCAACGTCATTACGCGACTGCTAGTATCAGGGCAAATCGGAGCCTACGCCATGCCAACTGTCCAAGAACCACCCAGTAAGCGCCAGACCCTCAACCTACGCATCAAGACCGAGGAGCGGGACCTGATCGACCGCGCCGCCCGTGCCAGCGGCAAGAACCGCACCGAGTTTATCTTGGATGCGACGCGCCGGGCGGCCGAGGAAACATTGCTCGACCACGCCCTGTTACGCGTCGGCAGCGACGCCTTTGCCGCGTTCCAGGCGCGACTCGATGCGCCGCCGGAGCCCAACGAACGGCTGCGCAAGACCATGCAGACCCCGCCGCCCTGGGCGAAATGACGATCGGTGCACCGGAGCCGCTGACGGAAGGACACGACTGCACCGACTTCTCTTGCGGTAGCGCGATGCTCGACACCTGGCTACGACAGCGTGCGCTACGCAACCAGACGAGCGGTGCCTCACGAACCTTCGTCGTCTGCGCGGCCGGGCGCGTGGTTGCCTATTACGCCTTGGCATCGAGTGCCGTGGCCGGTGAACTGGCCACCGGACGGCTGCGGCGGAACATGCCTGATCCCATCCCGGTGGTCGTGCTCGCCCGCCTGGCCGTGGAGCGTTCCCATCAGGGATCGGGTCTGGGGCGCGCCCTCATGCAGGACGCTGGCCGGCGGGTCGTGAACGCCGCGGACGCCATCGGCATTCGCGGCTTGATCGTGCATGCTCTCGACGCCTCCGCCAAGGCGTTCTACGAGCGCCTTGGCTTTGATCCCTCGCCGCTGGAGCCGATGACCCTGATGATCACGCTGGCTGATCTGCGGGCCAGCGTCTAGGTTCGGTTCAGGCCGTTAGCCAGGCCGCGAGCGTCCGCTGCCGCGGCGTGCGCATCATTCGCCATTCGCCATTCGCCAGATCGGCGACCAGACCCAAGCGAAAGTCTGTCCACCCTCCTGCGGTACGCTGTTCAGGCGAACATCCGTCTGGACGCAGCGCGGGTCCGGACGCTGTTGAGTGCGACCCCGGTCGGAGACACCACCATGCAAACGTTTCTTGATCGTTACATCGAACAGGGCAAACAGCAGGGCGGCGCCGCTGTCCTGCTACGCCTGGTCGAGCGCAAGTTCGGCCCACCAAGCGAGTCGGTGCGTGAGCGGATCGCCAGCGCGGACCCCGAAACCCTGCTCGCTTGGTCCGAGCGTATCCTCACCGCCGACGACGTAGACGCGGTGCTGCACTGAGGGGCCGGCAGCACATCCGGATGCCCGCGGGTCTGGTCTCGGAGGCCTATTGGGCGAGTCGTGTGCTGTGCTGCGGTCAGCGGCGGAGGCGGAGGCGCCCGGTCCAAACCCGCCGCAGCGGTCTGCTTTCGCGCCGCCAGTGTCAGCCGCGAAAGGGCGGGCGGTTGCGGTCCGGGAAGGCGGGGAGCCGCTGATGGTGGCTGCTCGGAATGGACGCCGATCGGCATCGATCAGGAGTTGACTCGTCGTCAGCAATCGGCCAGTTGCGATCATTCAGCCATCGCTCCAGAACGCCCGGAAAGGGCGCCTGAGCGGCCTGTCAGAAGACCGCAGAGATGCGCTGTCGCTCACGGAAGAGAGTCGCCACGTTCCACCGACCGCCGCATCCCCACCTTACGCGACTGGATCTCCCGTCGCCCAATCCGCCAACGTCGCGGCCGAGAGGTCGGTCTCGATCCTCGGTTGGACTAAACCACGACCACATTGGGAAACGTCATTGTTCCGAGACCGGTGCCTCCGAAACTACGCATCTCGTTCTGGACGCGGTTTAAGATACGGTCCAGGCAAACCGACGCGCTCTTTTATCGCCTGTTCCCTATCGGAACCCGAGCCCTGGTGGGCAGGCTCGCGAGCGGGTGTTGAGCTTCAACCATCCTCATCCAAGAGAATCCCTATGGTCGCCACAGTCATCCAAATCGATCCCCAGGTGATGGGCGGAACACCGGTATTCGCGGGTACGCGGGTCCCGATCGCCACGCTGATCGACTACCTGGAGGGTGGTGACTCGATCAATGATTTTCTCGAAGGCTTCCCCAGCGTGCGCCGCGAACAGGTGATCGACTTCCTTGAAGAAGTGAAGGAGAGGACCCTTGCCGCCGCCGCTTAAGGTGCTGCTGGATGAGTGCATCGATCGGCGCCTGGCGCGCAGCCTGCCGGGCCACGCGGTCAAGACCGTCCCGCAGATGCACTGGTCCGGCCTCAAGGACGGTGCCTTGTTGGCGGCGGCGGCACGGCAGTTCGACGTCTTCATCACGGTCGATCGCAACCTGGCCTTTCAGCAGCACTTGCCGGCGTTCACCATCGCCGTGCTGGTGCTCCAGGCGCGGACCAATCGCTTGGCGGATCTCCTGGCGCTGGTGCCGAGCATAGAACAAGCCCTGCGCGAGCCGGTTGCCGGAGTAGCGATCACGCTGCGGGGCGAGGCTCGAGAGTAGCCGCATCGTCGATTTACGGGCTTGGCTTCGTTCGTGTCGCCCAACGCGAGATCGGTGGCGCGGCGTGTTGGGGCGCGTACCTAGAGGGATAAGGGGCCAGGCTCATTGACATCCAGCACGCAGAGGGAGAGATTCAATTGAGCCGCCTGGCCCCTTTACCCTCCGGCCGCGGCACACCGCGGCGGGGACCGTCCCGGTCGTGCCGGACCCGCATCGAACACGAAGCGTCAAACAGGCTAGTCCGGCGGCCACCTTTGCGGGCCCGGTCCGGCCGCCCTCGGTGCGCCTGCCTGAGCTCTCAACCGCCTTGCCCGGCACCTTCCGCGCGGCTAAGATACGGGCCAAAACCGGTCTCGCATAGTGGAATTTCCGAGCCGTAACCGTCCGGCGAATGCATTCGAAGGATACGCGGCCGGCAACGCCGCGAAGCACGAGTGCCGACCGCTTGCAAGGAGACCATGATGAGCGCAAGAACCATTGCGGGTGGCGTATGGCCGACCATGATCACGCCATTCAGTTCCGACGGGTCGATCGACTACGGTACGCTCGAAACACTGATCGAGTGGTACATCGCGCGAGGCGTGACTGGCTTGTTCGCCGTTTGCCAGTCGAGCGAGATGTTCTTTCTGAGCCTGAAAGAGCGGCTCGCGTTGGCCAGGGCCTGCGTGAAGTATGCCGCCGGCAGGGTCGGCGTGATCGCCTCGGGGCACGTCGCGGACGATCGCGCCGACCAGGCAGACGAGGCGAAAATGATGGCCGCCACCGGCGTCGACGCGGTTGTCCTGCTGACCAACCGCTTCGCGCGTGACCACGAGGGCGACGATGTCTTCAGGAAAAACCTCGACCGGTTCATCGAGGTGTTCCCCGAGGATGTCATGCTCGGATTCTACGAGTGCCCCACGCCGTACAAGCGCCTGCTTTCGCCCGCCATGATGAAGTACGGCGTCGAATCGGGACGCTTCGGCTTCCTCAAGGACACGAGCTGTCGGATTGGCGACATCAAGGCCAAGCTCGAAATCGCCAAGGATTCCAATTTCAAGCTGTTCAACGCCAACACCGCGACCCTGCTCGAATCGCTGCAAGCCGGCGCCGCCGGCTACTCAGGTATCATGACGAACTTCCACGCCGACCTCTACACGTGGCTCTGTTCCAACTGGTCCAAGGACGCGGTCCAGGCGCAGGAACTCCAGGATTTCATCTGCCTGGCCTCGGTGATCGAGTACCAGCTGTACCCGGTCAACGCGATGTACGCCCTCCAACTCGAAGGACTTCCGTTCAAACTCGTCAGCCGCCGCGCCAATCCTGCGATGTTCACCGAATCGATGAGGAAGGAAGTGGAGCAGATGACGAGGCTTTCCCGCGCTTTCTCGGCCAGGTATGGAATGGCGCCCAAATAACGCGATACGCGCGGCACGCGATGAACAGCGGACCGACGCGTCGGCCGGATTGATGACCAAGGCCGGTCGGGCTTCGGTCCTCACCGTAAAGGACGACCGCTCCATGCGGCTGGCGAGATCAGCGCGTGTCGCCCCCCGCCGACCGCAGTTGCTCATACAGCCGCATGACCGGCGGGTCGAAGGTGATGCCGGCCGTGATCGCCTCGCCCAGCACCGCGCGGCAGCCGACGAGGGCCTGCTCGGACTGGATCGCATCCCCGGCCGCTTGGGCACGTTGGTAGGTCAGAAAATACGAAACGGCCAAGGTCCGCGCGAAGAACGCGGACTCAGCGTTCTGCGCATACAGCCGTTTGGCGATTTCCAGTGCGGCCATCTGATGTTCAAGCGCCCTGCCGCTCGCCCCCTCCTCGCTCATCCCGGCGGTTGCGGCACTCATCCGTTCCAGAGACACCATGACATCGCGCGCCGCCTGGGCCGAGTCCGGGGTGGCGGCCAGCAGGCGCTCGCCGAGCGTCAGACCGCGTTGGAAGTGGGCCAGGGCCTGGTCGGCGTCGCCCGGCAGGCCGCGGGCGGCCAGGAAGTCGCCGAGCTTGTTCAGGCTCACCGACACATCGCGCGCCGCCTGGGCCGAGTCCGGGGTGGCGGCCAGCAGGCGCTCGCGGAGCGTCAGACCGCGTTGGTAGTGGGCCAGGGCCTGGTCGGCGTCGCCCGGCAGGCCGCGGGCGGCGAGGAAGTCGCCGAGCTTGTTCAGGCTCACCGAGACATCGCGCGCCGCCTGGGCCGAGTCCGGGGTGGCGGCCAGCAGGCGCTCGCGGAGCGTCAGACCGCGTTGGTAGTGGGCCAGCGCCTGGTCGGCGTCGCCTGGCAGGCCGCGGGCGGCGAGGAAGTCGCCGAGCCGCTCCAGGCTGATCGACACATCGCGCGCCGCCTGGGCCGAGTCCGGGGTGGCGGCCAGCAAGCGCTCGCGGAGCGTCAGTCCGCGTTGGAAGTGGGCCAGCGCCTGGTCGGCGTCGCCCGGCAGGCCGCGGGCGGCGAGGAAGTCGCCGAGCTTGTTCAGGCTCACCGAGACATCGCGCGCGGCTTGATCGAACTGGGGGCCGGAGTCCGGGGCGGCGGCCAGCAGGCGCTCGAAGACTTCCAATGCCTGCCGATAGAATCCAAGCGCCTGGTCGGCGTCGCCCGCCTGGCCGCGCAGCACCAGGCAGTCGGCCACTTGCGATTGCGCGACCGCCAGGATCCGCTCCTGAGCGGGGGTGACCGGCGGGCGGGCGGTCAGGCGCCCGGCGGCGTCCAGTGCCTGCCGGGCCAGGGGCAGGGCGGCGGTGAGGGTGCCGTGGTCCCTCTCGAAAATGGCGCGATCCTGATAGAACCAGGCGGCGGCTGCCAGTGCCTCGGGCCAGTCCGGTTCCAGGTCCAGGACCTCTTGATAGCGCGCGGCGGCGGACGCGGGGTCGCCCTTGGCGGCGTAGAGGCCGGCGCTGGTGAGCAGTGGTTGCAGGTCGTCGCGGTTGCGTTGCCGGGCGGCGGCCTGGCGGGCGCGGACCTGGTCGAGGATGGCCGGGCGCTTGGCGGCGACATAGGCGAGTGCCGGGTCGACGCCCTGTTCCTGCAAAATGCGGGTGAGTTCGGTGAAGACGCTGCCGGCCTCGCCGCGTGCCTCAATGGCGGCGAAGGAGGCGGCCAGATCGTCGATGCGGGCGCGTTGCTGGGCGCGTTGGGCGGCGGCGGCCTCGCGTTGGCGCTCGCGGGTTTCCCAGTCGGCGGCGGCCGCGGCCGTCGCGAGATCGCGCTGGTAGGCGTCTTCGACCGCGGTGAGCAGGTGGGCGCGGATGCGCTCGGTGGTCACCTGTTGCTGGGCGGCGGTCTGTGCGACGATGACCCGCGTGTTCCAGTGCATGTAACCCAGGATGCCGGCCCCAACCAGTAGCAAGGCCGCGAAGAGCCCGCCGATGCCCCAACCGAGCCGGCGCCAGTCGCGTGCCTGGCGTTGGCGCAGTGCGGCCAGTTCGTCCTTGAGTTCATACACCAGGATCTCGATCCGCTCGTCACTCGCCGCCTTGTGGCGCAGGTGGTTGGCGGCGCGCAGGCGCTCGACATAGGCGCGTTGCCGGGCGCGGCGCTCGGCCTGGTAGGCGGCGGGGTCCGGGTGCGCGGGGGCGCCTTCGCGGGTACGCGGCAGGTCGAGTGTGTCCGGTTGCTGGTCGCGCGTGCAGCCCGGCTCGACCTCGATGACCCAGGTGCGCTTGCCGCGGCGGAGCGCGTAGAGAAGCTCGAACTGGGTGTAGGAACAGGGTCCCCATTCGGGGTCCGGCCAGGGGCGCGCGGGATCATCACAAGGCGGCGGCTCGGCGCCGTAGGCCAGGCCGACCAATTGGAAGACGCCCTCGCAGCCATCGATCTGCTGCTCCAGCCAGGCGCGCAGTTCGCCGTGGCCGGTGGGGAAGTCGTCTTGGGTCACGGGGTCGAAGCCCAGCCGGCGCAGGGTGTCGGCGACCAGGCGGCGGGCACCGCGCAGTTCGGTGCTGACGGCGGAGACGAAAAGACGCGGGCGGTTCATCGTGAAACCGGGAACAGACCATGGTTAGCCGCGACTTTGCAGGCAAGCCGGCGGTGCCGTCAAGCAATGTCGGCACTGGTCAGGGGCCCGGCCGGAACCCTGATCGGGGCCGGCGCGTGCATTCCGGCGCAGGGCCGACTTCGCGGTTTCACTTCGCCTTCGGTTTATATGGCCCCTGCCGGTAGACCATGTTCTGCCAGGCGGCGGTGGACCAGGGGCTGCGCGGGTCCTGCATGTTGAGGTTACTGTAGGTGCCGGGGCTGATCAGGCCGCCGCCGATCTTCTTGCCCATATACTCTCCGCAATAGGAGCGGAAACGCCCGGCGCGCGCCTCGCGGACCGACTTCAGCCCGAACTTCCCCTCCAGTCCCCGACCGGTGGCTTCCAGGGTCTTCACCCCCGACTTGGGACGCCCTTTGATCGACCCCTTGAAGCCCTCCTTGAAGGATTTCAAGAACCCGGGCTTGGGCGCCTCGGGCTTCGCCGCGGCCTTCGCCGCGGCCTCCCCCTCGGCAGGCTCGTCGAGCCCGAGGACATCGGGCTCCGCCGCGGCCGCGGCCTCGGCCTCGCCGGCCGCACCCGCATCCTCCGGGGCCGCGATCATGCCCACCAGGGCGGCGGTGTTGTAGCCGGCCATGTAATACTGCCCGCTCGCAAAGTCCATCGGCATGTCGTAGCACAGCCCGATGGGCACCGCGGCGATGCTGCTGACCATGTTCTCCGCGATGTCGCCAAACCCCTTGCCCCAGCGCTCAGCGTGGGTGCTGGGGCTGCCCCCGGCGGTGACCTCGAAGTGACCGTTGGGGGCCATATTGAGGTAGCCCATGGTGATCATCCCGAGCATGTTGCCGACGCCCGCCGACGCAAAGGCGCCGGTGCCGGTCTGGGGGTTGTAGGAGGCGAACCCCAGGGACTCGGTGCCCATCGAAAACGATTGGATGCCGTCGTAGACGCCCGAGAAGACCTCCCCGGCCGGGCCGGCCTTGCGCAGTTGGTCACTGACCGCGGCATAGAGTGGCCCCATGGGGTTGGCGTAGGTGGTCGCCGCGGCCACCCAGGTGCTGACGTTCCCGGGGTGCTTGAACATGTTGGTGATGACGTGTGAGTAGTTGGACGCCAACTGTTTCCAGAAGCTGCCGCCGTAGTGTTTGGCGTAGTTCGTCTCGATGGCCTTGATCGCCTTGTGGTAGCTCTTGTAGGTGTAGGTGTAGTGGCCGGTCGGGTCGCTGGCCCCGACGAACTGGTTGCCGGTATAGGCGTAGGGGTTGAGTCCGGCCCCCGGGGACTCGCCGTCCGGGCGGTGGAAGCGCCCCAGGGTCGGGTCGTAGGGGCGGTAGCTGCCCAAGAGCTGGTAGCCCGTTCAGATGTCGGTGATGGCGTCGTTGTAGCCCAGCCAGCCGTCGGGTAGTTCGGTGGTCGTGAGCAGCGCGCCGACGGCGGGCTGGAGGTTCTGCGGGTAGCCGGCCTGGGGAGCGCTCGCGACCAGGTTGGTCTGGACGCCGGCGGCGGTGAACAGGTTCTTGGCGAGTACCTGGTTGCTGACCTCGCCCGGAACCGGCGGGGTGGGCGGCGCCCACCGACCAGGCGTGATCGCGAGATTGCGCACCAGGACGGGGTTACCCAGCAGGTCATGGGTGGTCAAGGGCAGGGTCGAGGCCGACCCGAAACCGAACAGGGTGCGCGCCTGCACGGCACCCGTCGCATCCACCCGGGCCACCGGGCTGCCGCCCTCGTAGTAGGTGTAGAGGGCGGAGCCGTCATTCGCGCTCTGGGCGATTGCCTCCCCACCAGGCCCGTAGAGGTAGCGGAAGGTAAACCCTGCCGCCACGGTCATGGACGCCACCCGACCGAGCGGGTCATAGTCGATTTGGGTACCCTGGGCGTCGAAGATGGCACGCTGCAGGGCGTCATAGCCGATCTCCGAGGCAGTCTGCGGCGGCCTCGGGGTCAGGCTCGTGAGCAGGAAGGGGCTGGCGGCGGCGTACCCGTACTCGGCCGTGAAGGCGCTGCCGGTCTGGGGCGTCTCCACCGTCTGGGTGAGGTTGTCGAGCAGGTCGTATTGGAATGCCTGGGACGCGATGGCCGCGCCGTCCGCCCCCAGCGGGGCCAGGGTCGAGCCGCTGCCCACGCTGTAGGTCACCAGCCGGTCCCAGGCATCGTAGCCGTAGGTCTGGGTGAGGCTGTCGCTCCCCCCGCCGGCCGTGGTGATGCTGATCGTGTTGCCGACGATGTTGTCCCAGAAGTCGTAGCTTAAGGTTTGGGCGAAGCCGTTGAGGAGGTTAGCGTCGAACTGCACCGTTACGCTGGGCTGCGACGCATGGATGGATTCGGTCAGGCCCGTGGTTCGCAACAGCGCGTCGTAGCTGTAGGTCAGGGTGCTGGTGACCGTAACCCCCTCATATTGGTAGGCGCGCGCCACGGTTTGCGGGTTGCCCGCGGCGTCGTAGGCATAGGTCAGTGATTGGGGCCCCGAACTGAGCTTGGACTTGCGTGCGTACTGGTCCAGGGTGACGGTGACGCTCTGGCCCCAGGGGTTGACGAAGCCCGTGTTGTTGCCGTAGGCGTCGTAGCTGTAGCTGGTGGTCTGGGGGTTCTGGCCCTTGTACTGCACCGTCTTCCCGGTCATGCGCCCATTGGCGTCGTAGGCGTAGCTGTACCGGGCATCGGGGCTCTCGGGGGTGAGGTTGGTCAGGCTCGGCTGGCTGGCGATCGGCCCGCACTGGTGGCTGAGGACGGTCCCGTAGTTGTCGTAGGTGAGCGCGCTCCAGAGGTACCAACCCGTGCCCAGCGGGCTGTAAAGGGCGGCCAAGGCCCCGGTGGGATACCAGAGGTAATAGACCGTATTGCCCAGGCCGTCGGTCTCGCTCCGGATCTGGCCGCTCGCCGGATCGTAGCTGTAGCTGGTGGCGGGGGGCGACGTGGCCCCGGCGACGCAGGCCAGGTTGGAGTAGGCGCTCGGCAAGCCGGCGGCATTGCAGGTGGTGCGCGCGAGCGAGTAGGTGCTGCCGGCGGGGACGGGTGTCAGGCGCAGCTCGGTGGCGAAGCCCTGGGGGCTGTAGGTCATGGCGTACTGGCCGCCGGTCGGGTCCGTCATCCGGGCCAGGCGCCCGTTGCTGTCGTAGACGCGGCCGATGGTGTGGCTGGTGCCGTTGCCGCTCAGGGTATCGCCGATCAACCGGTACAGGCTGTCATAGCTGTGGCTGGTGGTGACGGCGTAGTTGGCCGGGGTGAGGTTCGCGGTATTGAGGCTGCCGTCGGTGTTGATCAGGTTGGCGACGATGGCGGGGTTGCTGAGCAGGTTGTTCAGCGCCGCGTTCGCGCCGCTGCCGACGCTCAGTTGCAGCAGTGCGGAATCGAACACGAAGCTGGCGATGGTCACCCCGGTGATGGCGCAGTTCTGCACCAGCGAGGCGCGCCCGTAGAGGGCGATGCCGGCGGCCTCGGACCAGGTGCAGTTGAAGCTCAGCACATAGCTGACATTGCCGGCGTTGAACGGCAGGGTCACCTGGCCGAGCCCCACCGACGGGATCGCCGCCACCTGGTCGCCCACGGCGTTGTAGTAATAGGTGGTGGCGGGCGGCGCCGGGGGCGATGCTGGTGGTCGCGCTCACCAACTGGCCGAAGGCGGGCCCGCGGTCGACGCTCAGGGTGTCGTAACTGAAGCTGCGCACCGTGCGCGGGCTGGTGTCGCCCAGGGCCTGGATGGCGTTGCTGGTCTGCCGGCCCAGGCTGTCGAAGGTGTAGAGGACCTGCGACCCCATGGGGGTGGTCATGGTAACGCTGGTCCCGCCCAGGGCAAGGCCGTAGCTGTAGCTGGTGACCAATTGCTGGGCTTGGGGCAGGTTGGCCAGTTCCGTCTGCCGGGTCACCCGCCCCAGGCTGTCGTACTGGTAGAGGGTCACCCGCCCCTGGGCGTCGGTCTGGGACAGGGTGCGCCCCAGGGGGTCGATGGTCTGGGAGGTCGGCAATGACGGGCCGCTGCCGCCGTCGCCATAGCTGGTGCTGGTGGTGATGACCTGGTTGCCCTGGGCGTCCGTCGCATAGGCGGTGGTCTGGGTGGTGGAGAAGCCGCTGCCGCTCTCGGTAATGGTCGTCACCCGCCCGTTGGTGTCATAGCCGTAGGTCCGGGTCAGGGGCCCGGGGTTGCCGCTGGCCGTGGTGGTCATGCTGCTGGGGCGGATGCAGCCGTCGGCCAGGGTGTAGACGGTGCTGTTGGCTGAGAGGGCGCCACCGGATACGTATAGGTGGTGGTCCCGGCGACCGCGGCGAAGGAGGATGGCCAAGAGGTCGTGGTCGTGACCTGGGACAGGCGCTGGAGGCAATCGTAGACCTGTTGCACCTGGACACTGGTGTCGTCCGGATAGGTCGTGATCGCATAGACGCTGAAGGTTTGCGTGCGAATCAGCGGCGAGACGTTACCGGTGGTGTAGTTCTGGCCCACCGGCTCGTTGTTGCCGTGGCGATGCTCGCTGCTGTTGAAGAGCGGATCGAACCAGTTGTTGGACGGGGCCACGCCATGGGCCAGCTCGTTGGTATCGAACTCGCACAGGTTGGGGCATTGGTAGGTGGCCGAGCCGGTGGCGGAGTTGTGGGTCAGGCCCTGGTACTGGTCCTCGCTGTAGCAGAAGAGTTTCTTCCATACCTGGTTGCCGCCCGCGTCGCAGAGCACCTGGGAGTCGACCGGGGCGAAGAAGTAGCTGAAAACGTGCGAGATGTCGCTGGTGCTGGAACTGGTCACATGGACCACACCGTACTTCACCACGAAGCCGCCGGACAGCCAGTTGAACTGGCTGTAGGCCCCGGTCGGGTCGGTGATCAGGCTGAGCTTGGTGAGCGTGGCGCCGCCGACGCCGACGCTCGCGTACTGGTAGACGGTGGGGTTGTTCGGATACAGGCCGAACCCGGTCTGGCTGACGCCGCCGGTCGCATTCAGGGTCGCGAAGGTGTCGTAGACCGCGGACCCGGCCTGGCTCGGGTTAGTGAAGCTGCCATAAAGGGTGTTAGTGTTTACATAGTCATCGACGCTGTTCTGCACCCACTCGGAACAGGCCACCAAGCGGTAGACCAGATTGCCGTCCTGGTCCTGGACACTCAGGCTGCCATCGGTATGGGGATCCAGGATCCCGCCGGGCCAGGATGGCAGGACATAGCTGAAGCTCAACCGCGTCCCGTTGGGGGAGGTCATGGTGCTGAGGAGCCAGCCGTGGGCACCGGGTTGGGTGATCGCGTACTGGATGCCGTCCGGGGTAGTGACGGTGGCCCCGCCGGTGAGGTCCTTGCCGTTGACGTAGGACAGCTTGAGCTTGTTGCCGTTTTCCAGGGCCTTGGCGTAGTAGAAGGCGGTCTTGCCGGGAGAGTCGTCGTCGGCGTTGAGGTTGGCCTGCCAGCTCTGGCCCTTGAAGCGCAGGCTCCAGCTCTTGCCGTTCTGGACAATGGACGGCAAGTCCAGATCCCAGTCATCGGCGAAGGGGATCGGAATCTCACCGCCGGTCCCGGCCTTGAAGGCGACCACGGCGAAGGTGCCCAAATAGGGGCTCACCAGGGCGCTGCCGGTCGCGCTGCTGCTGTTGTAGACCAGGTTGATGGTCAGGTGCGGCCCCAAGCCCAGGGAAGTCGGCCGATCCACCAGCGCCACCGTCAGCGACACCTCGCCGGTGATGTTGTTCACCGAGGCGCTGGCGGCCAAGCTGTTCAGGGTGGTGCCGAGATACGGGGACTCGTCGTCGCTGTCGCCGAGCGCGGCGGCCACCGGGGCGGCGGCGGTCGGCGCGGCGTCTGTCCCTGCCGGATGGGCGGACTGGGCGGGGTTGGGGGCCTGGGATGCGGTGTCGGCGTTGCGGGTCGGTTCGGTCACGATGGCGCTCCGGGCGTAGCGGCTGGACGTGGGTGGTCGGATCCCGCTGGGCGGGGCCCGCAGACCGTGCAGGCATCGGCGATCTAGGGTGACCACAGGGATCGCGCTCCACCCTGGTTCTCCGTAACGGGTGCCACGTTGCCCCACCAGCCTTGCCGACAACCAATACCTACACAATCTCCCCTAGGCGCATGGTGCCCACCCCGCGACCGGCCGGATGCAATGATTAATCGGCGCGCTGCAATTCCTCTGGGGCGTCCGGCGCTCGCTGCCCACGGCGGTCGCAAACATTGCATCCAACCGACCTGTCGTTGCATCCGTCCGGTCGCGGGAACCGGCCCACGCCTGCTAAATTCATGGTCGGCGAAACACGGGGTCGGGCACGGAGACGAAACTCATGCAGGCGATGAAGAAGCTCGGCGCTCGCCTCCTGATGATCATCGCGCTCGTCGCCTTCATGGGGATGATCGGCTGGGTGACGGATCAGGAGGCGCAGACCCAGGCGCAACGGGTCCTGGCGCGGGTTCCGGGGGCCGACCCGGATCTGGCGTACCGTTTCGCGTTCTCCGTGATGCTGCTGTTCCTGCTGCTGAGCACCCTGCCGCTGCTGCTGATCATCGCCTACCGCGGGCTCCAGGCGGACATCCTTAAGGCGAGGGTGCTGGAGACCCTGTCCATGTGCGCCCTGAACGACCTGCAGATCCACCAACGGCTGGCCGAGTTCGAACAGCGCAACAGCGTCTCCGCCTTCGTCCTGCCGGCCCTGGTGAATCTGCTGTTGCTCTATCTGGTGTGGGACAACGCCCTGCTGCCAAAGGGGACGGACGGACTCCTGGTCCAGTTGATGAACGGACCCAACCCATGGATCGGACTCGCCGAGCTCTTCCCCGCCGCCGCGGGCAGCCTCACCCCCCTCACCTGGGCGCTGCTCGGAGCCTATTTTTACATTGTTACCCTCACCGTCCGGCGCTGGACGCTTTACGACCTCACCACCAACGTCCTGTGGCAGATCGACGTGCGGCTGGTCACCACCTTCGTCCTCGGCATGCTCCTCATGGGTCTCGCCTCCGGGGAGGCGGGCGCCACCCAGGTTTTCGGCCCCTGGCTCGCGGCGTTCGCCTTCCTGATGGGCATCGTCCCGGACGTTTTCCTGCGCTGGGTCGCGCAACAGCTCAAGCGGGTGGGCGGCATCGATGTGGACCAGGACGGGCGGCTCTTCAGCCCCTCGGACCTGCAGACCAAGATCGACGGCATGAGCTACTGGCAGGTCGGACGCCTTGCCGAGGAAGGGATCGAGAGCGTCCACGACCTGGCCATGAAGGAGATCCCCACCCTGATCATCCAGACCCGTTTCGACCCCGCCCTGCTGCTCGACTGGGTGGACCGGGCACTGCTCTGCAAGCAGGTCGGGGACGACCTGGACAATTTCAGGCGCGCCCACGTCTATACGGCCACCGACCTCATCGCTCTGGTAGGCCCCCGGAGCACTGGCACTGGAGTCGAGGGCCTGCTGCGCTCCCTCGCCAACGCCGCCCCGGCCAGGTCTGAAGACAGCGGCGGCGCCCAGCCCCAGATGACCGCGGACCTGCTGGTCAACATCGTTCAAGGGCTCGGCAACGGGCCGAATCTGAGCCACCTCACCGCCTATCGGGTCTACCTGCGGACCCTCGACCCCAGCGCGCCCAAGTCCCCCGCGGACGCGCCCCCCGCGCTCCTCCCGGCCCCGACCGGGCCAGACCCGAAACGGGGCACCTGACGGTTCGACACCACGATCGCGTGTCGCCGCGGCCCCTGGCGGTGTCGCCGAAGACCCCGACCGCCGAACTGCGCATCCTCAGTCGCACCCGTGATCCCCTGCGCGCGGACCTGTGTTGCACCCCCAGGCTCAACGACCTGACCGCTTAGGCCGGGACCAACCGTACCACCCGGGACCGGATCGGCCTTGGTCATAAACCCCACAACCGCGCGCTCTGCATGGTCGTCGGTCCGCACGGCGGATCCTCCGGATCGCGGCCTTACCGATCGGGTCGGGGTGACGGGATTGCGCCCGTCACCCCTCCCACACCACCGGACATGCGGTTTTCCGCATCCGGCGGTTGAGCCCAGCGGGCTTAGCCCGCGAGCGTCCACGGTAGAATCAGT
>Ga0247836_1003887_pt1 | contig 19354 bp, 10 predicted proteins | sample LaCruzMarch2015__4_FD_187116 | JGI IMG/M metagenome (GOLD analysis project Ga0247836, IMG submission 187116) | Freshwater microbial communities from meromictic Lake La Cruz, Castile-La Mancha, Spain - LaCruzMarch2015_14m | ecosystem: Environmental > Aquatic > Freshwater > Lake | place: Spain... | reverse complement strand
CTCGGCGGTGGCGGTAAACAATTCCTTCAGGATCGCGAGATCCATGGTGGCGCCGGCGCTTACACTTCCGGTCTGCCCGTCAGGGGTAAAAAATTGGTTTTCGGGCGAGGTGGAAATTGGAGTCACCAACCACCCGTTCTCCTCGACGAGCCATCCGAGATAAAACTCGCACGCCCCCTTCATGAGCGGGTACGCGCGTTCGCTCAGAAAGTTCGCGTCGCCCGAGAAAAGGAAGTGCTCCCAAAGATGGCAGCAAAGCCAACCGCTGCCCATCGGCCAAAACGCAGTACGGGCGATGTTGTCCACGGGGTCGGTCTTGCGCCAGACATCAGTGTTGTGATGCAGCACCCAACCGGGCAGTCCGTAGCTCTTCTGCGCGGTGATCCGACCGTTCCGCGCGCATTCCTCGATGAGCCGAAACAGCGGTTCGTTGCACTCCGCCAAGTTTCCGGGGCCCGCAGGCCAGTAGTTCATTTCGAGGTTAATGTTCGTCGTGTACGCCGACGCCCAGGGCGGGGTGAGTTCTTCGTTCCATATCCCCTGGAGATTTGCAGGATGGAGACTCGAGGGATGACTCGACGCGATTAAGAGGTAGCGGCCGAAATGGAAGAGGGCCTCCGTCAGACGCAATTCATTCATCGGATCGCCACGCCATTCGCTGACGTTATCGGAGTCGGAATCACCGGACCCCAGGGAAAGTTGAACTCGCTCGAACAGCCGTCTGTAATCGCGAACGTGCTCCGCAAGCAGGGTTTCAAAACCCCAGTCGCGGAGATTCCGAAGTCGTTCGCTAACGGCACGCTGCGGGTCGCGGGTCGCCGGGGCATCGAAGCTCACGTAATTGCTGGCGGCGGCAAAAACGAGGATGGCCTCCGTCGCCCCCGAGATCGCCAAAACATTGTCCTGAACCGTCACAACGCCCCCGTCGGAAAGCCGAACTTCGATTCCGGCATGAAATGCCAAGCCGTTCGGAAATCCGTCCACCCCGTATAAGATTTGCCGGGCTCCATGGCGCAGGCACCCCGCCTCATCATAGACCTCCGGGTATTTGTGTTGATCCCCGTGGGCCTCGATCCACTCCCAAGTCCGCCTGAGGCAGAACGCCGGGACATTCCCGCCGATCTGGAGACTGGAGCCCGACGCGAACGAGTGGAAGGGGTGGGGGGAACTAAGTCGGACCCGGAAGTTAAGCCGTCCCGATTCTTGTGTGCGAAGCCTCACGACAATCGATCCGCGCGGAGCACTGGCAAAATAACTGCGCTCGTGGTGGCACCCGTCCGAATCGGTTAGTTCGACGCGAACGACCGCAGTCTCCAAATCTAATGTCCTCCGATAGTCCGCGAAACTGCCGCTACCCGGGAAATCGATAAGCAGATCGCCAAGTGGCTGATAGCACTCCTGTCCGCGTCCGAGCAGATTCCGACTCACTTCGTCATCCGCCTCGGCGAACGCTCCGCGGTGGAGCAGTTCCCGCAAGTATCCGAGTCGGTTGGCCACATCCGGCTGACCCTGCAGCAACGGTCGTCCCGCGTAGAGCGACTCCTCGTTCAGGGCGATGCGCTCCGAGAGGTGTCCACCAAAGACCATCGCGCCTAATGTTCCGTTGCCAATGGGGCATGCTTCCGTCCAAAGCGTTGCCGGCGTGTTCCACCGCAAATCCAACGGACGCCGTCTCCCGTGAACCTTTGACGTGCTTTTGCAATCCGTATCGGAAAATTCGCCGCGTTGCATGATTCAATGGGCTGCGGGGATCAACTCTCCGCCTGGAGGTTGGTAATTCGTTGGTCCTCCCAGTCTGAGGAATTGCCGGTAGACACCGATCAACGCTGCCAATCCAAGCATCGCGAGAAACCCTCCGATGAGAAACGTCAGACGGTAATTGTGTCCACTCGCGTCCAAAATCAATCCGACCATGGGAGGCAGTAGCGCGCCGGCGCCCGCTTGGACCAGCAGCGCGGCTGAGGCAAACTGGGCAAACTTCAGCTTTGGATAAAGGCGCTGTCCGACCGATGCCATCGCGGTGAAGTAGAAGCCCGAAATGATGTTGTGTGCGAGAAATGCGAAGCCGAAACCGCGGGCATCCGTGCCCCAAACCATTCCGCATACGGCGACGATCAGGTAAAGTGCCATGGCTCCGATCCCGAGACGAAGCGGATGAAAGCGGTCGGCCAGCGCTCCGACAAAGTAAGCAAGAAGCAGCGAAACGCCGTAGGAAACCGCGACATACTGACCGTAGGTTTCCATGCTCATGCCGAGGCTTTTCGCATAGAAGATATTGAAGGCATTGATCGGTTGGAATGCAAAGACGCAAAGAATGGTCCCCGCGAAAATCCACAAATAAAACGGGTTGGTGAAACACTCCCGAAAATAGGCTCTCAACATGGCCCATCGTCCGAACCGCGCGCGGTCGTCGATGGGCTCGGGGGGCGGATACTCGCCTTCTTTGATGTTCAGGCACATCGCCGTGAAGCCTATTCCGTAAAAGAGACCGGTGCCCAGAAACACCCAGAAGAAGTGCTCCTCCGCATGCCCGATGATGAGCGTGTTAAACAGGATGCCATCAAGCAAGCTGACCATCCGAAACATCCCGAAAAACCTCCCGATCACCGCTTGGGGGACTACATCGTTGATAAGCCCGCCGACGACCGCGTTTGCCATAACGGAAAAGACCTCGAAGACGCACCAGAGCGCGGCAAAGGTCCCTAACACGCAGGGACCGCGACCGGGAGAACTCTCCCCAAGCCATGCGTGGACTTGACCTCCGATCGCCGGCGCGAAGGCCAGTCCGGCCATGGAGACCACCACAAAGGGCAGGGGAACCAGAAGGAACGGAATCCGCCTGCCCCAGCGCCCCCGGTGACGGTCCGAACGCACGGAGATGATCGGTCCGAGGATCATTCCAATGGCGCTCGGGACGGATCCAATGAGAAGCCCGGCGAGGAAATTGCTCGCCTCGAACTTTTTCAAAACCAGCTGCGCCGTGACCGTGACGGAGCGCTCCTTAAGCTGCCAGGCAAAGTCCCCCAGCAGCAGCCAACCAAAAAGCACGGCCAACCCGGAGGCGGTATAGACCAGCGTCCCGGTTTTCCACGTCTTTCGATCGCCACCCCCGGCTGCCGAGTCGGGGATTGATGGGTTCTTGCGAGGGAATCGCACGTTCCTTAGGCAAGTTGCGGCATGAGCTCCTGAGTCACCCGATGGGTGAGCGGTTGGTTCAGAAGGTACTGCTGCAACTCGTCAGCCATACATTCCCCCAACCTGACGATTTCACTGTCGATGCTTCCCGAAATATGCGGGGTCATCACCACATTGGGAAGTCGGAACAACGCGGAACGGGCGTCCGGTGGTTCCGGGTCGGTGACATCGAGCACAGCACTGAGGTCTGGCCGCTCGCGTAGAACCTCGCACAAATCGTGTTCGGCCACCACCGCACCCCGCGAGGTGTTGATTAGCGTCGCGCCGGGCTTCATCAGCCTGAGCAGTCGTTTGTCTATTACGTTGCGCGTATCCGGCAGGAGAGGGGTATGGATGGAAATCACGTCAGAAAGTCGGAAAACATCGTCGAGTGAAGCCAAGCGTACGCCGAACTCCCGGACGCTGTCCTCATGCACAAAGGGGTCGTAGGCAATGAGATTGCAGTCCAAGTGCGAAAGCCTCTCGGCTGTCTGACGGCCGGTCGCGCCCAATGAAATGATCCCGATCGTCGATCGGTACGTTCCGGCCACCGGAATCGTTCGACTCCAGGAGTTGCTCTCGCGGGCCGCCCGCGAGTACGCCCAGAATTGCTTCAGGCTCAGCACCACCACGGCAGCAGCATACTCGGCCACGGGAACGGCATTCGCCATCCTCGCGCTGACAATCAAAATGTCGCGCGCGTAAGCCTCATCGGTGGCAAAGCACTTCACCGATCCTGCCGCGTAAAAAACGGCCTTAAGATTCGGAACCGCCGCCAGAAACCGGGGAGTCAGTACCGGCATCCCCCAGGTCGACAGAATAACCTGCGCTCGCTTCAACGCGGGTTGGTGGGCCTCCCAGCTTTCCCCGGGAATGTCCGGACCCAGAATCTCCACGTCCGCCGAGATCTTAGCCCTCACCGAGGCGGGATAGGCAGCCGCCAACCGAGAAGGATTTCCCATGAAAACCGCACCGGGGGGAAACGAAGTACTCATTCTGAAAAAGGGGAAATGTGTCGGCGAATCGCTAAACCCCGGGAACTTGCGCCTTCCCGGATGGACGTCGTGCCGCTGGTTGAAATCGCATCCATTAGCCTGCCAGAGACGAATCTTCTTCCATTGACAAATCAACGATATGAACGAAAGATGCGGGTTGCTGGTCCGGCCTGACACATGCCTGAAAAACCCCCTAAGATGCAGTCCGTGACGATGGCGCAGATCGCGGAAAGGCTTCAGGTGGACCAGTCCACGGTCTCGCTGGCGCTGCGCAACAGTCCGCGGATCTCGGCATCCACGAGGGAACGCATCCACACCGCCGCGGCGGAGATGGGTTACAAGGCGAATCCGTTCGTTTCGGCGCTGATGCGCATGAGACGAAGCCGGGCGAAGAATCCGGGAATTCCCGTTGTCGGATGGATTTCGAATTGGGATCAGGAAGGAGTGTGGATGCAGGTGCCGTATTTCAAGGGCGTCTTCCAGGGAGCATCGGAACGACTTAGTGAGAACGGTTTCCGGTTGGAGCATTTCTGGCTCGATCCGAAATCCACGCCGGCCCGGCTGAGCTCGATTCTTTGGAATCGGGGAATCACCGGGATGATCCTGGCCCCGGTTCCCAATAACCGACCCCGGGCGAGCATGGACTGGGAGAAGTTCTCGGCGGTGACGATTGGACGGAGCATCCATTCGCCGGACCTGGACCGGGTCGACAGCGCGCATTACGATGCCATCACGGTGGCCCTGCGCAAATGCCGGGAACTTGGCTACGAGCGCATCGGTCTCGCCATCGACGAAGTGAGCCTCGCCCGCTTCGACCAGCGCTTTCTCGCGAGCTATCTGGTAACCGTTCCGCAGCAGAAGTCGAAAGCGCCGCTGGAGGTGTTCCGCGCACCCATTGAAACGAAAGCCGGCGCAAAAGCTTTCCAAGTCTGGTTTCGCAAACAGAGTCCCGATGTCATTATCACGCTGGCAAAGCACACGGCCGAAATGCAGCGCGCGGCGTTGCAGGAAATCCAGGTGAAAGTCCCGGACGATGTCGGTCTGGTCATCCTGAGTTGCCATGCGATGGACGACCCCTTCAGCGGGATTTATCAGTTCCCGGAACTCATCGGCGCCCTCGCCGCGGACATGCTGATCCGCAAGATGCTGCATAACGAATGCGGAGTTCCAACGCATGCGCTGACGTTTACGATCAATGGGATTTGGAATCCGGGGTCCACGACCCGATCGACTACGGGAATTTCTTCGAGTTAAGGAATCGGAATTTGTAGACGTCATTCAGATTGCCCGCGACGGTTGCATAATCCACCAAACGCGGATCGACCGGGTCGATGTAGCGTTCGATCAAGGCTGACCCGCGGAATTCGCCCACGACTTTGTCTTTACCCTCATCCCACTCGGCGGGGTCCGTGGTCCGCGATTTGCGCAGGGCCTGAACCCGGACGTGTACGGTATACGTGTTCGAGCGCGTGGTGAGTTTGGCATAAAGATTCGCATACGGCCGCTCCCGGGCGTTGTCTCCGGTGAATAATGCGTTGTCCCAGACGTTACCGCTTAGGTAGTCGTTGAGGGTCTCCGACTCCCGGACCAGGTGCAAATCGCAGACCTCGGTCGCCGAGCGAAAGATGTCGGGATTGCCCTGAAAACGGACGTCGTACGTCCCGGTTCCATTGAACCGGTCATCGGACTGCTTCAGCGTCTCGGCCATGTCGATGGGGCGGCGCAGTTTGTCGAAGGGGGCCTGACCGGCATAAAGTTTAGCCCAATCGGATTTAACCTGCGGGTCCTGGGACTTGTTATCGCTGGGATAGTAATCGTCGTTCGTATGCTCCGTCCAAAGCTTGTAAACCTTCGTATAAAAGCTCGGCGGATTGCTGCTGCTCGGGGAAGCGGAATTAGGGAGAACGAGCGGTTGCTCCGCCTTGAACGCCCCATAGAGAGCTGTCGCACGTCGAATGTAGGTAAAGGGCGCGATCTGATAGTTCAGGTTCACCTTCCCTGCGGTCGAAAAGGGTTCACTGATCGCGTACGGCTCAATCACCGGCATCCAGAACAGATCCAGCAGGAGGTGATCCCTTGGCGACTGCGCTCCGGGGTGGACGCCGCTCGGTGACAGGACGCTGCTTGGGGCGTGGGGACGGAGCAGGAGAGTTTCCCAGGGTCGGTTCCGTTTCACCCCCGTCGGAAGCGAACCAAACATTCCTGCGGAAGGCACGAGCCGGGCGGGGGAAAACAGATTTTCCCGGGCGCCGTCGATCTCGAAGTTCCACCCGAAGTAGGGATAGGACGTCGCCGTATCAGCGGATACGTTCCCCTCATCCGGCTTGTTAATATACGCACCGTCCTGAACATACCCGAAGCCGTTGTCGAAATCGTTCCAGTGATTGTACAACCTCCCGGCTCCGGGCCGGATTTCCGGAAGGCGCGAGTAATGATAGCGCACGCGGTCGGAGGGAACCAACTGATCGGTGAGGCCGGTTCCCTTGATGGGCACGATGCCGGTTGTGGAATCCCCGGCCGAAGGAACCGCAGGGTCGGGACCCGGTTCGTTGGAAAATCCAAACAACATGTGCGGACCCTCGGGTTCGGAAAGGAGGTGATCAAAGCGCACGAGGGGGTTGAAGTAGTTGTTTCCTGCGACAAACAAGGATGACGGGTCGGCGCTCGCTGCCACCAGGCGCAGATCCCCGTGCTCCGGAACGACGGTCCGCACGACGTCCTCCGCGCGGAAAATCCCGCCGGTCTTGAATCCCGGTTGATTGTTCGCAAGGTCCGTTCCCCAGCGCCGCGTGGGGTCCACATACTCTGCCCCGGGGGCCTGGGGCGACTGGATCGTCACGTAGTAGCGACCGTTGTAAACAGTGTTGCTAACGGGGTCCGTCCATTTGTTAAACGTCCACCAATTCGAAGGAACGGTCGCAACCGTTCCCCTCCAGGCCGTGGTGGGACTGGTCACCAATGCAGGGATCGGGAGGTCTGCCGGTGGGAAGGTGATGGTGAATGTCTGGATCAACTGCGCCGCGCTGGCCGTCGCCGCGGTGACCCCCGTGCCGCAAAACACTTTGACTTCCACGGTCCCTCCGGAGAATCGCATCGTCGTTCGACCCAGTCCGCCGACAGCGACCACTTTGCTAAGGAACGGGATGTTTCCCTCTCCGAACTCCTTAACCGGTCCGCGGATGCCTGCAAAACCGCCCCAGGATCGACCGTTCGCGTGCATGATTCCGCGAGTGAAGCCCGAGTCGAATGCCGAGCCGATCGGGGGAGTGGAATCCACCGTCCGGGTGGTCGCGGTAAACAACGGGGCGTTGTCCAGCGACATGGTGTCGCGAAAGGTCACCTGATAACAGATGGATTCCTGGAGTTGATAAAATCCCACGCTGGGACTGAAGGGTTCAAAGAAGAAGGCGGCTTCGACCGCGCTTTGTCCCGGCGTGAGGTTAAGGTTCGTGATGACCGAATCCGTCCTCCCGGCCGCAGTCCCCCCGGAGGAAACATTGGCGCCGCAAATAAAATGAAGCCCGAATTGGGAAATGGAATGGAATCGCCCAAATCCCTGCGTCGCGCCGATCTTGATCGGAGCAACCTGGCCGATCGGGGAGTAAACGTCTGTTTGGAGATCGGCAGTTTTTGGGGTCGATCCCGAGTACTGAACCAGCAGCGGGTCCCGCAGATTCGTGCTGCGAATGTAATCAAACACCTCTGTCAGGATCTGATCCCGGTCGGCTCCCCATTTTGTGGCAAAGCTCCCGCCAAAACCGGGGATGCGCTCGGTGGTGAGATCCTGCAGGTAGGCGTACAACTGCTGATTTCGCGGCACGGTTGCGTAGTCGTCGGTCGAACTGAACGGATTCTTGCGCTGGAAGTAAAAGGGGTAATTGGCCACGCCGATCGACGAACAGAACGCCGCAAGCTTGTCGTACGCGGTTCGTTTGGCGGGATCGGTGGAGATCGGCCAGATGGAAACCCTTGGCTTCCCGAACAAATTAACTTCCGGAGCCCGGCTGCTGGTGGTTAAGAAAAAGCGCGCTTTCTCGAGCGCCGACTTGAACGCCGTATTAGCCACCCGTGGTTGCCCCGCGGCGAGTGGATAGGCAAAGAGTGCCTCGTCCACGTTGGCGAAGAGTCGATCCGAATCCGGGGTGACGGGCGCGTAGCCCGTGGTCGCCGTGACCGGGATGGTGGCCGCCTTCGACCCTCCCCACTGAACGCGCGGTACCAGGCCGTAAATCGACTGCAATTGCGAATCGGTGAGGCTTCCGGTCGAACCGGGAAACAGTACGGGGCTTAACGCCGTGGTGAACGGGTGACCCGGGAACCGCTGATACTCCTTCTGAGCGGGCTGGTATTTTCCGTAGTTCAAATCCTGAAAGGTCACCGCCATCGGTGAGGCCCAGGGGGTGGGCTCCGAGGCGGTGTTGAGATTCAGCTTGCAGGTTTCGTCGTCGGTCCAGAACGCCATCCGGCCCACAATGGGATTCGAGGCGGTGGGCTTCGGCGTGGAGCCCGAAAAGCTCGCAATCCTTCCGGTGGCGTCCACGCTGGAAGGAGTCGTCAGGGCTCCATTCCGGAGCATGTAGATCCACTTCACCGGCATGGGCGCGGGATTTGACCCGGAGCCCTTCGGATCGTTGGCCGGATCATTGGTCAGGTTAAATCCGTCGGCGACGGCGGTCGGGTTAACAATCGGATAAAGCGCGTTGCCCGCGGCATCCAGGGAAGGAGAGTTAAGATCGGTAAACAGCGCGGGCTGATTGATCCAATCCGTGACGGCACTCCCCGCGCCCGCCTTGAGATCGTCGCTGAGCCGATACGCGGCGATGTCGTCGCGGCCAACGACCATTTTGTCGGAGGAATACAATTTGAAGAGGGCCTGTTTGTCGCCGTTCTGGTCATAGGTTCGAATCATCCCGGGCTGGGACGCCCAGGCCACGTTCGTGCCACCCGTGGCAGCTTTGATTTGCGCCATGGCATAACGGACCGTGGAGTCGAACATTTGTTTCGTGACCACCCCGTCGGCATAGCTGCTGGACGCGGCCCGGTTGACGCTCGCGCTGGAGAAGAATGCAATGACCAGTCCGGTCATCAGGACGAGCACCACCAGGACAAGGACCAGTGCGACGCCGCGATCGCGGCGGCCGATGCCGTGATTCTTCGACCCCGGGGGGTGCTCGGGCGGTTTCAATTGGTTTGGGAAGTGCTCCATTTCGCAGCGTTGATACTCATACTGGTCGTAAAGACGCGATAGTTGATCCGGAGGTCCACCAGGGCGGATTCCAACTCCTGAAGATCGGTCTGATAACGGGCCGGATCCTGGAAGCGTCCATTTAGCGCGGCTTGAAGGTTGGTCACCTCGGAATCCGTGAGTCGGGCCGCGGACCGTTCGTCTACGGCGACCATTGTCACCTGAAGCACGGGCGGGAGTTGATTTTTCGGATTGAGTCGGGGATCCGCGCCGGTGCTCATGGAAAGCCCGGTGGAATCGTAGAGATAGTTCGGCGCGAGACTGCCATCGTTGTAGCTCCCGGCGCTTTGATCCGATGGCGTGAGCTTGGGAAGGATCACGAGGGCAATGATGTTCTCCGCCACGACGGCAAGGTTTGCAGTCGAGGTGAGTGGCGTTCGATACCATTCCTTCCCGGTGTACGCCGTTGCGCCCCCGTTTCGGGCCTCCTCCTGATAAAGGGTCAACGAGTCAGAGGGTTCCATGAGTTCCATGAGACGGAAGCGCCGCCGATCGGGAAGGAGTTGGCTAAGGAAGGCCGGGCGATTGCCTTGATCCGAGGCATACTCAATGAAAAACCCCCAGGTATTGAGCAACTGGCGAAACGTGACGTAGCTGGTGTTGGAGACGTAGCCCAGGGGGGCCTGGAAAAAGACCGCATGTGCATAGCGATCGGTCCCGAGATTGAGGTCCTCTGCGGTGCCACTGATGAATCGCAGCTCCGATTGCCGGACGTAGCCGGTGGGCGGCTGCGTCTGGTCGTTGTTTGGATAACGATAATCCCAATACGTGTTAAGCGTAGCCTGGCTGAGCCGACGGGTGATCGCTTCGAACGCTTCCCGGGCCTCGCGGAACTGCTGGGTCTTCGCCACCGAACTACTCCAGCTTTTGCGGGTCGAATCCGTGACCGCAACCAGCAGCACCATGAGGAGTGCCAGGATGGCCAGGGACACGAGGAGTTCGATCAGGGTGAATGCCCGTCCCGCCCCACGGTGATCGTCGCGCTTCACTGTCTCGAAACCAGCGAGGAGGCGGTGAAGATCGGCACCACGCGAGTGGTCTCTCCCGCATAAGCGCCGCTCCACAGGTTGCTCAGAGTGGCATCCGTTTCATTGGCCAACGCGCGGCCTCCCGGGTTGTGGGCCACTTGCACGGTGACCGTTGCAAGGTTCAGATTCGTGAAGGCCGGCGTGGCCGGGGAATCCGTGGCCGACTGGACGCGGGTGTTGACGTGGTAGACGGCGAGGGCGGGCTGCGCCAATTCCTTGCCTTGTTCATCGAAGTACCGAATGGCCTTCACCCCCGTGGTTCCGGCCGGGATCGCACTCCCCGCGCTGTCTTTGATGAGTTGATCAAAATCCGTCTCGTTCGCTTCGCTGATGGCCTGTTGCAGGATTTGCGACGCAACGGTGGTTTGGATGCTCTGGCGGAAAATGTCCGTGCCGGCGGGCAGGAGTCCGATCACCGCCAGCAAGCCGAAGGCGACGATGCCGATGGCCAGACAGACCTCGACCAGCGAGAAGCCCGCCGCTTTCGCCGTCCGCGCGCGGGGGGCTCGGGCATCAAGGCCGATAGATGCGCGTTTTTCCATTGGAGGGATGGATTTGGACGGTCGCGAAATTGGAGGGCGAAGCGGGGAGATTGTCGCCCTCGCGAACCTCATGGACCGTCAGGAACCATTGGTTTTGAATCGTTTGCGGGGGCAGGTTCGTGGATCCGTCCGGCAGAAAGCTGAAGCAGATGGCGGTGTAGGCGGTGCCAACCGCAGGGAGCGCGTGACCGAGTTCGCTACCGCTCAACACCGAGGGCACCGTGCCGGCGCTGCCCGCGCTTCCGATGAGGGTGGAGAGCGGATTGCCACTGTCGACAATGATGGACGGGCCGGGCAGACGGATGCACTTGGTGACAGCGCGGTATCCGGATCTGCCGGTGCCCGCGGTGGGGTTTTCAGGAACCTCAAAGAGCTGGATCGCCCGGAACTTGGGAGTCGTTTCGCCCGACATCTGCGGATCGGCAAACCGGTAGAGACGCACCTCGATCTGTCGGTTGGAGCTCAGCGCCATCTGCCGGGCCAGCGACATTTGGTCGCTTAGGAGCTGGGCGGCCGCATTCAGGTCGCCGCTCCGGAGCAAGGAACTGAGAGCGGGCACGCCCACGCCCGTCAGCAATCCAACAAGGCAGATCACGGCCAGGAGCTCGATCAACGTCATGGCCGCGGCAGATCTCGACAAAGGAGACGGCCGACGGCGGATCGCGTTGATGACGACGGGGAGGACGGGGGAACGATTCATGCGAAGGAGTGCTTCGATTCCGGGAGGATGAAAAAACGATACACCAACTGACGTAAAAGTCCGGTGCGTAATGTTCGTCGGGAAGAAGGGTCGTTAGGCGTTGGAGAGGTTGCCTCGTTCGTCGCTGAGGGGTCCCGGGGACTTTTCACGTCCGATTTTGTGACCGACGGCACCGTAGAAGGCGACGTAAGCGTACGCGACCAGCGGAACGAGGAAAGACAGTTGCAGGTTGTGGCTGGCATCGGCCACCAACCCCTGTAACGGAGGCAGGAGCGCTCCTCCCAGGATTGCCATCACGAGCAGCGAAGACGCCTGGCTTTTGTAGGGGCCGACCCCCTCGATCGCGAGGGAGAACGTGTTCGACCATCCGATCGAGGTGAACAGCCCGACGGCCACCACACACCACATTGCCACGCGACCACCCACCAGGATGGCCGTGAGCAGGAGAACCACGACTGTGGTCATGAACACCATCAGCGTGCGACCCGCCTGCGATTTGCCCACAACGAAGAGCAGCCAGCAGAGCCCGACGAAGGGCAGATAGGTCGCAAAGACCGGCCAGTTCTGGACGAATTGCTGCAACCAGAGAGCGAAAATCGGCGCGTTGGAACCTTCCCGCATCGCGCCCAGCGGCGCGCTCTGCGCCACCCAGAGAAAGAGGAACGCGAGCAGCGGGATGACCACCAAAAGGACCTGCTTGCGCGACTTCTTCATCTCGCTGAGTTCCACGGCTCCCATGAAGCGACCGATCAGCAACCCGCCCCAGTACAACGAAACAAATCGGCTCGCATCGATTTCACTGAGTCCGGCCACTTCGGGCTGACCCAGGAAATTGATGATCGCGCTGCCGACAGCGACCTCGCCGCCAACATACATGAAGATCCCAACGATCCCAAGAACCACATGCGGATACCTCAAGGCGCCCGCTCCGGGCTCAATCTTCCCCTCCCCGATGTGGGGCAACCGAATGAAAGAAAACACCCCCGCGAGCAGCACGAAAACCACACAAAATGCCAGATAGGGCACTTTCACCGAGTCCACCCCGTGCGCTCCGGTTTTGGCGAAGTATTGGAAAATCAGCCATCCGCCGATCAGCGGACCAATGGCCGTACCAATCGAGTTGAAGCCCTGCGCGAGGTTCAACCGACTCGATGCCGTCCGCTCCGGGCCCAGAATCGTGACATACGGGTTCGCCGCGATCTGCAGCATCGCGAACCCAAGGCCCACGATGAACAACGCTCCCAGAAACATCGGATACGACACCCGCTCCGCCGCCGGCCAGAACAGTGCACTCCCCGCCGCCGACACCAACAGACCCACGACCACCCCGTTTTTATAACCAATCTTCGCAATCGGGTCTCCCTTCGTTACCGAGATCGCGAAGTAGATGAGCGACCCAATGAAGTACGCGCCGAAGAAGGCAAACTGAACGAGCATCGCATCGAAGTAACTTAGCGTGAAGGCCTCCTTAAACCGGGGGATCAGGATGTCGTTGAACACCGTCATGAACCCCCAAAGGAAAAACAGGGAGGTCATGATCGCAAACGGCCCGCGGTACGAGCGACCGTCAGCGGACGACTCCGCAGCACGCGAAGGTTCGGAGGGGGAATGAAGAACGGCCATAGACGAAGAGGGGATCGAGGACAATTCAGCGTCGATTAGTCCTCCAATTCAAACAATCCGGGATCAGGTCATATCGTTGTACTAATGACGACCGGAAGTCGGAAGTCTTGGGGTTCGACGAATTTCCGACCCCGCACCCTTCCCTGCCCTCCGGCTCCCCCTCCGCAAGATTTCCGATGCCTGTTCCCCCGCTTTTCTAGTTTCAACGATATGACTCGCAGGGATCTTGTTGTCGTGCATCGGGACGCGCATAGGTTTGCCCAGTCCGTTTCCCCCTATTCCCCGCCATGAAAGTGATTCCCTCCGTGATGACGAACGTATCCGTGCCGCGCCCGCTTTGGGGTTGTCGACTCCCGGCCGTCGGCCTCTGTCTGCTGTTGATGAGCACGGCGGCCTTTGCCGACACGTCGACCACAGCTTGGAATGGTTCCTTGAGTAGCACCTGGGGCACTGCGGGCAACTGGGCCGGAAGCGTTGTCCCCTCTGCGACAGTGAGCGCCCTGTTCAACTCGACGTTCTCCAATCAGCCGCAATTGGCGAGCAATGTGACGACTCAAGGCATCTGGCTTGCCAGTGGCGTCGGTCAGGATGTGACGATCGGCAAGGACGCCAACGCTCGCACGATTAATATCACCGGCACTGCCACGCTTGGCGACCAAGCCAACGCGGGCATTCTCATGGATGACTCCGCGAACTACGACCTGACGCTGGGTGACGCGAGTGCTGGCAACTATGTTATCGCACTGACGAACAGCACCGGCTTTTATGTCAACAATTCCGGTACACTGACATTGACGGGGTCGTCCAACCTGAACATTGGCAACGGCAACACACTGACCCTTGGCGGAAGCAACGCTTTGGGCCAGATCGTTATCTCTAAAGGCATCGCCACTAGTACAGGTGCAATCGTGGTCAACACCGCGGGATCCGTAAGCCTGAACAATCAAAATAGCTACACTGGCGGCACCACTTTAACTGCCGGCACGCTCAACCTTGGAAATGCAAGAGCTCTCGGAAATGTGACGCCTGGAACATTCACCATCAATGGGGGCACCATCGACAATACGAGCGGGGGCGCCCTCACGATCGGAAACAGCCTCCCGATCAGCATCGGCGGTGACTTTGCCTTCAAGGGAACCAATAACCTCAACATGGGTGCGGGTGCGGTCAATTTGACCGGCGGGACGCGCACCATCACGACCACTGCGGGCACCCTGACCATCGCCACCGCCATCTCCAATGGCGGCCTCAGCAAGGCAGGCGCTGGCACGCTGGCCCTGTCGGGTAACAGCACCTACGCCAGTGCCACGACGGTATCCGCCGGGACGCTCTTGCTGTCGACAGGCGGTTCGATCAATGCGAGCGCTGGGATCTCTGTTTCCGGCGGCGCGACAGTGCAGAACGCCAACGGTTCATCGGTCACGCCAACACTGACGCTGGCGGAGGGCGCCTCCCTTCTGACTTCCGCTGCAAGTAGCGCTTTTGCTCCGACGAGCTTAACACTCTCTGGAAATCTATCCGACGGCTGGACAGCGATTTCCTTGACCGCTTCCCTTGGCAACGGGCTCATCAAGAGCGGTTCGCTGACACTTTCGCTGACCGGGATCACGGCAGGAACCTACAACCTAACGAGCGGGTCCGCATTTTCCGGCAGTTTTTCCTCCGCCAATGTCAACGGCAGTGCGCTCACCGGCAGCGGATCCGATTTCGTGGGAACCAACATCGGGGGCTACAACTTTAGTTTCACGAACAGTACCAATCAGCTGTTGGTTTCGGCCGTTCCGGAACCGCAAACGTGGGCGCTTCTGGCGATCAGCCTGACATGCACCTTGATTCTCCGTCGGCGCATCCAATTCTAAGTCGACGCCCGGCACGGGCCGGCTCACGCGTCCCCACCCTGCCGGGCTCCGGGAGATGTTCGTAGGCGCCATGGGCATGCTGGCGCGGGGGGAATTTCAAAGGGTCGGTTCCGCGGTCTCTGTCCGGCGGGAGAACGGGATCGCACCACTGCCGAGGGTGCCGCTATCGTCTTTCCAGATGCCTTTCTTAACCGATTTTTCATGAACTTCCCCGCTTCGCTCGGCATTGGCTCCCTCCTGGCATGTGTGACCCTGGTCGACGCCGCACCGGTGTTCGGCCCCTTTGATGCCCAGGCACGCGGGGCTGGTCCCGGGCATATCGAGTGGTTTGATGGTCAACCTCCGACCGAACCGGGGGATGCCTGGACGATCGCGACGTGGGTGAAGCCAAAGCCGGATTTCGCGATCTCCATTCCCACCCTGGTGGCCGGGTTTGGCGATGGGGTGGACTTCTTCGGGGCACAACGGTTTATCGCTGCCGATGCGAACGGCTGGTTTTTCTGGGTTGGCAATTCCCAGCCACGCCTCAAGGACCTCAAGACCGGCGAGTATCCCGTGCTGCCGGAATTGCCCGATCGCGTTCGCTTCAATGCGAAAGCCGAATCGAACGTTTGGGTGCACCTCGCCGCCAAGTTCGACGGCAAAACACTGCGTCTCTTTCTCGATGGGAAGCCGGTGGCGACGGAAGATATCCAACTCACCCGCGCTGCGATGCAGCCGCTGGTGGCTCCGCCGCCGGCCTGGCAATACGGTGGCTGCTTCGTGGGCAAGGTGGCCGGGTTCACGATCTGGAACGAAGCCCTGCCGGACACGAAGATCGCGGAACTCGCCCGGGATTCCACCGGGCTCGATGCCCGGGCGTTCACCCCGGCCCCGGCGGGCGACACGCCTTCCTACCGAATCCACGCAAAGGACTTCAGCACGGGACGCGACCGCAATCTGCCCGCTCAGGACCCGGCGACTTATCCCCAACCGGTCCCGCAGGTGAAAACCCAGCGAATCCCGAAACTCAACCCGCGCCCCACTTCGTTGCCCGACCGCACGGGCAAGCTGACCTTGAACCGCGGTTGGGAAATGGCGGACGCGTGGAAGGTTAGTGCCACCCCGGAACAGATCTCCAAACCGGGATTTAACACGGCGGCGTGGTTCGATGCCACGGTCCCCGGCACGGCTTTGACCACGCTGGTTCAGCAGGGCGTTTATCCCGATCCGCTGCATGGTCTCAACAACATGCTTGTTCCGGACCTCGCCACCAAATCATGGTGGTACCGGACGGAGTTTCCGACGCCCGCGGACTGGAAGGATCGCCATGTGGAGATCCTCTTCAAGGGAATCAACTACCGGGCCGAGATTTGGCTCAACGGCGTCGAGATCGGGCAAACCAGCGGCGCGTTCATCCGCGGACAGTTCGACGTTACCCCCCTCCTTGCCCCGCACGGCAGGAACGTGCTCGCCGTACGCGTCTGGCCGCAACCGCATTACAACGCGCACGGTTGCGGGGAGGAATCCATCGCCGCCGGGGCGGGTCCGAACGGCGGGGATGGCACTCTCGACGGACCGACGTTTTTTTGCACTGATGGCTGGGACTGGATCCCCACCATCCGCGACCGCTGCACGGGCATCTGGCAGGATGTGGTCCTTCAACCCACCGGCGCCGTCAAGATCGGCGACCCGCAGGTGGTCACCACCCTGCCGAAACTGCCCGACCTCTCCGTTGCCGAAGTCGACGTGACCTCGGACGTCCGCAACCTCACCCGCGAATCACAGACCATCACGGTTCAGGCGGAAATCGCCGGTACCAAGGAGCAAAAGCTCATGACGCTCGCTCCCGGTGCCGTCGAGACGGTGAAATTCCATTTCGTCATCCCCAACCCTGCCCTTTGGTGGCCCAACGGCTATGGGGAACCGACCCTGCACGATTTCACCCTTACGGTGCTCGATGGCGAAAAGCGCGAGTCCGACCGTTTTACCCAGCGCATTGGGTTGCGGCAACTTGACTACGAATATCTTCCGCCGCCGGCGAATAATCCGACGAACAACCCGCTTGTTGTGAAGGTGAATGGTCGGCGCATCTTCGTAAAGGGCGGCAACTGGGGAATGGACGATGCCCTCAAGCGGTCGTCCACGGATAGACTCGAGCCGTACTTCCGCCTGCATCGTGAGGCGAACTTTACGATGATTCGCAACTGGTGCGGGCAGAGCACTCAGGAGAATTTCTTCGAGCTCGCCGACAAGTACGGCCTTCTCGTCTGGAATGATTTCTGGCTGTCCACCACCAGTTACAACAACCCGGCCGTCGACGCCGAACGCTTCCTGGCCAATGCCGGGGACGTGATCAAACGGTTCCGCAACCATGCGTCGATCGCGGTTTGGTGCGGGCGCAACGAGGGCTTCCCGCCCGTGTGGATCAACGAGCCGTTGGATCGACTGATCAGGACCCTGGACGGCACGCGCCTCTACATCCCCCAGTCGACCAACCGCCAGTTCCTCATGAAGAGCGGACCCTGGGCGATTCAGCCGCCCGAGTACTATTACACGCGCACAATGGGCTTCTGCACGGAACTGGGCGTGAACTCCGTGCCCACCGCCGACGCGATGCGCGCGATGCTGGATCCCAGCCAGTATTGGCCGGCCCTCGAACAGGATGCCTGGGCCTATCATGATTTCCACAGCAACGACAACGGATCGCGCACGCCTTACCTGGCGGAATCGGACATGCGCTACGGCGTTGGGCAGAATCTCGACGACTTCGTTCGCCGCATCCAAATGCTGAACTACACACAGCACCGGCTAATGTTCGAGGCGTGGAACGCCAGCCTGTGGAATCCCAGCACGGGACTGTTCCTGTGGATGACCCACCCCGCCTGGCCGAGTACCGTCTGGCAGGTTTATTCGAGCGATTACGACACGCACGCGGCCTTTTACGGATGCAAAAAAGCATGCGAACCCGTGCACGTGCAGTGGAACTTGAATGACGATTCCGTCTCGGTCATCAACAACCCCGAAACGCCGCTCGAAGGCGCATCGCTTAAGGTTAAGGTCATCGGTCTCGACGCCGTGACGCTAAGCGATTCCACCATTCCCGTCAAAGTCGCTGCGAACAGCGCGGCACGAGTTGCGAACGTCGGATGGGCCGACTTTGCCGTCCATCCCGTCCAGTTCCTGAAGCTCGAATTGGTGGATCGCGGCGGAAAGCTTCTTTCTGAGAATTTCTATTGGCATTCGAAGACTCCCGAGCAATTGCAGTCGCTTGGCGAACTTCCCCAGGTCGCTCTCACCGGAGCGGTGCAAATTCGTGAGGAGAATGGCGAAACCGTCGCCACGGTGGACCTAAGGAATCCCACCCCGACGGTTGCGCTGATGACGCATTTGACGTTGCGCGATGCGAAGACCCGAACCCGCATCCTGCCGGCCTATGCCAGCGATAACTATGTCAGTCTCCTTCCCGGCGAAAGCAAGACCGTAACGATCTGCTGTCCCACAAAGAATGCCCCGCCCGCCATAGCGGTTTCATTGGATGGCTGGAACATTGCTCCGACCGTACTGGTGGATTGAGGGAGGTTACCGACAATTCTCCCGCGACCTCGCGGCTTCGCGTTCTCCCTTCCATTCCGACACGCGATTGGCACCTCCCTACCGGCCGTCGCGATCGTTGGAGTCGTTGCCCTGATCCGGTTCTTCCAGAAGCTCTGACTTTGTATCTGCCGAGGGCGGTCGCGTCGTCGAATCAGAGATCGCGGTTTCAGTCCTCCTCTTGCCCCGCCGCTTCCTCGCGCGAGGCCAGAAAGAGGTCAGGTACGAATGGCACTAAGTTAAGCCCCGAAGGGGTTTTATCCCTTAGCCCAGGGCAAGCGTAAGCGCCGCCCTGGGTATAGAGTAGAACGCGTCTCTGCCCTGAAGGGGCAGCATCCCGATTCGCACTTAACTTAGTGCCATTCAGGTCAGGTACAAATATGTAATATTTATTTCTGGATTGTTGGTATCCTGGGTGAGTGGCTGGAGAGGGATGCCGAAAAGCAGGCTGAAAATGGTGAGGCGATCGAACGTACTGCAAGCGCTCAAAACCTAAATGTTACATATGTGTACCTTGTATCTTGGATCCGACTGGCAATTCGCAGAGTGTCGGAGAGCTGGTTTTTCTGGGGGCTGGCCAGCCCCCAGAAAAAAGCCGCCGGGGATGAGTTCGGT
>Ga0247836_1003879_pt1 | contig 19383 bp, 18 predicted proteins | sample LaCruzMarch2015__4_FD_187116 | JGI IMG/M metagenome (GOLD analysis project Ga0247836, IMG submission 187116) | Freshwater microbial communities from meromictic Lake La Cruz, Castile-La Mancha, Spain - LaCruzMarch2015_14m | ecosystem: Environmental > Aquatic > Freshwater > Lake | place: Spain... | reverse complement strand
GATTTAGATTCCTGTATTTCTTTTCGGATTGCAGGCGTGGTCTTGGCGTTAGAATGCAATATATTTCCCATAAATTTGTCTCCTTTATCTCTTTATAGCATAAACCATGAGAATTTGGAACCAAACACATAAGTAGTAAGAGGGGATTTATTTGTTTCTACATTGTTGATAAATATATAGCGAATAAAATTCAATAAATTCCCTATCACTAAGTGATAGCAAGGGATAGGTCTACTGCCTAATCATATCTATTATTTTGGAATAATCGGGCAATTTCTTTTGCGGCCCTAAGGTCGTAAAGGTAAGTTTGGGGTCGCTAAGCAATTGTTTGCTGATGCGGATTATATCTTCTTCGCTAATTGCATCAATAATCGAGGAGATTTCCCGAGCCGGTTTATAGCGACCGTAGCAGATTAAATGCCGACCTATCCAATCCGCAACTCCCGAGCTGCTTTCACGTGACATCAACAGGCTCGCTTTGATCTGGTTTTTTGCCCGCAGCAACTCGCTCGCATCGATTCCGTTTACAATTTTCTGCAATTCGTCGCACACGACTTTTAGCATTTCGGGGGCTTTTTCTTCACCGGTTGCGGTATAAATTCCGAAAATTCCGCTATCACGATATGCCGAAACAAAGGCTTGTACGGTATAAGCCAGTCCGCGTTTTTCTCGCACTTCTCTAAACAAACGTGACGACATGCCACCGCCGAGCAAAGTTGCAAGAACTTGCCAGATATAATAATCGGGGTGGCTAAACGAAACCGCCTCAAAGCCGAGCATCAAATGCAATTGTTCGAGCTTGCGTTTTACCCTTTTCTCGCCGCCTTGATATTGAGCTTTGGTTGCAACGCTCGGGGCTGAAGGAGCAAGACCGCCGAAATGCTTTTCTACCAGGCTGACAAATTGATCATGATCGATATTGCCTGCCGCACTAACCACCATATTGCCGGCTTTATAATGTTTGGCGATATAGTCGTTTAAATTACCCGGACTATAGGAATTAACCAATTCGGGCGTGCCGAGAATCGAGCGTCCGAGCGGTTGGTTCGGATATGCAGTCTCGCCGAAATAATCGAAAATCAAATCGTCGGGAGTGTCGTAATGCATAGCGATTTCTTGCAAAATCACCTCTTTCTCACGGGTTAGTTCTTGTTCGTCAAAGGTCGAGTTCTGCAAAATATCGCCGATTATATCAACCGCAAGTGCGACATCTTCTTTTAAAACTTTGGCATAATAAACCGTGCTTTCGATCGAAGTATAGGCATTCATATTGCCGCCGACATTATCCATTTGCTCGGCAATTTCAAAAGCATTGCGAGAAGTCGTGCCTTTAAACGCCATATGCTCCAAAACATGGGAAATGCCGCCGGTTGACTCGTCTTCAAATGAAGAGCCGACATTAACACTTGCCGCAATAGTTGCCGATTCGATGCCCGGTAATAATTCGCTTGCAACACGAAGTCCGTTGGCAAGGGTGGTAATTTTATATGTCATGTATAGTATTTCCTATTTTCATTTCTAAATTCACTTTTCCTCGGTCTCGCTCGTCCTCATTTAGTTTATCTAAACTCCGGCTCGCTCGCCTTGAAAAGTTTGTTATAAATAAAAATATAAAACACTATATCACTCGTATCTCGGGCTTTATGTTGCAGTCAAGCCATTCTTTTAACGGCTCAAATATCGGGTGAGCGAGGTTAGCATTAACATGCTGCCAAACCCGAGGCAATAAATCAAGATAACGTTGTTTTCCGTCTCGCACCGCAAGACGTGCAAAAGTGCCGACGATGCGGATATTGCGTTGTCCGCCGGTGATTGCGTAAGCAGTCATAAATTGATCTTTATCAATTCCCGTTTGGGCGAGATAATGCTCGAGAAAAAGCTCTGCGGTCTGCGAGTTTACGTCACGCCGTGCATCTTGCAAAAATGAGACGACATCATAAGCAGGCGAGGCAAGCGTAGCATCTTGGAAATCAAGCAACCCGACATTATGTGGAGCTTGACGTTCGGGCAAATAAATCAGATTCTCGGCATGAAAATCACCAAGTGCAATAACGTTGCCGAGATCCGGCATTTGCTTGAGTATTTCACTCCAGATTGAGAGATATTCTGCATTTAAACGCTCGTCTATTTCACCTCCGGTTGCAAGCGGATAAAACCACTGTGGCAATAAGGCAACCCCGGTTAATTGTTTGGCAAGATCAAAAGGCGGAATTTGCGAGTAAGATGCGGTTTTGGCATTATTATATAATTTAATTAAAACTTCACTCGCAGCGAGATATAATTCGGCTTCTTGTTCGGGATTTTTCTCGAGTATTCTTGCAAATAAAGCATCGCCGAAATCTTCAAGTAGCAATAATCCGTTTTCTATGTCAGAAGCAATTATTTGCGGCGAATTTAAGCCGATATTTTGCAAAAGTTCGGCGATTTTTACGAACGGCTTAACGTCTTCTTTTTCGGGCGGTGCGTCCATGAGAACCATAGTCTTCTCAGCACACAAAATCCGCTCATATTTACGAAAAGATGCGTCGCCTGCCAGCATTGTGCGTTTGGCTCCGGCAAAGCCGCTTGCTATAATAAATTGATCAATAATTTGAGTGCGTTGCATGATATTCTATTTGTTGATTAAATAAACGGTTGCGACTTTGCCCCTATAAACCGCCTTTAGTTTGGGATTACGATCCCAAGCTTTGCTTGATTCTGCGTCGATTATAAATCCGTCGAGTTTATAGCGAGAAATAATCGAATCGGAAATTTCGGTAAAGCCTTTATCAAAATATATTGCCATCGAATCTTCAAGCAAATCGTCACTATAAAGACTATTTGCCCGACCGTCGACAAAAACCTTAACCCGACCACGCCAAATATAGGTCAAATAGCCACCGAGGCCGTAGCTGTTGTAAAACCTTAGATTCGGATAATTTTGTTCTATATATTCAGCTTCTGCAATAGGAGATTTTTCTTCGATAAATCTAGAATCTTCTTTTATAAGTCCAAATCTAAGTGGAAAAGATATTAGGATAAGCGCCACAATAACTACACAAAAAGAGATGTTACGAATATCTGGTTCTTGCATGTCGTTTAAAAAAGATTCTTCTCTTTTGCGGATATAATTTCCTATGGGTGAGGAGTAGAGATAGCTTGATAGGCATATGCAAATATAAGGTAGCATTAGCAAGCTCGCCACAACAATATGGCGAGCGCTGCTAAGCGACATAAATAGCATTATAATTACCAGTAAACGATCAATAAATTTTATTTGAGGATTTTTTATTCCCGCACAAATTAGACCCATCGACAAAAGAAAAGCCATCGGAAAATTGTGCATCACGTTAGCTGGCTGCCATTCATCTATATATTTGCCAAAATCACCGCTTATTGTTCTGTATGCCCCGTAATATATTTCTACGCCGTAAGGATTTATAAGCACGGCGATAAGGCAGAGTGCAGTTATAAGGCTAAGTTCACGAAATTTTTTGCGGTTAAATTCAATCAATGCCTCATATCCGAATAGTCCGAGCAGTAAAAATGCAAGCAAAAATCCGCCGTGCGTATTAACCCATATCAACATAATAATAGGCAGTATCGCAAGATATTCTATTTTTGGTTGCTTACGATATTTTTGCAAAATAATATAAAATATTACCGTAAATAATATTGAAAACATGTTGGGACGAACCGAAAGCCCTACCTTCGTACAAAGCACGGCAAGCGGGATCATTATAATAACTATGTATGCATTTGCACCTTGCCTCAATGAATATAATGCCGAAAACATAATGCTGGCGGCAAAAATCAATACCGTAAAAGTATAAACCGAAGAGAATCCGCAGTTCTCTACCATATATACGATTATAACATCAAAGATCCAAGCCAGATTATACCAGATCTCTTCACCTGCAGTGAAGCTCCAAGTGTCTTTGAAGGGTACGGTTCCAAGAGAACGGATTAAATCACCAGTTGCGAGATGCCATGCGGTATCGGGATCTTGAAAAGGGTTGTTGCCGACCATTGCTACGCAAAGCAAAGTTAGGGTAAAGATAAAATTTATATGTCCATTTGCAATAAAACGCATGTTTTTCCTCAATACAATATATTATTTCGCAAATAAAACCCAAATGCTGCATTTTGGCAACATATCTAATTAGATTTAATCAAATATAAAAAAAATATGTTGCATATAAAGCAATATATTTGTTTCTATGGAATACGATTTATTCGGTACATTATATAATATTCAATTTGCAATCCTCAATAGGAGTAATTTATGACCAAACGTTTTTCTCTAATCTCGGCAGTAGTAGCCGTTTTGGCTTTTGCAGTCCCTGCAATCTCTTCTGCTTCAAACCATGAAACCCAAGCGGCTTTGCATGACATGCGTGGAAATGTAGTTAAAGACGCACGTGGCAATTGCGTTCTCACCAATTCAATCATTCCGGGTGACGATTGCGGAGCAGTAGCAGAAAAAGCTGGCACTAAATTAGCTGCGGTTTATTTTGACTTCAATAAAGCAACCTTGACCAAAAAAGGTCGTACTGCACTTGATCAGTTATTAGTAACTATTAAAAACAAAAAAATCAAAGCAGTAACTATTGCCGGTTATGCTGATGCAATCGGAACCGATTCTTACAACCTTACCCTTTCGGAAAAACGTGCAAAAACCGTGCAGGCTTATTTGAAAGCCAACGGATTCACTAATTCCAATACCACCGTTCGTGCTTTGGGTAAAGCCGGTGCCGGTGCAAAATGCAAAGCTTTGAAAGGCGAAAAATTGCGTGCTTGTATGCAAGAAGATCGTCGCGTAGACATCGAGCTTAGCGGTGTTAGCGGTAAATAAGCAAATTCTGCTTAAACGGCATCAAGGGGGGCTTTCAAGCCTCCCTTTTTTATTGTCGGCTTATTTACTATTTGATATATAGATTGCCTCTTTAATCGATAGTAAAATAAAGCTGCCTTAAATCATGCAAAATAACACTGCCAAGAAAATCTATATAAAAACCTATGGCTGCCAAATGAATGTCTATGATTCTGATCGTATGGCGGATCTGATGTCACCTTTTGGTTACACGCAAACTCCGACTGCCGAAGATGCCGATTTGGTAGTTCTAAACACCTGCCATATAAGAGAAAAAGCCGAAGACAAGGTCTATTCGGATTTGGGGCGTTTGCGTAATTTGCGTAAAGAAAAAGAGGCGGTTGGCAAAAAGCTAATGATTGCGGTCGGCGGTTGCGTCGGGCAAGCTGAAGGCGAAGAAATAATCAGGCGTATGCCGTTTGTCGATATGGTGTTCGGTTCGCAATCTTACCATAATTTACCCGAAATGGTTGCCAAGGCAGAGCGAGACGGCAAAGGCGGAGTCAATCTCGATTTTTCACCACAACCTAAATTCGACTTTTTGCTCGAACAATCCGCCTCCAATACGGCAACATTGGCTAAATCAGAGTTTTTATCGATCCAAGAAGGTTGCGATAAATTTTGCACTTTCTGCGTCGTGCCTTACACTCGTGGGGCCGAATATTCACGAAAAAGCGACGATATAATCACCGAAGCCAAAAATCTGGTTGCAAGGGGAGTTATGGAAATAACCCTGCTCGGGCAGAATGTTAATGCCTATCACGGCAGCGATGCAAATGGAAATGATGTTACGCTTGCAGGGCTGGTTGAGCAGCTCGCAAATATCGACGGATTAGAGCGAATTCGCTATATGACTTCGCACCCGATTGATATGCAAGACGACTTAATCGACGCTCACGGCAATATTGCAAAATTGATGCCTTGTTTGCATCTGCCCGTACAATCGGGATCGGATAATATCCTTGCACGTATGAACCGTAAGCATAAGGTGAGTTATTATTTAGAAATTATCGATAAATTACGCAATGCTCGCCCTGATATTGCATTCTCATCGGATTTTATCGTCGGATTTCCCGGTGAAAGCGATGCAGATTTCCAAGCCACTTTGAAATTAGTCGAAACCGTAGGCTATGCTCAAGCCTATTCGTTTTCTTACAGCCCTCGCCCGGGAACACCGGCTGCCGATAAGGAAGATCAAATCGAAGAACATGTTAAAGTCGAGCGTTTGGCGGAATTGCAGCAGCTTATCGTAAGTAGGCAAACCGCTTTTAACCTCGCAAGCGTGGGCAAAAAAATGCCGGTTCTGCTTGATAAACAAGGCAAACGCCAAGGGCAACTGCTCGGCAGAAGTCCTTACATGCAATCCGTACATGTGTTTAACGCCGAGCAATATGCAGGGCAAATCGTCAATGTAAATATAACCGAGGCATTCCCCAATAGCTTGGCAGGTGAGGTCGAGTAATAAAATATGTGGAATAGCCAAGATATAATCATAGCAACCGGCGGCAAATTAGTCGGCAAACAATTTGTTGCCGAGTCGGTAGCGATAGATAGCCGCAAATTAGAGAAAAATGCTTTATTCATCGCAATTAAAGGCGAGGTTTTTGACGGGCATGATTTTGTTGCCGCCGCTTTTGTAAATGCCGCAGTTGCGGCAATTGTTGAAAAAATTCCCGACGACTGCCCACCAAATGCAATTTTTATCGTGGTTGGCGATAGTTTCAAAGCGTTGCAAGATTTAGCCGCTTTTGCACGTAAACGTAGCTCGGCAAAGATCATTGCGATTACCGGCAGCGTGGGCAAAACCGGCACCAAGGAGCTCACAAGCAAATTACTTGGAAATTGCTATGCCAGCAAAGGTAATTTCAACAATCATTACGGCTTGCCGCTATCATTGGTCAATTTGCCTCAAGATGCAGAGTTTGCGGTATTTGAACTCGGTATGAATCACGCCGGTGAACTTGCGGATTTAAGCAAATTACTGCGTCCGCATATCGGGGTGATAACGAATATTGCAGCGGTGCATCTCGAGTTTTTTGAAAATTTAAAAGCCATTGCGAAGGCAAAATCCGAGATAATCGAAGGCATCGAGCCGGGCGGAATTTTGATACTTAACCGTGACGGCGAATTCTTTGATTATTTGGTCGCAAAAGCAGGAGCAAAAGATTTAAAAGTAATAACTTTCGGAGAGCATGCAGATACAGATTATCGTTTGCTTGAATATAGCAACCAAGGCGAAAATTCGCAGATAAAAATATCGTATCAATCGAAGCAGAAAACATTTATTCTCGGCACCTCAGGGCGGCATTGGAGCTTGGTTTTGCTTGCCGCACTTGCCGCTGCTCAAGCCGCTTGCGGAGAAATTTTACAAGTCGATTTGAGTGATTTTCATGAGCCGCAAGGGCGTGGCAAAAGCGAAACAATCGCAGGCATTACAATAATCGACGATTGTTACAATGCGAGTCCGATCTCGATGCAGGCAGCGATAGAGAAATTAGGCGAGTTTGAGGGGGGGCGTAAAATCGCCGTACTCGGTGATATGTTGGAATTAGGAGCAACCTCGCAAGCTCTGCACGAGAATCTATTTGCCGATCTAATCTCAAACAAAATCGATAAATTATATGCTGCCGGGCATTTTATGCACTCGCTTTTTGAGCTTGTCCCCGGCGATTTACAGGGCGGATATGCTAAAAATGCAAGCGAACTTGCCCAAATTATAGTTGGCGATTTGCAAAAGGGTGATGTAATACTGATTAAAGGCTCGCGTGGCAGCCGCATGGATATAGTTCGTGATAAAATAAAGGAAAAATTAAATGCTTTATAATTTATTTTACCCGCTAGCTCACGAATTTATTATATTCAACTTATTCAAATATCTAACTTTTAGAAGCGGCGGTGCGGTTATGACCTCGCTGATTATGACTTTTATCTGCGGTCCTTATATTATCCGTATGCTCAAAGCCAAACAACGTGAAGGGCAGCCGATTCGCCTTGACGGTCCGGAATCGCATCTACTCACCAAAAAAGGCACTCCAACCATGGGCGGAGTGATGATTTTACTCTCGGTGGTCACCTCCACCTTGCTTTGGGCAGATTTAAGCAATCAGTATATTTGGATTGTTCTATTCGTAACTTTGGGCTTCGGGGCAATCGGTTTTTACGACGATTATCTCAAGCTTACTAAACGCAACAGCAAGGGTGTAAGCGGTAAGTTCAAGTTGGCGGTGCAATTCTCAATTAGTCTAATTGCGGCAATTTGGATCAGCGAACTTGCACCGAAGAATATGGCAACCCATTTGGCAGTCCCGTTTTTCAAAGATGTGTTACTTGATTTAGGCTTTATTTACTTCATTTTTGTTATGTTGGTTATGGTCGGAGCATCTAATGCGGTCAACCTAACCGACGGACTCGACGGGCTGGCGATAGTACCGATTATGATAACCGCCGGCTGTTTCGTGCTGATTGCTTATTTGGTCGGTAATTTCAAATTTGCCGATTATTTGCAATTGCACCATGTTCCGGGCAGTGGTGAATTGGCTGTATTCTGTGCTGCATTGATAGGTGCAGGATTGGGCTTTTTATGGTTCAACGCTCCGCCTGCCCAAGTTTTTATGGGCGACACCGGCAGTCTAGCATTTGGTGGCTCAATCGGAGTAGTAAGCGTAATCGTTAAGCATGAATTGGTTTTGGCAATCATCGGCGGTTTGTTCGTTGCCGAAGCGGCATCGGTGATTATCCAAGTCGCATCGTTTAAACTTACCGGCAAACGTATCTTTAAAATGGCACCTTTGCATCACCATTTTGAGAAAAAAGGCTGGCAAGAAGCGACAATCGTAATCCGTTTTTGGATAATTGCTTGCATATTGGCACTTATAGGGCTTTCAACCCTTAAGGTGAGATAGTTTTATGGGAATTCTTGACCGAAAAATCCCCTTCTATATTTTCTTTGCTCTTCTTATCGTTATTGCGATTTACATTCGCGTGCAAGGAGTCGGAGATTATTACTACAGCGAAGATGAGAGTTTTCATATTAGAATGGCACAGGGTAAAGACCTAAAAGAAGTTCTGCAATTCTCACTTTATGAGACCCACCCACCGCTCGGCAATATAATACGCCACTATTGGTTAAAAATATCGGAGCAAATTTGGTTTGCAAGAAGCCTTTCGCTTTTATTCGGCATTGCATTGATCCCGCTTTATTATTTGATCGGCAAAAAGCTAAATGGCAAACTAACGGGAATCTGTGCTGCAATATTGATGACTTTTAGCTACGGCTGCATAATCCAATCCTTTGTTGCAAGAAATTATACTACATTCCTGTTTTTTTTATCTTCAGCATTTTATTTCTATTTGCTGTGGCAAGATAACCGGCAAAACAAAACATTACTCGGATATTTTGTGTTTTCTGCACTCGCATGCCTAACCCATTTATACGGAATTTTTGCAATATTCACTATAGCATCTTACTCAAGTGTAAAAATGTTTGTCACGAAAGAAGACGGGCAAAGTCAATCCAAATGGGCAATTGTAAATATACTGGTTGCTATTATATTCTTAACAGTAATTTTTATTTGGAAAAACACTTCTCGACTAGACGGTGCTTTTTATATTCTAACAATTGAAGATATTCTTCAAATACCAATAAGAATAACATTCTACATAATTTCTAATTCCAAAATCATTGTAATATCAATGATAATTTTATATTTAAAAACTAATAAAGGAGCCTCCCTTCAGCATTTATTATATTTATCTCTGATCTCTATATTTATTGCTATGATTGCTGCAGCTTGCGGAATGTTTGTAGGCATGGGCAGCCGTCATGATTTATGGATGTTGCCTTTTATATTAATAATTGCGAGCATTATAATTGCAGGCACTATAGACAAATTGAATGTTACAAAATCGGCTCTAATAATAGGTTTGATTTTTTGTGAATTATTACTTTATGATCCGACAGAGAAATTTAACGATCCCACTGAATATACAACTTTCTCAGATGAATGGCAGCAATTTGAGAAATATACCGATACCCTTAATCGCAATTCAATTATAATTGTCGATCGTGATGATGCGATATTACCGGTGAATATTTATAATTATCTTGGTCAAGATGCTTTTATTAAAGGTAATCATGCAACTTTGATTCCGTACAAGAAAACCGGAATTATAATCAATCCATATATTCGTCATATTTATCAAGATGCAGATCTTATAGACAGCATAAACCAAGCAAATCAAAAACATTTTCTCGATAAAGTGGACAAATTAGTTTTCTTAAGACTAATACCAGATGAACTTACAAAAAAGAAAAGTGAAGCAGTAAAAGACTTGCTTTTTATGAAATTACTCAACTGTCAATATTTAGAAAAAGAGGTTATTTCACTTTACCCTAACGGTAGCCTAAAATTATTTTCGGTTAATAAAAATACATTCTTTGAATATATTCAACATAATGACGGCAAGCCGTCACTTTGTAAGCCCTGATAAATCTACCGCATCAACTCGCTTGCTGACCAGGCAAAAAACATTCCGAGTCCGAACCAAAGCAGTTGATCCTTGGATCGCATGCGTTGCTGCCGCATCGTCGCCAGAGTTTCGCTATGGAGTTTTACCCCGCCCTCGCTGATACGGGATAATGCTGCTTCGGTCTTGCGGATTATGCTTGGCAAGGTTGCAATCAAAGAAAGCCCGTCCTCGGCATTTTCCTTGATTTTGGCTTTGATGCCGAAATTCTTTTTTGCCCAATCGCCGATTAACGGCTCGACAACTTGCCACATATTAACTTCCGGAGCAAGCATACGCCCGACTCCTTCGGTAAGCATCATATTCTTTTGTAAAAGCAATAAATGCGGCTGTGCCTGCATTTCAAAAGTTTCGGCAGTACTAAATAATTGTCCGAGGAGCCTTGCGACCGAAATTTCGCTAAGATTGCGTCCTAAAATCGGCTTGCTTAACGCCATAAGTGCGAGGGCGAAGTTTTCCACCGATTTATGCGGCGGTACAAACCCTGCTTCAAAATGGACTTTGGCGAGGTTATAATAATCTTCGGTTAGGAATCCGTGGAGAATTTTTGCAAGGTAAATCCGACTTTTATAGTCGATGCGTCCCATAATTCCGAAATCAACCACTGCAATATCGCCGTTTGCCAGCACAAACATGTTGCCGGGGTGCATATCGGCATGGAAGAATCCGTCACGAAAAACCTGCTTGAAAAAGCTGATTGCTGCTTGATTAACTAACTTTAAGGTGTCGTGTCCGGCAGCTTTAATTGCGGCAACATCGCTGATTTGAATACCGTAGATCCGCTCGGTAGTCAGCACTTTTTGGCTGGTATATTCCCAATAAACTTTGGGGACGTAAAATCCCGAATCACCCGAAAGATTCTGCCTTAGCTCAACCGCTGCTCCGGCTTCAAAACGCAAATCCAACTCAAAACGCACGGTTTCTTCAAAAGTTTCGCCGATTTCCTGCAAACGGAAGCGTTTTAATTTGGGATAGAGCCACTCGGCAATGTCGCTTAGCCAGTAAAACAACTCAACGTCACGAAGAAAATCTTTCTCAATGCCGGGGCGGAGGATTTTTACCGCAACATCGTCACCGTTTTTCAATTTGGCAAAATGCACCTGGGCGATTGATGCCGATGCAGCGACGTTATCGTCAAAATAAGCAAATAATTCGCTTGCAGGTTTACCTAATTGCTCTTCAAGAATTTTGTGGGCAATGCGGCTTGCAAAAGGCGGCACTCGGTCTTGCAACTCACCGAGAATATTTGCAGCTTCCTGCCCGATGAGATCGGATCTGGTCGAGATAACCTGCCCGAGCTTAACGAAAGTAGGACCCATTTCTTGCAAAGAAAATGCAAGCCGGCGTGCTTTTGCCGGGGTTAAATCTTCTCTCTTAAAGAAAAAAGCCCGATTTTTTGCCAATATAAAAATAAGGCGAAGCAGAGTAAATATATTGGAAAACATATATTAAGAAGTCCTTTTTGCGAGTTCACGTAAGCTTTCTTTAATCAAAATATCGATCTTCTCGCCTTCTTGCCCGATTCTTGCGATAGCGGCAAGCACTGCATTATAGGCATCACTTCTTGAATAGCCGAGATTAACCAATGCAGAAACTGCGTCTTCATTTACAGATGCGGCAGGAAGCGGCGATTTTGCTTTGCCGGAAGGTTTTATATCGCCGGCAAAAGCGGTGCTACCGGTCGGTAATTTGGCGATTTTATTTTTGAGTTCGATAACTAGCCTTTCCGCCAATTTTGCCCCGACTCCGCTTACTCTGATGAGTGATTTGGTGTCTTTTGCTGCAATCGCATTTGCAAGTTCGGCAGGGGAAAAAATCCCAAGAATCGCTATTGCCATTTTAACCCCGACTCCCTGCACCGAGATTAAAGTGCGAAACCATTCACGCTCGCTAGGATCGGGAAATCCGAATAAATGGATATGTTCTTCCCTAACGTGGGTTTCGATTATCAAGCTAATTTTCTCGCCGATGCCGGGTAAATTTGCCAAGGTTCTTGCCGAGCAGAACACGTTATAGCCGACTCCGCCGACATCAATTATGCAGAAATCTTGGTCATTTGTATCTAATATGCCTTTTAATTTACCGATCATAAAATCCTTGAACTTATTGTCGCCCCGTTAAGTCTTTTTTAACCTATCTATGCTATGTTTAGAATTATGGAAACCCTAATTTGCCGAGTTGTATATGAATAATAGCCTATTAAACGAAGCAGGATTCAATAAAACAGTATTTTATAATTTTGCAAAAGAAAACAGTATTTTTTCTCGAGCCGCCAGAATACTTGAGCTGGTGTCCGATAACGGACTCGGTATCGGCGAGGTTTTACAAGATTTCTCTACCCAAACCTCACGCCAGCTTTACTGTGTAATTTCGGCTGCCAAACATTTAAACGAAGACTCTCAGAGCGAAGAAGATATTGAGATATTAAAAAATTCTCGGCAAATCGTAAAAAATGCCAAAAGAGTGCTTGAATTGACACCGATTGCGATGCTGCGTAACAATACTAAATCAGTCGGCAAAAAAGAAAAATTATGCGGCAAAGACATCGACCAATTTGCCAAGGTTTTTGCAGCCTCGCCCGAAGTAGTCTTGCTCACTACTTATGAAAGTGAAGATTTTATCTACTAATACAATTCGCTATATTTGGCATCTAATGCGTTGTTTTGTCTCTCAAATACTCATGTACAAGTTGTACACTGCGTTTTTCGCTCCAAAACGCCTATTATATGCCTAAATTTAGCGAATTGTGAAAGATCAGACTTAATTTGCCGGCTTGTTTTCTAATATTTTGCTTGTATAATCACCGTAAATAAAAAATTACGGAAGAAATATGGCAGTCTTAGATATTATCATCGCACCCGACGAAACTTTAAAACAAAAATCGCTTAAGGTTGAAAAAATCGACGATTCAACCCGCAAAATACTCGCCGATATGCTCGACACTATGTATCAAGCCGGCGGAATCGGTTTAGCAGCGGTGCAGGTGGGGATTTTGCAAAAACTTATCGTTATCGATACCCAGTGGCGAGATAAAGATCCCGATTCTCGCAAACCGCTCAAAATGATCAATGCCGATATTATCGAAGCAAGCGAGAACGATTCTAGCTATAATGAGGGTTGTTTATCATTCCCCGATCAATATTCCGACGTGATTCGCCCCGAGCAAGTTAAAATTCGCTATCTCGACGAAAACGGCGAGAAGCAAGAATTATTGGCAGACGGTTTGCTTGCTACTTGCATTCAGCATGAAATTGACCATACTAACGGAATTACCTTTGTTGAACATATTTCACGTTTAAAACGTGATTTAATCATCAATAAACTCAAAAAAGCCAAAAAACGCGTTGATTTTGATACCCACGTTCACGGCGAACACTGCAATCACTAGGTTTTAGGCTTTAAAGTCTTATGGCAAGTTTGGCATCACAGAATATTCCGGGGAAAATCATGCGACCGCTTTTTATAGTAGCGGTGGTTTTTTATCTGACTTCGAACATGTTAAACGGCGACCGTGGAATGTATGCCATGCTTAAAGAAGAACGCAAACTCGCATCTTTGCAAAGCGAACTGAATGAAGTGGTAGGCAAACGCAAGGATTTAGAACATCGGGTTCGCCTGCTCAGCACCGACTCGCTTGATCGTGATTTGCTTGACGAACAATCAAGAATCTTGCTCGACACTGCCGGTGAAGATGAAGTGGTGATTCCGCTTAGGAAGTAAAGGTTTAGGCGATATTTCTACTAAAGCTTGCCGAAACCTAAGTTATCCCCTTAACATCTCAATCAAATCGAGCATATCTTGCGGCAGATCGCACTCAAAATCCATTTTTTCTCCGCTTATCGGGTGGATCAAAGTCAAAGCTTGTGCGTGCAGTGCCTGCCTAGGAAAATCGATATTTTTAAATTTACGTCCGTAAACCTGGTCGCCGACTATCGGGTGTCCGATATGGCTTAGATGCACACGAATTTGGTGGGTGCGTCCGGTTTCTAAATTACATGTTAGCCAAGTTGCATCGGCAAAAATTTCATTAGTTCTATAATGTGTAACCGCATCTTTACCGCCGCTTTTTAGAACTGCCATTTTTTGTCGGTTACGGGGTGATCTGCCGATCGCAGCATCAATCGTTCCCGAAGTCGGCACCGGCATACCCTTGACGATTGCGGTGTAAGTACGTTTTAGGGTTCGCAAAGCCAGCTGCTCGCTCAAATGCCGATGGGCAATATCATGCTTGGCAACTACCAATAATCCGCTAGTATCTTTATCGATACGATGAACGATGCCGGGACGCATTACCCCGCCGATGCCGGAAAGCGAATCGCCGCAGTGACCAAGCAATGCATTAACCAAAGTATCACTGGTATGCCCGGGTGCCGGGTGGACGGTCATGCCGGCAGGTTTGTTGATCACCAGCAAATGCTCGTCTTCAAAAATCACGTTAAGCTTGGTATCGTTTGAAATTATCTCGCTGTTTATCGGCGGTAAAAGCCCGACAATATATTGCTCACCGGCTTTTACCTTATATGCCGAATCAAGAATCGGCTTATCTGCAATAAGCACCAGTGATTGCTCGATGATTTGCTGAATCCGACTGCGTGAGAAATCAGGCATTCTCACAGTTAGAAATTTATCGAGACGCTGCCCACTATCGCTTTGTTCGGCTAAAAATATTCGATTATCCATATATTTACCAAAAATTTACCATTATTTGCTACTCTATAGCAGATGCAATATTATTAGGTAGAACAAATGTCGGAAAAATTTGAGTTATTGCGAAGAGTTTCTAAAGACGAGGTTGCCTCGGGCTACCAAATGGTCGAAAAATTTGCAATCGACAAACCGACTATATTGGTGATCGGAGGAGCGAATGATCTAAGAAAGTTAAATAAAGTCCCCTCGAAAGATTCAAACGGCTACGCTAAAGCAGTGCAGATGTTGATTACCGGTGATCCGACTAAATTTCCCAAAGACGTACAATTATTTTCGCTCGTTTATCCAAAGTCTTATTGGGCGGATTGCAAAGAGAAAGACAAAATCAAATATACCGGCAATAACGATATCATCATCGATGAACTGCAAGATTTTTCGGCTCGCCACCTATTGCCGCTACTCGAGGGGAATTTGGGTGAACGATTGCCAATCAACACATTAAACAAACGACTGCGAAATCTTAATATAGTTACCCATTCTTACGGTGGGATTATTGCCGAGCAAATCGGCAATTCACTGCGAAATAAAATGTCGGAACTTGGTTATGGCGACGAAGAAATAAATTCTGCAATGTCGCAGGTTTCTTTGCTGACTATGGGAAATGTAGCTAACATAGCAAATACGAAAAATAACTTTAGCAAATTTCATATATTAAATGAAGGAGATTATCTTGTTGAAGATAATCTAAGATTTGCCGATCAGTTGTTAGGAGATGCCAGAACGGGAATCACCTCTATCGATAAAAAAACACGACAAGTTATTGCCTTGCAAGAACAAGAAACATTACTTGAGATAATCGATAAAAAAGCATATTTGTTAGACACGTACGCCATTGAACACGATCTTTCTTCCCACCTGAATTTCTCTTACGACGAGCAGGAAGGAATTGCACAGGCAAGTCTTGCCGCAAGATTTTTAACCCGAGCAATCAATAACTCGGTTACAAATTATAAAAGGGACGCCGCTGAAGACGGTTTTATTGAACTGCCGAACGTAAGGGGGATAATGAGCAAAGACACTTTTCAAACCCGCTTGCTTGAAAAGCAGTTTAACAACGTTATTGAGAAAAGTTGGTCTAGATAGGTAGAGCAAATGTCGGAAAAATTTGAGTTATTGCGAAGAGTTTCTAAAGACGAGGTTGCTTCGGGCTACCAAATCGTTAAGAAATTTGCAATCGACAAACCGACGATATTGGTGATCGGGGCAGCTCCTGTAGACATAGAAAATGTGCAGAAAAGTGATTTTGAAGATTCTGAAAAATATTCAAATGCATATGCAAAACTAGCTCAAATGTTGCTTACGGGGAGTCGAAAGAAATTTCCCAACGGAGTGCAGATTCTTTCAATGGTTTATCACCCCCAATATTTACAAGAGAATTTTTTTAAAGATTGGGTCAAATATGATCAAGATAACCGATATATTTGCAATGAGGTAGATAATTTATTTAAACGACATATCATGCCGTTACTTTGTGATGATGTGGGAAAGAAACTGCCGCTAGAGACGGTTAAAAAGAAATTTCGCAACCTTAATATAGTCAGCCATTCTTACGGCGGTATAATCTCCGAGCAGCTTGGCAATGCGATACGCAAAAAAATGACTGAACTCGATTATACTGCCCAAGAAATCGATTCGGCAATGTCGCAAATATCCTTGCTTAGTATGGGTAATGTTGCAGATATAAGCAATTCCAACAATAAGTTTACCAAGCTTCATATTATTAACGAGAATGACTCCGATGTTATTACACTTTCGGATAATATGCCGCAAATTGATGATATTAACGATAATACAATAAACAAACTTACTGCATTTACTCCAGATAATCGCAATCTGCGGATTATTCAATCTCGTGAAGAGATCTTACAAGTAAGGCAGGGAAAGGCAAAAACATTTTCAACCCAAAACGCCGAACACGGGTTACCTGCCTATATGAACTTTTCTTATGACAAAAAAACGGAAAGTTCTAAAGCAAGTGTTGCAAGCGTTTTTCTGGCTCGAGTGATCGACAATTCATTGATAAATTATTTCAGGCAAGATTTAATCGAGCTACAACCGGTCGATCAAATTATGAGTAAAAAAAGCTTTCGCAACACAAGGCTCGAAGAGCAATTTAACCAAGCACTAACAAAGGGCTTAAATATAGAATAACCTAGGTTCTGTTGATATTTTGTTAGAGCGTAAGCGAAAACGTTGTATTTTTGAGCATCGCACCGCAGCGTATACTTAATACGGCAGTAGCGAAGCGGAGAAAATCGGCGTTTGCAGCAAGCTATAGCAAAATCTCACCGGAACCTACCTAACCCCAAGAAAATTCTTGAGTTCTTCGATGATTTTATCGCGTACGCCGGCATGGTCGTTAGGAGGTAATTCGTAACGTCTTGCGAGTTCGGCATATTCGTCGTTTGCCAATGCAAGCGGAATCAAAACTTGCTCCTCGCTATTTGCCGGCAGGTCGATAACTTTACGGATTAGCTCGGATAACGGCATTTGGTTGTTTTGTGCTTCGGCAATTATTTTGCCGGCTAGATTAGTGTCGCATGCAAGCAAAGCATCTTGATTATATAATTTGTTGATTTCGGGCAAAGGTTGAATACGTCCGAATTTGCCGTGAACAGCAATCTCATTTAAAATATTCTCTTCTTGAGATTCTTCTTGGCTTTCAATCACGGTGAATTTTTTGTCCTGCATATAACTGCCGGGATTAGTAATTTCCCCGATGTCGGTCACCGGACGATAAATCGTCGCAAAAACCGCCAAGCTACCGTCTTGATATTTTTCAGCTTCGAGTGCGTAGTTATTTCGCTCGTCGATCAAAATCGTATAATCAAATTGTTTGGCATGTTTTAGGCGTTCGCTCACACGTCGCAAACGATAATCACCGTCGAGAAAATGCCCCTCGGTCAACATCGCCGATTTATAGATCGGAGCAAACCAAGTTTGCTGCATACCCATAACCCGGTTGCTCGTAAAAACCTCTTCGCCGACGTTAAGCGAGAACCAATTTTCAGGAGTAACCGAGAATAATTGCGAGAAAATATTTTCCGGTAATTTCATCGACAAAGCGAGATATTCCTTGCCGTTTTCATCTTCGGTGATGATCAAATTAACTTTAGTTTGATCCTTTTCGAGCAAATAAGCGACGAAATTATCACCTGCAAACATATAGCTGTTAACTTGGCTAACCTGCATGCGGATTGCACTGATATTTTTTTGCGGCATCAAGCCGAAACCTATTTCACAGCCGACATGCAAATCGGCAAGCGAGGTTTTTTCATTATCATATTTATCACGCAATATATTGCGAACTATTCCGAGCATACCACTACCTATAGAAATACAACTTAAGATTGTTAATATTTAAATCATGAGGCTCGGTCAAGATTATTCCGACAAAACCGTGCGTGCAATCGTCAAAATATAAATATCGCGTACTCCGGCATCATTTAAAGTTCGGCAACAAGCCTCAATCGTGGCTCCGGTGGTCATTACATCGTCGATCAAAATAACCGAGCGACCTTTCAGCAATGCAGATTTGTTTTTACCGATTGCAAATGCTCCCCGCAAATTATCTTCACGTTGCTTGCGGCTAAGCCCTTCTTGTGGCGGGGTTTTACGTTTCTTGATTAAAGTATCGGGAAGAACTTTTAAGCCGGTGCGTTTGCCTAAGGCATATGCCAATAATGCCGCCTGATTATAACGCCTGGCAACGAAGCGATAATAATGCAGCGGTACCGGAATTATCAGAGGATCTTTATCGGCAAGTTCGCTTGCGATTCGGGTTAGCCAATCCGCAAATATCGGAGCGAGTGCGGTTTTGTCGTGATATTTTAAGGCGAGGATTTGGCTTTTGCTGTTCTCGTCATATTTAAACAATGAGCGAGCTTGCAGATAAGGGGTTTTACGCTGCATACAGCTTGCACAAATTGCTTTTTCGCCGATTTTATAGGCAAAAGGCGTGCCACATTTATAACAAAACGGCTCTTCGATAAAATGGATATTATTCCAGCAATCCACGCAAAGCGAGCCGTGCTTGCCGACAATTAGCTTGCACGCCGGACAGACCGGGGGGAACAAGATATCGATTAGCGAATTTAAGAGATGTTTTGCTTTGGTCAAATATTAAAGCCTAAATTGTTATGGATTGGAAAATGTTTTTATTAAAACTCATTATGTGTTTAGTTCCAAATTCTCATGGTTTATGCTATAAAGAGATAAAGGAGACAAATTTATGGGAAATATATTGCATTCTAACGCCAAGACCACGCCTGCAATCCGAAAAGAAATACAGGAATCTA
>Ga0247836_1003870_pt1 | contig 19425 bp, 12 predicted proteins | sample LaCruzMarch2015__4_FD_187116 | JGI IMG/M metagenome (GOLD analysis project Ga0247836, IMG submission 187116) | Freshwater microbial communities from meromictic Lake La Cruz, Castile-La Mancha, Spain - LaCruzMarch2015_14m | ecosystem: Environmental > Aquatic > Freshwater > Lake | place: Spain... | reverse complement strand
CGCCACCGCCTTCATCGAGTCGATCCGCCGCGGGCTGGGCCTCTGCGGACTCGCCTCCGACAGCCCCGCCGGCCGGGTGCTGGCCGGCCAGGTGTGCACGACCCTCTATCAGCTCGCCGGCTCCACCGGGCTGACTCGGGTGCCGCGCGACCTGGCCGCCCACGAGCGGTTTCGCGACGCCTACGACCAGCGGCTTCGTGAGCGGCCCCCGTCGCCTCGTGTCCGACGGATGGCCCAGGAAATCGCCCACCGCATCGTGCCCTTCACGGCCTTCATGTCGGGCTCGACCGCCGCTGCCCACGTCGCGCGGCACATCGACCCCGAGACGAGGCAGTTCCTGTTTCCAGACGGCGAGGTTCCGGAGGAACTGGAGCGGCGGCGGCAGGAATGGCACCGACGGCAGAAGCGACAGCGAACCCTCGCTGACATTCGCGGCAAGTCGCAGGCCCGGCAGGCGCTGGCCCTGCTCGCCGCGCCCACCGTGCTCGGCGAGATCGGGATGTGGCGGGGCCAGCCGGCCGTGGCGACCGTGACGACCCGGGAACCCAACCGCCTCGAGATGCTCGTGATCGATGCGGTGCGGTTCGCCGCGCTCAAGAAGGAGCCCGGCTTCCGCGCCGCCACCGCCGCCGAGGTGCAGCGTCGGCTCGCGCTCAACTCGGCCCTCCTCGGCACGCTGCTCGACGATGTCGTCGCCAGCACCAAGAGCCCGCTGGTGGCGTCGATTGCGCAACTGTTCCGCTTCCTCACAGGCGACTCCCACGTCGCGCTCGACGTGGTCATCGGCCTGCCCGAGCAGGCCACCCCCGATGAATGCGTCGAGGCGCTGCGGACCCAGGTGGACGAGGCCATCCGGGCCGGCGGCCTGCCGCCGGAACTCGAACGGCACCTCGCTACCGTGGTGGCCACCATCGGCTGAACGCGGCCGGGAGCCGACTCGGTGCCGCGGCAACCGCTGGCGGTCGGGCCGTTGGCAGGGCTATGCTTCCGACCTGCTCACCCACATCCACCGCGGGTCTCACATCGTGTTGAAAGCCTACGCGGGTCACTGGTGTCTTATCACCGGGGCCTCCTCGGGGATCGGAGCCGAGTTCGCCCGGCAGCTGGCGGCGCGGGGCATGCACTGCGTGCTGGTGGCCCGGCGTCAGGATCGCCTCCAGGCCTTAGCGCAGGAACTCGAGGCGGCCCACGGCACCCGCTGCGAGATCGTGTCCGCAGACCTGTCCCAGCCGCGTGCGGCACAGGAGCTGCTCGCCGAGGTTGCCCGCCGGGGCATCGCGGTGGAACTGCTGGTCAACAACGCGGGGTTCGGGATGGTGTCGGCAGTGGAGGAGACCGACGTCGGGCGGGCCCTCGAGTTGATCCAGGTCAACGTCACGTGCCTGACCGAGTTGACGCTCTCGGCGGCGCAGGAGATGGTCCGCCGCGGGCACGGGGGAATCATCAACATCGGGTCGATCGTGTCGTTCCAGCCCGTCGCCTACATGGGGGTGTACGCGGCGAGCAAGGCCTACGTGCTGCACTTCAGCGAGGCCCTGTGGGCGGAACTGCGGCCTCGCGGGGTCACCGTGACGACGCTCTGCCCCGGAACGACGCGGACCGAGTTCTTCGACCATTCCGGCGTTCCCGGCTGGGCCGAGCGGAAGCGCGGGCAGGACGTGCAGACGGTGGTCAGCACCGGGCTCGCGGCGTTCGACGCGGGTCGGCAGTACGTGATCTCGGGCTGGATGAACTATCTGGTGTCCCTCGCGGTGCGGCTGGCCACGCGGGCCACGGTGGTCGAGTGGAGCCTGTCGATCTTCCGCCCCCAACGCGGTCGCGAAAGACATTGACGCCCGGCGGATCTCGCGGTCATTTCCACTTCACCGAACGCACCCGCCGCCGCAACGCGGCGTGCCTGACGCTGCCCCCAAGTTGGTAGCAGCCGGGTTGTGAGTCGTGCCGGGCCTTGACGGTGGCCGCCAGGTCAACGTGCCGACCGGCACGTCCGACGTGCGGCAGTCCAGCAGACGAGGGCGATGCCGACGCCGGCGAGGGCGATCGCCCCTGGTTCCGGGACCACGATCACGTTGCCCACGATCGTGAGGTCACGGCGGGTCGAGGCGCCGGAGAGATTCTGGTCAGAAAACGAAAGGGTGAACTGTTTATTGAAGCTGCCCTGGCCGGACGGCGTGAATGTGAACGTGAAGAGGCTGCTCGTGCCGCCGCCCACGAGGTTGTTGAATGTCGTCAGGCCCGATGCGAAGCCATCGCCGTCGGCCGTGACGCCCGTGAAGTCGAGTCCGGCAGTCAGGCCCGCGCCATACGTCTGGCTTGCCAGGTTCAGCAGGCTGTAGGTGAAGTTTTGCACGCCTGCCGACTCGTCGATCGAGCCGAAATTGATGTTCAGCGTGCCTGAGGTGTAGGGATCTGCGATGCCTGCTGCGAGGAAGCCCGGCAGGGCGTGGTCGAGCACCGTCACGGCGACCGTGCCCGTGGCCGTGGTCGCGCCGAAGGCGGCCGGCGCGGTCACGGTAAACCCGCCAGTCTGGCCGGACCCGACCGAGGTGCCGGTGAAGACGAGGCCGGAGATCGCGCCGCTCGAGCCGCCGGCTGTGGAGGTGCCGCTCGATGATCCGGCGACGTTCGAGAGGCCCGCGGCCGTGAATCCGAGGCCCGCACCACCAGAGAGGGCGGAGTTGGCCACGGTGTAGGTGAAGGCTGCCGAGCCGCCCGTGATGATCGAGACGACGGGATTTGTCACGCTGACCGCACCGAGGACGGCCCGCTGCTGGTAATCAACCGACGTCGCCGATGTGATCACCTGATAGGCCGCGCTCGTGCCGGTGATGTTTGTGAACGCACCTGCGACCGACTGGGCCGAGAGCACGCGGTAGAGGCCGGCAGTCGTGCCGCTGCCGGCGAGGTCGAGCGTGCCGTTGGTCAGCGTCATCGTGCCGCTGGACGCGGTGAGCGGTGCGGCCGACGTGCTCGTCGCCGCGAGCTGCAGCGTGCCGCCGGCGCTACCGAACGCGAGGCCACCGATCTCGCCGGTGTAGCCGCTCATGCTCAGCGTGCCCTGCGATGAGGCGTTGCCGAGGGTCACGACGGAGTTTGCCGGGATCGCGTTGTTGATGCCGTAGGCGAGCGTGCTCGACTCGATCACGAACGTGGGGCCGTTGTAGGTGTTGGCAGCCGAGAGCGTGACGCTCGACGTGCCGTCCACCAGAAGATCGCTCGTGCCCGCCGTCGTGCCCGAGATCGTACCCGTGACGTTGAACGCGCCGCCGGTGAGCCGAAGGACGGAGTTGTCTTTCGAGAGATTGCCCGAGAGCGTGAGCAGGCCGCCGGAGTTCCGGATCGTGCCGGTGCCGCTGCCGGCGGTGACGGTGATGCTCTTGCCAAAGTCTGCAGCGGCGCCGCCCGTGTAGGTCAGGCCCGCGCCGCCGGCGATCGTCACGCCCGACGTGCCCTGGAGGGCGCTCGTGCCGTTGATGGAGAGGATGCCGCCGCTGATGGTGGTGGCGCCGGTGTAGGTGTTGGCCTGGGAGAGTATCAGAGTGCCGGTGCCGAGCTTGGTCAGCGAACGGCCAGCCGTCAAAGCAACCGTCTGGTCGAAGTCTGCGCCAGCGTTTGTGGTATCGATGGCAACGCCAGATGCGGCATTCAGGCTGAAGCCGGTCAGGGTGTTGGTATTGAACAAATTGCCCACATCGGTCGCCGAGTAGTAGGCGGCGTCCGCGGCTTTTACACCCAAGCCCACGCTGCCAGCGGCATTGGCGGTGACAGTGCCGGTGGCCGGTTTCGCGGCCTTGTTGGCGAAAGCCACGATGCCTCCGGTGATCGTGGTACTGCCGTAGGTGTTCACACCTGCGAGGATCACGGTGCCCGCCCCAACCTTCTCGAAGCTGTTTCCGCTGATGCTGCCTGAGATCGTCAAGGTGCCGCCGGTCGCGACATTTATGTCAAAATTAGTGACGGTGGTTTCCTGGATGCTGATGTTGCCCGAGTAGGTGGCGGAGGTGGCCCCGCTCAGGAGCGTGAGGCCTTTGAAATTGCCCTGCTCGTTCGCCGTAAGGGCGTTGTTGATCGTGATGCCATCTTGGATCACTAGCGCGGTGTTGCTGTTGAGGCTGATGGAGGCGGTGCCGAGGGCATTGTTGTGACCGGCAATGACTGTCCCGCCATTGGAGTTGATGAGCACGGCGCCGCTGAAGGTGTTGTTACCGGCGAGGATGAGGGTGCCGGCGCCGGTTTTTGTGAAGCCGTAGGTGCCTTCGATGATGGCGGAGATGGTGGCGGTCTTGCCGGTGCCAAGCGCAGCCACATCAATGCCCGGTACCGTGCCGGTAGCGGCACCGGTATTGCCTGAGAGTATGAGGTTATTGGTGGCTGTGCCGTTGTTGTCCAGAATCCAGCTTCCGGCAGTCGCGGTGTCGCTGTCGCTGAAATTAACTCTGTTTATGGTGCGATCTGAATCGAGACTCACCGTGCGGTCGGCCGTGATGTTGTTGGTGAAACTGGCGGTGCCGGTGAGATCATTGGCAATAGTGTCGTTGGTCCAGTTGCTAGCAGTGCTCCAGAGACCGTTCGCATTGACGTTCCAGGTGCCGTTGGCGGCGTGAACGGACGACGCGGCGAGCAGAGTGCTGGCGGCGAAGATGTTGAGAAGGAGGAAACGAAGGCGATGGGTGCGGTCGTGTTTTGTCATATGCCCTGTCCCCCACCTTGTGTACGATCGTGTCGCCGATGCCTGCCCAAACGACGGCTTCGTAGGATGGCCGTGTAGCACGCCACACGCACCGATCTCCACACGTAGCTTCATTTTCCTCCGTTGCCGCTCAGTCGCCATCCGGTGTTTACCGGAGGTCGTCGAGCGGTATCCCGGGGGAAAAAGGCCAAAAACCCCGATCGGCTTTGCACTCCGCGGTTCGAGGAGGCTGGCCGTTCAGCCGCCCGGGCCCACATGGGGCGAGAGCAGCCCGCGCTGGTAGGCGCGGCTCACCGCCGCAGGAGCATTGGCGACGTTGAGCTTCGCATAGATGTGCGATATGTGGGTGTCCACCGTCCCGTAGCCGATCCCAAGCCGCTTCGCAATCTCCTTCTTCACGAGCCCCTCCGCAAGAAGCGACAAGATCTCGCGTTCGCGATCGGTCAGGCTGGTGGCGGGAGCCTGGCTGCGAGTCCGCAACGTGTCGAGAATGTGTCGGGCCACGTGCTTGTCGAGCGAAGCCTCGCCGGCGGCCACGCTGCGGATTCCAGTGGCGATCTCGGTGAGCGAGGCGCTCTTGAGGAGATATCCCGACACTCCGGCGGAAATGGCTCGGAAAATGTCCTCTGATTCTTCTGACTGGGAGAGCACGATGAACCGGGCCGCGGGTGCCACGGCATGGATGCGCGGGATCGCATCGATTCCGCCCAGGCCTGGAAGCCGCAGGTCGAGCAGGATCACGTGCGGCAACTCTCCGCCGGACAGCGCTGCCAAGCTGCGAAGCGCCGCTTCGGTCGTGCCGAATTGACCCGCGAGCCGCATGTCGGGCAGGTCGTCGAACGCGAGGCAGAGGATCCGCCTGTACTCCACGCTATCCTCGATCAGCATGACGCGGATCGGCACGGACTGCGTTTCCATAAATCCACCCGCCAACTGTTCTTCATGACTCCATGCAGAGCATACCACCCGCCATCGTCGAGCGGGCGTTCACCGCTCACGGGGTTCTCTCCGCCGCTGCGTCAGAAGTTCGCCACTCGAGCGTGGCCTGCTTCCGTTCGAGATCGACCATCACATCGACATGCTCGAAACGCCGCTTGTAGACGAAGCCTTCTCGCGTTGCGGCGCCGAGCGGGGCACCGAGCGGCTTGTCGTACTGAGGAAACCGCTTGAGCCACACCTTGCTCTGGCACTCGCCGCGCCGCACCTCGGCGGAATACCCATCGTGAATGTAGAGATAGCTATATCGCTCGGCGCACACCAGAAACAGGCCGATCAGATAGTTCACCCGCTCATTCATTTCGGCGAGTTCTCCGACTCGGGTGCGGGTGTCGTCGATCTTCGTCGCATCGGCCGCTGATTCGCCCAAGCCCAGGGTCATCGCGATGATCTTGCCATCACGGGCAGCCTGCTGGACCGCCTCGATTCCCTTGGCAACGAGATCGGCCTCCGTCATCTTGCCCACCACCACATCGAATCCCTCGATATACGACCCATCGAAGGGCTCGAGGTATCCCAGGCCCGCATCGGGAAAGTAGGAGGCCCGGATCATGTTGGCGATCAGGAGATCCGACTTGGAAATGCCTGCGCGGAGCCGCTTGATCATGTCACGATAACCGGCGGTCACGGCATCTTTCTTGCCGGGCGGAAGCTGCCCGGCCAGATAGGGCGCGAGAGCCTTGACGTTGCCGTCGAGAAACAGGCCGTCGATTGCCTCATGGCGACAGACACCCAGCGCCGTGTCGACCCACCAGTCGACGACCTGCGGGTTGGCAAGGTCGTATGCCTCGCTGACATTCCTGACCAGCCGCGTGTGGCCTTGCTTGTCGGTCAGAAAGGGATGCGGGATCCGGCTCAGCCGGTCATCAAACGAATAGCCGCCGTAATGCACGAGCACGTTGCGGTAAAAAAGCACCTTCGTGCGCGGGCTGCGCTCCTTGATCGCCTGCGCAGCAACGAGTGTGCCCGCATCGGTCGATCCGCTCGACTGCTGCCCCGTCGTCTTTTCGAGCGTCACAAGCGGAAACGAGGCGAGGTACTCCAGTTCCTCAGCGGTGAAGGCGGTCGCTTTACGGATATGCATGTAGAGCGGGATCGTGTCCCAGCTGAAATCGGGAAATCGCCGATCTCCCGCCGGCACAGGTTCGGCCGCGAGGGCAACCGCTCCACCGAGAACTGCTGCAAGAGGAGCGAGCATGCTGACAAAGCGCATCGGTGACTTACTTTTCGAGACGAGAACGTTGGCGGGTGAGTGGCTTCACACCACGGCGTGCCTTGCCACATTCTTTCGTAGTTGAGACGGTTTTTCGCAGGCGTGGCATCCGGTGTTTGCGGGGCTCGTCCTCGGGATTCCGTCGGCTCGTTGAACGCTGGCCTGGCGTATGGCAGTCTGACGGAATGGGTCTTCATTTCCGATGGCTTCTGATGGCCGCACTCCTCCCGACCTGGTCTGGCTGCGGCAGCAGGCCAGGCATGCTCGCCGCAATGCCGTGGCTCGATCAAGACCTTGCCGATCTGGAGCAACGCCTCGCGGACATCGATTCCCGGCTGGGCACGCTCGCGCATTTCACGATGCAGACCGGCGCCGGAGCGATCGGCTACCGGTCGGCGGCCCACAGCACGGGCGCCCACGAGGAGTGGGTGCAGATCGATCTGGGCGATCCCGGCCCCATCGACGAGATCGTCATCGTGCCAACAATTTACCGGAAATTTGATTCGCAACTCCAGGCCGATGGCTTTCCAGAGGCCTTTCGGGTGGTGGCAGGGACCGGAGAAAATGCCAGCGGCACCGTCATCGCGTCGTTCACGGCCAACGATCTTCTCCTCCCGCGGATCGGCCCGGTCGTGATTCCCTGCCAGATTCAAGCGTCGTGGGTACGGGTGGAGGTGACAACGCTTTCGGCCCGTGCATGGGATGGAAAATACGCGGTTCAGCTCTCCGAGATTCTCGTCTTTCGGGGTGAAGACAACATCGCCTTCGGACGGCCCGTGACGGCGTCATCGAGCGTCAATCAGAATCAGGCCGCTCGGCATATGCGGTTCCTAGTTGACGGGTTCGTGCCCTACCTCATGGATGCCACCGCAGGCGAGCAGGGCGTCGATTTCTTCCTCGAGCTGTCCGGCAACGAACCGCTCTCGATCACGATCGATCTCGGCGAAGTGCAACGCCTCAGCCGGATCCACTTCCATGCCATCGGCATCAGCGACAACGTGCCGCAGGCCCAACAGAGTGACTTCGGGATTCCGAAACGGATGCTTCTCGAGGCGGCAATCAACGCTGATTTTTCGGATGCAACAGCCCTCGTCGACTATCGCAGAGCATCGATTCTCGATGCCGGCCCGATCATGGTCCATGCGTTTCCGGAAACCGAAGCCCGATTCGTGCGGCTCACCGTCACCGAGCCGTGGACGCCCATGGGTGAAGGTAACCCGTTGTTTGGTATCGCCGAGGCGGAGTGTTTCGCCGCCGGACGCAACGTGGCGCTCGGCTGCCCGGTCGCGATGCGTGGCGGCGGGCGAGACGAGACGCCACGCCAACGAAGCTTGGCCGCGATCACCGACGGCAGCAACTTTTACGGCACGATCCTGCCGATCCGCCAGTGGCTCGAAGAGCTTTCCCAGCGACACGATCTGGAGGTCGCTCGGCCGGCCCTGCGGGCAGCCATCCAGGCCCGCTACGAGCGGCAGGCCACGCTTGTCCGCTGGCTCGGAGGGTTGGCCGTGTTGCTGGGAGGGCTCGTCGCCGTTTCGATCGTGGCGGAACGACTTCTGCGGCAGCGAGCTATTGCCAGAACACGGGAGCAGATCGCGGCCGATCTCCACGACGAACTCGGTGCCAACCTCCATGCCATCGCCTTGTACGGCGACCTCGCGAAGGCCAATCATGACAATCTCGAGAGGCTGCGGCTGCTTCTCGACCAGATGCGGGCCCTCACCGAACGCAGCGGTGTGGCGGCCCGCTCCTGCGTCAACATGCTCGAATCCCGCGGGCTCTACGAGGGGCTGGCAGCTGACATGCGCCGCACCGCCACGCGGCTCCTGGCCGATATCGACCATCATCTCGATATCGAAAACGAAGACCTCCTCGCGTCGCTTCCCCAACGGCAGCAGGTAGGGATGGCGCTTTTCTATAAGGAATGTCTCACAAATATCATTCGCCACTCCGGGGCAACGCGGGTGGTCACGCGGCTCGTGGCAACGCCCCGGGCACTTCACCTGGCTGTAACGGACAATGGTCACGGGCTTGCCGCCGGCCCGCGGGGGCGGCTCAGCAGCCACCCTGTGCCCGACTCACTCCGTCGCCGGGCGCGGCTCCTCGGAGCAAAGGTGGCGGCACGAGATGGCCCCGAGTCCGGCACCTGCATCAGCCTCACGTTGTCCACCTCTTCGTGGTGGAAGCCAGCATCGTGGATGTGATCCAGGTAAACACCTGATTGGCCGAAGCGGAAAACCTGCCCATAGTTCCTGGGGCCTCGCTGAAGAGAGTGGCGCACAGGAATAAGGCTCGTGAAAACTCTCATCGCCCTGCTGGGGCTTGCCAGCATGCTTTTGGCCGCATGGTGGGGCCCGGTCGCCTCCGCTGCAGAGTCCCCACCCGCCGCCCCCCCCAACATCGTCTTCATCTATGCCGACGACATGGGCTGGGGCGACCTCGCCTGCCACGGCACATCCTGGCTCAAGACGCCCAATCTCGACCGCCTCGCCCAGGCCGGGATCGACTTCCATCAATTCAACGTGCTGAGTCCCGTCTGTTCGCCGAGCCGGGTGGCGGCGCTGACCGGTCAGTTTCCTTCTCGCTACTGCATCTACACCGCGTTTGGATCACCGGAGACCAACCGCGCACAGGGCATGGCCGACTGGCTCGATCCGCAGGCCCCCACGCTCCCCCGGTTTCTGCAGTCGGTCGGCTACCGCACTGCCCATGTCGGCAAATGGCACATGGGAAGCGGTGATCTGCCCGGGGCTCCGGTGATGGAGGCGTATGGGATCGATGCATCCATGGTGTACCACGGCCCGGGGCCGCGGCTCTCCAAGGGGCAGGTCACTGGCTCGGCCGTTCAATTCATTGAAAATCTGCAATCCAAGCAGCCGTTCTTTCTCAACGTCTGGATTCCTCAGACGCATCTCACGCTGCAGCCCAGCCAGGCGTCGATGGACCAATTTCAGGATCTCGATCCGCGGCGACAGGTGTATGCCGCCACGGTCTACGACGCCGACCACACCGTGGGCCGGGTGCTCGAGGCCCTCCGCGCCGCCGGCGTCGAGGACAACACGATCGTGCTCTTCTCCAGCGACAATGGCCCTGCCGGGAGCGAGTGGCAGCCCAAGGCCCGCCCACCGCGCCCCGAAGACGGCACCATGGAAAAGGGCTTTGGCAAGTACTACAGCGTCGGCTCCACCGGCGGGCTCCGGGGACGCAAAGCCCATCTCTACGAAGGAGGCGTTCGCACGCCGCTACTCGTCCGCTGGCCCGGCAAGGCACCTGCCGGCACGACCAACGACACCACGGTGTTCACGGCCGTCGACCTGCTGCCGACGCTCTGTGCTGCGGCCGGGATGACCGTTCCCGCTGCGTATCGAGGCGACGGTGAAAATCTGCTGCCAGCGTGGCTGGGCGAGCCCGTCCGGCGCACCACACCGATTTTCTGGCACGTCCAGGGCGGTGCCGCAACCGTCCCATCCGAAAAAAGGGGCAGCTATGCTATGCGGGATGGCGACTGGAAGTTGTATGTGAGTGGCGATGGAAGCCGCGCTGAACTCCACGATCTCGCCACCGACCGGAGTGAATCGAAAGATGTGAGCCAGCAGCATCCAGACATCGTCGGCCGCATGACAGCGGCGATCTCGGCCTGGAAGGCCACGCTCCCAGACAAACCCAACCCCGCCTGCGTCGCCTCGGCCATGCCGCCACGCCGAAAGCAGGATCCGGCTCGATAGGTCAGGCACGCTCCGCTATTTTCCATTTCCTCCAGGAGTGGGTTCACCCGGTGAATACCTGATGGACTGCTGAGCATCGAGACGCGATAGTGAGTAGGGAGTTCCGTCTCCTGCGGCTCGGCGAGGGTGTGTTTTGGTTTTCGGGGGATCAACCATAGTTGTTTCTCGTGTCCGCAAGAGCGGCTTCACGCTCGTTGAGCTCCTCGTGGTGATCGCCATTATCGGCATGCTGATCGGCCTCCTTCTGCCCGCCGTGCAGTCGGCGCGGGAGTCGGCACGGCGCAACGCCTGCAGCAACAGCCTCAAGCAACTCGCCACGGCAGTTCAAAACTATGCCTCCTCCAATGCCAAAGGCGGGGACAACAAACTGCCCTACGCCGGCTATCACAGCGACGGCAAGGGGGGAAATCTTCTCACCCACACAAATGGCAATAAAGGCCTCAACAGCATGGCATGGCAAAGCCACGTGAGCTGGATTGTTCAGGCACTCCCATTCTTCGAAAACGCCCCGCTCTATGATCAGTGGGTATCCGCAACGAAAAACTTCGTGGGCTCGAGTCCGGCTAGTTGGGATGATTTTAAGAGCATTACTGCCGGTATGAGCAACCTTCACAACGACGTACAAATCACCGCTCTCTATTGCCCATCGTATACCGGCGGGCTTGTGATCGACGGTACTCCTGTTGCCGGACCGGGAGGCTATGACGGTGGAAGTAACACCGGAGTTTCAGGCACGCCGCCCAATAAAACCTCTCGAACTGGCCTTTCCTGCTACCGAGCCAACTTCGGTAGGGGAACCAGCAACAACATGGAAACAACCGATGGCGAAGGGGCCTTGAGGTGGAAGACTCGCCACGGCATCAAGGACATCACCGACGGCACTTCAACGTCGATTTTGTTGGTGGAAAACGGTTTTGGTGTGGCGTGGGCTGCCGGTTTTCCAGCGCTCACAACAGCGAGAAGCAGCTCCAATATTGTGGGAATCAACAGGCCCGCACTGCCTTTTCGCGGCGACATCCCGAACATCGGCCTCACCTCCGAGCACCCGAGTGGAGCACACGTGTCTCTGGTCGATGGCTCAACGCGTTTTCTCAACTACAACTCGCTTTCAGACACCGTCTGGGTCAACCTCATGCACGTAAAAAACGGCGCCGCGGTTTCCGTGCCATGAGCGGAGTGCCTCGTGTGACTCTCTTCCGCGACGGATACGCCATGCGCGATCGCATGCGCTTCTACGCCCTGCGGGTCCTGCTGGGATGCGCGATGCTGCTTGTCGGGTGTGGCCGATCTGGCCATGGCCGCACGGAGGTGACCGGGCTCGTCACGCTGAATGGCAAGCCCCTTCCCGGCGGGCTGACGATCAAATTCACCCCGCAGGAAAGCGACATGCCCGTCGCCTCCGGTTGGACGATGCCCGACAGCACCTACGTTGTCTACGCTGAGCCGGGAAAGATCGGCCTCAACCCCGGCACCTACATCGTCTCGGTGGAAGTTCCCTACGCCGACGAACCCGGCCCCTACACCGGCCCGCCTGAACTCGAAAACATCAAGATTCCCAAGGCTTTCCAGGCAGGCATTTCGACGCTCACGTTCACCGTCCCCGCAGACGGCTTGACCTTCGACATCGTGATGAAGAGTGAGTAGCGGCGCGGAAGGAGCAACAGGTCGGCAATGCCACACACGATGAACATGCTCGCGCACGCAGCCATGCTGGCCTTCATGGCCCTCATGGCCCTCATGGCACTCGTGAACGGGCAAGCAACTGCCGATGAGAACAATGGCTGGCGAATTGACACCACGGACGAATGGCAGGCTGACGCCAGCCAGATTGAAGGCCTGAAAGTGAGCGATGGCCTGCTTGCTCTCACCGGCACACAGGGGCTGTATTGCAGTCGACTGCAGCGTTTCAAGAAAAAGCGAGCGGCCCACACATTGACGCTCACCGCATCGACAGCCTGGGATAATTGGGAGCCGACGCAGCGTAAGGTGGTCCCGCCCACGCTCGCAGATGCACCGATCTTTCTCGCCAAGGGCCCGAAAGACTACTGGCTGTTCGGACGTTTTCAGATCCCGAGAGGATTGCAGGTAAAAAACTTCGCCCCGGCACGAGCAACTCTGGAAGGGTTCAATGAGCGCCTCCAGACGACGCCGTTCCCTCATCTGTTTGATGCTCCCGGCGGGTTGCGGAAGAGCTTGGGCGGCTACCACGCCTGGCAGAGCCACGACATGGTGAACTGGGTACACCACGGCCCGGTCACGACGGAGAAAGGAAAATGGGCAACCACAGCCGAGTTCGTCGATGGCAAGACGTATCTCTACTACGACTTTCCCAACGACCAGGATCCGCACCTCTTCATCGATGAAGATTTATTTGACGGCAAGCCGGGCGAGGATTTGGGACGGGTGTTCCACTCCCCCACAGACGGGTCAGACTGTGCCGTGATTCGTGACCTGGATGGCCGGTTCCACCTGATTTACGAGGACTGGAGCCCAATCCATGCCGGCAAGCATTCGTGGGACTCGCCACTGGCAGGCCATGCCGTGAGTGATGACGGGAAAGGTGATTTTGAGATTCTGGCGGCTGCGGTCGATGAACGCACACACCCAACGGGCACGTTCGCTGAGTATGCCCATCCGCACTGGCACGCGGAAGATCCCGCACAGTTCCCCGGCAGGAAGATCCCGGAGGACATCCCCGACCAACGAATCAAAGCGGGCGATACACGAGCGTTTGCCACCTACGAACTGCACCAGCCCGAACAGAACGCATACGGCGACTGGGCAGCCATCGCCATCGGGGGGCAGTATTACCTCGTTTCGGACTATCACCCTGCTCACGAGAGGATTCGCATCGGGATCTTCACCTCACCAAGCCTGAATCAACAGTTCGAGTTCATTGGTGAACTCGGGGCCGGCCACCCCGACCCCGACATCGGCTTTGCCGAAGGGAAATTTTTCCTCGTGAACCAGACTCGCCATGATTACGTCAGCCCCGGTCCATGGGTTGAGAAAGTGGGAGTCCGCGTTGGTGTGGACACAAACAATGACGGGACAGCCGATGCATGGAGTGACTGGCAGGATGTCAAGGAGCAGTACGAATCCATCGAGGGCTTCGCCAAACAGGTGAAGCGCATTCCCGCATCAATGGATCTGAGCACATTGCCGGAAGGCTACGGCTTCTGCTGTGAGCTTCGCATCGAGGACACGACGGCGAATACGTCGGCACCGACCCTCGATCGTATTGAAATCCGTTTTCGAGATTGAAAAAAGGACAGGTCGGCCACATGGCACTTCGGCACGCGTCGGCCGAGCGGATCGCACCGCTCGAAGCGACCATCGGGGCTGATCGGGCTGGATGCTGATCGCCCTGTTGGTCGAGCAGTGGGACTGCTCGATACGCCACTGCTCTCTTTGAATCTGCCCCTCGAACGCCGTTCACGGACGACGCGGTCAGCCCGTTGTGACGCCGCTCGACTTCGCGCAGCAGTTCTTGAACTTCTTGCCGCTGCCGCAGGGGCAGGGGTCGTTGCGGCCGACCTTCGCGCCGAGGTTGCGGATCGGCTCGAGGTTCACCGCCTCGGCGCGGGACTCGGCTGCGGCGGCCGCCTGCTGCGGCTCGGCCTGGGCCGAGAGGGCGGCGGCCGACGGAGCCTCCGCGTGGATCGCAGCGGTCTCGCGGAAGGTGCTCTTCACCTCGTCGTCCTCCACCTGCTCGATCCGGTAGACGATGTCGACAACGCGCTCGTCGATCGCCTTCCACATCAGATCGAACGTGCGCATTCCTTCGCGCTTGTACTCCACCTTCGGGTCGACCTGGGCGTAGCCGCGGAGGCCGACGCTCGAGCGCAGATGATCCATCGCCAGAAGGTGGTCCTTCCAAGCGTTGTCGAGAATCTGCAGGACCACCGCCCGCTCCATCCGCCGCATGTCGTCGCCATACTTCGCCTCGCGCTCGGCGTACACCTCGCGGGCCTTCCGCTTGACGATTCTTTTGAAGGCCTCGGCGTCGTGGCTCGCCGCCTCGGCCTCGGCTAGCTCTGCGGCCGTGAGGGCGTGGCCAAACCGCCACTCCGCCCAGCCGCAGGCGCTGCGCACGCCGAAGTCGGGAGCCAGGAACCGCGCGCCGTCGGAGAGATCGACGCGGTGGATCGCCTCGCGGGTTTTTTCCTGCAGGACGTCGGCCACCGCATCGCGGCCGGCCCGCTTCAGATCACGATCGTTGAGCGAGAGCTTCCAGCGCGAGTTGGCGAACGACGCGAGCGCGGCCCAGTTCCACTCGCCCTCCTCCTCGCCGGCAGGCAGATTTTCTTCGACCGCCTCGTAGATCATGGCCCCCGACTGCCGCACCGCCTCGTCCACGGCGAGCCGTTCCGCCTCTTCGGGCGTCATGCCGCGGTAATCGCCCGCTTCGAGCTCGCACGAGAGCCGTTCCGACGCCCACGCGGCGAACGTCTGCGTGCCGTAGTCCTTGTCGAGAAACGTGCCGATGTTCTGGTCGATCTGCCGATCGACCATGTCGAGCACGATCTCGCGGCAGTCGGCGTCGCCGTCGGTGTGGTCGAGGATCTTCTGGCGGAAGCCGTAGACCCGCTTCCGCTGCTCGTCCATCACCTCGTCGTATTCGAGGAGGTTCTTGCGGACCTCGAAGTTGCGCTCCTCCACCTTCTTCTGCGCCGCCTCCACCCGCCGCGTCACCATCCGGCTCTCGATCGCCTCGCCGTCCTGCATGCCGAGCCGCGTGAGCACGTTCTTCACCCACTCGCCGGCGAAGATCCGCATCAGGTCGTCTTCGAGCGAGAGGAAGAATCGGCTCGAGCCCGGATCGCCCTGCCGGCCGCAGCGGCCGCGGAGCTGAAGATCGATGCGCCGGGCCTCGTGCCGCTCGGTGCCGATGATGTGCAGCCCGCCCATCGAGCGGACCTGCTCCCCCTCGGCCTTCATGTTCTCACGGGTCGAGATCTCCTTGACGAGCGCCTCCCACTCGGCGTGCGGGACGTCGAGCCGCGTCGCATACGTATCTTGGAGCTTGGCCCAGACGAGCGTGTCGGGATTGCCGCCCAGGATGATGTCGGTGCCACGGCCGGCCATGTTGGTGGCAATCGTCACGGCGCCATGCCGCCCGGCCTGGGCGATGATCTCGGCTTCGCGCTTGTGCTGCTTGGCGTTCAGCACCTGGTGATCGACGCCGCGCTTCTCGAGCAGGTCGGAGAGCCGCTCGCTCTTTTCGATCGAGACGGTGCCTACGAGCACGGGGCAGCCGTGCCGCTCGATCTCCTTCACCTTCTCGCGCGGGATCGTCTCGGCGTCGCGGGTGCCCTTGGGCTCGAATTCGTAGGCCGCGGCGGTTTCCCCCAGGAGCTTTCCGATCTTCCAGGAGCCGTCGCTCATCGCCAGCGTGTCGAAGCGGTGGAGCCGCTCCACCTCGTCGGCCACGGCGATCCACTTTTCGCGCTCGGTGCGGTAGATCACGTCGGGGTGATTGATCCGCTTCATGCCCCGGTTGGGCGGGATCGCGATCACGTCGAGCTTGTAGATCTTCCAGAATTCGCTCGCTTCGGTCATGGCGGTGCCGGTCATGCCGGCGAGCTTCTTATAGAGCTTGAAGAAGTTTTGCAGGGTGACGGTGGCGAGCGTCTGCGACTCCTCCTTCACCCGCACGCCTTCCTTCGCCTCGACGGCCTGGTGGAGGCCGTCGGACCACTGGCGGCCGGGCATGAGGCGGCCGGTGAACTCGTCGACGATCACCACCTCGCCGTTTTGCACGACGTAGTTCACGTCGCGCTTGTAGAGGTGGTGCGCCTTGAGGGAGTTGTCGATGAGGTGCGGCCACTCCATGTTGCCGGCGGTGTAGAAGCTCTCGACGTCGGCCAGCTTCTCGGCGATCCGCACGCCCTCTTCGGTGAGCGCGACGGTGTGCTCCTTCTCCTTGACCTCGAAGTGCACGTCGGGCTTGAGCTGGCGGGAGATCTGGTCGGCGCGGGAATACTTGCTCACGTCGTCGTGGGCGGGGCCGGAGATGATCAGCGGCGTGCGGGCCTCGTCGATGAGGATGTTGTCGACCTCGTCGACGATCGCGAAGTTGAGCGGGCCCTGCGCCTGCTGCATGTGCTTGGGGAAGCGGTCGTCGCCGCGGGCGGCCATCCGCATGTTGTCGCGAAGGTAGTCGAAGCCGAATTCGTTGTTGGTGCCGTAGGTGATGTCGCAGGCGTAGGATTTCTGCCGCTCGCCCGAGTCCATGCCCGACTGGATCGCGCCCACCGTCAGGCCGAGCCCCATGTAGAGCGGGCCCATCCATTCCATGTCGCGGCGGGCGAGGTAGTCGTTGACGGTGACCACGTGCACGCCCTTGCTCTCGAGGGCATTGAGATAGGCCGGGAGCGTGGCCACGAGCGTCTTGCCCTCGCCGGTGATCATTTCGGCGATCGCCCCGGAGTGGAGCACCATGCCGCCGATCAGCTGCACGTCGTAGTGCCGCATGCCGAGAAACCGCTTGCCGCCCTCGCGGCACACGGCGAAGGCCTCGACGAGGATGTCGTCGAGCGTCTCGCCGGCCGCCAGCCGCCGTTTGAATTCGGCCGTCTGGCCGCGCAGCTCGGCCTCCGTCATGGCCTGGTACTTCGGCTCCAGCGAATTGATCGCTTCGATCTTGGGCTCGAGCCGGCGCACGTAGCGGGCGTTCGACGAGCCGAAGAGCCCGGTCAGAAACCGCTCCAGGCGGGTGCCGGCCCCGGCGGCGGCATTGGAGAGACCATCCCAGAGGCGTTCGAGCTGTTGCATTGGAGACCGTGGCGGGGCGAAAGGTGGGCCAATTCCGGATTCTCACGGCCGCGAGCCACATGGGTCAAGGCACAAGTCGGCCCCCGAGGGCCGCCTCACCGCGGCATCACGCGGCCGAAAACAGGCTTTGTGGCGGCAATTTCGCCCCGCCGATTTTTTCGACTACCCAGAATTTCCCGTGGCCCGCTAGGGTGCTCGTCAATTAGTGGCCCGTGGGCGTCCTGCGGGCCGCGGCCGCGTGCGGTGTGTCCGAATGTGGATGCCCTGCGACGCGGTCCCGTTTCTTACGAGGAGAATCTCATGATGCGTCTTCCCACGATTTTCACCGTCCTGTGTGCCGTCGCCGTCAGCCTGATGGTCGCCGACACCGCCTCCGCTGCCGGCCGCGGCCGCCGTGGAGCCTCCAGCTGCGACTGCGCCCCGGCCTGTGCCGAGCCCGCCTGTGCCGCCGCCGAGCCGGCGTGCTGTGCGGCCGAGCCCGCCTGCGCTGCAGCCGAACCGGCCTGCTGTGCCGCCGAGCCCGCCTGTGGCGCCGAACCGGCTTGCTGTGGGACCGCTCCCACGCACCGTCGTGCCCGTCGCGGCCTGTTCTCCGGCCGGCGTGCCCACCACGGTGGCAGCACGAGCGGCTGCGCGAGCTGCTGCGAAGAGCCGGCCTGCTCGGCCGAGCCCTGCTGCAACGCGGGCTGATCGAGCCAGCGGTCAGGCATCCGCCTGAATCCGGTGCTCACGAACGCGGCGGGGGACATGACGTCCCCCGCCGCTGTCTTTACGGGACGGCTCGGCATCGTGCCGACCGTCCCTTGGCGGGCCTCCGCCCGCTGGTGGTGACCCGGGCCTCCGGCCCTGGCGCGGAGGGTGGGGCACGCTGTGTTCACGGCATGTCTCGACATCCTGTCGAACATGCCTTGGCGGGCCTCCGCCCGCTGGTGATGACCCGGCCCTCCGGGCCTGGCGCTTGCGGGTGGGGCTTGCTGTGTTCACGGCACGTCTCGACATCCTGTCGAACATGCCTTGGCGGGCCTCCGCCCGCTGGTGATGACCCGGCCCTCCGGGCCTGGCGCTTGCGGGTGGGCCTGGCGCTTGTGGGTGGTGGTAGTCTGTCGCGCATGGTGAATCGACTTTTCGGCGGGGCGATCGTGGCGGCGGTGCTCGTGTCGGCGGCGTGTGGCGTCGCCGACGGGCCCGCGGACAATCTGCCTGGGAGCGTGCGGCCGATTCCGCCGCCGGGGATCGAGCTCGATGAGGCCACGCAGCGGCGGCTGCTCGATGGCGCTTCGGCCCTCGTGCGCGACGTGGCTGCAGTCGAAGAGGCCGCCGCAGCCGACCGTGCTGAAGCACTCGTCTTCGCCCGCGCCGTCCGGCTGGCCGTGGACGAGCGCTTTCTCTACTCGGACAAGGAGGTGGAGCAGGCGGAGCGGCTGCTCGATCGCGGCCGCGAGCGGCTCGCGGCGCTGCGAGCCGGAGCGAGCGGAGCGAGGCTCGTCCTGTCGGGCAGCGTGCAGGCGAGCGGGCCGCGGCTCGCCGTCGGCGGCTTTCGCTCAAGCATCGACGGCTCGGTGCAGCCCTACGGCCTCGTGCTGCCGGCAGATGTCGATGCAGCCGACGCCCGCCCGCGCCGGCTCGACGTGTGGCTCCACGGCCGCGACGAGCAGGTGAGCGAGGCGATGTTTCTCGCACGGCGGCTCGCGATAGTCGGCGAGTGCGCGCCGCCCGACACGATCGTGCTCCATCCCTACGGCCGCTATTCCAATGCCTTCAAGTTCGCCGGTGAGGCCGACGTGCTCGAGGCGATCGAACACGTGAAGACGCTGTTTCCGATCGATGACACCAGGATCGTGATCCGGGGCTTCTCGATGGGAGGCGCCGGCTGCTGGCAGTTCGCCGTGCACTTCCCCGGCATGTGGCTCGCCGCCACGCCGGGGGCCGGGTTTGCCGAGACGCGCGAGTTTCTGCGGACATTCCAGCAGCAGACGTTCGAGCCCATGACCCCCTCCCAGTTTCTGCACCAGTGCTCATGAGAG
>Ga0247836_1003864_pt1 | contig 19436 bp, 11 predicted proteins | sample LaCruzMarch2015__4_FD_187116 | JGI IMG/M metagenome (GOLD analysis project Ga0247836, IMG submission 187116) | Freshwater microbial communities from meromictic Lake La Cruz, Castile-La Mancha, Spain - LaCruzMarch2015_14m | ecosystem: Environmental > Aquatic > Freshwater > Lake | place: Spain... | reverse complement strand
CCGTCCAGCACCGCGTCCGCACTCAAGGCCGCGAACACCTCATCGCGGGCACCGGCGAGTGCCCGTTCCAACTGCGCCGGAGTCGGCGGCTGCGCGGGGACCAGCGCAGAGAAAAACCGGTCGACGCCGCGCTCGGCAATCTGCTCGCGCAGCCCCTGGTGATCCGCCATCCACCCACGCATCGCTTCTTCGAGAATGACTGCCATGATGACTCCTGAACGACAAGACTTCGGCCCCGACGTCACCGTTGAACGCCTTGCGGCGATCGGCATCCGCGCGGAACACCGGAAAAAGTATATCACCATAATTCCATCATCAATTCCAAGTCCGTTCGCTGCCGCACCGAGACGGTTGGTTATAGCGCGGGCCCCCAGCAGAAAGACTCCACCTATGTGCGTTGCCGCACCGAGCTTGCGTGGTTACACCGGTAGTCTGTCGGCAGAGCGTGAGGAATCTGCATTCGACGCTCAGGTCATGGCGACTGTCATGATCACACGCATCATCACGAGATCATCATGAACAAAGAGCAAGTCAAAGGCCGTTACGAAGAAGCAAAGGGCGCGGTCAAGGAAGCTGCCGGTAAGGTCGTCGGTAATGAAGAACTGGAGATAAAAGGCAACGTTCAGAAGAACGCGGGCAAGGTCCAGGCCGGTCTGGGTGATCTCAAGGAAGATATCAAGGACGCCACCTGATCCTCCTGCCGTCAACTGAAGCCGGGCTGGCTGCCGCCCGGTCACGGACTTAGGTGATTTCCGGAACACCGGATACTACCCACCATCGGCTCCGATGTCGGTGCGACTTCAGTCGCACCTATTCGTTTACCGTGAAAGTCGCGCAGCGATCCTGTGGGAGCGGCGTCCCGCCGCGATGGGGCCGGGCGTGAAGCCCTACCATTCGAGGTCACCGCAGCACCCATCGCGGCGGGACGCCGCTCCCACGGGGGACATTCATCTTCCAGGGTGGCTGATGTTCCGGATCGGTGGTTTAATCAGGTTGCTTCCACCCCTCTACGGTAGGCCGCCATGCACGATCGTCCACTGACCGCTGCCGACCAGGTTCAGGCGCCAGCGCAGCCGCTGCCCATCGGTGATCTCAAGCGACTGAAAGTGCTATGTATCTCTGAAACCGGCTGGTTTGAGAACGCAACTCTGCTGGCTGACATCGAAGCAGCCGGCGGCATGGGTGAAAACCAATATCAACTGCCGTGGCCGCCGTTTGGTGACTTGCACCCCGAGAATGCAGCCGGTTCATCGGCGCTGATCGAGGCGGAAGGATTCGATGGTCGGGTACACCGATTGCTGTTCGATACCGGTTGGAGTCCGGCCTGGATGGATCGGCGATTTGCCGAGGAAGGGGTGGACCGCTTACTGCAGGCGGGTGCGATCGAGTGCCTGATCATCAGTCATGAGCATTTCGATCACTTCTGGGGCATCGGTGCCACATTGAAACACTGTCCGTCGCTGCCGATCTACATTCCGGACGGCTTTCATTCCGAAGGATTGGCGCTGATCCAGCACCTGGGTCACACCGGACCACTGCACCGGGTCCTGCCGAATCAGCCATTGGCATTATTCCCCGGCTGTGTTCTGGCGCAGTTCCCCATGAACACATTGTTGCAGGTCCAGGGCGAGAACGTCCTGTATTTCAACATTCAGAAAAAGGGCTTGGCGATGGTCACCGGCTGCGGCCATGGCGGGGTGCTCAATCTCCTCGACTATGCCCGACGGACCTTCGTCGGCGCCGAGCGCATCCATGCGGTCTACGGCGGACTGCACATCGCCCCGTTCGACGACTGGGACGCCGAACGCGACCGGATCATCGCGCAACTCGGGACTTACCACATCGACCATCTGGCGTGTAATCACTGCACCGGGGTGATTGCCGCACGCAAGATGGTCGAGGCCGGCTTGCCGGTGCTCCGCGGCAGTGCAAGCAACGGGTCCAAGACGGATCTGTTTCTTGGCAATGGCGACGTATTGAATCTCACCGCGGATGCCGAGTAATGAGTCGGAAACAATAAGCAAGAAACCAATACTATCGCTGTCGTTGTCGTAATCGTAGTCGGAAAAGCGATTCCCGGTGAGCATGAGCAGCCCGCTGTCGATGGGGGTATCGTCAACTCGATTACGACAACGACAACGAGCGGCAAGCCTTTATACCGCGCGAACTGCGGCAATCGTCGAGTCTGCCCGGGTATAGCGTTCGCACCTGATATCCAGACAGACCTTCGTGTAGGGGCGGGTTTAAAACCCGCTACGTCCGGTTATCACGTCCGAAGGCTATAACAACATCACCTACCGCGCTGGGTGCGGTTTAGTCGAGCCCAATCTCTCGCAACGCCGCCTTGAATTCTTCGATTTGCTGTGGCGACGCGGAACACGCCGGCCTCGCTCATCTCGCCGCCGGTCGCCGACCAGTTCAAGGCGCCGAGCGGATACTCCTGGCCGTGCTGATCAAGCCCCTTGAAGGTGAAGGCCAGGCTGTTGTCCGGCTCGACGCTCGCGTGATCGGGGTGCACCTCCAACTACTTGAGCGTTGGCGGTTCGATGCACTTTTTCGCCTCCTCGGCAGTCACGATGAATATCGACGTTGCCGATTTCCAGGCCGGGCTCCGCGACCGCCAGGCGAATCTCCGCCAGGCTCGCCTCCTTGTGCTGCTGCCCCCCGCTCGACTCGAAAAAGATGCTGGTGGCGACTTTGCGGTGCAGACGCGCCTTCTTGATGGTGTCCACCGCGGCACTGTCCAGGCGTATTGCGAACGCGTCCGGCTTACCGATGATGTCGGTGGTGGTCGCGCCTTCCAGGCGATCCTCGCCCAGTTGCTCAAACATGGCCCGACGGAACAGCGGGTCATCGAGCGGCGCCGTGCCCAGACCGATCAAGCCGTCCCGATGGGCACCCTTGAAGCCGTCCTGATAGGCGTTCGACACCCATTGCGCAAGCAGCCGCAACATCCCTTGTACCAGGGCTTGATCGCCATCAGGCCACCCGCAAGGTGAGGTGATCGGCCTGCTGCGCTGCATAGGACAGTGCCGTGCTGATGTCATCGTCTTCAAGATAGGGATAATCTTCCAGTATCTCTTCACGTGAAGCGCCGGCTGCGAGCATGTCGAGTATATCCTTGACCTGGATTCGCATCCCGCGCAGGCAAGGCCGGCCACCACAGACTTGGGGGTCCATCTTCATGCAGCCGCGCTGACGATCAGAGGCTCCACCCGCTCATGCTCAACCATCCTGTGAGCGTAGACCAGACACGCGAGTATGTCCTCCCGCTCCAGCCAGGCGTAGCCCTCTAGCAGGGTGTCGAAGTCGTCGCCGGCCGCGAGCATTCCCAAGACATGCTCCACCGCCAGCCGCCGACCACGAATGATCGGCTTGCCGCCGAAGATGGCCGGGTTAACCGTGATGCGCTGTAACAGTTCATCTTTGTTCATGAGAATATTCCTGTGCTTTATGAATAGTCCCCCAGTCGGCGGTCATCATTGTACCGGCCGCCGCCCAAGGGTCCCGCATTGGAGGTCGAAGCGTTAGCCGGTGAGCCGCGCAAGAAGCGATGCCGACCGGCTAAAGCCTCGACCTCCTGTCTCCTGGCGGTGCGAACGATGATCCTAGAAAGAGCAGTTCTCACACAGAGACACAAAGATCACAAAGATCACAAAGATCACAAAGATCACAAAGATTTTCAACGCGAGATGTAGGTCGAGGAGGTCACCCGCGCGGTGATCGGCCCAACGCCTTCAATGATTTTTTGGCTCATGGGGCGAATTGTGTGGCACCCTCATAGGCCAGGGAAGTCCCCGCAGGCGGAATCAGTCACCTGTGCTGGCCGTACCTTAGGCCAACCACACATTTGGCCCCATGAGCCGATTTTTTTTTGTGTTCTTTGTGTCTTTGTGTGAGCAATTCCCGGATTTAGGATGATCGATGCCGATCCGCGGCACCCGCAGAAAATAGTCGTAGACCGCTCCCAATTGGTGCGGGAGCGGCTCGACCCTGGCGATGGCGAGACTGAAATAGGGGTCGTACTCGTAGGCGAGCCCCAGGCGCATGGCCTCCATGCCGAGACGGAAGCGCTTGGCATCGCCATCGAAGGGCGGCTTCTCGGGCGGTGCCGTCAGAAGCGCGCTCTGATCCCGGCTGAGGATCGGGTCGTGGAACTGTCCGGTCTCCAGGCCCTTGCCCAGAATCCGCGTCGAAACCCCCATGGGGATCACCGCGACGACCTGGATCGGCTCGGGGATGACGGGGCCGCGGATGATGACGCCGGGCTTGAGTTCTGTGAGTTCCATTCGTGTATTATACCGCTCACATCAGACCGAAGGGAACGCGTGTGCCCAGTCCCGATCCGCTTATCACCGCCCTCGCGCCGATCACGACACTCGTCACCGATTGGGCGCTATGGATGATCCCGCTCGTGCTGCTCCTGGTGGCCCTTAGGTTTTTGTTGCTGCCGAAGCTGCGCGGGATCTTAGGCGAGCGGCGGGTTGGGGCAGTGCTGGAGCGCATTGGGACCGAGTGTTTGCATGATGTCATCTTCCCGGACGGCCGCGGCGGCTTGACCCAGGTCGATCATGTGGTTCTGACGGGTGCCGGTCTGGTGGTCGTCGAAACCAAAAATTACCGTGGGTCGATCTTTGGGCAGGAGCGGGAGGCGCAGTGGACTCAGCGGCTCGGGCGTCAGAGTTTCCGTTTTCAGAATCCGGTGCGACAGAACTATCTTCATACCCAGGCAGTGAAGGCACTGGTGCCGGGTGTTCCGGTCCTCGGGTGGGTGGTGTTCACCGATAGCGCCCGTTTTCCGAAAGGGAAGCCGGATGGTGTTTCCAGCCTGCGCGATCTGCGTCGGGATCTGCGCGATAAGGTCGGTGACGTGCCACCTTCCGCCGCGTTGCGTGCGGCCTGGGAACGGTTGAAGGGGCGTGCGGATCAGAGCAAGGAGGCACGGAAAGCCCACTTGGACGCCATTCATGAGCGGCGGGGGCCGGATCGCGGCAAGCGCGCCGCTTGGGTCATGCTGCTGCTCTCGGTCCTGTCGCTGGCAGCGCTCGCCCTGCGGCCAAGCAGCAGGGTGACACTGCCGGTCCAGGCGGTGCCGACGGCGGTTGTCGGCGGCACACCCGCGGCAACTCTTCCCCATCCGATGGTTTCCGGCCATCCCCCGCGGCAAGTCGCCCCGGCGCCACAGCCATCGACGCCTGCTCCCTTGGCGTTGTCCAGTCAACCGAGGGTTGACCGGGTCGACTGCAACAGCGCCATCGCGGCAGTCCTGGTCGACAATAGCGCGGAGAACCGCGGCCGGCGTGACCGGGCCTGCGCCAAGCCGATGCCCAAGCCTACGAGTACAACCCCATGACCGGCAAAACAGTGGCTCAGCGCACCTATCTGCACATCAGTTGCCTGGAGACGGCGGGCGCCGAATTGGCCGCCTGGGTCGCGGAGGCGGAGTGCCGCGCCGGGGTCCGCCGGGCGGAGGATTTCAATGTCGTGCGTTGCGATCTGGCCGGGGGACAGATCGCGCTGCTCAACTATCCGACGTTTTTCGATGAGGCCTTTCCCGCCCTGGCGACCAGTTGGCTGGTGGATCTGGACGCCGGCACCGTCGGTTACCGGACCTATGCGGATTCGCAGAATCCGCCGATCCTGCATCGCAAAGAACTGCTGTTGCCGGCCGATCACCCGCGGCGGGAGGAGTCCGCGGCGCTGACGCTGGCCTGTGAGTCGATCGGGCTCTTCGACCAGCCGACGCGCATCGGCTATCGGCGCCAGTGGTTGGACTTGGTGCGGGAACGCGGCTATCGCATCGATGGCCTGGCCCTGCTGCCGGTGGGCAATGATGAGGGGGAAGGCGATCCGACGGTCGAGGGTCCGGCCGCCGCCCCGCCGGTCAGTGAGACCCCGATGCCCGATGGTCAGGGCGGGGGTTGGCAGGCGGCCCGCCAACTGACCGCACTGGTGCGCTATGGCCTGTCGGCACCGATCCAGGCGCTCGCCCGCCACGGCTTTCTGGATGGACGTCTCGCCCTCTTCGATTACGGCTGCGGTCGCGGCGATGACGTGCGCGCCTTGACGGCCCACGGCCTGCAGGCGACGGGGTGGGACCCATTTTTCGCCCCGGAGCAACCGCTGCGCCCGGCGCCGCTGGTCAATCTCGGCTTCGTGATCAATGTGATCGAGGATCGCGAGGAGCGTCTGGAGGCCTTGACCCGCGCCTGGTTGCTGACTGAAACCCTGCTGGTGGTCGCGGTGATGTTGGCCAATCAGAACGCTCCCCGCGGGACCGGCTTCGCCGACGGGGTCCTGACCCGCCGCGGGACCTTCCAGCGCTATTACACCCAGACGGAGATTCGCGCCTATCTGGCCCAGGCGCTGGACGAGGAGCCGATCCCGGTGGCCCCGGGGGTGCTCTTCGTGTTTCGGGACAAGGATGCCGAGCAGCGCTTCCTGATGGAACGCTATCGCAGTCGACGCGGTCCGCCGACATTGATCCCGGCACGCATTCGCCCACTGCGGCCGGAGCGCAACGCCGAGCGCCTGCCCGAACCGGCCCGTGACCGGTCGGCCGAACGCTACGCGGCGCATCGGGAGCTGCTGGATCGGTTGTGGGGTCGATGGCTGGAACTCGGGCGCCAGCCGGAGCCGGACGAGGTCGGGGCGGATCTGCCCGCGCTGATGGAAGCATTCGGTACGCTCGCCAAGGCGCTGCGCTTCCTCGCCGGTCAACAGGACCCGGACATCCTCGCGCGCGCCGAGGCGGCGCGGCGCGCGGACCTGCTGGTCTATCTGGCGCTCAACCAGTTCGAGCGGCGCCGTCCCTACAAGCATCTGGAACCCGGATTGCAGCGCGACATCAAGATCCTGTTCGGCGACTATGGCGCCGCGCAGCAGGCGGCGCTCGGCCTGCTGTTCATGATCCGTGACACCCAGGCCATTGCCGACGCCTGTCAGGAAGCCGCCGCGCGCGGCCTGGGTTGGCTGGAACCGGGCGAGTCGCTGCAACTCCATGCCAGTCTGGTCGAACAATTGGCGCCGCTGCTGCGGGTCTATGTCGGCTGCGCCGCCGTACTCTACGGCGACTACCGCGACGCTGATCTGGTCAAGATCCACATCGGCTCGGGAAAGCTGAGCCTGCTGCGCTATGACGCCTTTGTCGAGTCCCCGCTGCCGCGCCTGATCGAGCGGGTGAAGATCCGCTTGCGCGAGCAGGACATCGATTCCTATCTCTATGGCGACAACACCGGTTACCCGGCGCCCTATCTCTATCACAAGTCGCGCTATATCAACGAGGAGTTCCCGCGCTATCCGGAGCAGGCGGCCTTCGAGGAGACACTGGATGCGCTGGCGCTGTGCGACCTGTCGGGATACGGTCCGAATGCCGCGCGGTTCGATGAGATCCTGTCCCGCCGCCGTTGGGTGATCGATGGTTTCGACCTGCGCCGACCGGACGCCGGGCCGAACCTGGATGCGCCGTGCGGGCGCTTCCTGACCTTCCGCCAATTGATCGAATGCGGCGAGACCCAGAGCCGCACCGGGCTGCCCAATCTCCCGCGCCGGATGGAGAGCTTCGACGCCTTGCAGGAGTTGGCCGAGCAGGTGCTCGACCCCGTCATCGAGTGGTTCGGCATGATCCGCTTGACCTATGGCTTCTGCTCGCCGGAACTGGCCCGTGAGATCACCGGCCGCATCGATCCCCGCCTCGATCAGCACGCCGCCCACGAGCACAACCGCCTGGGAAAACCCATCTGTTCGCGTCAGGGCGCCGCGGTGGATTTCCTCGTGGAATACGAGGACATGGCCGAGGTCGCCCGCTGGCTGGCCCAAAACACCCCCTTCGACCGCCTCTATTTCTACGGTGCCGACCAGCCGATCCATGTCAGCTTCGGACCGGAGCACAATCGCCAGGTGGTGCGGATGGTGCCGACCGCGAATGGGCGGTTGGTACCGCGGGTGGTGAAGGCGGGGGAACTCACCGGGGCGGGTTGATCATCCTCTGCGCGGGTCGATGATTCTTTGTGTAGGGGCGACTTCAGTCGCCCCTAATGATCAGAGTTTCATCGGTTCCGAACGCCGCCTGACGGCGGCAGGCCGGCAGGCTGCCGGCGATCCCAGTCGCGGCTCCGCCGCGGTATCCGGTTGCCGTTGAAGCCGTAGACGCCAACGCAAGGGCCGTGCCGAACAGTATTACTCCGTTTGCAACCCCTCCACCCGCTGGAACCCCCGCGGCAGCGGCTTGCCGCGGCGGCCGCGTTCGCCCTGATACACATCCAGATCGGCCGGTTTGAGGGTGAAGGTGCGCTTGCCGGAGAGGATGACCAGGCTGCCGCCGGCGCGGACTACCGCGAGCGCGGCCACCCGATCCTGCGTCTCGGCGCCCTTGGCGGCGGGGAGACTGATGATTTTATTGCCTTTGCCGCGCGGCATCTCGGGCAGGTCGGTCACCGGAAAGACCAGCAGGTGACCGCTCTGGCTGACGGCGGCCAGCCGCGCGCCCGCCAGGTCGGGCAGCGGCAGCGGCAGCGGCGGCAGCACCAGGGCGCCCGCGGGCAGCGTCAGCACGGCTTTGCCGGCCTTGCCCTTGGCGTAGAGTTCTTCCATACGCACGATGAACCCGTAACCGGCATCGCTGGCGAGCAGCAGTTGAGTCGCGGCGGACTCGCCCAGCACGGCGACGAAGCTGGCCCCCTTGGGCGGATCCAACCGTCCGGTGAGCGGTTCGCCCTGACCCCGCGCCGACGGCAGCGTGTGGGCCGGCAGCGAATAGCTGCGGCCGGTGGAGTCGAGGAAGACGGCCGTCTGGTTGCTGCGCAGTCGGGCCGCCGCGAGAAACTGATCACCGGAGCGATAACTCAGCCCGACGGGGTCGACCTCGTGCCCCTTGGCGGCGCGCACCCAGCCCTTTTCGGACAGGACCACGGTTACCGGCTCGCTTGGGGTCACCTCGGTCTCGTCGAGTGCGCTCGCGGCGGCGCGGGCGACCAGGGGCGAGCGGCGGGCATCGCCGTATTTCTCGGCATCGGCGGTGATCTCATCGCGGATCAGCCGGGTGAGCAGTGTCGCGTCGCCCAGCAGCGCCTGCAGGTGATCGCGTTCCGCGGCCAGTTCGGCCTGCTCGCCGCGGATTTTCATCTCCTCCAGTCGCGCCAGTTGCCGTAACCGGGTGTTGAGTACGTACTCGGCCTGGGCGTCGCTGAGGGCAAAGCGCGCGATCAGCACCGGTTTCGGCTCATCCTCGGTGCGGATGATGCGGATCACCTCATCGATGTTGAGATAGGCGATCAGCAGGCCGTCCAACAGGTGCAGGCGGTCCAGGACCTTGCCCAGCCGGTGTTCGAGCCGCCGCCGCACCGTGGCGGTGCGGAAGGTCAGCCACTCGGCGAGAATCTCCTTGAGGTTCATGACCCGCGGTCGGCCGTCGCCGGCGATCATGTTGAGGTTGACGCGGTAACTGCGCTCCAGGTCGGTGGTGGCGAAGAGATGCGACATCAGCCGCTCCAGGTCGACCCGGTTGGAGCGCGGGACAATCACCAGGCGGGTCGGGAACTCATGATCCGACTCGTCGCGGAAGTCCTCGATCATCGGCAGCTTCTTGGCGTTGAACTGCGCGGCGATCTGCTCCATCAGCCGCTCACCGGAGACCTGATAGGGCAGGGCGGTGATGATGATCTCGCCCTGCTCGACCTCATAGACGGCGCGCTGGCGCAGGCTGCCGTTGCCGGTCTGGTAGATCTTCAGCAGTTCATCGGGGGGCGTGATGATCTCGCCCGCGGTCGCGAAGTCCGGTCCCGGACAGTGGACGAACAGGTCCTCGACCGTGGCCTGCGGGTGGTCCAGCAGGTGAATACAGGCACGCGCCACCTCGCGCAGGTTGTGCGAGGGGATGTCCGTCGCCATGCCGACCGCGATGCCGGTGGTGCCGTTGAGCAGCAGATTGGGCAGGCGCGCCGGCAACAGCTTCGGCTCATCGAGGGTCCCGTCGAAATTGGGCTGCCAGTCGACCGTGCCCTGGTCCAGTTCACCGAGCAGCAGCTCCGCGTAGGGTGTCAGGCGCGACTCGGTGTAGCGCATGGCGGCGAACGACTTGGGGTTGTCGGGCGACCCCCAGTTACCCTGGCCGTCGATCAAGGGGTAACGGTAGCTGAACGGCTGAGCCATCAGCACCATGGCCTCGTAGCAGGCGGTATCCCCGTGCGGATGGAACTTGCCCAGCACGTCGCCCACGGTGCGCGCCGATTTCTTGAATTTGGCCGCCGCCGAGAGTCCCAGCTCCGACATGGCATAGAGGATACGCCGCTGCACCGGCTTGAGCCCGTCCGCCACGTAGGGCAGGGCGCGGTCGAGGATCACGTACATGGAGTAGTCCAGGTACGCCTTCTCGGTGAAGGTCGCGAGCGGCTGGTGTTCCAGGCCCTCGGCGTTGTAGAGACGTATGTCCGTCATCGATCCAGTCCAGTCCGCGGAAGATAACCGCGCATGATGCGGCAAGCGCGGGATCAGGACCAGAGGGGCGGTGGCGCTGTTCCAAATCTGACGGTCTCGTGCGGCCCTCAAGGTGCAGGATGGTAGCCCCAACCGCTGATTCTAGCGCTATCATCGTAGTCGAACCGCAGCCGGGACCGCTTGCCGACATTCACCTCGACCAACCGGGCGTCCTGATCGTAGTCATAGGTGAGAGTGAGCTGATTGGGTGTGGTGACGGATTGCAGTAATCCGGCGCGCTCGGCATCCTCAAAATAGCTGAGGGACAGCTTGCCCCCATCGAACCGCGTCACCTGGCGCAACAGTCCGGCGTTCCATTCGGCACTGGCAGTCGCACCCGTTTTCTCCTCGGTCACGGCCGCGAGCACGCCATCCGCGTCGTAACTGTAGGTCTGACTGCCGGCGGGAGACGTGATGCGCTCGACCCGACCAGCCGCGTCGCGCCCAATCACAACACCAAAGGACTGTCCGCGTTGCCGGGTCACGACCTCCTTCAGTTCACCTGAGTCGTCGTAGTTCAGGGCCAGGCGCGGCCCATCCGGGTCGGCGATCTCCAGCGGTCTGCCGAAGGGGTCGAACCGGGTGGCCTCCCAGTCGTTCGCGTTTTCCGGCGCTCCGGGTGGGGTACGGACCACCCGTGAGACCAGTCCATCCGCATCGTACTCGTAGTGTTCGGCCTGGAAGTCGGTGGCAGCGGTCCGCAACCGCCCGTCGACCGTCCACGACTGCTCCATCAAGGTCTGACCGTTCTCCGCGAGCGCGGTCAAACGGCCTGCTTCATCGTGCTCACTGGCAATCTCCAGTCCGTCCGCGAAGGCCAGGGTGCGTTGCCGCCGATCGGCGGACTCCGTGACCTTGGCCAAGGCACTGCCGTCCGTTCCCGCCAGTTCCAGGACCGTCCCGCCCGCGTCCGGATAGTGCCAGGCAGCGCCCATTCCATCCGCATAGCTGGCCGCGATCGGGCGCAAGGCGTCATCATAGCGGACGGTCTCGGCGCCGCCGGCCTGGCCCGCCGGGGTCACCGCGAGGCGACTGCCGTGCGCGTCGCTGGTGACCCGATAGTCAGTCGCCGTCCCGTCTGCCGCGATTTCGCGCAGCAGTCGGCCGCGCGCATCGTAGTCGAAGTGGTGAATCACCGGGTCGTCCGCGACGTCCCGCGCGCCGGGAGCGGACGCGAAGGTCACCGCCGCCACCCAGGCCCCTTGATAGCGGTAACCGCGCCTCCCCGCCGGCGATTCCACCTGGGACAGTCGACCGTTCGCGTCATACCTGTAGGTCACAAGGGTGACCTGATCCGGTTGCCCGGCGGCGCTGCCGGTTGCCGTTTCAATCTGGCCCGATGGGTTATAGGTCAGTTCGATGGTGGCCAGCGGTCGTTGACCGAGGTGGCCCACGATCCGTGACAGACGGCCGTCTCCATCCCGTTCGTAGTCCACCCGCACCCCACCGGACTGGATTGCCACCAGGTTTCCGGTCAGATCGAAATGCCAGGTCGCGCCGTCCTTGCGGATCAGTTCATGGGTCGGCCCGGAGTAGAACGCGGGGTGCGCCTTGGTCAACCCATAAAACGGCGACGGCTCCCCGGTGACGGGTTGATCCGGCACCATCAGTTGGACGCCGTCGAGCGCCGCCACCGGCTCGATCCGGGAGAAACGGACATATTGGCTGTTGAGGGGTGTCACCATCTCGTAGGCGGTCTGGAAGGACACCGAGTTCCCCTTGCGCTCGACCGGCACCTGCAGCGCTTGCAGGTGCGGCAGATCGAACGCCCAACCCTTACCCCAAGGCCCGTCCGGGTTGAAGAACGAGTGGTAGCCGCGGACCAGCTCAACCACGAGACCGTCGCCAATCGGAACCGCCAGATCCACCTCATCCAGCCGGCCTGGTGCCAACGCCAGGGTCTGGGCGCCGGGCAGGGCAACCGCCTGGGCGCTCCCGTCGGCTTCTTTCAACCGGCTGATCTGGAGCGGTTCCACCGATCCGAGCGTGACGCGAACGGCGGTCTCCAACCGCGCTGCCCGCGCCAGACCCGCGCGGGCGGCTTGCTGTTGCGGCGCGCTCAATCCGGACAGATCACTGCCCGGCCGGAAGTCACGCACCGACCTGTCCTCGGGCGCGAGACTCACCCCGCCAAACACCCGCGCCATGACGCGCCCCCGCGACCGCGTCAACTCCAGTCCGGGGGTCAGGTGGTCGACGGGCACCGGGGTCACCGGGTAGTCGCGCATCCAGAACGGCAGGGGCACCCCTTGGTCGCGGAGCTGTTCCGCGATGGCGGTGATCAGCGCAATCCGCCGCAGTTCGGCGAACACCGGCACCGGCTTTGTCAGTCCGGACTCGGGGGGCGGCAGGAGCAGCCGCTCGGCGGCAATCGCCTCGTAATGCGTGCTGAACCAATCCGTGAAGGCGGTCGCGCCGGGCGACGACCGGCCGCTGGTGTCATCCACCAGCTTGCCGTTCTCCCATTTCATGGACTGGGTCTTGACCTTGAGCGGCACGTCGAACAGGGTCAGCGTCTGCCGCTCGCCGCCGAGGCGGTTGGTCTGTGCGGGGACGATCCAGAAGCGCTCCCAATGTCCCTCCTGCTGGCCCTTGCTGGGCATCCCGCCGCCGAAGTAGAGCGTATCCAGGACCTTGCCGAAACCGGGTACGCCGGACTTGAGCGTCTTGCCCGTGTCGTTATCGGCACCCAGGGTATAGCCCTTCATCAGGCGGTCAGCCTGAAACAGCACCCAACCCACATAGGTCTGCGCGGTGGCCTGACCATGGCGGATGATCATGGCCGATCCCTTCGGGTCATCCGGATTGGGGTCGATACTCACCGACGGCGCCTCCCCATGAAGATAGACCGAGCGGAAGATCGTCACCACATCGTCCAGCCGCAGCGGCGGCAGACTCAGTTGCTGACCACCCTGGTTTAGTAAGATCAGGTTATTGTTGGCATCGAGGGTGATGCCGTCGAGCAAGCCGACACCGTCGAGGGCTTGTCCGCTTCCACCGAGATAAACCCCGCCAACACTTGTTGGTCCTTGAAACGATGGCGTGCCGACGACCGGAAACCGCGCCTTGATCTCGGCCAAATCCACCGGATGAGCGGTGCTTGGCTTGTCGGTCATTGGAAACGGCAATCGCTTGTCCAGCGCCAGCCGCCCGACTTCGCGGTCATGCGCGGACGAATCGCGGCCCCTGGACATGAAATACCTGTATTCCCCATTACCCCAGGGAACCTTGACCTCAATGCCTTTGCCAGGCGCGTGCCAGTTCACGTAATCCTGAACATCGTGCCATTTGGCGGCTTCGTCCCACCGGACATTTCGATCATTGACGCCGGCCTTGCCTGTCACACCGACTGTCGTCTCGCCTAAGGGTAATCGGCCGAGTGCATCCTTCTGCCAATCTTTGGCGAGCGCCCCGCCGCTTCGGTTCTCGCCGATCCAGTTGGATGATTCTCCGACGAAGTTCAAACCCTGACCAGCGGCGCGTCTAAAAAAGCGACCGGTCGCGTTAAGAAGCCCTGTGCCAGCGGAGAAAGCGTTTTCTCCAACGCGACTGCTTATTTCATCGCGCGACCAAGTACCAAAGATCTCTACCGTCTCATCCCATGGCACCCGGTACCGATCGCGTTGGAGTTTGAGTGTGTACGGATTCCCCTCAACATCAAATTTTTTCTCGATCCAGTCTCCCGCCCGCCCGATCAAGTACTGTTCACTTCGCATATTCAAAAGCAGCTTCCCTAAATCACGACTCAGCAATGCCATACTGATGTCATTAGAAACGTCCTCAACGATTGATCGTGGTCTTTCCAGGCCACTCTTTAGCCCGTTATCTCCAGTTCGCGTAAAGATGTCTTCTATTGTCCTGTCGGCGATCGCCCCGACAGCGCCTCCAATAAAAGAGAGGAGGGCGCCCCCGAACGGAATGCTGCCCAGCTCGAACAGATTCGCCGCCATCACCAGGGTGACGCGTGGTTGAACGTAGCGCAAGTCATCTCTGAACGTCACCGCTCCCTGCCACTGTCGCGTTGCAACGCCCCGTGACTGCTCGCGTATCCGGTCGAGCATCGCGCGCTGCCGATCGCGCATTTCCATCTGTTGGAAGCGCATTGCCTCCTGCATCTCCCGCTGCTTGCGGGTCATCTCCGATGTCCGGTCGCGCATCTCGGTACGCTGCTCCGCCGCTGTCCGCGTGGCGCCAGTCGCATCGACGAAATTCTGCGGATCACTCCCACAGTACGCGTACAGACCCAAGTCCTCCTGCGCCCCGGTAGGCACCCGGTGCCGCGGATCGACCTGCAGAAAGCGCCCCAGTGCCGGCGCGTAAGCCCGTGCCCGCGTCAGATAGACCTCGCCGGCCGGGTCCCAGAACAATCCGGCAAACCGCGGCGCGAAGTCCTTGGCCGCCGCGGCGTCTTCCATCACGCCGAAGGGCTCGTACTCGATCCGCCGCATCACCTGGCCGCGGCGATCGGCGATCAGCCGCACCGAGCCCAGGTGGTCATGGAGTAGATATTCCGGTTGCCCCTGGCGCATCACCAGCAATGGCGTGCCCCCGTCCCAAAGGGTGAAGGTGCGCTCGCCCGCCGCATCCGTCGTCACCAAGGGCCGCCACGCATCCGACAAGGGGTCCGGAACAAAGGTCAGGCGCTGCCCGTCGACCGTGCGCTCGATCAGGTTGCCGTCCCCGTCATAGCGGTAGCGCGCCTTGGAACCGCTGACGCTCACCAGCCGATTCACGCTGTCGAAGCCGTAGGTCCAGGTCTTGCCGCCGAGGGTCAGGGCGGTCAGGTTGCCCGCCGCATCATGGGCCGTTGCCGCCCCCGCTGTCGCGGTGAGACGCCCGGCCCAGTCATAGCCGAACCGGCGCCGGGCCTGCACGGTCGACAGGGTCTGGGTACGATTGCCCACCGTGTCGTAACCATAGACATATTGCGGGCGCGGCAGGCCCTGGGCGCGCTCCAGTCGGCCAAGCTGATCGTATTGGTAGCTGCGCCGGATGTCGCCGGTCCTGGTGCGCTCGACCACCGCCGCAATCAGCCCGTCTGGCCAGTAGCTGTAGGTGTACTCGCAGAGAACCGTGCCCCGCCTCCCCTGGGGATCGGTTCGCAGGAGATGAGAGAGCGTTTCCAGGGTCCCATCCGGGGCATAGCGCCACACCGTCGTCAGACCGTTCGGCAGATCCCGGACCACCTGACCCTCGGCGGCGAGATAGGCGTAGCGAATGGGGCCGGCGGGGGTGTCGATGGACTCCAGGCGGCCGCGGAAGTCATAGGTATAGCCGATGTGGAAGGCGTCGCCGACACGCAGCGTCTTGATCCGGTCAGCCGTATCGTGGGTGTAGTGGAGCGCGGGTGCGCCCTCCCGCTCCACCCGGTTCAACCGCCCCAGGTCATCGTAGCCGTAGGCCAGGCTCCCGGCGCCGTCACGCATCTCCACCAGCCGGCCGCGTTCATCCAGGTCGCGGGTCACGACCGTGCCGTCCGGACCGGTCATCACCAGCCGGCGCACCCGTTGCTGCCCATCCTGTTCATAGGTCAACCGGGTCACCCGTCCCGCCGGGTCGGTGAGGGCGGCGGTCCGCCCTTGCGCGTCGTACCCAACCTGCCAACGCAAGTCTCCGCCGCCGGGGGCGGCCGGGGGCAGCGCCAATAGCGGTTGAGCCGCCCAAACCAACGCGATGACCAAGGTGAATCGACAGCGGAGCGCCGGCAACATCTTGCGTTCTCCTTACAAGAACTTGGGTTTTGCGATAGTACAATTTCTATGCGCGAGGTGCATTGCGATCTCGGGGCAGCCGGTAATTCCAGATTTGGGCGGCATCGCGGGCCTCGATCAAAATTCCGGCCACTTGGACTCGCCGGATGCGTAGTCAGGCCATCCTGGCCTGACACCGTCAGGGCTGGAAGCCCTGACTACGCATGACACTGGCCGGGATGACGATCAAGGCGGCATCGCGCGACCCCTGGTGGATGCGGCGCGCAATCGATGTGCCGGGTCCCTGACACCGAGCGGCGCGCCTTATCCACTACGGGGCCGGTTTCGGGTGGATAAGCGCAACGCATCCACCATCAGCCTGGGTCGAGTGAGAGCGAAACCCGGCGTTGGCGCTATACTCCCGCCATCGCCACGACCGGAAGGAGCAACCCATGGCCACGACCGCCGACGACGTCTGGGCCTTGTTGCGCGAACTGACCGCAGCGCAACGAGAGACCGAGCGGATGCAACGAGAGACCGAGCGGATGTTTCAGGAGACTGACCGCCGGTTTCAGGAAACCGATCGCCAGTTCCAGGAAACCGGCCGCCAGTTTCAGGAAACCGGCCGCCGGTTTCAGGAAACCGACCTACAATTTCAGGAGCTTGCCCGCGAGCGGCGCGAGACCGATCGCCAGATCAGGGAGCTGGGCAAACAGATCGGCGGCCTGGGCGAGAAATTCGGCAGCTTCACCGAGGGGCTGGCCTTACCCTCCATGGAACGGCTGCTGCGCAAGCGCTTCGGCATGGAGGTCATCAGTCCCAGCGTGCGCGCCGTCAAAGACGGACAACACCTGGAGATCGATGTTCTTGCCTACGCCAACGGCGCCGTCAACGCCGCCTATCTGGTCGAGGTCAAGAGCCACCTGCGCGAAGAGGCGATCACCCAGTTGCACAGCCTGCTGCACCGGTTCCGCGACTTTTTCCCCGCGCATCGGGAGAAACGGCTCTACGGCATCCTGGCCGCGGTGGATCTGACACCGACGTTGCGCGAGCGGGTCCTGCGGGAGGGGTTCTATGTCGCGCGCATTCACGATCAGGTCTTCACCCTGGAGGTCCCCGCCGGGTTTGAGCCGCGGGCCTATTGAACCCCGGCGCGGCGCAGCCGATCCCAAGCGGCTGACAGTGGATGCACTGCGCTGATCCACCCGACGAAACCGGCTCCGTTGTAGGGTGGATAAGGCGCGCCACTCGGTGTCAGGGACCCGTAGATCGGTCGCGCGCGCCGCATCCACCAGAGGCCGCGCGATGCTGCCCACCGTTGGAATGGCCGACGGTTGCCTGCCGCGGCGCAACGGGTGACCCCAGCGTGGTAAACTAACCACATGATGCAACGGCTTTCCATCCCCCGCTGGCCCTGGGCCGTCCTGCTGATCAGCCTCCTGTTCACCGGGCTCGCCCCGGCCGCGGAAGCGCCGACGCCGACCTGGCCGGCGGCCACCTATAACCCGCGGCCCCAGCCGGACGATGTCATCCTGCCGCTGCCCTGCGGCGGCGCCATGGCGTTCCGCGTGGTCGTCACCCCCAATCAGGACGCCGGCTATCCGGTCACCGGTCCCTTCACCCGGACCGACGGCACTCCCTACCTGTTGCTCGGCAAGTACGAGGTCAGCCAATGGCAGGCCCAGGCCCTGACCGCCGGGGCCGCGGGGGGCGCCTGCCCGCGGCCCCAGACAGCGCGGCAAACCCCGCAGACCGGCGACTGGTGGGCGGCGCTGGAACTGGCTGACCGCTACTCCCTGTGGCTGAACGCCGCCGCCGACAACCTTCCGGACTGTGACGGCAGCCCCCGGCCCTGTCTGCCGCGGGTCGATGGCATCCCCGCCTACCTGCGTCTGCCGACCGAGGCCGAATGGGAATACGCCACCCGCGGCGGCTTGAGCGTCCCGGCGGCGTCCTTTGCCGCCCCGCGCTATCCCATGCCGGACGGGCTGGCGGCCCATGCCTGGTTTGCGGCCAACGCCCGCGGGACCCTCCAACCCATTGGCGGGCGCACCGCCAGCCCTCTCGGGCTGCACGACCTCTACGGCAACGCCGCCGAGTGGGTGCTCGGGCCGGGCCGCCCCGCCGCCCTGGTGGTCGGTGGGCATGCCGCCAGCCCCGCAACCGACCTCGGAGCCGCCTGGCGCTGGACACTGCCGCCCTTCACCAGCGACCCGGGTGCCCGCACCGGGCTGCGGCTGCTGGCCAGCGTGCCCCTGTTCACCAGTTCGGACAAAGTGCGTGAAGCGGAGCAGCGGCGCTTGGCCCACGCCGGAGCGACGGCGGACGTGCAAGCGCCCCCGCCGCCGGTGCAATTTCTCGGCAACCTGCGGGTCACGACCAACATCGCCGCCGACGTGCTGGTTGATGGCCAGGTCATCGGTAAGACCCGGCCCGACGCGCTCTTTGAGCGTGAAATCGCGGTCGGTGAGCGGGAGGTCGCGGTACGCGCCGCCGGCTACACGGCGCAAGCGCAGCGGCTGCGCTTGCGCACCCGTCAATGGACCGACGCGGCGTTTCGACTGACGCCGATCGAACCCCCGGCCTCCGTCGCCACCGCGGCCCCGGCCCCAGCCCCTGTCCCGGCCTCAGCCCCAGTCCCGGCGGTAACGGCGGAGGCCACGCCCAGCACCGCCGCGCCGCCACTCCAGATCGAAATGATTGCCCTGCGCGCTGGCACGTTCTGGATGGGTTCGCCGGAAAACGAGCCGGAGCGCTTCGCGGACGAAGGGCCGCGCCACCAAGTCCGCGTCCGCGCCTTTTCGATCGGCAAGTACGCGGTGACCTTTGCGCAGTTCGACGCCTTCTGCGCGGCGACCGGGCGACAGCCGCCGGGCGACCACGGCTGGGGGCGGGGTGAGCGGCCGGTGATCAACGTCAGTTGGGAGGAGGCAGTGGCCTATGCGGCCTGGTTGTCGAAGGAGACCGGCGAACACTATCGCTTGCCGACGGAAGCCGAATGGGAATACGCGGCGCGGGCCGGGACCACCACGCCGTTCTGGACCGGGCATTGCATCAAGACCGACCAGGCGAACTATAACGGCAACTACGATTATGCCGTCTGCAGGGCCAAGACCGGGGTCTATCGAAATCGGACGCTCCGGGTGGGGAGTCTGCCGGCTAACCCCTGGGGTCTGCATGAGGTGCATGGGAATGTCTGGGAGTGGGTGCAGGATCAGTATCATGACAGCTATCAGGGTGCGCCGTCGGACGGCAGTGCCTGGGAGGCGGGGG
>Ga0247836_1003858_pt1 | contig 19463 bp, 19 predicted proteins | sample LaCruzMarch2015__4_FD_187116 | JGI IMG/M metagenome (GOLD analysis project Ga0247836, IMG submission 187116) | Freshwater microbial communities from meromictic Lake La Cruz, Castile-La Mancha, Spain - LaCruzMarch2015_14m | ecosystem: Environmental > Aquatic > Freshwater > Lake | place: Spain... | reverse complement strand
CTTTCATTGCGCTTGTCTGAACGGAGCGCGCGAAGCGCGCGCAGTGAGTTGCGCAATGGGCCGCAAGACCGAGCACCGCAGCGCAGTCGGCGCGTTCAGCGCCCGACCGCCCCACCGAAGCGCCGCATCCGGCCCCCACAGGCCTGGGGCGACGCAACGACAAACCAACCACAGGCCTGGGGCGACGCGAACGCAAACACACAGGCCTGAGGCAGCGCAACCGGAAAACAGCTGATGCCCCAGGCCACGCTCCTAGCGATCATCTACCTGGCGTTCATCAGCCTGGGTCTGCCCGACAGCGTGGTGGGCGTGGCCTGGCCCGCGATGCGTCTGAGCCTGGAGCAGCCGGTGGCGGCGGCGGGCCTGGTGACCTTCACTGTCACGGCCTGTACCGTGGTGTCCAGCCTGGCCAATGCGGCCGTGCTGCGGCGACTGGGCACCGGGCCGGTGGTGGTGATCAGTGGCGTGCTCACCGGGCTGGGCCTGCTCGGATTCGCGCTTTCACCGTCCCTGGCGTGGGTGCTTGTCAGTGCGGTGCCGCTGGGTCTGGGGGCCGGCTCGGTGGACGCCGGGCTCAACCACTTCGTGGCGGACCACTATTCCTCGCGGCACATGAACTGGCTGCATGCCTGCTGGGGCGTCGGGGCCACCATCGGCCCGCTCATCATGGGGGCGGCGCTGCTGGGCGCGGGCGGGTGGCAGGGCGGCTACGTGGTGCTGGGTGCGGTGCAGTTGGCGCTGGCCCTGCTGTTCCTGGCCACGCTCGGCCTTTGGCGGCAGGCGAAGGTGGCATCCACGGCGCGCGAGTCCCCGGACGCCGAGGCCCGCTCACCGCGCCGCCAGGTGCCCGGCTGGGCGGCCTGGCTGGCGCCGGCACTGTTCGTGGTGTACGCCACGGCGGAGATCGGCACCGGCCTGTGGACGGCCAGCATCCTGGTCGAGGGGCGCGGTTTCGACCCGTCGACCGCCGGCCTGTGGGTGGCGTGTTTCTTCGGCGCCATCACCGGGGGGCGGTTCGCCATCGGGCTGGTGTCGGCGCGGCTGGGCAACCGCCGCTTGGTGCGCCTGGGACTGTGGACGGCGATCGTCGGTGCCGGGATCTTTGCCATCCCGGGGCTGCCTGCGGCCGTGTCGCTGGCCGGCCTGGTGCTGCTGGGGCTGGGCGGAGCGCCGATCTACCCGAGCCTCATGCATGAGACGACCGTGCGTTTCGCGCCGGTGGTGGCGCGCAAGGTGGTCGGGCGCCAGGTCGCCTTTGCAGCGCTCGGCGCCGCTGTCGGGCCGGCCTGCCTCGGGCTGCTGGGCGCGCAGGTGGGGCTGGGGGCCATCATGCCGGCGATCCTGCTGGCGTTGGCGTTGTTGCTGGTGTTGTCTGCCTGGCTGGACCGTGTGACCTGAGCGTTTGCCTGCTCCTTGCGTCCGCTGGCCTTGAAGACGACCCTGCCGGCCGCATTGTGAAGAGTATCCGCAACATTCTTCTTGCCACCACCACACAACCAGACAGGGCAGGCCGCGCCTTGCCGGCCGCTGTCCGTCCCTCGGAGGTCCGACCACCATGAGCCAGGTTCAACACATCGTCTGCCCGCATTGCCACACCACCAACCGCCTCGCGGTCGACGACCTCGACAACGAAGCCGATTGCGGCAAGTGCCACCAACCGCTGTTCACCGCCCATTCCGTGGCGCTGGACGAGGCGGCCTTCGAGCGCCACATCGGCCGCAGCGACATCCCGGTGCTGGTCGATTTCTGGGCGCCCTGGTGCGGGCCCTGCCGTCAGATGGCGCCCGCGTTCGAACAGGCCGCCGCGCAGCTCGAGCCCTCGGTGCAACTGGCCAAGGTGAATACCGAGGAGGCGCAGAACCTGGCCGCGCGCTTCAACATCCGCAGCATTCCCACGCTGGCGCTTTTCAGGGGTGGGCGCGAGATCGCGCGCCAACCCGGTGCCATGGGCGCTTCTGATATCGTTCGGTGGACACGCTCTCAACTGCGCTGACCTGCTCCATGCCAGACCCCGCCCGCACCGAACGCCCCTGGGGCTGGTTCGAAACCGTCTCCGAGGAGCCCGGCAACAAGGTCAAGCGCATCCGTGTGCACCCGGGGCAGCAGATCAGCCTGCAGAAGCACCACCGCCGCGCCGAGCACTGGGTGGTGGTGCTCGGGACGGCGCGGGTCACGCTGGACGAGCGCCAGGTGGAGCTGTCGCAGGGCCAGCACATCGACATCCCGCTGGGCGCGGTGCACCGGCTTGCCAACCCCACGGCCGAACCGGTGGAGATCATCGAGGTGCAGTTCGGCAGCTACCTGGGGGAGGACGACATCGTGCGCCTGCAGGACGACTATGGCCGCGGCTGACGCGCCGGGCTGACAGGCGACAATCCGCCTCGTCCCCGGGCGGCCGCAGACCGCATGCGCTCGACGCGGCAGCCCGCATGTCTTCCACAGGTGCCGAATTGAACCATCCATCGCAAACCCCGGGCGCTGACGCCACATTCTTTGCCGCCTTCGACAGCGTGAAGGCCTGCGTCGACGTGGGCGGTACCAAGGTCGCCGTGAGCGTGGCTGACCGCAGCGGCCTGCGCGGCCGCGTCGTGGAGCCGACCGTGCGCGAGGGCGCCGCCGACGCACTGGGGCAGCAGGTGCTGCGCATGGTGGCGGCGAGCTGCGCCAGCGCGGGTGTGGCGATGGCGGACGTGACGTCCGTGGGCGTCTCTTCCTGCGGGCCGTTCGTGATCCGTGACGGCTGCGTGGAGCTAGCCGCGCCCAACATCTGCGGCGGTCTGGCGGGGCCGGCGCGCGGACTGCCCAACCAGTGGATGAGCGCCATCCTGGAGGCGCCGCTGCGTGCCGCCTTTCCCCATGTCCGGGTGGCCAACGATGGCATTGCCGCGCTGGAGGCGGAGCGCCGCTGGGGCGCCCTGCAGGGGCTGGACCATTGCGCCTACGTGACCTGGAGCACCGGCATCGGCATGGGGCTGTGTGTCGACGGCCAGGTGCTGCGCGGCAAGAACGGCAATGCCGGGCATGCCGGCCACATGTTCGTGAGCGACAACGACGATGCCTTGTGCGGTTGCGGGAACATCGGCGACGTGGAGGGCCTGATCGCCGGCAACGCCATTCCGCGGCGCTTCGGGGATCGCGGCTTTGCCGATGCAGCGGCGCTGCTGGTGGCCGCCCGCGCGGGCGAGCCGCTGGCCCTGGCCCTGGTGGATGACCTGTGCCGCGTGATGGGCCGCACGCTCTACAACCTGGTGGTGACACTCGACCTGCAGCGCATCAGCATGGGCGGCAGCGTGTTCTGGCACCACCGCGATTTCCTGTTGCCGCGGGTGCAGGCACACATCGGGGGCAAGCTGGCAGCACTGACCGACGGCTGCACCCTGGTGCCTGCCGGGCTCGGCGAGCGGGTGGGCGATTACGCGGCGCTGGCGCTGGTGCGTTGACGCCGCCGCCTCACCTGCCTTACGGCGATATGGTCCAGGTGTGGCCGCACTTCTTGCAGCACACCAGCGCATTGCCGGTGCGGCGGTCTTCTTCCACCAGCGTCAGGCTGCCGTAGGTGGTGCATTTCGGGCAATTGGCCTGGTCGGCGACCTGCTCGGCATGCATCAGCAGGTAGAGATAGCGGCGCAGCGCCCACAGGCCGATGGCGCCGCTGATCAGCACCAGCGCGGCGTTGGCCAGTTTCTGCCCCCGGCTCGCGCCATGGAAGGCCTCCATGGCGGCCATCAGCGCGATCACGCACAGAAAAGCCAGCAGCATGTGGGCGTGGCTGCTGAGCAGCTCGCGCTCGTACCACTTGCGAAACCCCACCTTGCGTATGCCGTTGGCGAGCGAGCGGTTGAGCGGGTTCATGCAGCCATGCTCGCACAAAAGCCCAACCGAGCAATTTCATCGAGTATTGGGCGGGCGGGCGTCAGCCGGCCCGGATCTGCCGGGTCTGCAAGGGGTCGCCGCGCAGGATCCGGGCCGCGGAAAGATCATGCCTGGGGCGAGACCCAGCCTCCGGAGGCTTCCGAGGCGAACAGGGCATCGATCACCCGCATGTTGAGGATCGCGTCCTCCACACCATAGGGCAGCGGGATCTCGCCGCGCACCGCACGCGAGAAGATGTCGCCCTGCAGGCCGTACATGTTGCAGGCCGGGATCGTCTCGGTATGGGCAGCGCTGCCGTCGAGTACCCGGCCGTCGTCGCGCAGGATCTGGGTCGGGCCACCCAGCGGCGCGTTGAAGGGGATGCGCACTTCCACACGCTGGCGTTCACCGCAGACATTCACGCGCTGGTAGGGGGCGGTCTGGGTCGACACCGTGAAATCGAGTCGCCGGCCCTGGCCGAAGTCGACCAGGCCGCTGACCAGCCGGTCGGTGCCGAAATCGGGGTCGCGGTCCATCAGGGCCACCACGCGCAGGGGCTCGGCCTCGAACAGGTAGCGGGCGGTGACGATGGCGTAGCAGCCGATGTCGTAGAGCGCCCCGCCGCCCTGGTCGCGGTGGTTGCGGATATTGGCCGCGTCGCGGTTGAAGTAAGAGAAATAGGACTGGATCGCACGCACCGGCCCCAGTTCGCCCGAGCGCACCAGGGCGCGCACGCGCTCCCACTGCGGGTGAAAACGCACCATGAAGGCCTCCATGATGTGGACCTTGTCGGCCACCTCGCGCAGCTCCGCCGCCTCGCTGGCGTTGAGCGCCATGGGTTTTTCGCACAGCACATGCTTGCCGGCGCGCGCTGCCAGCAGCGTCAGGGGCACATGCTGTTCATTGGGCAGCGGGTTGTAGACCGCCTCGATCGCGGGGTCTGCCAGCAGTTCCTCGTAACTGCCGTAGGCGCGCGGGATGCCCAGGCTGCGGGCGCAGGCCTGTGCGCGCTCCAGCGAACGCGAGGCAATCGCCTGGATGTCGCAGTGCTCGGCAGCCTGCATGGCGGGAATGACCTTTTCGCGGCCGATCTTGGCGGTGCTCAGGATGCCCCAGGCGACTTTTTTCATGGGTTGGCGGTTTCCGTGGTGTTCATCATCGAGGGTCGATCATGCCGCGCGATCGGGTGGCGCGGCACCGGCCCGGTCAAATGGTGCCATGTTCTGGCGAGGTCAGGGAGCCCAACGGCGGTCTGCGGCAGGCGCGACGGCATCGGCTACAGCACGCACTCGCGCGTCGCGAATCTGAAGGCCGATCGCCTGCCCCGTCAGCCCTGCGGCGTGCGCCTGGGCCGCCACGGTTTCCGTCACCACCGCACGGGCGGCCGCCAGCGCGGCCAGCAGGGCGTCGCGCGGCGGGTAGGCATCGGTGGCCGACCCTTTCCGGGCATCGCAGGCCATGGCCTGCATCAGTTCGTCAATCCGTGCGGGCTTGCGGAAGGCGTCACAGCGTTCCAGCAGATCGACCAGGCCCCGGGCGTCCAGGCGGGTGCAGTCCTGCAGGGCCACGCGTTCACGGGCCGCCAGTTCGGCCAGCGCGGTGCAATCGGCGGGCACCCGCAGCCGGGCGCACAGTTGCCGGATCGGGTGGGCGTCCCGCGGGACGGGCGGTGCGCCGACGGGATGTGCATACAGGCACAGGCAGGCGAATCGCACCTCGAGCGAGGCATGCTGCGCGGCACAGCGGTCGAGCATGTGCAGCACATGCGCTCCCGCACCCCGTGTGGCGTCCGACAGCTCCGGCAGCACCACCTCGAACGCGCCGCAGTCCTGCAGCACCGTGAACATGCGCGAGGGCGTGGCCTCCATCAGTCCGCGCGCCATTTCCTGCCAGACACGTTCGGCCACCAGTGTGGCGGCTTCGCCATGCGCCACCATGTCGCGCATCAGCTGCAGGGTGTCGTGGGCGACATGGAAGTCGGCGAACCGGGCCGCGAAACGCGCCACCCGCAGGATGCGCACCGGGTCTTCGCGGAATGCGTGGGTGACATGGCGCAGCCGGCGCCGGGCGAGGTCTTCGCGGCCCTGGAAGGGGTCCACCAGGGTGGCCCGGGCCGGGTCGAAGTTGCCCTCGGCATCGGTCTGCGCGGCATCCACCGCGATCGCGTTGATGCTGAGGTCGCGCCGGGCCAGGTCCTGCTCGAGGCTGACGTCGGGTGCGGCATGGACCACAAAGCCCTGGTAGCCCGGCGCCGTCTTGCGTTCGGTGCGGGCCAGGGCGTACTGGTCATGCGTCTGTGGGTGCAGGAACACCGGGAAGTCGCGGCCCACCGGCGTGAAGCCGCGGGCGATCAGGCCCTGCGGGGTGGCACCCACCACCACCCAGTCGCGGTCCTTCACGGGCAGCCCCAGCAGGGTGTCCCGCACGGCGCCGCCCACCAGATAGATCTGCATGCGCTGCAGTGTAGGCCAGCCCGGGGTGGCCGGCTCAGCGCCGCAGGCGGTAGGGTTCCTCGAAATCCAGGAAGTCGTGTTCGGCCAGCGCGCCGTCGATCCAGTCCTTGACGCCGGGCAGGGCACGCACCCGTTCGACATAGGCGCTGATGTGCGCCGGCACCGGCAGCGCATAGGTCTTCAGGCGCATGCACACCGGCGCGAAATACGCGTCCGCAATGGTGAAGGAGCCAAACAGCATCGGGCCACCATGCTCGGTCAGCAAGGCGCTCCACATCTCCACCAGGCGCTGCACATCGGCGCGCAGGGCCGGCTTGTCACGCCAGGCCAGCGCGCCGACGTCGGGCAGCGAAGCCTCGATGTTCATCATGCAGGCGCCCCGCAGGGCCTGGAAGCCGGAGTGCATTTCCGCGCAGATGCTGCGGGCGCGGGCGCGTGCGGCCTTGTCCGCGGGCCACAGGCCGAGGTCGGGATGCTGCTCGGCGACATACTCCGCGATCGCCAGCGTGTCCCAGATGACGAGTTCGCCGTCGACCAGCACCGGCACCTTGCCCGCCGGGCTGATCGGCCCCAGCCGCTGCTTGAACTGCGAGTCGGCGCTGAATGCGTCAAAGCGCACCATCACTTCCTCGAACGGGATGCCGGCCTGGCGCAGCAGCACCCACGGCCGCATCGACCAGGAGGAGTAGTTCTTGTTGCCGATATAGAGTTTCCACATGTTTTTCTCCACAAAAGCGGCATGCTAAACCCTCCGGCACGCCGGATTGATGCTGTTGGCGCGTCGAATTGATGCCGTGCGCCTCAGAAGCGCCCGGCGGAGCGGCGCCGCTGCAGCATCGGGTCACCGCCGTCGGGCTGCAGGAAGGTCGGGGCAATGGCAGCCAGCGCAGCGGGCTGGATGCCGATGCTGCGCAGGTCGGGCATGCCGGCGGTGGCGATGTTGTCGACCTGCATGGAATCCAGGTTGTCGCGGCTCATCAGCGGCGCACCGGGCATCAGCTCCATCATGCGGGCCTGCAGGCGGCCCACCGCCAGAGGCAGCGTCAGCACCGGGCGCCGATGGCCGCTGGCCTGCCCCGCCAGTTGCACCAGCTCACGAAGCGTGAATATGTCGGGGCCGACACATTCGATGACGGGGGGCACCTGCGGGTCTGCCAGGACGCGCACGATGGCCTGGGCCACGTCCTCGACCCAGACCGGCTGGAAACGGGTGGCGGTGCCGGCCAGCGGCATCACCGGAAACACCGACTGCAGCCGCGCGAACAGGTTCATGAACTGGTCGCCGGCGCCGAAGATCACGCTGGGCCGCAGGACCGTGAGCGCCAGGCCACCCGCAGCCAGAACCGCTTCGCCCTCGGCCTTGCTGCGCTGGTACATCGACGGGGCGCTCGCGGAGGCGCCGAGCGCACTGACATGGACCACCCGGCGCACGCCGCCAGCCTGGCAGGCCCGCAGGAGCTTGCGGGGCAGCGTGGCATGCACATGGGTGAAGGCATCCTGGTTGCCGTGCAGGATGGCGATGAGGTTCACCACCGCGTCATGCCCGCGCACCAGTTCCGTCAGGGCCGCTTCGTCGTGCACGTTGGCCACCACCACATCGACCCAGGGCAGGGTCAGGACAGACTTGCCGTTGTCGTAGTGCCGGGTGGGCACGGTGACGCGGCATTGCAGCCGTGAGAGCTTCTCGCACACATGGCGGCCGACAAAGCCGGTGCCGCCCAGGACCAGGATTCGTTGCATGGGTTGGCTCCTGCCCGCTCAGGGCAATTCCTTGTTTTCTGCGTCCGCGCTCCCCAGGCGTGGCCCGATGCTTCCCAGCCGGGCCTTGAGCGATTGGGGCTGCCCGGTGAGGATAGCGGCGTAATTGGTGGTGTTGCTCAGCACTTTCTTGACGTAATCGCGGGTTTCTGCAAACGGCACGTTCTCGGCCCAGATGGCGGCCTCCAGGATGGGGCCGTTGCGCCAGGCGCGGGGCCGGCTGGGGCCCGCGTTGTACGCGGCAGCGGCCAGCGGCAACGACCCGGCGAAGTCATCAAGCACCAGCCTCAGATACCCCGTGCCGATGGCGATGTTGGTGTCGCGGTCGGTGATCTGGCCGGGCGTGAAGTCGGTCATGCCGATCTTCCTCGCGGTCCAGCGGGCGGTGGCCGGCATCACCTGCATCAGGCCCGAGGCGCCGACCGAGGAGCGGGCATCGGTGACGAAGCGGCTTTCCTGGCGGATCAGGCCGTACACATAGGCCGGGTCCAGCTGGATCGCGCCTGCGCGGCGCACGACCGCGTCGCGGTGCGGCATCGGGAAGCGCTGCTCGAAGTCGATGGCGCTGCGGGTGCGATCGCTGGTGTTGATGCAGCGGTCCCAGAGCTCGCGCTGGCAGGCGCGGTCGGCGGCGGCGAGCAATGCACGGTCGTCCATGCCGCCCTTTTCGTGCAGCGCGACGCTGTAGTTCCACTCCCGCACACCATCGCTGCGCAGGCCGATCTGGATCGCATGCAGGGCGCGGCTCAGGCCGGCGTGGGTCTGCGCGGCCTGTTTTTCCTCTGCCGTCAGCGGGGCTGGGCGCTCCGGGGCGCCGATCGTCCGCCCGAGGTCCTCCAGTGCCAGTTGCTCATAGAAACCGCGCACGCTGGCGATGCTCTCCAGCAGGCGGGTGGCCTCCTGGCGGTCGGCCTCGTTGCGGCCCGGTGCCAGCAGCGCGCGGGCCCGCCAGTAGACCCAGGCCGGATCGCGGCGCTGCTGCTCGCTCATGGCCTGGATGGCTTCGAGCACCTGGGGCCACATGCCGGCACGCAGCGCTGCGCGCACCTTCCAGGCCAGGTGGTCCTCGTGCATGAACCTGTCCTGGCCGTTCTCGAACCAGGCCATGGCCTTGTCCGAGAGGCGCTGCGCGGCGCGCTTGCCGATCACGCCCCAGACCCAGCTGCGTTCTTCCTGGGTGAGCTGGGTCTTCCAGCGCAGCTTGTTGAGCTCGGCGGCGGCCGCCTCCGGGTCCTCGGTGGCCAGGCGGATCAGCGCCAGGGTGACCAGCTCCTTGGTCCGCGGCAGCAGCGCGGTGATCTTTTCGTCGAGGTAGCGGGTGGGGTTGGTCTGGATGCTGCCGGCCCTGGCGGCCCATTCGGGGTTGAGCAGGCCCAGTGCCTGCGCCACCACGCGCGGTCGGTCGTTTTCCATGCCGATGCGTGCGCGCAGCCAGGCGGCGTGCGGCTTGAGCCGCCCGGCCTTGAGCTGCTGTTCGGCGGCGGCGGCGCAGCCTTCCTCGGCATCGCGCTGCGCCAGCCAGAATTCCTGCACCTGGCCGGCCACATCGGTGTTGCCCGAGTTGAACTCGCTCATCAGCGCATAACAGCGCACCGAGCGGTCGTCCTGCATGCGGAACTTCGGGTACTCGGTGTTGAAGGTGGCCCATTCGCGGCGCAGGCCGAGCTGGTGCAGCCAGTCGTTGCGCAGGCGGTCTTCCTGGTAGGTGCCCGCCAGGCGCTGCAGGGTGGCCTGCACCTGTGCGACGCTGGATTCGTCGAGTCGGACGCGCTGCTCCCAGTAGATGCCCCAGGGTTCGAGGGGGTGGCCACGCAACTGGGGCAGCAGACTGCCCAGGCGCTTGCGGTCTGCCTTGCGGTGGGCATCGGCCATGTCGAGGACCACGGCGTCACCCGCCGCCGTGTCGCGGTTCTGGGCCAGGCTGCTGGTGGCCAGGCCCAGGGCCAGCAGCAGGGACAGTGCGATCGATGTCAGAATGGAGTCGAACTGCATGTGGAGATTATGGACAACTCCGACGACCCGAAGACCCAGGAAAAGAAAGCCCTTCGCAAGGCCCTGATCGAACAGCGCCTGAACATGCCCGACCGCCAGGTGCGGGCTAACATCCTGCAGGACGTCATGCGCATCTGGCTGGTCGGCCGGCCCGATACCGTGATCGGCGCCTACTGGCCGATCAAGGGGGAGTTCGACCCGCTGCCGGCGCTGCACCGCTGGAAGGAAGACGGCGAGCTGATCGACCAGCCTCAGCCCCGGCGCATCGGCCTGCCGGTGGTCGACAAGGTGCACAAGACGCTGGTGTTCCATGCCTGGTACCCGGGGTGCCGCATGGAGGAAGATGCCTATGGCATCCCCAAGCCCAAGGACACCGAGGTCATCGTGCCCACGCTGCTGTTCGTGGCCTGTGTCGGTTACGGGCCGGGCGGCTACCGGCTGGGTTATGGTGGCGGCTTTTACGACCGCACCCTGGCCACGCTGCAGCCCAAGCCCTTCACTGTCGGCCTGGGCTTCACGCAGGGTTTCCTGCCCGACTTCGAGCCCCAGCCGCATGACATCCCGCTGGATGCCATCCTGAACGAGAACGGTGCGGTCTGGCCGGTGTGACGGGCCCGGTCAGCGGCTTTGCCGGCGCCGGGTGCGGGATGCCGGTGCGCCAGCTGCCACCGGGGTTGCCGGCGCGCCGGGTGCGCCGCCTGGCGGCTCGGATTCCGTTTCGCCCAGAGCGGCCCGCGTGAGGGCCGCCTGCGCCTGCAGCCAGCTGCAGAACGCCACCACCTCGGGCCGCTCCGCCGCGCGTGGCCCCACCATCAGCCAGTACACCAGCGGTGAATCCAGGCGCATGCCGGGCAGCACTTCGACCAGGTCGCCACTGGCCAGGCTGTCGGCGACCAGCGGCACGCGCGCCAGGGCCACGCCCTGCCCGGTCAGGGCGGCCTGCGCGATCTGGTGGGCGTAGTTGAAATACAGCCAGCGCTGCGGTTCGAGGTTATCGAGCTTGTAGGCCTCCAGCCAGCGCCGCCAGGCGAGAAATTCCAGGCTTTGCGTGCGGTGCCCGTCGCTGGCCTCGATCAGCGCGAAATGGGCCAGATCGGCGCCCTGGCGCAACGGCTTGCCGCTCTTGATCAGCCAGGGGCTGGCCACGGGTGTGAGTTGCTCCCCGAACAGGCGCACCGCGGTCGGCGGCACGGCACCCACAGGCGCGTACCGCAGGGCGATGTCGACGTCGGCGGTGTCGAGGTCGACCCGGACATCGCTGGCGTCGATGCGCAGGTCGATGTCGGGGTGCGCGCTCTGGAAGGCCTCCAGCCGCGGGATCAGCCACATCGAGGCGAACGAGGCCCAGGTGGTGATGGCCACGCTGCGCCGCCCGGCACTGCGCCGGATCATGCGCACGGCAGCGTCGAGCCGCTCCAGCGACGGCACGACGGCGCGCAGCAGCTGGCCGCCGGCGCTGGTGAGCTCGACGGCGCGGGTATGGCGCAGGAACAGCGCCACGCCGATCTCGTCTTCCAGGGCCTGGATCTGACGGCTGACGGCACTCTGGGTCAACGAGAGCTCCTCGGACGCAGCGCGGAAATTCAGGTGGCGTGCCACCGCCTCGAAGGCGCGCAGGTGGCCGGCGGACAGGGGCCGGGTGCGCAGGTGGTTTTCGGAGTGGAGCATGGTCCGGGTGGTTCGGTCAGGCAGGCCTTGATTGATGCGCCATGGGCATGAATAGTGTATTGCGATTTCATGGGACCGAACGCCTCTGCTGGACGATCACGCACCCAGTACTGGAAAAATGGAGTTGCTCATGGTTTCGCAGAAGTCGCTCAAATTGCAACAATCCCCGCTGGGAGCCATCGCCGCTTGGACAGCGCAGTCCTGCGGTGAGCGCGCCCAACGTCGCTTGCTGGGGTGCCGTGCTGGCCCGCCCGTTGCTGCCCGCCGGCCGGGGCGGGTCAGTGCTGTTGTCCGCGATGGGCATCGGTCTGATACGCGCCGGCCGCATGCTGTCGTGGCTGTTGCCGGGGCGCGGTCGCGCGTTGTCGCCGATGGAGTTCAATCAGCCCTGAGGGCGCCGCCGGGTGCCTGCTGCAGGCGCCCGCTTCACCGGCCGCGATGGTGGCGCTGCCTCGGCGCGCGGGCCGACCCTGCGGGGTCGGGGCGTCGGGGTTGGGCGGTTGGCACGCGCCTTCAGTGCACTGTCGAGCGCCAGGCGCGCCCAGGGTGCCATCGCGTCGGGCGCGTCCATGGCGTCGTCGGGCGGGCAGTAGTAGTTCATGCTGCGGTCCACCATGCTGTCGCCCTGGCGCATCGGGTAGGTGAAGCGCGCGCATCCGGCGGCCTCGAACACCGTCCGGCTCTCTGCATCGGCCTTGAGCCACAACCTGTCGCCCTGGCCGAGGTCGGCCACGATGGCGACGGTCAGCCCCTCGATGCTCAGCCCCCAGCCGCCAAACATGCGCCGTGCGCGCAGGCTGCCGAGGCTGGCAAGCAGTTCACAGCAGAAGTCGGCGAAGGCAGACGGCACGGCCATGGTACGAGTGTAGTGGGCCTGCAGGCTGCCGCGGCCCGTGGTCCAGGCCACGTCCCGGCGGCTGCCGCACCTCTGTCTTGCAAGCGTATGCAATCTGGCTAGAATTGGCCCTTCGACGCGACTCGCGCCGCCGGATGCGGCCTCTGACCACCCTCCCTTCGAAGCTTGCCCGCCCCATGGATACCGCCCACATCGCCAACAAGCGGGCCGTCTGGTCCGCGATGCAAGCCATCGCCGAATCCGGCGCCGCCGGTCTGGACGGGCGGCTGCGGCAGATCTACCACCCCGACGCGCACTGGCGCGGCTCCCACCCGTGGAACGATTTTCACGGGGTGGATGCCATCCGCGCCGGCTTTTGGGAGCCGCTCCTGCAGGCCTTTCCCGATCTGGAGCGCCGCGACAACATCGTCATGGGCGGCGAATACGACGGCCGCACCTACGTCGGCATGGTGGGCCACCTGGTGGGCACCTTCCGGCGTGACTGGCTGGGCCTGCCGCCCACCGACCAGGTGCTGTACCTGCGCTACGGCGAGTTCCACCAGATGCTCGACGGCCGCATCGTGCAGAGCTCGGTGCTGCTCGACGTGCTGGACGCCATCCGCCAGGCCGGCCATTGGCCTTTGGCGCCCAGCCGGGGCCAGGAAGGCGCCTGGGCCGGGCCGCTCATGGGGGACGGGTTGCTGTTCTCTGCGCAGGATGCGGCCGAGTCCGCGGCCAGCCTGAAGCTGACCCTGGACATGCAGGCATCCCTCGGCGCCTACGACGACACACTTGGCGGCGGACGTGAGGGCTTGCTCACCATGCCGCAGAAGCAGTTCTGGCATCCGAAGATGATGTGGTACGGCCCCAGCGGCATCGGCACCACGCGGGGGCTGGAGGGTTTTGTCGACTACCACCAGCTGCCGTTTCGCATCGCCTTTCCGCGCCAGCCGAACCAGCCGCAGCCCCCCGGCCTGGGAAAACACGGCGGCAGCCACTATGTGCGCATCGGCGACGGACGCTATTCGGCCACCGGCGGCTGGCCCAGCCGCCACATGATGCACCTGGGTGGCGGCTGGCTGGGCCTGGGTGCCACCGGGCGCCCGATCACGATGCGGGTGATGGACTTCTACCGCGCCGACGGCGGCCTGATCCGCGAGAACTGGGTGCCGATCGACATCCTCGACGTGCTGCTGCAGGTGGACGTCGACGTGTTGGGCCGCCTGCGCACCCGCGCGGGGCGCGGCGAACCCTCCTGAACTCCGGGAAATCACCTAGGGCGAGGCCCTCGCCTGCTGGTATATTGCCGCCAGTTGCATACGTATGCAGACAAGTTTTATCCACGACAAACCTTCCTGACCGAATTCGCCACACCATGATCCGTTACCTCAAGAAGGGCCGAGACGCCCAGGGCCGGGCCGACGATGACGCGCAGGTGCGCGCCACGGTCGAGGGCATCCTCAAGGACATCGAGCAGCGCGGGGATGCGGCCGTGCGCGACTACAGCCGCAAGTTCGACCGCTGGGACCCGGCCAGCTTCACGCTGTCGCAGGGCGAGATCGAGGCGGCCATCAAGAAGCTCTCGCCCCGCGAGATCGAGGACATCCGCTTCGCCCAGGCCCAGATCCGCCACTTTGCGCAGATCCAGCGCGACAGCATGCGCGACGTCGAGGTGGAAACCCTGCCGGGCGTGGTGCTGGGGCACCGGCATATCCCGGTGAACGCCGCTGGCTGCTACGTGCCCGGGGGCAAGTACCCGCTGATCGCCTCGGCCCACATGAGCGTGTTGACAGCCAAGGTGGCGGGTGTGCCCCGGGTGGTGTCGACCGCGCCGCCGTTCGAGGGTGCGCCCCACCCGGCCATCGTGGCGGCCATGCACTTCGCGGGTGCAGACCAGATTCTGGTGCTCGGCGGTGTGCAGGCGGTGGCGGCCATGGCGCTGGGTACCGAGTCCGTGCCGGCGGTGGACATGCTGGTGGGCCCGGGCAACATGTATGTCGCCGAAGCCAAGCGCCAGCTGTACGGCCGCGTCGGCATCGACCTGTTTGCCGGCCCCACGGAAACCCTGGTGATCGCCGACGACACGGTCGACGGCGAGATGTGTGCCGTCGACCTGCTGGGCCAGGCCGAACACGGGCCGACCTCGCCCGCCGTGCTGCTCACCACCTCCGAGAAGCTGGCCCATGCCACGATGGCCGAGGTGGAGCGCCAGCTGCGCATCCTGCCCACCGCCGGCATCGCGGCCAAGGCCTGGGAGGTCTACGGCGAGGTGATCGTCTGCGACACCGACGCCGAGATGCTGGCCAAGGCCGACGAGATCGCCTCGGAACACGTGCAGGTCATGACGCGCGACCCGGACTACTTCCTGAACCACATGACGAACTACGGCGCGCTGTTCCTGGGCCCGCGCACCAATGTCAGTTTCGGCGACAAGGTCATCGGCACCAACCACACGCTGCCCACCAACAAGAATGCGCGCTACACCGGCGGGCTGTGGGTCGGCAAGTTCCTCAAGACCTGCACCTACCAGAAGGTCCTGACCGACGAGGCCTCGGCCCTGGTGGGCGAATACTGCTCGCGCCTGTGCCACATGGAGAACTTCGCGGGCCACGGCGAGCAGGCCAACCTGCGGGTGCGGCGCTACGGCACCCGTGCCGAGGTGCCCTGGTACGCACCGGTTCCCGCAGAACGTTCCTGAGCACGCCCGGCCATGACGGTCCTGCCACGCATCCCCAGCTTCCGGCTCGAAGGGCGCTGGGCGCTTGTCACCGGGGGCAGCAAGGGCCTCGGCCTGGCTGCCGCAGCGGCGCTGGTGCAGTCCGGCGCGCATGTGACGATCGCCGCACGCTCGGCCGCTGAACTCGCAGACGCCCGGGCGGCACTGCAGGAAGACCGGCAGCAGCCCGGGCAATGCGTGCAGTCCTGCGTGCTGGACGTGACCGATGCAGCCGCGGTGCGACAGCTTGTCGCCGAACAGTCGGCGGTGCAGCCCTTCGACATCCTGGTCAACAACGCCGGCATGAACCGCCCCAGCCTGATCACCGAGCAGTCGGATGCCGACATCGACCAGGTGCTGGCGCTCAACGTCAAGGCGGCGCTGCAGGTCGCCCGCGAGGTCGTGCGCGCCCTGCTGGCCGCCGGCAAGCCGGGCACGATCATCAACATGTCCTCCCAGATGGGCCATGTGGGCGGCCCCCGGCGCACGCTGTATTGCGCCAGCAAGCATGCGGTCGAGGGCCTCACCAAGGCGCTGGCCTGGGAGGTCGGCCGCCAGGGCATCCGGGTGAACAGCCTGTGCCCCACCTTCATCGAGACCGCGTTCACCGCCCGCATGTTCCAGGACCCGGCCTTCCGTGCCTTCGCCGAGGACGGCACCGCCCTGGGCCGCATCGGCCGGCTCGACGAGATCATGGGTGCCGTGGTCTACCTCGCCAGCGATGCGTCGAGCCTGGTCACCGGCAGCGCCCTGATGGTCGACGGCGGCTGGACGGCCCGCTGAGAACACGCCATGGCCACCGTCACCTCTCTCGATGTCGCGCGCCTGGCCCAGGTGTCGCAATCGGCTGTCAGCCGCACCTTCACGCCCGGCGCCAGCGTGTCCGAGGTGACACGGGCCAAGGTGGAGGAGGCCGCGCGCAAGCTGGGCTACCGGCCCAATGCCGTGGCGCGCAGCCTCATCACCCGGCGCAGCCGCATGATCGCGGTGGTGATGTCCTACCTGGACAACCAGTTCTACCCGGTCGTGCTGGAGAAGATCTCGCAGCGCATGCAGCGCGACGGCTACCACGTGCTGCTGTTCATCGCCGACACCCGCGAGGTCGACTCCGTGCTCGCCGAGCTCATGCAGTACCAGGTGGACGGCGTGGTGCTGGCCTCCACCTCGGTGTCCAGCGCGCTGGCCCTGCGCTGCTCGGACGCGGGCGTGCCGGTGGTGCTGTTCAACCGTACCGTGCGCGACGGCCAGGTCACGAGTTCGGTCACCAGCGACAACTACGAAGGTGGCAGGCTGGTGGCCCGCCACCTGGTCGACCTCGGCCATGAGCGCATCGCCTACATCGCCGGCATGGAAGACAGCTCCACCAACCTGGACCGTGAGCGCGGGTTCCGGGACGCCCTCATCGAACACGGCCGGCGCTGCTTCGGGCGGGCGGTGGGCAACTACGACTTCGAGGCGGCCAAGCTGGCCGCGCGGCAACTGTTCGCCGGCCCGGCCCACCAGCGCCCGGATGCCGTCTTCGTGGCCAACGACCACATGGCGATTGCCGTGATGGACACCCTGCGCATGGAGCTGGGCCTGCGCATCCCGCTGGACGTGAGCGTGGTCGGTTTCGACAACGTGCGCCAGGCGGCCTGGGGCTCCTACCAGCTGACCTCGGTCGACCAGGACGCCGACGCCATGATCGAGGCCACGGCCGCTCTGCTGCTCGACCAGATCGACGGCAAGGTGCACAGCAGCTCGGTCGTGCTGCCAGTCAGGCTGGTCGTGCGCGGTTCGACCCTGCGCCGCAACAGCCTCAAGGGGAAACCATGACACACCACGCCATGGCAGCGGTTGCCGGTATCCACCAGACGGCAGGCATGCGCGGATTCGCGTCTGAATTCCGCGACCTGGACCACTACATCCGCGTCATCACCGACCGCATCTGGGAAGGCAGGCGCATCGACGACATCCGCACCTACTACAGCGACCCGTGCATCGTGGAGACACCGATGTCGGTCAGCACTTCCGTGGCGGATGTGATCAGCGGCACCCGGGCCACGCTGGCGATGTTCCCCGACCGCCGCCTGCTGGCCGAGGACGTGATCCAGTCGGGCGACGACCTGCAGGGTTTCCTGAGCTCGCACCGCATCATCTCGCCGATGACGCATCTGGGCGAGGGCAGCTTCGGCCGGGCCACCGGCGCGCGCGTGCATGCCCGCACCATCGCCGACTGCGTCTGCAAGGACAACCGCATCATCCACGAATGGCTGGTGCGCGACCAGGCGGCGATCGCGCTGCAGATCGGCACCACGCCTCGCGCGCTGGCGCAGCAGTGGCTTGACCAGCGCGGCGGCTGGAACAAGCCCGAGGCCGGCCCGGCACCTGCCGGGTATGTGTCGCATGTCAGTGCGCAACCGCAGGCGCGCCTGCACGCCCAGGGCCTCGAGGCCCTGTTGCGCCGCAATGGCGAGGTGGCCGCGCTGTACGACGATGCCGCCCACCTGATCGGGCCCGGCGAACGCAGCTGCTACGGGCATGCCGAGATCGCCGATTTCTGGCAGGGGTTCGCCGCATCGTTCCGGGTCACGCAGTTCGCCATCGAGCACCTCGTGCTGCAGCGGGACACGCCCACCAGTGGCCGGCCGGAGCGCATCGCGCTGCGTTTCAGGGCCCATAGCGTGCATGAGCCGCTGACGCTGGAGGCACAGCGCTTCGGCAAGGGTACGGGGCGCCCGGTCGAACTGCTGGGCATCGTGCATGCCGAACTGCTGCAGGGCCGTGTGCTTCGCCAGTGGGTCCTGCTGGACGAGGTGGCGCTGTGGATGCAGATCCTGGCCCCTCAAACCTGACGCCGCAACCGTCCGGACACACCATGGCCCGAATCCAACTCAAGGACCTCGTCAAGACCTGGGGGTCGTCTGTCGGCGTCAAGCGCATGAGCCTGGACATCGCCGATGGCGAATTCCTGGTGCTGCTGGGCCCCTCCGGTTGTGGCAAGACCACCACCATGCGCATGGTGGCCGGCCTGGAGGACCCGACTTCCGGCGAGATCTGGATCGGCGAGCGCTATGTCAACGCGCTGGAGCCCAAGGACCGGGATGTGGCGATGGTGTTCCAGAGCTACGGCCTGTACCCCAACATGACGGTGTACGAGAACATCAGTTTTCCGCTGCGCATCCGGGGCACTCCGAAAGACGAGATCCACCCGGCGGTGATGAAGGCCTCGGCCAAGGTCGAACTCGACGACTTCCTGCAGCGCCGCCCCAAGGAACTCTCCGGCGGGCAGCGCCAGCGTGTCGCGCTGGCGCGAGCGATCGTGCGCCAGCCCAAGGTGTTCCTGATGGATGAGCCCTTGTCCAACCTGGACGCCAAGCTGCGGGTGAGCATGCGGGCGCACATCAAGCACCTGCACCACGAACTGGGCGTGACCACCATCTACGTGACCCATGACCAGGTGGAGGCCATGACACTGGCCGACAGGGTGGTGGTGATGAGCAAGGCCGAGGTGCAGCAGATCGGCACGCCGGAGCAGATCTACAACGACCCGAACAACCTGTTTGTTGCAGGGTTCATTGGCGCTCCGGCCATGAACCTCGTCCGGGGGCAGTTGCGCCAGGGTGTGTTCGTCGCGACTGGCCCTGCGTTTTCCGTGCGCGTCGCCGGGTTCAAGGCCCTTGACCAGGACGATGTGGTGCTGGGGGTGCGCGCCGAGGACATCGCGGTGGTGCCGCAGGCACAGGCGCAGATCGCGGGCGAGGTGTTCTCGTTCGAACTGCTGGGCGACGCCACCACCGTGACGCTTCGGCTGGCGGATCAGTTCATCACCGCCAAGGCGGGCAAGGAATTCCGTGCCGAGATCGGCGCCCCCGGCGGCTTCGCGGTCGGCGCCGACCGCTGCTACCTTTTCGACGGCCAGACGCAGAACCGGATGCGTCTGTAACCCCTCCTTTGACCGGCCCTTCCAGGAGTTCACCATGCCTTTTTCCACCACGCGCCGCACGCTTCTGGCTTCTGCGGTCCTGCTTGCTGCGATGCCCGGCCTCAGCCAGGCGCGTTGCGAGTCCCTCACCAACGTCAAGCCCGGCGAGATCAACATCGTCGGTAACTCCTTCCCGGCGCTGCAGCACATCGCCAAGGAAATGCAGTCCTGCACCCAGGGCGGCCTGAAGGTGCAGTTCAAGATGACGCCCCAGATCCAGCAGGA
>Ga0247836_1003855_pt1 | contig 19465 bp, 17 predicted proteins | sample LaCruzMarch2015__4_FD_187116 | JGI IMG/M metagenome (GOLD analysis project Ga0247836, IMG submission 187116) | Freshwater microbial communities from meromictic Lake La Cruz, Castile-La Mancha, Spain - LaCruzMarch2015_14m | ecosystem: Environmental > Aquatic > Freshwater > Lake | place: Spain... | reverse complement strand
CGGTTCCGCCCTTCGTTCACTTTGTTACCTTCTGTTAAAACCTCCGTGACCCCCGCCCTCAGGTTTGCCCTCGCCCCGCAGACGCGGGCCTCACGCTGTCTACGTCTGCGACTCCGGCTCAGCCCTCAGGTTTCCGCCTTTTCCCCGCTCCTCCCTCCGCCTTCTTTTCCCCCTCAGGTTTGATCGCCCTGGCGACCTATCTCCACGATCAGTTGGTTGCCGCGGCAACCCGTCTGCGCTTCGCTTCGGCTCGTTCCGGTTCAGGTTTCAAGTCTCCGCCCTCTCATACCTCCCCCTTCGTTCACTTTGTTACCTTCTGTTAACCCTCCGTAATCTCCTCGAGACCGGGAAATGCACCTTGTCGTCGGCAGGCGAATACCCTATTAAAACAACCCCTTTGGCCTTGGCGTGCACCCCGCCCCGGCCAGACTTCCTTCGCGGCCAAATTCCTCTGGAAATTACAGCCGATCCACATGTTATCCAACGGATGGTCTTGTCACGGTGCAACGACCAAAGGCGGCAGCTTGTCAACCGTCCACCCCGATGATTCACTCCTCCTTCCCTTGAAACAACGGAAGCCACACCCGAAAAACGCACGCTCCGCTGGGCGCGGGCTGCACCACACTCTGGTTGGGCTGGCACTCTGGTCTTTGGCTGGCTGCACCTTCCTGCCCGGCTCCGGACCATCCGGACACCGAATCAAAGCGTCCGCAGGCCAAGCTGAGGGCACCCCATCCTACCAACTCGTACCCATCGACGGCCAAGTTCTCGGCACCATCAACCGCCACCGCAGCAAAGCCGGCCACCTCTCCGCTTCCGGGCGTCCCTCCGACCGCCTTTTCGGCAGCCGCGGGCTTGAAGCTTTCGACCGCCCCGCCCCGCAATCCATCGCGATCGGCGATGTGGTCAGCGTTGCCATCTACGAGACCGACGGCGCACTGTTCGGGCCCTCACTTGCCTCCGGAACCTTGGCCGCCAGCCCGATGACCGCCCTGCCTCCCCAGCCGGTGGATCAGACGGGGGCGATCTCCGTGCCCTTTGTCGGACGCGTTCCCGCCCTCGGCCGTCTGCCCAGCCAAGTCGAGGCTGACATCCGCGAGGGACTGCGCATGAAAACGGCCGACCCGCAAGTTGTGGTCACCGTCGGCGAGCGCAAAGGCGGCAACCTGGTCAGCGTGACCGGGGACGTCCGTCAATCCGGACAGGTCCCCGTCGCTCTCGCCGGCACCCGGTTGATCGACGCCATCGCCGCCAGCGGCGGCAGCGTTTCCGAACCCTATGACGTCATGGTCAGCGTGACCCGCGCCAGCCAGACCCGTTCGGACCCTCTGCAGGAAGTTTATGACAGCCCGGCCAAGAATATCGCCCTTCGCCCCGGCGACACCGTGGTTCTGCGCAAGCGTTCACTCAACTTCCTCGCCTTTGGATCAACCGGACGTGTGGGGAACTTCCCCCTGACCTCCGAGGACCTCAGCCTCTCCTCCGCCGTGGCTGCCTCCGGCGGCCCCGACGATTTCGAAGCCAACCCCTCGACCATCTTCGTCTACCGTCAGGAACCGCACTCCGTCCTTCGCTCCCTCGGCCGCACCAATCTGGTCGATGAAGGAACCACCGTCCCCGTCGTCTACCAACTCGACCTCACCGACCCCAAAGGATTTTTCTACGCCAACAACTTCACCGTGCGCGATCGCGACATCATTTATTATGCACCCGCCGGCAGCGCGGGCGTCATCAAATTCATGCGGGTGGTCAACACCCTCCTCGCCCCCGCCATGTCAGGCGTCGGCGTCGCCGGCTCGGCCAAAGTTTTGGGCACACCGTGAGCACCTCCGCACCGGAAAAACCCGCGGCCGCCGCGGCCGAGACCAAGCCAAGCGGAGCAGCGCCCTCCCCCTCGACCCGATCCGGGGACGGTGAAGGCAAACCGCAAACCACCAGCCCGACACCCCCCACTCCGGATCCGGTGGCCAAGGCTCCGGCGCAGGGAGGAAACCCCGCGGCCGCCGCGCCCGTGAAGAACGCGACGGGGAAAGATCCGGTTGCGGAAACCGGCGCCACCCCCTCCCAAGGCGGACCCAAAGTGGAGGAGAAAAGCCCGGCAGCCACGAGAGTGCCGGACAACGCGGCAATCTCCGCGACACCGCCCGACGGCACGGCCAACGCACCTGAAGAGGCCGAAATCCTCCCGCCCGAGCACGGCGAGGAAAGCCTTCGCGGCAAGATCGTCCTCTTGCTCCGCGCCTTGGGCCGGCCGCGCCATGAGTCCTCCGGCTCGGCCCTCGTTCGCCGGGAAGCCGGCCCGCTGATTTCCACCTCGTCGCCCCCGGCCCTGCCTCCCCCCCGCTGCCCCGACTTCCTGCGGCGCCACGCTCTCTTCCTCGGCGCGGTCCTCCTGCCCACCCTGATAGCCGCCCTCTATTTCGGGTTCGTGGCCAGCGATGTCTACGTCTCCGAATCGCGCTTCGTCGTCCGCACCCCCAACAAGCAGACCAGCGGAGGCCTCTCCGGCATCCTGCAAGGCGCCGGCTTCAGCGGCATCGGCCGTGCCCCCGAGGATGTCCATACCGTCGGCCAATACGTCCTCTCCCGCGATGCCCTCAACCTCCTCGACGACCGTCTCGACCTGCGCACCAGTTGGGGTAGTCCGCAGGCCGATCTCCTCCGCCGCTTTGATCCCTTCGGTTGGGATGGCAGCCGTGAAGCCCTGTTCGAATACTACCCGCGCCGCGTCTCCGTGGTTGTCGATCCCGGCTCCGGCATCACCACCCTCACCGTCTCCGTCTTCACGCCCGAACAAGCCGCCACGATCAACGAAGTCCTCCTCGGCGAAGCCGAAAGTTTGGTCAACCTCCTCAACAACCGCGCCCGCAACGACCTCATCCGCTTCGCCGAAAACGAAGTCAAAGCCGCCGAGGATAAAGCCAAGAACGCCGCCCGTGCCGTCTCCAACTACCGCAACACCGAAGCCGTGGTCGATCCCGAGAAACAAACCGAACTGCACTTCACCCACATTTCCCGCCTGCAGGAAGAACTCATGCGCACCGAGTCCCAGCTCACCCAGCTCCGCGTCTTCGCGCCCGACAGCCCGCATCCGCCCGCCCTCGAACTCCGCGCCCAGACCCTGCAGAGCGAGATCACCAAGGAGATGGAAAAAATCACCGGCGGGGAGAATTCCCTCGCGAGCAAAGCCGCCGAATACGAACGGCTCGCCCTCGAGCGTGAGTTTGCCGACAAGCAACTGGCCGGCGCCCTCGCCTCACTCGAACTCGCCCGCAACGAAGCCCAGCGCCAGCAGCTTTACCTCGAGACCATCGCCAAACCCAGCCGGCCCGACGGCCCCCTCTATCCCCGCCGCCTCCGCGGCGTGCTCACCACCTTCGTCCTCGGTCTCGTCGCCTGGGGCATCCTCTCCATGCTCCTCGCCGGCGTCCGCGAACATCAATATTGACCCGCGCGCCGCGCGGGAGTTTTCAGTGTTCAGTTTTCAGCGGGATCGATGCTCCGCGCGGAGCGCGGGAGTCTTAAGTTTATAAGTTTGTAAGTTTTAGGTTCAGACTCTGCGCTACCGCAGTGTTCAGTGTTCGGTGTTCAGTTTTCAGCCGAATACCTTCGGCCATCTCTTCAGCTCTGCGGTCTCTGTTCGTTCGCCTTCGGCTCACGAAGTTTTAAGTCTTAAGTCTGTAAGTCTTAAGTTCCAGTTCCGCCCTTCGTTCACTTTGTTACCTTCTGTTAAAACCTCCGTGACCCCCGCAGTTTAGTCGCCGCGGCGACCCTCCGTGAGAGTCCTCTCTTCGTGCCTTTACACCTTCCCACCTTTAACCTTTTACCAGCTACCCGCCCTCATCCCTACCGCTTCTAGCGAAGCGAGTGCCGATTGACTGGGCCGACAGCGACGGCTAATTTCTTGTCATGAGCACGACCAAAATTCTCTCAATTCTGGAGGCCGCACAGATCGAACCCCCCAAAGCACGCGCTATCGCCGAGAGCCTAGAGATCGCTTTCCGGGAGCAGGAAGAGGACCTGACCAAGCGCCTCATGACCAAGCAGGACGGGGCAAACATCAAGGCCGAGATCATCAAGTGGATGCTCCTTTTCTGGATCGGGCAGATTGCAGCTTTGGTTGCGCTGGCCAAGCTCCTCTTCGGGGCGTGAGAGCCACTTTCAACAGCCGTGCTCCATTTGCCTTGCCGCTTTCTCAGCCCTTCCTTTGCCTAAGCCGTAACCATGCAAAACATTCTGCCCTTTCCGGCACTGCCACAGAGGCGCGTCTGGGCGAGAGTTGACTAACTATTTGGTGAGCGAGTTGGCACGTGGCCAAGGGGCACGGGCGTCCCGCCCGTCACGATCAGACAACACGGCCGGGGCGGCCGTGCCCCCTGGAAAAACCGAGCCAAGCCGCGCTTTTATTACGTCTTCAACTGCATGGATACGGCTAAGAAGCCTCTTGGTCTTGGCCAACCTCCGCTCTACCGAGCCGTAAGAAAGGCCATAGCCAAACACTGATTCTGTCTTCGTTCCACCCGAAACACCGAAGCACCGAGCCACGGTCCCAAGCCACTGGCTGCTCCGCCGCCCCGCTCCCCGCTCACGAAGTCTTAAGTCTGTAAGTTTGTAAGTTTTAAGTTCCGGGTCCGCCCCTCCGTTCACTTTGTTACCTTCTGTTAAAACCTCCGTGACCCCCGCCCTCAGGTTTGCCCTCGCCCCGCAGACGCGGGCCTCACGCTGTCTACGTCTGCGACTCCGGCTCAGCCCTCAGGTCTCCGCCTGCCCCACCGCCTTGTCACGCCGAAGCCGCTCCGCGCGAAGGCGGATCCCTCCGCCTGAACACTGAACCACTGAACCACTGAACACCGCGGCCTCCGGCCGCTCCCCCTTCGTTCACTTCGTTACCTTCTGTTAAAACCTCCGTGCCCCCCGCAGTTTAGTCGCCGCGGCGACCCTCCGTGAGAGTCCTCTCTTCGTGCCTTCACACCTTCCCACCTTTCACCTTTAACCAGTTACCCTGTTTCCGGTCTCCGCCCTCTCATGCCTCCCGCCTGCCGCAGCCTTGCTGCCACCGGCGCATTCATCTAATTTAAAAAACATGACGCAACGCAAAGCCATTGGCCGCTTTGTCAGCGAACTCGCCGGAAAGTTCCGCCCCGAGCAAGTGGTCCTCTTCGGTTCGCGAGCCGACGGGACGTCCAAGGACGGCTCCGATGTCGATCTTCTTGTCGTCATGCCGCATCGCGGACCGGCTGCCCTCCAGGCTGCCAAGATTCGCCAAGCGATCCCCGCTCCCTTCCCGCTCGATCTGATTGTCCGCTCCCCGGGGAAAATCAAAAAGCGCCTCGAGTTGGGCGACAGTTTCCTGCACGAGATTTTCCGCCGCGGTGAAATTCTCTATGAGTCCCCTCGCTAAGGAGTGGCTAGCCAAAGGCTTGGCCGATTTAGCCACCGCCGAGCGCGAAATGCGGGTGCGCAAGAAGCCCAATCATGACGCAGTATGCTTTCACTCCCAGCAGGCGGTTGAGAAATTGCTCAAGGCCAAGCTGGTCGTGCTCGGCCGCGAGGTGCCGCGCTCTCATGATCTTGCGCATTTGCTCGGATTGGTCACCGATCGAGAACCTTTGTGGGAAGCTTGGCGCACGGCGATGAACGAACTCGCGTCCTACGCCGTCGAGTTCCGCTACCCGGGTGAAAGCGCAGACCGGGAACTCGCCAAGCGCGCCCTGACTATCGCCAAACACGCATGCGCAGAAGTCGCAGGCCGTCTGTCCCGCTGACCTCTCGCCTCTCGCTTAGCGCGAGCGCTTGCGCAGTGTTCAGTGTTCGGTGTTCAGTTTTCAGGAAGATTCATTCGGCCGTCTCTTCAGCTCTCAGCCCTCAGTTCTCCGCTTGTCACGCCGAAGCCGCGCGAAGGCGGATCCCTCCGCCTTCTCTTCCCCCTCAGGTCTCCGGTCTCAAGTCTCCGCCTTCTCCCTGCTCCTCCCTCCGCCTGAACACTGAACCACTGAACACCGAACACCGCGGCCTCCGGCCGCTCCCCCTTCGTTCACTTTGTTACCTTCTGTTAAAACCTCCGTGATCCCCGCAGTTTAGTCGCCGCGGCGACCCTCCGTGAGAGTCCTCTCTTCGTGCCTTTACACCTTCCCACCTTTCACCTTTTACCAGTTACCCGCCACAGCGGCTCCGCCGCATGACTCTCGTCGCCTGCCACTCCTTCTTCTTTGACTTCCTATCGGAAATTCCTTACTTTTTGGTAATGCAAACCACGCTTACCAGTAAGGGCCAGATCACGATCCCCATCGCACTGCGACGGAGGCTCGATCTCCGTGCGGGTGACCGTTTGGAATTCGACAAGGAAGCCCCTTTTCTCAAGGCAACCAAGGCCATCGCGCCCGATGCTTGGGATAAATTCCGCGAGAGTTGGCGCAACCCTTATATCGGGCGAAGCAGCCGCGAAGCTCTCGATGACTTGCGCGGCGCGGTGGATCTTCCCTCCAAAGGACGTAAGGGGCGCAAGTGAGGACAGCAATAGACACGTCGGTGCTTCTGGCCATCCGTGGGAAGGAACCCGGCTACGAGTCATGGGAAGCGGCTCTGCGCCAAGCAGCGGAGCAAGGTTCGCTTTGGATTTGTCCCGTGGTCTTTGCGGAGATGTCGCCCGGAAGCAACTCTCCTTCGCAATTGCTCAAGCAGCTTGAAGCGCTCGCTATTGGCTACGATGACATTTCAACTGCCGCCGCCCACTTGGCTGGCTGCATCCATTGGAAGTATCGCCAAGAAGGCGGTCCGAGCACGCATCTCGTGCCGGACTTTCTCATCGCGGCGCACGCTGAGGTCCAATGCGATCGGCTGGCCGCCATCGACCGTGGCTATCTGCGCCGATACTTCCCTCGTTTGAAACTTTTGAGGCATTCCTGACGCTTCCTCTGCCCTTCCCACTTTCCCACATTGCCCTCGGCTTCGCCTCACGCTGTCTCCGTCCCGCGAGCGTGACTCCGGTATCAGTTGATCGCTAAAGCGACCTATCTACGGCTGCGCCTCCGGTTCCCACTTTTTACCACGGCCTCCGGCCGCTCCTCCCTCCGCCTGAACACTGAACACCGAACACCGCAGCCTCCGGCTGCTCCGCCCTTTGTTCACTTTGTTACCTTCTGTTAACCCTCCGTGAAAGACGCTTCCCTTGCTGTCAGCTCCCCTATTGCTAGAATGGCCTCTGTGAGCACCGTTGTTGAGATCAAAGAAGCGATCGCCCGCTTGTCCGCGGAGGAATATGCGGAGCTGATGGCTGGCCTGATGGATTTCGCCGACGACGAATGGGATCGCGCCATGAAAGCTGACGCTGCCACTGGCCGACTTGACTTCATCGACCGCGAGGTCTCCCGCGCGGCGGAAGGTGATCGTTTGGTCCCATTGGATAGCATCTTGCGCGACGGCGAATGAGTTTCCCGGGCAAGGCCACGCCGGAGTTTTGGGATCTCTACCGCACGCTTCCCCGCGAAGTGAAGTTGTCCGCCCGCAAAGCCTTCCGGTTGTGGAGTGCAACACCGTTTCACCCGTCGCTGCACTTTAAAAAAGTCGGAAAAAGCAAATGGTCGGCACGAGCAGGATCAAGCTATCGCAGTGTCGGGCGCTTTGAAGGTGGCGTTTTCGTTTGGTCATGGATCGGATCGCACGCGGATTACGAAAAACTACTTAAGCAATAACCGCGCCGCACCCCCGACATCTGCCACTTTTCCACTTTCCCACATTCCCACTTTTTACCGTTCGTCTCTTAGTCTTTAAGCCAGTGTCTTCGCCATCTTCCATCTCCCATCGCCCGTCTTCGAGCAACGAAGCGCCCTGCGCTTCGCTGCTCTCCCCCCTCCGCACCCAGTTGCGCGTCATCGGCGCGTTGCTCATGCGCGAGATTCTCACCCGCTACGGACGCAAAAACATCGGGTTCCTTTGGCTCTTCGTCGAGCCGATGCTTTTTGCCCTCACCATCTCCTTGATCTGGACCCTCATTCGCGTAAAAAGTTTCGAGGCGATACCCATCTTCGCCTTTGTCTTGGTCAGCTATTTGACCGTTCCCCTTTGGCGCCGCGCCGTCAGCCGTTGCAGCGGCGCTATCGAGCCCAACCGCTCCCTGCTCTACCACCGCCACATCTCCGTTTTGGATTTCTATTTCACGCGCGTTTTGCTCGAGGGGGTGGGTGCCACCATGGCACTGGTGGGCCTTGTTCTGCTCTGCGCTCTTTTCTATGTCGTCCCACTGCCCTTGGACCCACTGCAGGTCGCCGCTGCCTGGCTCATGCTCGCCTGGTTCGGCTTCGGGCTGGCCTTGCTTGTCGGCAGCATGATCCAGCGTGTCCCCCTGCTACAAAAAGCATGGCAGCCTTTTTCTTTGGCGCTTTTTTTAACCTCCGCCGTGTTTTTCCCCGCCTACGTTGTTCCTGCCGCCGGCCGGGAGATCCTGCTCTGGTCGCCACTCGTGAGCGGAATCGAATACCTCCGCGAAGGCTACTTCGGACCGGTTATTCCTTACTACTATGACATGTTTTACATGGCCGTGTGCAATTTGCTCCTCACCGTGCTCGGCCTGGTTTCCGTCCGCTTGCTCGGCAAGCATATCACCGCCGACTGAGTAAGCACCCTGCCCGCCTATCTCCTCCCGGTCTTCCTATGCTCGAAGTCTTCAACTTGACCAAACGCTACCCCGTGCGCGGCGGGTTTCACACCGTGCTCGACCGGGTCGATCTGCAGGTCGCCCCGGGCGAGAAAGTCGGCATTCTCGGCCGTAACGGGGCCGGCAAATCGACCCTTATTCGCCTGATTGGCGGCATCGAGGCTCCCGACAGCGGGGTTATCCGGCACGGCATGCGCGTGTCGTGGCCCCTGGCCTTCGGCGGCAGCTTTGCGGGTAACCTGAGCGGCATGGACAACCTTCGCTTCATTTGCCGCATTTACCACACCAGCATCGAAGACAAGATTCCGTTCGTGAAGGACTTCTCCGAACTCGGGCGCTACCTGCACGAGCCCGTGCGCACCTATTCTTCCGGCATGCGGGCCAGGCTCGCTTTCGCTCTCTCGCTCATCATCGACTTCGATTGCTACCTCATTGATGAAGTCATCGCCGTGGGGGACGGCCGCTTTCGCGAGCGTTGCCAATACGAGCTTTTCGAAAAGCGGGCCGATAAATCCTACATCATGGTCTCGCACCATGCCGGCTACATCAAAGCCCACTGCGAAACCACCGCGGTCTTGGTCGATGGCCAACTCCGCCGCTTTGGCTCCGTCGAGGAAGGCTTCGCCCACTACCAGGCCTACGGCTCCAAACAGTGATTTGTTACGCCGTAGCCGTGCGCAGTGTTCAGTGTTCAGTGTTCAGCAAGATTCATTCGGCAGTCTCCTCTGCTTTCAGGTTTGTTCGCCCTGGCGACCTATCTGCACTTCGTTCCGGTATCAGTTGATCGCTGAAGCGACCTATCTGCACTATGTTCCGGTTCAGGTTTCAAGTCTCCGCCCTCAGGTTTCCGCCTTTTCCCCGCTCCTCCCCCTGAACACTGAACCACTGAACCACCGAACACCGCGGCCTCCGGCCGCTCCCCCTTCGTTCACTTTGTTACCTTCTGTTAAAACCTCCGTGACCCCCGACATCTAAACTCAGGTTTGCCCTCGCCCCGCAGACGCGGGCCTCACGCTGTCTACGTCTGCGACTCCGGCTCAGCCCTCAGGTTTCCGCTTGTCACGCCGTAGCTGTGTTCAGTTTTCAGTTTTCAGCAGAACCCCTTCGGCTGTCTCTTCAGCCCTCCCCCTGAACACTGAACCACTGAACACCGCGGCCTCCGGCCGCTCCCGCCCCTGCCGCCACGGAAACAAAGAATCCTTCAAGGCTGCGATTTACAACGACAACCGCGGCGGCCAGCGTGTAAACTTCAGCCCCCAGGATCAGTAACCCACTTAGTGAAGCGAGTTCTCGTAGTCTTCGGCACACGTCCTGAAGCCATCAAAATGGCTCCGGTCATCCAAGCGATCTCCGGCCATCCCTGGCTGGAGACGCGCCTCTGCGTCACCGCCCAACACCGCGAGATGCTCGATCAGGTGCTGGACCTCTTCGCCATCCGGCCCGACTTCGACCTCGATGTCATGCGCCCCGGGCAAGACCTCTACTCGCTCACCGCGGATGTGCTGCTGCGCATCGGTGCGGTTTACGAAAAGTATCAGCCCGACCTGGTGCTGGTGCACGGCGACACGACCACGACTTTTGTCGCCAGCCTCGCGGCCTTCTACCGCAAGATCGATGTCGGCCACGTCGAAGCCGGGCTGCGCACCGGCAATCTGCACGCGCCTTTTCCCGAGGAAGCCAACCGCCAACTCACCGCCACCTTGACCCGCCACCACTTTGCCCCCACGCCCGCCGCCCGCGATAATCTGGTCCGCGAAAACGTGCCCGCCGACCGCATTTATGTCACCGGCAATACCGTCATCGACGCCCTGCTCGAGGTGGCTTCCCGGTTGGAGAACGACGCCGGCCTTTCCTCGCAACTCGCCGCGCGCTTCCCCTTCCTGCGGGCCGGCGCGCGCCTCGTTCTCATCACCGGCCACCGTCGCGAAAACTTCGGCGAAGGCTTCCGCGCCATCTGCCGGGCCATCGGCCGCCTGGCCGCGGATTTCCCGGACACCGATTTCGTCTACCCCGTGCACCTGAACCCCAACGTGCTCGGCCCCGTCCAATCCATGCTGGCCGGCCGCACCAACATCCACCTCATGGAACCGCAGGACTACCTCCCCTTCGTGTGGCTGATGAAACGCAGCACCATCATTCTCACCGATTCCGGCGGTGTTCAAGAGGAGGCCCCCTCGCTCGGCAAACCCGTCCTCGTCATGCGCCAGACCACCGAGCGCCCCGAAGCCGTCGAAGCCGGCACCGTCGAGTTGGTCGGCACTGATGAAGACCTCATCCATCGTGCCGCCACGCGTCTCCTCACCGACCCCGTCGCCTACGACCGCATGAGCCGCGCCCACAACCCCTACGGCGACGGCCAGGCCGCCCGCCGCATCGCCCGCGCCATTGCCACCATTCTCTCACCCACGCCGGAATCCGCCACCGCCGCGATCAACTGAATTGAACTGAACAAGAAAGGATCCCCTTCCCATGCAACCCCACCACGTCTGTGTTATCGGTCTCGGCTACATCGGCCTGCCGACCGCCGCCATGTTCGCCGCCCGCGGCGTTCGAGTCACCGGCGTTGACGTCAACCACCGCGTCGTCCACACCATCGCCGCCGGACGCATCCACATCATCGAGCCGGAACTCGACGCCATCGTGCATGCCGCCGTGAGCAGCCACCGGTTGACGCCCACCTTCGCTCCCTGCCCGGCCGACGCCTTCCTCATCGCCGTGCCCACCCCGTTCAAAGACGGCCACGTCCCCGACCTCGATTACATCGAGGCCGCTGCTCGCTCCGTTGCCCCCGTTCTCAAGCCGGGCGATCTCGTCATCCTGGAATCCACCTCCCCGGTCGGCACCACCGAGAAGCTGGCCCTTTGGTTGCAACAGGAGCGCCCCGACCTCCGGTTCCCCGGGCCGGATTGCACCGAAACCCTCGACGTCCATGTCGCCTACTGCCCCGAGCGCGTCCTGCCCGGCAAGGTGGTCAAAGAACTGGTCAGCAACGACCGCGTCATCGGCGGCCTCACGCCGGACTGCGCCCACCGCGCCGCCGAGGTCTATCGCGTTTTCGTCGAAGGCGAACTGCTCCTCACCGACGCCCGCACCGCGGAAATGTGCAAGCTCACCGAGAATGCCTCGCGCGACACGGCCATCGCCTTTGCCAACGAACTCTCCATCATCTGCGACCGCCTCCAGATCGACGTCCGGGAACTCATCCGTCTGGCCAATCACCACCCCCGCGTGAACATCATGCAGCCCGGCGCCGGCGTCGGCGGCCACTGCATTGCCGTGGATCCGTGGTTCATCGTGCACAGCGCCCCGGAACAATCCCGCCTCATCCGCACCGCCCGTGAAGTCAACAATGCCAAACCCAAATGGGTCGCCCGGCAGATCATGGAAGCGGTGGAGGAGCACGACCGCCACAACGGCGTGCGCCCCGTCTGCGTCGCCCTCCTCGGGCTGGCCTTCAAGCCGGATATCGACGACCTGCGCGAAAGCCCCGCCATGGAGATCGCCCGCGAGATGCGTGAGCTCTGCCCCGACGCCCGTCTCCTCGCCGTCGAACCCCACATCGCCGAGTTGCCCCACACGCTGGAGTCCATGGAGCTTTGCCACTGGGAAGAAGCCGTGGCCGATGCGGATATCGTGGCCGTCCTCGTCGGGCACCGGACATTCACCGCCATCACCGCCGATAAGCTGGAGGGCAAGACCGTCATCGATGTCACCGGCATCCTCCACCGCACGGCCCGCATGGCGGACCTTCTCCCCCGCCTCGTCGAGCAGCCCGCCGCCCACGAACCGATCGCCGCCATCGCCTGACAATTGGGGAAAACGCCTCGTCTCTGAAATGAAGTTTTTGCGCCGATGTCAATCGGCACAAAAAATCCTCTGCCATCATCCCCCATCCGTGGCCAGTTTCGCTCCCATCTCCGGCTCCCGCCTTATCACGTTCCATCTCTCCGCGCTCTCCGTGTCTCCGTGAGAGACCTCCGACCTCCGGCTCCCCGATCCTCGCTCTTCGTTCATCATTCATCATTCTAAATTTTCCCCCGCCCCACTCCCGTGCCTAAAAAACGATACCGCTCCAAGCCCAACCGCGAGGCCGCAGTCGCGCCGCGGCACGCCGGCCCGGCACGCGAAGCCGACGAAGCCACGCCGACCGACAAGGCGACGCAGCAACTTGCGCAAGAGCGGGAGAAGGTCCGGCACCTGGAGGCCGAAGTCCAAGCCCTGCGGGCGGCCGCCGCAGCAACCCACGCCGCCCGTCTGGAGATGCAGCCGGCTGCCGGCTCTGCCGGTGCGCCGCCCGTCCCGTCCTTGTGGCCGGGCCATGCACCAACGACCTGGTGGCGCACCTTGCGCCAGACCCTCGCCGCGGTGCTTTTTCTCCGCGGCCGCCAAGCGCTCGACCTTCCTACCCTCGTGACAGCCTTCGAGGTCGACGGCATCACCGGCGTGCAGCAAACCCTCGATCAGCACGGTTCGGCCGCAGCCGCCCGTGCCCGACACCTGCTGGCGCTGGCCAAGCACTACCAAAAGCTCAACCAACCGGGGCGTGCCGCCATTCTCGGGCGCGCCGCTTATGACATCAACCCGCAACCCACTGTGGCCAAGTGGCTCGCCTTCCGTCTGTTCGACGCCGGTCACATCCACGAACCGCTCACTCTGCTTCAGGGCGCGGCCTCGACTTGCGTCTTTTCCGCATCCGAGGGGAAACGCGTCGAGGAAATCAAGACACTTGCCAAGCTCGCCCAAGAGCTTCCCGCCGTGCCGGCAAAAGCCGAGCCGGCCTACGAGCCGACCGACGGAGCACTCCTTTACGTCGCCGCCAGCTGCCTGCCCTACCACAACAGCGGCTACACCAACCGCACGCACGAGCTGAACCTCGCCCTCAAAGCGGCCGGCGGCAATGTCACTGTCGTCACCCGCCCGGGCTACCCGTGGGATCGTCCCGACCGAACCGGTTTGCCGGACCGTCTCTCCACCCATAACGAGGGACTGGATTACCTCCACATTCGCACCCCCACCTTGGCCGCGCCTCTCGATGAATACTTTGCCCAAGCGGCAAACAGCATCGCCCGGGTGGCGAAAAAAGATCGCGTGGCCGCCATCCATGCGGCGTCGAACCATGTCAATGCCCTGCCCGCCTTGCTCGCAGCCCGGCGCCTTGGCCTGCCCTTTGTTTACGAAATGCGCGGCCTGTGGGACATGACGCGTGCGGCCAAAATCGAAGAGTATGAAAACTCCGACCGCTACCGGCTTGGAATTCAACTCGAGGCTCTGGTCGCCAAGGAAGCCGACCGCGTCTTCGTCATCTCCGAAGCGCTCGGCCAATACATTCAGAAGGAATGGGGTGTCGATCCGGCCAAGATACAGATCCTGCCCAATTGCGTGAACCCCGAGACCATCGAACGCGCCAAGCAAATGGCCGGCCCCAAGCCCGAGGTCTTCACCGTCGGCTACGCCGGTTCGCTGGTTTCCTACGAAGGCCTCGATCTTCTCATCGACGCGCTGGCCGAATTGAAGCGGAGCGGAACCATGTTGCACGCCCGCATCATCGGCGATGGACCCGAGCGCGAGAAACTGGAGGAACGGGCCAAAAGCAGTGGCTTGAATGAGCAAGTGCGATTCCTTGGAAGACTCCCACCGGAGAAGGCGCGGGCGAGGTTGGCCGAGACTCATGCCGCTGTGCTTCCCCGCCGATCGAGCGCCGTCTGCCAGATGATTCCTCCGCTGAAGCTGGTCGAGGCTAGAGCTTTGGGCCTGCCCCTGGTTGTTTCCGACCTCGAGGTTCTGCTGGCCGAATTGCAGAGCGGTGAGTCAGTCGCACCGTTCGCTGCAGGCGATATCTCCTCGCTAGCCGGACGCCTCTCAGACACGGCTGCCACCAGCGAAACCTGCACGGGCAGAGCTTTCCAGACATTACCTATCGAACGGCTTTGGCAAAGCCATGCACAAGCCCTTATGCATTTCGCCTCTGCTTTAACCCCGCCCACACTAACCGAGGATCGCAAATCGGAAAAACGCGAAAGTTTAATGCAGCCGTCTCAAAAGCGCATTTTTTCGCCAAACCTGCAGAATGCACGGAAACAAAGAGCCATTGCTCAGAACAGCTTGTCTGATGGATCATCCATCACGGCGATTTTTTCACAAAAACCGCGTGTCCTGTCCTTACTTGATGAGTTCAGCAGTGCGTGCTTCTCGCAGGAATTAGAGCTAATACCCTTGGACAGGTCCGACTGGAGGCGCCAAATAGATGGCGCCGATTTCGACTTCTTTCTTGCAGAGTCATGCTGGCGCGGCAACCGCGGGACCTGGTCTTACTCCATGACTTCCCGCAGCCATGCAAATGCTCGCGACTTTCAAGCGGCACTTTTGCATCTATCACGCTCAGGAAAAACAACTGTCTTTTGGAACAAGGAAGACCCCCCAAACTATGAACGCTTCAAGGACATAGCGGCGCAGTTCAATTTGATTTTTACAACAGACCGTGATTGCATTGCACGCTACCGTGACCAGCAGGGACTGAAGGCGGTTTACGAACTCCCTTTCGCGGCCAGCACCGTTCTTCACCACCCCATAGCGACAGGACCTCGGCTTCGCCGCGTGTTTTTCGCTGGAAGCTGGAATGGTCTCAAATACCCACATCGCGCAGCTTGGTTGAAGTCCGTTTTACACGCGCTTAAAGAATACAACGCTCTAGATATATTCGATAGATACTTCGCCGCGGAAGATGCATCCTTGCGCTTTCCTTCTGAGTTCACTGCATACGTAAGAGGGGCTATTCCCTACGACAAAATTGCAGACGCAGCATATCGCAGTTACGCGGCAGCAATAAACGTCAACTCTGTCTCGCATTCGCCGACGATGGTGGCCCGTCGCGTTTATGAACTGGCTGCGTGCGGCACATTGATTTTTTCCTCACCATCTCCTGCTTTGGCTGGTGAATTGTCCCGAGTCGTGACCGTCGGAAGGGCTGCCGAGGACGCTGCGGCTTTCATGGCCGGCGTGCTTTCCGACAAAACAGAGGACTACGTAGATGCCCAGCGCCGGATCGCCCTAGGTGTTCGCTTTGCGCACTCTAGCCACACTTTCGCACACCGAGCCCAAGCGATAGTCAGCCATCTCGCTGATGTGCTGTCAGAAGGGCCGACACCGACTATTCCGTTACCCCCTGTAACGATGATTGTAGTGTCGCGACGACCACTGTTTCTAGAACGTGTCCTTCAAACAATACGCTGCCAGACGCACGCACCGAAAGAAGTAATCTTTGTGTGCCACTCAAACGCATTTTGCCGCAGCCAAGTGGAAGAGAAAATTGCAGAGATCTGTCCTGTCCGTGTCTTGTCGCTTCCAGAACACGAATCATTCTTAGCGGACGGCCTGAACATGGCGAGAGCGTATGTGCGGACTCATCTAGTAGCGAAAATTGATGATGACGACTTCTATGGCCCGAACTACCTACGTGACACAGCTCTTGCCTTCACTTACACGGGCGCAAGCCTTGTTGGAAAGCGAACAATGTTTTGTTACCTTGAATCGTCGGACGCCACCGTCCTTCGCTTTCCCGGTAAAACATATTGCACGAGTAACTCGGTGCACGGTGGCACATTAGTCTGGGACGAAACAGACTTGAAGCATATCTCATTCCCGAGAGTCCGGCAGGGCACTGACAGCGGCTTTCTTAGACAAGTAAAAGCGTCAGGAAAAACAATCATCTCAATCGATCCTTTCAATTTTGTGCATGTACGATATCACAATCAGACACAGCACACTTGGCAAGTCAGCGACGCGGAGTTTGAAGCTAAAACAAGTGCGTGGCGCAAAGGCTTACCACACACCGCTATAATGATCTGACTATACCAACTCTTCTAGAATATGAATCGCCGTATACACACTCTGCCCTCCTTAACAGGCGCGCGCATCTCAGTTATCCGATCGCTTTACAACGAACAATACGCCTCCCGTTTTCCCGGAATACGGAAAGGTCTTTATCGCAAGCACGATTGGCAGCGCCTAGAATACTGCCTTACCTTTGTTCCTCCAGGAACCCGCTCTGTGCTGGATGTAGGCACCGGCCCAGGGGCGCTTCTTAACTATTTAAAGCTGTGCGGAGACTACTCGTTAGTGACCGGTGTTGATGTTCGTCAATACTCAAAATTTGTTAAGCTAACCGAGGCACTGGACTTCCGAGTCATGAATGCATGCAAAATGACCTTCAAAGACGCTGCTTACGACGTCGTGATTTGTATGGAAGTCTTAGAACATCTCGACGACCGCTCTTTTTTTCAAGCGCTAGGCGAGCTCCGAAGAGTCGCGCGTAAACGTCTGATCATTAGCGTGCCCTACAACGAGTCCCTCCCACTTCCCTCATATCACAAACAACGCTTTGACGACGAGCGGCTACTCGCACTCTTTCCGCGCTCTCGCATCGAGTTGCTCCAGCGCTCACCCGTGAATTCAGACGCATGGGCGTTTATTATGGAGGACACTACGGTTTAGCCTTCAGGTATCTTGAATGCGTCAATAAATTAATGTCGCTCTTCCCTCATTCACAAGGCAGCAACACGACCTTTGTTGCGGTCTACGCGCCAGACTCCTACGGATTAGGAGACTTTTTGATGCAAAGAAGCTTACCCATAGCCGCGTTTTGCAACTCGCATAACTATACTTTTTCCCTCAACTTTTACAATCATCCAGCGCTTCGTCCACTACTGAGTGGCACAAACTGTGATGTCCTTGAGACGGCAATGCTAACGCACCATAGTTGTCTGCAAAGCGTCTTGGCATCCGGCGACTACTTCAACAAAACAACCTACCTGCAAATGAATGGGAAGTTTGGGCGAGTCGAACTTCCCTTGGAATTGCGCAGCTATCTTAACTGCTGCTCCGATACCATAGCCGGCAGCCTGATTTATCCAAGTGAGGCTTTACTTGAGCGGATTGCTTCAAGAATGAGAGCTCTCAGTCTCGTGATGGGGCAATACATAAGCATCCACGTACGCGCTGGTGACGGCCACATGACCATTCCACGCAATGACGACCATTTTTTATGGCAGGAACACTGGATGAGTCGCGTACAGCGCATCGTGGAGCGTTATGGCTCTAGAAGTCGCCTCGTCCTTCATTGCGATTCCCCACTTATTAAACAAAGGCTACTCACCCATTTTCCTCTAGTCTCGTGCACGGAAGTTGCTGCACTACACTTTGGTGTAATTGAGTCCTCCTCGTTTGACATCGACAGTGCCGCCGAGACACTCTTGGATCTTTACATCATGGCGCTGAGTTCGCGAATCTGTAGGACAAGTAGCCGCTCGAGTTTTCCACGACTGGCTGAAGCTCTGGCGCCCTCGGCGACCCAACAGCTAGCGCCTTTTCTTAGCTGACTATTCATCATGCGGATAAACAAAACAGTAGTTGGACCTCTTGGGGCCGACACGGCACGCGCTTCTAAGCTGTTAGCGTCATTCGCGGACGCATCAAAACTGAAAAATTGCACGCAGAGGGAGCACTGTGAAGGGGAACTACTAATCGAATTTTTCCCCGACGACGATAACCGGGACATAAAGACGAAACAACTCGCTATATCGATGGGACAGATCTGTCGCAAAAGACAGCGCGTTGTACTCTCCATTTGCAGGGCTCTGCTTCGAAGCGGCCGCTTTGAAGAGGCACGCATACTTTGTTCCATTTCATTATCCGGCCCCGGATCCGCACAACGCTACCAACTTGCGGGGGAAATTGAGCATTCGTTGGGAAACATCCAGGAAGCTGAGGCGCACTGGAAAACGGCGGTCGCCTGCGATCCTGAACATATTCCGAGCATTGACAGCCTGCGTTCGCTCTACAGCAAGAGAGGCAACACCGAGCAGCTACGCGAGTGCGAAGACCAATTAAGCCAGGCCACAGCCGGCCTAATTCTGAGCGAAGACGACCTCAGGGCGTTGATCGTTCATCACCCGTGGTTACCACTCAAAAGGCTGGGTCCGGCTCACGATGGTGGCTATGTGCTCATGCAACAAAGCGGATCTTATGATTTGCTTTTGGCGGGCGGGGCAGGAGCCAACACCCTTTTCGAAAAAGACTTTTGCAAACACTACGCGGTAGACGGCCATATATTTGATCCGACCGTGGACCGCTTGCCGGACGAATGCAGTCGGCTAAAGTTTCACAAGCTTGCCATCTGCAATGTTAACTCCTCTTCGTCCACAAATCTATCCACCTACCTGCGCGATTATCGCAATGTCTTCGTCAAAATGGACGTCGAGGGTGCCGAGTTTGCTTGGATAGAGAGCATATCGAGCGAAGCGGTGGAGCACATAAAGCAGATCGTCGTCGAGTTCCACGGTCCTTTTACCAAACGCCGCCTGCGCGCCATTGCAGGCCTTACGACTACTCATGCGCTTGTGCACGTTCACGCTAACAATTATGCTCGCAATCAGCGTGTCGGCAGTTCTGCAGTGCCGTTGCTGCTGGAGGCTACGTTTGTACGCAAGGACAGTCACGTTTCTCTAAAAACCAACACCATGCCTTTCCCCACTCGGTTAGACTATCCAAACATTCCTGACAGACCGGATACCGAGTTGAACTTTTGGCCCTTTGTCTCTTCAGAATCGAACCTCCAGTGAAATGACAGCCCAAGCATCGAACGTTATCGCGCTAACCCCAAGTGGCCTGAAGAACCGCTTCGCATTCGACGAATTGCTATCAATATTGCATTCCACGCCTGTCCGGTTAAATGAGGTATCATTTTGTTTGAGTTCTTCAAGATGAGGTATTTGCGCGACAAAATGGATGTGACGGATTTGAAGTTCAAAGAGCCTG
>Ga0247836_1003847_pt1 | contig 19500 bp, 15 predicted proteins | sample LaCruzMarch2015__4_FD_187116 | JGI IMG/M metagenome (GOLD analysis project Ga0247836, IMG submission 187116) | Freshwater microbial communities from meromictic Lake La Cruz, Castile-La Mancha, Spain - LaCruzMarch2015_14m | ecosystem: Environmental > Aquatic > Freshwater > Lake | place: Spain... | reverse complement strand
TCATTCCCAACGTCAACACAGTCGACAAATTGCGCGAGGTCTGGCCGCGCCTTTCATCCGACGAGAAGAAACTGTTCGACGTCATCGCGCGGGCCTATCTCGCCGCGGTCATGCCGGACTTTCGTTACCGGCAGACAACAGCGACGCTCGACGTGCGTGGCTTCGAATTCCGTGCTGCGGGTCGTCAGCCCATCGATCTCGGCTGGCGTGCCGCATTCCCGGAGTGGCAACCCGCCGACGAAAAGGGCGATGAGGCGCAATTGCTGCCGCCGCTGCGCAACGGCGAGACCGCTCAACTGCAGGATTCAAAGATCGAAGACAAGGAGACCCGCCCTCCGCCGCGCTACAGCGAAGGCACCTTGATCGAGGCGATGCAGAGCGCATGGCGCTTTGTCGATGACGCGGTTCTGCGGGAACGCCTCAGGGAGGCTAGGGGAATTGGTACGCCGGCGACCCGTGCGGAGGTCATCGTTGGGCTGAAGAAACAGAATTTTCTGATGGCCCAGGGCAAGCACATCGTACCAACCGACACCGGACTGTCGTTGTTCGGTGTTCTCAAACAGGCCGACCCGGCGCTGGTCGACCCGGGCGTAACGGCGCAACTCGAATGCCTGCTCGACGATGTCGTGGTCGGCAAGCAGGAGATGATCGGCGCAATCGACGCCGTCTGCGACGTTGCCCAGCGCATCATCGGCAAGCTCACCGACGGAAGCGCTTCCGGGGGACGTCCCTTGCTAGGCGCTGAGGTTGGCAAGGACGGGGGAGGACGCCCTCCAACGCCTGCAATGGCTCGCTACGCCGATAGTCTCGCCCGCCAGAAGCGCATTAAGCCGCCGCCCGGATACAGGACGTCGACGTCGATCTGCCGTGAATTTCTAAATCAACACGCGCCGGGGAAATCGTCAGCGAATGCGGCGGGAAGGCCAGAAGCCGATCCCTTAGTTTCAGGCCAGATCGAAAACCCTGAAAGCCGTCACCAGCAGAATGCTTCTGCCAGCCCGGTCGCCGTCTTCGCACAATCCGATGCGCCCCTCGCTGCAGAGCGCCGCAAGCTCCCTCGGAAGTCGACCAGCAAGCCTCGTAAATCGGTGGAGCCCGGATCGGTGCGCGCGGTGAAACCATTGGGAGAACATAACGCCGGGGAGGATGCCAGTGCCAAAGGCGCTGCTGCTCCTGCAGCCGCCGCTCATCACAATGCGCTCACTGTTACGCCACTGCGGATCCCCTATGGCAACAAGGATGTGGCCCTTCGCCTGGGGGCTCGCTATGGCTCGGCCGGATGGTATGCTCCGCCTGGTCTCGATCTCACTGCTTTTGGCGAGCGAGGATGGCTTTAACTCATCGTATTGGCAGGATGAGCCGCGAACACAGGCCCCAGCCGGCTGTCGGGCAGCCGACCGCAGGCCAGTTTGAACGCTGGACCGCCGCGCAGGCGGTCGAGGTCATTGGCGTCCTCGTAGCCGCAGGCAATGGCAAGAACCCGCGCCCGCAGGATCGAGGCCAACGAATGGTGTCAAGGGCCGGATCGCGCCGGTCGGCCAGCGCCAGCAGCGCTACGCCGCCGTCGGAGGTTGCGCCCGCCATCGAAGGCGGCGCTGACTTTCTTGCGCCCCACGCTTGGCAGATCGAACAGAAGGCCGGTATCGTCATCCATGGTGGGCGTGGCGCCTCAGTGGTTTGGAATTGCGTTGGTCCAAGCAACCAAAACCTATTCCAAATCAGCTGCTTACGCTACGTCCGCCAACCCACTTTCAGGCCCAGCGTGAATAAGAGGGGTTAGCGCGGGCGGCTGTGGCCCAATGACGGATCCTGCATGCGCGCAGTCCTCGCAGACCTCGACATGGCCGCCAAGCGATGCTGTCCTGCAGAGCTCGATCGCGGACATGACGCGGCTTTCCACACGGCCTATTTCGCCCTCATGGGCAACACGATTGGCATGACCAGGTCTATCTCAAAAAGAACTATGAAGATGGCGGAGACGCCCCTTAGAATGCAGCCTTGGAAACTTGCTCATGGCAATCGGGAGAAACGCTTGGTGGATGTTGGTGACACTGCTTCCAGAGCGAGAGTCATTTTGGAATCGGCAAGAGAGTGGATTAATCTAGCCGAGAACCCTGCCGTTGCGAGCAACAGCCGCCTGAAGCGCGAAATGGGTCTGGCCGTCTATCGGCAAGCCAGGCTCGAGGAAGCTGTAGGCAGGCCCTTGAGCATTGGCGTCTATGGCGCGAGCCAAGCCGGAAAATCCTATTTCGTCTCTGCCCTGGCAAAGGGGCAGACCGGGACCGTAATGGCCTCGATGGGCGATCGCGAGATAGACTTCCTGACGGAGATAAACCCCTCGGGCAGCAAAGAATCAACGGGCCTCGTGACGAGGCTCACGAGGCAAACAGTCGCCGCTAGTAATGATTTTCCTGTCACGATCGATTTACTCAGCGAGCTCGATATCGTCAAGATAATTTCAAACTCTTTCTACAATGACGTTGAGCAACTTTCGGAACTAGATATACAGACTCGCTCCATCCAAGTTCAGCAGTTGCTGAACAAGTCAATTTCTGGGTCACAGGGCTTGATCGGCGTTGAAGATATCATTGAACTAAATTTTTATTGCGACAAGCACTTTTCAAACGACAAATACTATTCTCTGCTCAAGCAGGTGGGTTACTGGAGCCGTCTAGAGCAGTTAATTCCACTCGCAAACGACGATCAGCGACTAATTTATTTCAGTATATTGTGGGACAACTCTCCTCGCTATACAAAACTATTTCAGCACTTGGTGCAGGAACTGGCTCGCTTTGGAGGCGCAAGGACCGTCCTCTGCGAGGCAGCCGCGCTCTTCGACATTGAGAATGGAAGGTGGCAGCGGAGCAGCAGCAGCGTCATCAACGTGCAGACTCTCGATGCAGTTGGCACCCAGGACCAACGCCAGATTTGTTTGGTGCGAGCAGGCAATCTAACGATGACACCCATCCAGACAGGGGTCGGTACATTATCCGCTCTGGCATCCGAGATCACGATCGCCATTGCGCATCAGCCCCATCCCTTCTTCTCCCAGGCTGACTTACTAGACTTTCCAGGGGCACGATCTCGCCATCCCGTTGACCGAGGAAAATTCGAGGAAGCTTCCGAGCTTCCTACTGAGCACTTTCTTCGCGGGAAGGTGGCCTACCTCTTCGAACGTTACTGTAACTCATTCGGCATGACGGCCCTGCTTCTCTGCATTGGCCCGTCGAACCAGGAGGTGGTTGGCCTGAACCGACTTGTAGAGGACTGGGTGTCTGACGCCGCTGGTGACCGACCCGACCAGAGAGAGGACAGCCCGGTCAACCTATTCGTTATCCTCACGAAGTTCGATACAGAGTTTGCTGCTGATCGGGGGAGAGCAACCGATGAGAGCCGCTGGGATGCCCGCATCACGGCAAGCCTTCGTAAGCCCTTCGGTGAACAGCAATCGGCGAAGACGAATTGGCTGGACCGATGGGATACGGTGTCCACCTTCAAGAATACATATTGGTGGCGAAGCCCCGCCGCCGACCAAACACACCTGATCCGATACGGTGACAATCAGTCGGAAGTCTCACTAAGTCCTGAGCGCGTCGACTACATCGAGAAGCTGAAGCTCGCATACATGAGCTCGGATCTCGTGAAGAAGCACTTTCGTGATCCACTCGGTGCCTGGAACGCTGCTCTCGCGCTCAATGATGGTGGCGCGAGCTACGTGATGAGCAATCTAGAGCGCGTCTGCAAGCCCGAGCTTCGGGCCCGTCAGATCCGCCGTCAGATCGTCTCCAACTTGGACAAAATCCTCGACCAGCTGCGTCCGCTCTACATTTCCACCGACGCCCAGGACCTGCAGGAAGCGAAGCTGAAGACGGCCAATGCCTTCATGGGAGTCGCCGCGTCGCTGGTACAGAAGCGCCGCGCCGGTGACTTTCTTGCGGAGCTCACCATCGACGAGCATGACGCGATTGCCCTGTTCGACGAAATCCGCTCAGAGATGATTTGGGGTGACCGGTCAAAGTCCGCAAAGTCGGCGAAGGCCACAACGGTCATCGACAGCGACCTTGCGCAGATGCTGGGCCTCTCAGCGCCCACCGAAGCCCGGTCCAAGAGCTCGAGCCAAACGGAGGTGGTGGTCCGAGCCTTCATCAGTCAATGGGCCTTCCTTGTTGGCAAGAAATTCGAGGATGCGCGCATGCTTGAGCACTTCGAGATCGAGCCCGGCTTCGTCAACAACATCTGCGCCGAGATTGTTACGGCGCTGGAGCGGCAGGGCGGCATCACTCACATCGCGGGCGAGCTCGAACGCCACAATTTCCAGCATGACGGAGCTTCGAGCAACTGGAATTCGGCAGCCACAGCTGCGATCATACTAAACGACTTCCTGATGTACACCACCCTGCAGCGCGACAAGGGGCGCATCGTCAGCAAAGTTGACGGATCCAGCGGAACTATCTTCTCAACCAATCCGGCGAAGCCCGACGGCCAACAGGAGCTCGTGCTGCCCGAAAAGTCGGCGCAGTTCTCCATAAAGCTGATGGCGGACTGGGCTGTGGGCTTCCGCGACATGATTAAGCAGAACGCCTTCGTTGATATACGCGACGAGAAACAGCTACAGGAAAACCTGAAACTGGGAAGCGTATTGAAGGACGCTGTCTCCTTACGGGCTGAATGAAATGACCATCGAGTATCTCGGCATTCGCAGTGACTTTACTGGATCTCGTAACACAATCAATCTCATGGTGCGAGGACACTTCCCGCTTTCCGACAAATGCAAGATCGTCATCGAAAGGCCTGGGCAGAACAGGCCATACCTCGCGGAAGATGGATGGCAATCGAATTGCGAGAAGTGCCTGATCGAAGTGGCCCCGTCGGGGGAGGTTGATTTCGATTTGTGCCTGCCGCTTGCCTTTGCTCGGTATCTTGACTCGGAGCATAATTACAAAGTCGAACTATTCGAATTGAATGACGTGAGTGTGGGCACTTTCGGAATGAATTGGACCCCGCCTCCGAGGATTAGAGCCGCCCGCTCTGAGCCGATCCCTCCTGCACCAGTGAAGGTTGTCCAAGACCTGCCTGAGCCTGAGCCGGAAGCCACGCCTGATCAGGATCCCATCATCGAGGAGGCCCATATCGAGCCCTATGTGCCTTCTCGCCCCCGTGTGAATGACCGCGTCGTCCAAAAATGTATCCGCTGCCGAGGGCAGATATTCTCGACCTTCTCCGTCTGTCCATACTGCGGCACTCCCGTCAATAAGGGTTGAGCGAGCACTGTCTACGAGAGGTGCCTCGGTTTGTCTGAACAGTTTCCGGTCTGCGGTTAATATTAAGTGGTTTTCTGCCCTTTTTAGGCTGCCATCGGGATTTATGACAGGGTTCAGAAGTGAGCCTCGTCCGGCGTCTGCCGGTCAATGCTCGAATGGGTCGGCGAGCGTTGTCGAAATGGTCGATGTATCGGCCGATCGAAGCCCTGGCCTCCGGCACGCTGGCACAGGCTCGAAGATGAACCTCCTCGTATTTGATCGTCCGCCAGAGCCGTTCGACGAACAAGTTGTCGCGCCATGCGCCCTTGCCGTCCATGCTGATGGCGATCTCGTGCGTCTTCAGCAGATCGGTGAAGCCCCGCTGATGAACTGGGCGTATTCAACCGGTAGTCGCAACACTGGGTTTTTGGTCAGATTTAAGGTAATAGTTCAAGGCCTCAAAGGGCGATTCTACCCGTGCAAACTCAAACGACTTCGCGTTACACTCTGTCGGCTTTGGGGAACTCCTCTGCTGTCAGATAACCCTTTGTTTCATAAGAATTATCTCCGATTCAGAGCCCTGATGCACTCGTCAGTGTGAGATTTCCGGGCTAGAAGAACGGTACACTTAGTGTTGACCACCTGCCCAGCGCCTCATAGGGTTAAAGGCCTGAGACCAAATAGGCGACTTTTTGGAAAAGATACGTAGCAAAGTCGACAGGGGCGGCCCTTCGGCGCATCAAGGCACCCGGGGAATGAACGGTAACAAGGACTCAGCGAACTCTTCCAATAGCGTCGCTGTACTCGCACTCCTCGCTCTAATTCCAATCTTCCTCGTCGTGATCTCGATTGGCTGGCATGACATCCTAGAGCCCGTGATCAGCCCAAGCGAGAACCCAAGTATCAACCTTGCGGCATGGGCTGCGGCCATCGCCATCGCCATTGTCGCGGTCGTCCTAGCCTGGGGCGTTGCGAGCGAGCACGCCCGCCTGAGGACTGACAAGACCGCACGCTTCACCTGGCTTGCCTATCTCTTCGTGCTAATTGTAATCAGCGCGCTTGGTACTATGAATTTGATGTTCATGAAGTTTCAGGTTCCAACCTTTCTGAAGGAGGCAGCGGAAACAACACTTGCCAAGCTTACGGAGCTCGACCAGCTTGCGCTGAATGACATCAAGCTGCTGAAGAGCGACGAGTTGCATGCCAAGCAGGAGGAGCAGGAGCGCAATCTGGAGATACAGCGCCAACAGTTCGCAAACTACTTGGAGAGCGCCAAACAAGAGGCCTCCGATCGGTCGGAGAGTTTCAAGAATCAGATCATCAGCCTGTTCGAGAGCTTCGACGCTGAGGTCAGGAACCCGCTGAAGGCAGGCTGCGGCGAAGTCGCCATCGGGTACCTGGAGAAAATTCAGGCTAAGCTTCCCGATCTCCGCCTGCCGTCGGGCGACTGCAGCGAGTCCAATCCAGACGTGATGATTAAGGCCTATCGCGCAGCGATTGACAAGGCGCTCGCCAACTGGGCGAACTCCAACGACGTTCCGTGCGACGTGCCCGAGGCCTGGGATGTCGACATCAGCAGGGTCGAAGCGATTACCGGGGTCGACATTCCATCCGGCGGAAACAGCTGTTCGGAGCTCGAGCGGACCCTGCGCACAGTCGAGCGCTCTATCGAGACCTACATATCTCGCATGCCGCTCTTAGCCCCCGGCGACGAAGATCTAGCACAGCTGAAGAACGACAGCTTAGATGCGCTGCGTGACCAGATCACGAAGGTCAAGGCCCTCTATCTTAACACGAACCTAGAGCGGGACGATGCTTCGCCGGTCCTCAAGGCGGCGTGGAGCGAATACAGCACGGTCTACACCAAGTTGGCGACGGTGATCGGTCCGGCCGAAATGGCCAAGCTTCCGCCCAGCATCGACGACGATCGTGTCGACAAGGTCGGGAGCATCGGCAACACAATCGAGATACTTCTCTCGCGCTACGATCACCTTGCCACATATCCAATCATTTTGGCTGCCGTATTTTTTGACATGATCCTGGTTGCCTTCTTCTTCCGCGTCGAGACCTCACGGTCGCGGAAGCGGCAAGTTGGCGGCCATGCGGAGCGGTTGCGCAAAATCAGATCGAGCCTGAACGAGGCATGACGGAATAAATCATGACAGAAAATAAAAACGCCTTCAGCGACCTGCTCGACGCCGCGGCTACAAGGGGGTGGGTAATTACATCGGATACGATCTACAACGGTGAAAGGCGTGTTCAAGACGAACGGGGCGAAAGCCTGGGCAAGAGCCTAAGTGATAACGGCTTTCACCCGGTCCTTATCTTCGGAACCGCGGCCACAGGCAAGACCACCTTCCTTACCTCGATGCTCAGCTTCTTCACCTCCACGCCGGACGTGGGCGTAACGATTACGCTAGGCGATCCCATCTCAACAACAGAAGTAGGAATGAAGGCGCACGAGAGCTCGGAGAAGCTGTTCCACCTGCAGGTCAACAACTATCTCAACGGTCTTGCGCCAGTCCAGAACCAGGAGTCCTTTCCCTTTTTCGTGCCTGTTGAGCTGCGCAGGAGGCGCAATCAAGAGATAACGCGCATCGCGCTGATGGAGAGTTCGGGGGAGCTCTGGAGCGTTGCCTCGAAGAAAAACTTCGTGCAGGAAATCCGCGAGGAGATCATCGACGTCTACGCCAATTATCTCCGTCCTATCACTGTCATAATGGTCGTGCCCTACGCTATGAGCGAAGGCTACACCGGCGAAGATGCGAGCGAGGCCGATAAGTCGACGTTTCAAGAGAGCGACATCGCTCTACACCAGACGTTGCAGGTCTATCAGCGCCACCGGCCACCAGATATACATGACAACTTCTACTTCGTGCTCACCAAGTGGGACCTGCATACGCAAGTCCTCGCCTCTGACGAGTTCCTGAACCCGGACGACGAGGTGGTGGGCGAACTGGTTCGCCAGCGCTTCCCGCGCGCCTTCGGTCATTTCGAGAACATGGCTGACGTCGACCTAGCGCAATGTACGCCCTACAGCGCGGGCCTGATCGGTGGAACCAAGATCCTGGAAATTCCAAAAAACCTGAAGCCCGCCCTCGACGAATTTCCTTACCGGCTCTGGCGATGGATCTACGCTAATGCGACCAACGGCAGAGACCTCTACGTGGATGATGCACCGCAGAGCGGCTCGAAGATTGGAAGATTTTTCAGGGGACTGTTCTCGTGAACAGGATTTTTCCATGTATCTTCGGCACGACGAAGGGTTTCGAGATCGTCCAACTGCAGCCTCTTCCTGTCAAAATGCAGGACCTGCTGGTCGCCATCTCGCATAGTGAGGTCGAACTTTCCCTCCAAGACACGTGCATAAAAATGTTTCGGATCAGGATTGGCAGCGAGATCTATACTTGGATTGGGCTTTATCGCAAAGCCTACGAAATGGACTTTTCCCGCGAGGGCGGCTACTATGGCGCAGGCATTTGGCTGTCGGATACAACGGCTAATGCGCGTCAGGTAATTGACGTATTGGAAGACCTTGCCCAGCAGATTCGCCGCCTGGCGCTGGCGAGCGGCAAGTTTCAGCGGCCGTTGTCTAGCATCGTTCAGCAACTCGTTCCCTCCCAAGCGTTTAGTGCTCTGGTGGGAAGCAGCGTGCGCTATATAAACGGGGGAATAAGCGCAGACGCCAAAAAGTGCGCCTTCATCTCGCAGCCGGACCCGTTGCGCGATATCGTGGACTGGGCACAGAATGGCGAGCTAGCGACTTATTTCCAATCCATCATAATTGCACCGGCTTCGGCGTTCCCCAAGGCAGGCGCCGCCGGTAACATAACACAATATGCCAATGTGGCCACCCTCGAACGGGCGCTCGAACAGAATTTCGTCGTCCAGCTGACGAAGCTCGACGCGCAGAACAAAGACCTACAGAGAAGGGCACTATCACTCGAAGCGGATGCTGAGCAACGGAGTTCCGAGATACAGGTGCTGACGCAAAGGAACAAACAGCTCGAAACCGAGGTTAATCGTTTGAGGTTGCCGGTCAGACGAGATACAAAGTCTTCTAAAACTGATTACAGTTCGTTGCTAAGAACAATAACTGTGACTTTAATTATCATATGTTCTGCATCTGTTTCGATTGTTGTTATGCTGCTCGGGTGGCTACACATCGAAAATATGAATAAAAGCGATCAGATTGATAAGAAACTTGATCAGATGAACGAGCTAATCCAAAACATCTCAGCTGAGCCTGATAAATCAGGGAGTTTGGGGGCTAACGCTAGTAACCAGTCCGATGAAGCCGAGGCGCGACCTGCTGATGCCGAAAAAGCTCAAGTCGAAAATGAATCGGATGGAGTATATTATGAACCTACGGTCGAGACTCTGGACTGAAGGGTAATAATTAAATTAGCTCAGAAGCACAATTATCCGCTAATTGGAGCGTTGCTCAGCGCTTGTCCTGGGTAGCGGTGTACGTTCTTGCTGGTTTGAACCTCATCGTATTCGCCCTGTTTCTGATCACCTATCTCTTTCCCTGGATTGCAGGAACTCTATTGCCTTGGTATTCCGGAACGCATCCGGGATCCCTTCTTCTGGACGCTCTAAAGCAACAGCACAAGCGTCTCGAAGTTATTGAAGCTGCTCCTTGTGAGTCTCCGGAAGTGCAGCGCTACCTGCGCGGCGAGATCGGCCCGCTGATCCGCGGCAATGTCCCAGCCCAGTCAGCGCCGCTAGTGCAGAGCCCGGAAGTTGGAACGGGGCGGGACGCCGTGCCGCCGGTCAGCTCGACCCCGGAGCCGGCAACACCGCCACAAGACAACCAGCAGATGCAGCCCCCCTCAGCGCAGCCTCCACAGGCGCCGGGCGCGCCTAGCCTAAGTGGTGGCGACGAGCTTTCGCCCGCGAAACTGCGCATCTTGGTGTATCATTCTGTGGTCCGCGTAGTCGTGCCAATGGGCCCCGAGCAGATGATGACGGGAACCGGCTTCGCAATCAGCCCCGACACTATCGTCACCAACCGACACGTGGTCGAACAAGCCCGAGAGGGTCAGCTATTCGTCACCAGTAATTATCTTGGTGCCGAACCGGTGAGGGCGCGCCTTCTCGTAACGACGGCAAACTCACAGTTTGGCAACTCCGATTTCGCGGTGCTGCAGATCGACAACGGAAAGCCCCTCACGTCGCTCAACGTCGGCGACGACCCGCAGCCGCTTGAGAACGTCGTAGCTGCCGGCTATCCCGGACTGACCATCCAGACCGACAGTAACGATACCATTCCGGATGTCGTGTATTCGCAGGGCGACGTGAGCGTCGTGCAGCCGCAGTCCAACGGTACCAGCCTGATTATTCATACTGCCAACATTTCACCCGGAAGTTCGGGCGGGCCGCTCATCGACCGTTGCGGCACGGTGGTTGGGGTGAACACATTTATTGCCTCCGGTGGTGATGAATTCTCGGGTCGTGTACTCTATTCGCTCTCCGGCACGACCCTCTCGGCATTCCTCTTGGGCTCTTCTATTCCTTTTAACAAGCCCTCCCCCACCACGTGCGCTGCGGGTGCAAACTGATGGCGAAGCTCCCTATCGTTACCCCCACAGAGAAGTTTGACATCAGGTTCATCAACGGTCAGCCAGTCTTCGACCTGCGTGAGCAAATTATCAACATCTTGATGCAGGATACGAAGCTCGGTTCATTCCGTGAGTTTTTTGCTGAGCCGATAGTTAATCACAGCGAGGGAGAGATCTCCTGGTATAGTCACGGAGGTGGTGAAGTCCGGTCTTTTGCCAACCTTACTCATGAAGAGCGCAACCGTGTGTCGGAGTCCATTCGGGACATCGACCAAAAATTGAAGGCAACTGCTGACAAGCTGTCGAAAGCAAGCCAGCAGAGCGCCTGGCTCGGCGACGCGATGCGCTCGATGCTCCTAGTTCCCAACCTCGAACAGTCGATATTCCTGGTCGGAGACCGGCCGGTGCTGTGCCAATGGGGCTGCGTGCCCTTCGGCTCTGACCCGAACAACTTCGACATGGTGAACCAGAATTGGGACATCGTGGTGCGCGATTCGAGCACGGCCATTCCGGTTGTACCCGAGCCGCCCCTCAGGGCCGCAGAGCCGCCGCAGGCCGGGCCCCCGCCCGAGTCCCTCCTCACGGCAGCGGAGTCGCCCCTTGCCGCACCGGAACCGCCCGAGGCCGTGTCCTCGCCGCAGCCGCAGCCGCCGCCGGCAGCTCCGGTGTCGCAGCCGCACTACTGGCGGGGCCTGCTACCATTGCTACTTGCATTGCTGTTGTTACTCCTCCTGCTGTTGGGGATTTATCTGACCTACATTTACCGCTTCCACTATCTAGTTCCAGGCTACAACGTCGCGATAGACCGGGAGAGGGGAGATATCGACAGGCTGTGGGGCGCCATTGAGGAGAAATCGCGCCAATGCCCTGCGCCCGTCCCGCCAGTTGATTTCAATCCAGTGCCGGATGTTCCAGAAGGTGGATCCGACGCGACGCTGAACGTTCCTCCAATCGGTTCAGACGAGGTCGAGCGTCGTCTAGAGACCAATAATATTCCGATTGGAGAGGAAGTAAATGTGTCCTTAGCCTGGAACTCGCCGGATGACCTTGACCTTGCTGTGAGGGATCCGCGTGGCGAAGTAATATTCTTCAAAACACGCAGTTCATCGACGGGCGGGACGCTTGATATTGACGTACATGCAAACTGCAATTCGAGGACATCAACGCCCATTGAGAATATCTCTTGGGATATATTGCCGTTGGCTGGCGTCTACACTATTGACGTGTCTCTATATAATCAGTGCGGAAATACCAATCCAGAAGTGCCGTTCACACTCATCATCAAGCAGAAGAACGCGCGCGAGACGCAGGTTGAGGGGACAGTTGGCGCAACTCGTCCCCGCTATGTGTACGAGTTCAACGTTGAAGGTCAGTAAACCCTGCGGACGCCAGCGAGCATGATGGTCATATCAGGGCCTGTTGCTGAATTAGTGTTCTCGATAAACAATATTGATATATAGAGACATACAACGTTACAAGCCCAATATATATTGTATATAGTCTGCTGGATTATTGATTCCGCAAAAGCCTCATCAGAGGTCGAATAGCCCGGTGTCCAGCCAGTGGCCCTCAACGTCCCACAGCGTCTTGAAGGTCAGGCTTAGGTCCCGCGCTGCAACTGGCTGACCAGTGGACGAGATGATCTCGACGATCTCCATGATGCCTTCGTTGTGGAAGTTGGCGTCGCCATCTGTCTCCGAAGCGCCAGGGCGTCGATAGTTGAGCTGTACCGTGTAGGGCAGGCCGAGCTGTAACGCCCCTGCAGCTGCCTCCTGTGTGCTGAAAGAGAGATAGAAGGCCGGTGTGGTCTTCCAACGCTCCACGCTGAGCTGTCGAAAGCCAATGTAGACCGGAGACGCAAACTTGAAGACCTGGCTCATGTCGTCCTGCCGGTCGGTCTCCAGGTTAACGCCACCGAAAAATAGATTCTCTGTCAGGATCTGTCGGTTCAGGTTCATCGGTCCGAGATAGTTGATGGTTGAAGCTGGTCGCAGTTCCTTTGAGCGGAAGTGGAAGTTCAGCATATTACCCTCAGAGACCGCAGAAAGCAGCGCTCCGACGACGCCGGTCGTTTTCGGGTCACCAATATTTCCGTGGATATCAAGAAACGGGTACCATTTGCCGATCTTATACTTGTTCATCGGGATGATGCGATGCGGCGGGATCGGCGGATTGGCAAAGAAGATCGACTGGATTACAGGCAAGCAGGACGGTCTACCGGAGATCAGCAGGAAGTCGCAGTTGTACCGGTTCACAACCTCCATAAGATCGTTAAGGTAAGGTAAGATCGCACCTGTGATCGTCCTCTCGATTGCAGATAACTCGAAATCGAGCGTAGTCGCGTTGATGATCCACTCCTTGTCCCCTGGCACCAGCAAAGAGAGGAATGACAGGACATTATCTGCAACTACCGTGTCCACGAAGACTGCCGCTGTGTCGATACTAATGGACACATCTCGGTTCCAGCCTTCTACCTTCTCAATTTCAGTCAGCAGTGCGAAAGCAATTGGCTGCAGTACCTGTTGCGTGAACTGCCCGCGGAGGTTTTTTTCGTTCTGTGTCAGGCCGACGGTGTTACGACCGAAGCGGCTAATAAAATCATCATGCGCATTGAGGCAGCCCAGCGATTCGAGCTTTGAGATAATCGCAGGCAGGATATGCCTCTCAATAAGCAGCTTAACGATATCATCGCCTGCGAAATTGAAACTCTCGCGGAAGTCTTGGCGCGGTGAGATGATATTGGTGACATTCTCCGATTGGTTGACATAGGTCGTAATGACCATGTCGGTGGTGCCGCCTCCGATATCCACGCTAGCGACCCTGACCGAGAGTGGATCCGAGCTGGAATTGGACAATTTCCCAAAGTTTGAGAAGTAACCTTCGGAAACGCCAGGGAATTTTACAGCAATCTCGTTGTAGATGAACACCAGTTGCGTGGCGCTCGCCTCGTCAAGCTTCACCTGGATCTTCGGCTTGGTCTGGAACTCCTGCTTCGCAGGATCCCAGCCATTCGCCTTCCACAGCGTGTCGACGGCTGACTTAGCCCAGAACTCGTACAAGTTACGTTCGGACACCGTCATTGCTGGTGGAACCGTGAGTATGACCTGGCGAAGTCGCCTTGGTAGATCCGGGTTCAGGCGATCCTTGCGCTTATGAGGTGAGTTGATCTGCACCAGAGCATGTTGGAAAACTTCTGCCAAAAGGAACATCATCAGTGAACTGCGCGAGAACTTCGGCGTGGTGACGGGGTAGGCCGGCAGGTCCTGCTGGTTGCTGTGGATGCGCAGCGACTGCGCCTTCAGCTGGTTGAGCGGCACGCCGCAGTCATTGATGAAGGCCGCAAAGCGGCCGCGGTTGACCGGGTCCTCGCGGCCTGAGAGACCGGCCGAGAAGCGCCACTCCTCGCCGGAGCTGCGCGGCTTGAGGTCCCACAGGTAGCGCTTCGGGCTCGACATCGAGGTCGGGCCCATGTCGCGCTTCGATGTCGATGCAAGTGCCAGCGCCTCGGTACCGACGCGCGCCAGCGTCGGCCAGTTGAATGCCATGAAGTCGCGCCCGGAGGCTCGCGAGTGGCCTTCGGGGTCGCCAAGCCGCGCCTCGGCAAAGCATACAGTGGAGGAAAAGGTGCCCTGGAAGATCTCAGTCGGGCGGCTCAGGTTGCGGATCTCAAGCTTCGCACCATCACTGAGGTCCGACGACTCGCCGACGCGGCGCTCGATGAGCATGCCGATCGAACGGCAATTGCCGATGTCGAGCACTAGGTCGACGTCGACTGGCTTGTGGACCTTCGGGTTGATGAGCCGTACCGTGGGGAACTTTGCTGACTTCTCGAGCAGCTCGAGAAGTGCCACGTACCGGGCAATGTGCTGCGTCCGGCTGCCGACGTTCTCGGTGCGGCGTCCAATGTTGAAAGACTTCAGGCAGTCCTTGATCCATGACAGCTTTAGGAACCAGCCCATGTCGCGTGGATGCGTCGCCAGCGCGAATTGGCCAGCCTCATCGACATCGTAGTCGGTGAGTGTTGGATAGCCATCCTCGGGCGACACTTCGTGTTTCGTCGGCCCGTGCTGCACCCGCGGGTCGAAGGCCAGCACCGCCTTGTACTGCCGCTCGCCCGTTTCGCTGAGGTAGACGCGGCACCAGTCAGTGGGCGCATTGGGCCAGAAGCGCTTGTCGAAGGCGTTAGTCGTGCCGGCCAGCCGCAGATATGGAAGCGGGACCCACTTGTCCTTGAACTGCTGAATGACCTGATTGAGCGAAACCGAATACTGGCCTACGGTGTCAAAACTGTCCGCTTCGTCACCATCCGACAGAACCTTCCCGGTAGCTTTGTCGACCCAGTTTTTGTCTTCCTGCGAAACACATGTCAGGTGCCAGTCACTGACGTCTTGGGCCGTACGATACTCGCTCTCGAAGAAGATGGTTTCGATCCGGGTTTGATTCGAAAGGTCGAGTTCTATGTGGAAGAACTGAACTGGCCCATCGGGAACGATCGCAATAGTCATGAAGCAGACTCCCAAACAACTTGTTAATATAGGGATAATCAGTACACTTCTCAAGCGGATTATTGCCAAACGGTGACCGGGGAGCAGCCATTTCGCAATTACCTACCCCCCTTGCGTCGCAGCATCGCCGGCGCGAAAGGCGCCTGGCCCGCGCGACCGACCTCGCAGGTTGCCTCGAAGTCGCTGAGGTCCATCAGCCCGACGGCGTCCACAATGACGTGCACGATGTCTCCCTCGGGCAACCAATCCATCATGTCGACCGGAAGCAGGAAGCGTTGGTGACGATCCGGTTGCCGGAAGAAATGAGCCATGGCGATCCCTCAATCGCAACTGCCGCAAACGGAATCACGGCGACCGAGTGCCGTCAACCCGGAGACGGCCAGCCAGAACGGGATCCCGATCGAAATGGCCCCAATTCTGCAAAAGGCTCCGGGAGCCTGACTTATCGAAGAGCTCTACATAATGAAGCATAATGAAGCGTCCCGTGTTTCCCGGAGGCGGTTTAGTTTGAGTCAGGCGACCATATCGAGGTCGTGTGTGGCGGCTTGGTAGTTGGCTTCGGCCTCGGCGGGCGGGATATGCCCGATGGGGCCAAACAGGCGGTGGTTGTTGAACCAGTCGACCCAGTGCAAGGTTGCCATCTCGACGGACGAAGCGTTCGGCCAGGATCGTCGCCGCCAGATGACCTCGGCTTTGTAGAGGCCGTTGATGGTCTCGGCGAGTGCGTTGTCATAGGAGTCGCCGACGCTGCCGACCGAAGGCACCAGATCGGCCTCGGCCAGGCGCTGGGTGTAGTTCATGGCAAAGTATTGCACGCCTCTGTCGCTATGGTGGATCAATCCGTCCTCGGCGCTGGGCCGGCGAGCGTGGATCGCCTGCTCCAGCGCATCGAGCACGAAGCCGGCCGTGGCGCTTGTGCTGACCTTCCAGCCAACAATGAGCCGGGCGAAAGCGTCGATGACGAAGGCGACGTAGACGAACCCGGCCCAGGTATGGACGTAGGTGAAGTCGACCACCCACAGCCCGTTGGGCCGCGAGACCTTGAACGCGCGGTTGGCCTTGTCGAGCGGACACGGCGCCTTGGGGTTGCTGACGGTTGTTATCGTCTTCTTCCCGCGCCTCATGCCCGCCAGCCCCATCGTCCGCATCAGGCGCTCGACGGTGCACTTGGCCACCTTGATCCCTTCCCGCCGCATCTGGTGCCAGATCTTGCGCGAGCCATAGAGGCCAAAGCTGGCCGCATGAACACGCTCGATCTGGGCGCGCAGCGCGTCATCGCGCCGGGCACGCGCCGACCGCTTGCTCGCATCGGCAAGGCGGGCGGCATGGGTGTGATAGGACGATGGGGCGATTGCCAGTTCGTGGCAGATCGGCTCGATACCCAGGTCCTTGCGATGGGCGTCGATGAAGCCCATCACCATTTCTCGCGTCGGTCGAGCTCCGCCATCGCAAAATACGCCGACGCCTTGCGCAGGATCTCGTGGGCCCTGCGCAGTTCCTTGACCTCGCGCTCCAGGAGCTTCAGCCGCTCCCGTTCGTCGGTGGCCAGAGCCGCAGGACCCGCTCGGCGGCCTGCCACTTCGCGGCACCACCGGCGCAGCGTCTCAGCCGTGCAGCCGATCTTCGAGGGGATCGACGTGATCGTCTCCCATTCCGAGCCGTAGTCGGCGCGATGATCACCGACCATCCGCACTGCACGATCGCGGATCTCAGGCGAAAATCTATTCCGGGTGTTGTTCATGGCATAGGCTCCTTCTCACAAATCGGAGCCTCCGGGAAACCCGGGACGCTTCATACCGCTCATGCCCATGGCCTTGACCAGGTCGTCGGCCGAGCGGGTCGAGATGCCCTGGATGTAGGCCTCCTCGCGACAAACGCTTTGCGTTTGCGCTGGGATCACCGCTGTCAGCGCCTTCTCGGCCAGCGGCCGCGGCTCGAGGAAGCCGGGGAAGTAACTCCCCTTGCGCAGCTTGGGAATGCGCAGCTCTACGGTGCCGGCCCGCGTCTCCCAGTCCCGCTCCCGGTAGCCATTGCGCTGCGCCAGACGGTCGGCGCTCTTCTCACCATAACCGGCGCCGGTGGTCCCGCCGACCTCCAACTCCATCAGCCGCTCGGCGGCAAAGCCGATCATCTGGCGCAGAATATCGGCGTCGGGGGTCTTCTCCACCAGCGCACGCAGGTTCATCATATCGTCGGTCATCGGTTGTCCTTCCGGTCAGGGGTTGTGTTGCAATCAGACCCTACCGAAAAGCGCCGATGACCACTGCGCTACTCAGCTACACCACACCACTTAGCGTAATCGCCGCCCGGTTCCTTTGAGACAGTATGGGCATGTCGCTTCTGCGCCCGCCGAAGCTAGACCGTCTTATTCATCAGGGTGCTTTGCCGGTGGTGGCGGATGTAGCCTAAGCGATTGATGTAGCGTAGGATTCGGTTGTCGAAGCCAGCCCTGTCCGCTGCATCGAGCGAGCCAGACCCGCCATGACCGACGATACGGTTCTGCCGTTTTCATTGCCAGCCATTGCACGCAAGAAGATCACAGCCGCGTTCGACGGCGGCCGGATCACCTCGGATGGTGGGGTCATGCTACTGGCGGCAGCCGAACGACGTCTGCAGCTGGCCAAAAAGCTTGCCGCGGTGATCCTTGATCCTCGCGATCCAGCCCGGGTCACGCACGGCATGGCCGATATTGTTCGCGCCCGCATCCTGGCGATCGCCTGCGGCTACGAGGACGGCAATGATCTCGACCGGCTGCGTAACGATCAGGCCTTCAAGCTCGCCTGCGGTCGGCTGCCCGACAGCGGGCTGGACCTGTGCTCGCAGCCGACGCTGTCGCGGGCCGAGAACCTGCCAGACCTCAGGACCATCATCCGGCTTTCCAATGTGCTGGTCGATCTGTGGCTGCAAAGCTACCAGACGCCGCCCGCGAGCGTGACGCTCGACATCGACGACACGGTCGATGTGGTGCACGGCCATCAGCAGCTGTCGCTGTTCAATGCCCACTACGACGAGCGCTGCTTCCTGCCGATCCATATCTACGACACCGCGACGGGGCGCCCGGTGGCGATGATCCTGCGTCCGGGAAAGACCCCGGCGGGCCGGGAGATCCGCGGCCATGTCCGGCGTCTGGTCCGGCGCATCCGCACCCGCTGGTCGAAAACCCGCATCCTGATCCGCGGCGACGGCCACTATGGCCGGCCCGAGGTCATGGACTGGTGCGAGCAGAACGGCGTCGACTACGTCTTCGGACAGCCCGGCAATCGCGTCCTCGACCGCCTTGTCGATGAAGCCGCCGATGATATCCGGACCCGGCGGGCACTCGACCAGAAGCCCGCTCTGCGCGGCTATACCGAGACCCGATACCAGGCAAAGTCCTGGACCATCGAACGTCGCGCCTGCGCCCGCATCGAGGCCACCACCCTGGGCCTCGGCATCCGCTTCATCGTCACCAACCTCACGCAAGGATCGGCCGAGCGCATCTATGACGTGATCTACTGTGCCCGCGGCCAGGCCGAGAACCTGATCAAGATGCACAAGAGCCAGCTCGCCTCCGACCGCACCAGTTGCAGATCACCGATCGCCAACCAGGTCCGTCTCGTGCTCCACACCGCCGCCTACTGGCTGATGCTCATCGTCCGCGACGCCATCCCCAAAGCCCACGCCCTGGCCACGGCCGAGTTCACCACCCTGCGCCTGCGCCTTCTCAAGCTCGGCGCTCGCGTCATCGAGACGGTCTCGCGCGTCCGTCTGGCCTTCGCCGCCGCCTGCCCGCAAGCCGAGCTCTTCCGCACCATCGCCATCGCGCTGCAGCCTGCCGAACCATAGCCGACGGGGCAAGCCGCCCCGCTGAGCCAGTCCCCTCAACCCCCAACGCGTTCCTCAAGTCCAGCCTCAGCCGCGGCGAAAAGCCCGCCGCGAAAACGCGCGTCTCAAGCCTAGCCGCGACGCAAGCCCCGCTCCTGATGAATAGGATGGGCTAGCTAATACCAAGTGTCATTAATTAGAACTCATTGGCCCAATCACGGAGGCCGATGGACATGATTTTCCAGGGCTGATCGACGAGATTGTTCCAAGCGTCGCAGCAGTGGTCGAGGATGTCTTCGTGGGAGGCGAACACCCGGTTCGAGAGCCAGTTGTCGCGCATGAACTGCCAGATATTTTCGTGCGGATTGAGCTCGGGGCTTTTCGAGG
>Ga0247836_1003846_pt1 | contig 19500 bp, 3 predicted proteins | sample LaCruzMarch2015__4_FD_187116 | JGI IMG/M metagenome (GOLD analysis project Ga0247836, IMG submission 187116) | Freshwater microbial communities from meromictic Lake La Cruz, Castile-La Mancha, Spain - LaCruzMarch2015_14m | ecosystem: Environmental > Aquatic > Freshwater > Lake | place: Spain... | reverse complement strand
AAGCCAAGGCAAGGGAAATGCTAACTTCCGAACGCGGTTTGTTCCATAGAAGAAAGAGACCCATTGAAGTAGAAGCAGTATTTGGGCAATTAAAAAGCAATAATAAATTTTCAAGATTCACCCTCCGTAAGATGGATAAGGTAAATATTGAATTCGGGCTAATGTCCATCGGGCATAATCTTAGAAAATTAGCCAAAAAAGCTTCATAAAAATAGCCATTTTCATTTATTTACCACCACAAAGGCCTAATAGACCTGTCCATCCTTAAAAATCATAAAGATTTACTCAAATTTAAATATCAGAAAAATTCTAATACCAAAATTTATAGCGTAGTATATAGAAAATAGGCTACCTTTTTAGACGGCCTCTCTCCCCGATAGGTTTTGATTTAATATTTGCCCCTAACGCTCGGTTTTGAATCAGGATTTACAAGATTTTGAGGATTATAGAGAACGTCTTCGTTTTGGGAATAGTGGTTATTTGTAGAGGGTTACTTTTTACACTTCTTTTCGCCATGCGTAACGCATCGGCGAAAAGCCGGGAAATGAAGGCACCGTTTAATATTAATCTTCCCATGTCAACCAGCGACGTTATAGTTTATCCTCAAAATCCTGTAAATCCTGATTCAAAACCAGTGGCTGCCGCGCGTATAATTTCCACCGACGATTGGGTGTTTATTCGTCGTTTTGGAGGTAATGTCAAAGGGTCAGTCAAGTACACGCTGATCCTGACCTTTTCCTTTTGTAGATTTTCACAGTGAAGAAATTGAAACTTGAGGTTCATTTTACATAGTATCAAATAAATCAAATTGTTTCGGGAGTGATATTTAGTTTAGTCGGCGTTCTTAATAAGTTGGACTTTTTATAAAATAATCAAGTTTTAAAGCTCTAAGAGCAAGTTTTCTGCCTAAAAATACCCATTTATGAGTATAGTTTTCCAAGATTAAAATAATTAATTTTAGCCTTTAATATTTTTGGAGATAATAAATCTGTAAAACTGTTGAATATGTTTTTTGAATCTAAATTAATGATTTTATAAAAATTAGCTTTCAAATGAAAATATTTAAATTAGTCCTAGTCATGCTGATTGCAGCAATTCCATTATTAAGCCAAAATCCATATATGGTAAAGCTGATAAATCCAGGAAGTGACGCTAAGCCGGAGAAATTTACAGATTTTAACGGTAAATTAATATTCAGGGCTTTGTCCAAAAATAATGGTATGGAACCATGGATCTCGGACGGGACTGAAATAGGTACATTTATGTTGAAGAATATAAATGCCAGTATTGAAATTTCTTCTGGTAATTCAAATCCGGATCATTTTACAGTTTTTAATAACAGGGTAATTTTTAGTGCGAGAAACGCAGAAAATGGAGAAGAACTTTGGATAACGGATGGCACCTCAGAGGGAACTAAATTGTTAAAGGATATTAATAATAATGGAGATAGCAATCCTAAAGATTTTATGGCATTTAAAAACGAGCTTTTTTTTACAGCCAATGATGGGGTTAATGGGGAAGAATTATGGATAACAGATGGTACAGAATCTGGAACCAAATTATTTTTGGATATTTTTAAAGGTAAAATGGGAAGTACCCCAAATTCAAAGAGAGTTTGTGGTGAGTATGTATATTTTTCAGCTGATAATGGTTCAGAGGGACATGAATTATGGATTTCTGATGGCTCAATTGAAGGAACTAAGATACTTTCGGATTTAAATGTAGGAGCAAATGGAAGTTCCCCAAAACAGTTTATGAGACTAAATGATTTGGTGTTTTTTGTAGCTAATGATGGTTTCGAAGGTAATGAATTATGGGTCTCAGATGGCTCGGAAGAAGGTACTTTTTTGTTAAAAGATATTTATACAGGTAAAGAAAGTTCAAATCCTGCAAATTTTTTCATCTCAGATTCGCGTCTTTTTTTTACTGCAAATGATGAAAAAAATGGAGTTGAATTGTGGTCGTCAGACGGTACTGAAGAGGGTACGAATATGATAGTAGATCTTAATCCTAAAGGTTCGTCAAATCCTTCAAATTTCATAGAATTAGTTCCTGAATTTTATCTTTTCTCTGCTGATAATGGGGATTTAGGATCTGAACTTTATCAATTGTACATTCAAGACGGCAATTCTGAAACGGAATTAATCCAGGATTTCCTACCGGGACTGAAAGGTTCCAATCCTGGTAATATGGTAACTACTGGCTCTGATATTTATTTTTGTGCCGATAATATAGAATATGGCAGAGAAATTTATTTTATTAGTTCAGGTTCTGAGGCCATTAAGTTGTTAAAAGATATCAATCCAGGGAATAAAAATAGTAGAGTAGAGGAGATTATTTTTTCAGGCCAGCACTTATTTTTTCAGGCAGATAATGGAAGAGATAGTTTACAATTATGGGCATTGAAAGCACCTTTTTCTGAATTATTGGTCAAAAAACAAGCTACAAATCTTCTACCAAATGATACCTTAGATTTTGGTGAAGTTGAATTTGATAAACCCACTGAAGTTAAATTAAATTTAAAAAACATAGGAAATTCAATTTTGAGAATTTTCGAAATCGATGCAGAAAATCTAGATAATTTTTCAACTGAATTAGAAGTTGATTTTCTTAATGCAGGAGATAGTACTTTCTTGAAGATTGAGTTTACTCCTCAAGGTATTGGTGAATTTCTGGAGAAATTTAATATAATCAGTTATTCTGTAAAAAATAAAGTTTACCCAATAAATCTGAAGGGTAAAGGAGTCATCTTAGCGTCCCAATTATATATTAAGAACAATGAAAATTTTATATCCAATAATTCAACTTATGATTTCGGTTCAGTATTTATTGGTAAAGATTCAACACTACAATTGAAATTAATAAATCCAGGGAATATTAAACTCGATTTAACAGACATAGAATTAAATGGCAGTCAATATAAAATTGACTCTTTACCTCGCTTTATTTTGCCGGATAGCTCTTTTGATTTTCGAGTTAGATTTTTGCCAATCAATTCAGGCGTTCAAACGGGTAGTATAACTTTCAAAACCAATGATACAGATAACAAAATAGTTAAAATTAATTTCACTGGTAAAGGTATTCCTTTAACGAATGTAGATAACTTATTAATGACTGAAGTTGATATTTTCCCTAATCCCGTTTCCGATTTTTTACATATCAAAGTTAGCGAAAAATTAAAAAATGCACATTATTACTTAACGGCACCTGATGATAGAGTGGTAAAAAATTTCTCTCTTAGCTCAGGGGAAGAATATATCATAAGTGTTGAAGACCTGCCCAAAGGGGTTTATATTTTGAAGATAATTGAAAATGATAGAATGGCCACTTACAAAATTGTTAAGTTATAGCTAATTGTCGCAATTCTTAAATTTTAATTTATGATAACCTTATACAATATTTTCATTTCTCGTTATTTTTTTGGAAAGTTTTTGGGGAAATTTAAATTTCAGTTTTGTTCAGTTTTGTTCAGTTTCGTTTTTGTTACTGTCTCATTCGGTCAAAATTCACTATCCATTGATTTATTCAATACAAAGGAATCTAGTTTTCTGCGTTCCTCGAATTCTACAGATCCAAATGCAAAATTTATTGAATTAGATATTAATGAAACTGAATTAAACAAGTTGATTTTAAGTAAACCCTTTGAACTTAAGTTTTCAATCCCTACCAATTTAGGAACGAAAAAAGTACAACTTACAAAAGTTCAAATAATAGCTTCAGATTTTAACATAATAAATGAAGATGGCTTAAACTTGAATTTTGACCCCATATTAACTTATCAGGGACATATTGAAGGTTCTTCCAATAATATAGCTACTTTTATTTTTAATGAAAATGCGATCGAAGCTTCATTATTAATGGATGAAAAAACCTACTTAATAACTTCAGGAAAACAAAATAATATCGTTCAACATATATTCATAGAAGAAATAAATGAAGGGAAAATAAATAATTTTACTTGCGGTACATCAGATGAATCAGAGGTAAATCTCGAGAAGTCTGCTGAGGTGTTCGATATTAATGTTGTGGAAGCCAATGCATCCTTAAGCTCGAAAATATTAAATATTCATATAGAATGTGATAATGATCTATTTGTTAAGTCAAATAGAAATGTTCAAATTTTATACAAACATATCATAAGACTTTTTAATTCGGTTAATGCAATATATCGAAAAGAAGGTATAAGAATTAGTCTAAGTGGCTTAACTATTTGGCAAACAAAAGATCCCTACACTATAGGAGGAGGTGAGAATAATTTAGATCAGTTAGCAAAAAGATATATAAAAAGACCCAATAGTGTTGATATAGTACATTTATTGTCATCTAGGCAATTAGGAAATTTTGATGGTAAAGGTCCGTCATTTGGTGGCTTAGCAAAAATGACAAATAAATGGGTTGATAAAACGAGTATTAAATCTGTTAATCACACATTGTGTTCAGATTTTCCAAGAAAAACTACCATCGGTATAGAATGTAAATTAAAATTTAATCCCTTTAAAGGTCATTGGAGAATTTGTGATTATCAATATAAAATGAATTATTTTGGTCCATTTTCATTTTCTTGTGATCCCGAAATTATTTTTGAAGACATAAAATGGACAGAATACACACTTAAAAACAGTTGGACTGCAGCAAATTCTTTAGCTCATGAGATTGGGCATAATCTTGGATCCCCTCACACTCATGCATGTAGGTGGAATGGAAACGGCACTTCAATAGATAATTGTTATAAACCGGAAGGAGGTTGTCGACCTGGACCTACCCCAATTGGGGGGGGGACAATCATGTCGTATTGCCATGAAATTAAAACTGTAGGTACATTATTAAGTAATGGTTTTGGTGTCCAGCCCGGTAATTTAATTAGAAATACAATTTCAAGAGCCAAATGTGTAGAAGTTGCAGTTGAGTCAAGTTTACAACTTAGTACAAATAAGGTTTTAATTGGTAAAAATCAAGGTAGTTTTACAGTTAAATTAACCGCAAACTCTCAAAATGTTTTTTGGAGTTCAACCGTTGGAGTCAATTGGTTAAAACTTTCAAAGATAGCGGGGCAAGGTTCACAAGATTTAGTTGTGCAATATGATGCTGATAATTCCAATGATGTCAGATCTGCTTTAATAACCATTTTGACGGAGAATAATCTTCAAACCATTACTGTAGTACAAGGAGCTGCAGATCCTGTATTAAAAACGTTGAACTATACTGAGTTAACGGCTACTACTTGTAAAATGGGCGGTGAAGTTATTTATGAAGGTAACTTACCGATTATAGCAAAAGGAGTTGTCTGGAGTACTTCCCCAAATCCCACCACTTCTTTACCCAGTAAAACAAATGATGGAAGAGGACTTGGATCTTACACTAGTGTGTTAAGTGGACTAAAACCGAACACAACATATTATGCAAGAGCTTATGTATCAAATAGTACAATAAGTTTTTATGGTGAAACGATTAAATTCAATTATGTTGATACATGTGGGGCTTTTATAGCACCCGGAGTTTGGGCTGAATTTATGTGTCATAATTTAGGGGCAAATGATACGAGCAGAGACTCCTTCAGAATACTTACAACTACTGGTTGGGAAATTGTAGGTAATTATTGGCAGTGGGGTCAAAAGAATTTGGCGGCCCCTCCGGATAAAACCTCCTTAAAATTTTCAGGTTTTTCAAGTAATTCAGGAATTTCTAATTGGAACAAGGTAAATGCAACCGATATTGCCTGGAAAGACGATTTGAAATCGGTCAATGATCCATGTCCTGTAGGTTTTAGAATTCCAACCATAAATCAATGGCGTGGGGTAATGGCCAATAATGGGTTAAAATCAATAGGTGTCGCTGTAGCAGGTTTTCATTATACTTCTGGATTAATGGTTGGGAACAAACTTTTTCTACCTGCCGCAAGCTATAGGTCTTCCCTTACAGGTTCTTATTTAAATAGTAGTAGAGGATATTATTGGAGTAGTTCCAATGAACTAACCAATACCACTGCACAAAGTATGATATTTGATTTTGGTGGTAATATTAATTTTTCAGATATTCAAAAAAATAGTGGTGCCTCCATTCGATGTATTTCAGAAAAAGCATTAAACGTGCTTAAACCTGAAGTTAAGATAGAGAGTGTAAACATTATTTCCTTTGATTCGGTCAGTGTTCAAGCAATGGCTATATCGAAAGGAATTAATTCGATTAAAGAAAAGGGTATTTACTGGAATACTATTTCCAGTCCTAACATTTTTATTCCTCTTTTAACTACAAAAATTACTTTTGGATCTGATACCGGATCATTTAAAGCTGTTATTACAAAATTAGAACCTAATACAAAATATTTTTTAGTTGCTTATGTGACAGATAATATTTCCACCTATCGAAGCAAAGAAGAATCCTTCACAACACCCTCCGTTTTGCCAAAACTGGAAACAAATGAAATTACTATCGATGGTGCAACCACTGCGATAGGCGGTGGGTCAATCTCTTTAAATGGAGGAAATCCTATATTGGCCAGAGGTGTGGTTTGGGGAACTTCACCCTTACCCACTATTAATCTTCCAACAAAAACAAGCGATGGTTCAGGAAGTGGTACCTTCAAAAGTACTTTAAATAATTTACAGTTAAACACGGTTTATTATGTTAGAGCATACGCAACTACCTCCTTTGGAACAGGTTACGGGTTAGAACGAAAATTTAGTACTAATTCTTTCCCAAGTGTCTTAACGGGTAAAATAGATTCCATTAAAACAACTTCTGTTCGGTATTCAGGAACTGTTACATCTGATGGTGGAGCTACCATTACTGCAAGAGGTATTGTTTGGGATACCTGCAACAACCCAACTTTGTCCAATTTTATTGACATTAAGGAGACAGTCAATAATGAAGCTAGAGAATGTTGTCCTCCTCAATTTGGAACAACTTCTCACAACCCAAATTTAACTTCCGGAATAAATCCTCTTGATAGCAATATGGTTACAACGGAGGCTAAAAAATCAAAGTATGAAAAGGCATACATTCTACTTCCTGGGCATAAAGAACCGCAGGAATTAACCGTTGAAATTAGAAATGGTTATGTATTTTGGAACGGCGATATTGGGCTATTTACTGAAGAGGAATATGAGTTAAATAAATTGGAAAAAGGGAATGTACATAATGTGAAAAGCCAACAATGGCCTAATGGTATCATACCCTATACTATAAAATCAGGGCATTCAGATATTAACACTATTCTTTTAGCCATAAAAGAAGTGAATTCGAAAACAAATGTATGTTTAGTACCTCGTACAAATGAAGAGAATTTTATTGATTTTATAGATGACGAGGCAGGAAGGTGTTATGTCTTTGGAATAGGTATGAGGCCTGGCAGAAATATTGTAAATGTTGCCCAAGGATGTGGAACATCTGGTTCCATTCATGAAATATTTCATAAGGCGGGAATGTACCACGAACAAAGTAGAAACGATCGGGATCAATATATTAACGTAATTTATGAAAATATAGCCACAGAATCCATTTCTCAATTTGATAAAAGAGGTGCAACTATTGACCCATTGGGAGAATATGATTATTTGTCTATAATGCATTATGGCAGAAGGTTTTTCTCTAAAAATGGTCAAGATGTAATGACTCCAAAAAGTCCTCCAGCATTACCTGGTTCTTTAATTCCGTTTTATAATTACGATATAACCAAAGGTGATATTGCATCAATCAATTTTATGTATCCCAAAAAGAATTGTTGTAATCCTGTGATAACGACAGACGGAACAGGTTTGGGAATATATTCTGGAACGCTTACAGGTTTAAAGCCAGGAAAAACATACTACCTGAAGGCTTATGCAAAAAATAATACGGAGATAGCCTACGGAAATTTAGAACAATTTACAACTTTGGTTAATCTTCCAACCGTAATAACTTTACCTGTCGATTCCATAAAAACAAGTAGTGTGGTTATTGGGGGTAACGTAACTTCAGATGGTGGAGGAATAATTACAATAAGAGGTTTTGTTTGGGATACCATTGATAAATTGACTATCAATTCGGGTAATAAAATAAATGTTGGGGCAGGCTTAGGTTCATTCAAAAGTTCGATAATTAATTTAAATCCAGGAACTAAATATTATTTACGAGCTTTTGCTACCAATAGTGCCGGAACAGCTTTTGGGGAGCCAATCATTTTTAATACCCAGGAGCTAAGGTTGCCGTTAATCAAAACATTGGGTGTGGATTCAATTTTGGCAACAACGGCTTTATGTGCTGCAACTATTTCAGATGATGGGGGTTCCCCGGTAACCTCGAGAGGCTTTGTTTGGGATACCACAAAAAATCCGCTGATTAATTTGCCATCAAAAATACTAAACGGATCTGGTATTGGATCTTTTACATCAAAAATCACAGGACTTAAACCGGGTACAATTTATTATTTTAATTCCTTTGCTACAAATAGTTTGGGAACGGTTTATGGAGGGGAACAAATATTTACAACTGCCATTGCGATACCTAACACAAGGACTTTACCTCCTGTCGCTGTTGATGGTAATTCATTTATTACAGGTGGTGAAATTACTTCGGATGGAGGCTCTCCTATCCTCAGCAAGGGTGTCGTCTGGGATACTTTACCAAATCCAGCCATCTCTTTAATAACAAAAACAAATGAAGGTATTGGTACAGGAGCTTTTACAAGTACAATTACAGGTTTAAAAGCAGTTAAAAAATATTTTTTCAGGTCATACGCAACGAATAAAGCAGGAACGGGATATGGCGGAGATTCTACATTTGTACCTACCGCTGTAAAACCAACAGTTAAAACAGCTGATGTTTTGTCAATCACAGGAATTAGTGCAGAATGTGGTGGAGTTATTCTTTCAGATGGTGGTGCCAATATCACTTCACGTGGAATTGTTTGGAGTACAAGTCCACTTCCAACTATTACACTTTCAACAAAAACAAGTGACAGTATAGGTGTTGGAAGTTTCAAGAGTAAAATGAGTCAATTGTTATCAGGGAACACCTATTTTGTTCGGGCTTATGCTATAAATAATGTAGGTGTTAATTACGGTGATGAAATAAAATTTACTACACTTACTCTTCCCAATGTTTTAACTTTAGACGTTGATTCTATTGCAATATCTTCCGCAATTTATAACGGAAACGTTACTTCTGATGGTGGATCTGAAATTATAGAGAGGGGTGTGGTTTTTGATACGCTCCCCAACCCAACTATTCAAGGGATCAATGAAGGACCCATTACTTTACCTCTTTCCACCTATTCATATCAAACAGATAGTTCTACTACCAGAGAAACTGACGTACTCAGTTATGGGAATATATCGAAAGAATCTAGATTTGAAAAAATCAGCGTATTGTTTAAACCGACGGGAACTCCTCAAGAAATTACCGTTGAAATAAAAGATGGGTACGTATATTATCAACATTGTATAATCCTTTTTACGGAGGAAGAGTTTGAAAATAAAAAATTAGAAAAGGGAAATATTATTTCAATAAATAATTATCGCTGGCCAAATGGAATAATTCCTTTTATTATAGATCCTAGCATTAAAGATTCTTCCCAAATATTTGAAGCAATTGAACAAATTAATATTTATACAAACTTATGTTTAAAACCCAGAGGAACGGAGATAAATTATGTAAATTTCAAGGGTGATGCAGTAAGATGTGCTTCTGCAGTAGGTATGAGTGGTGGAGGTCAGACCATACATGCTGGACCTTGTTCTGTTGGAACTATAATTCATGAGATATTACATGCAGCAGGAATATATCATGAGCAATCCAGACCTGATAGAGACAAATATATAAAAATTAATTATGAAAATATAAGTAATTCATACCTTCATAATTTTCGAATTCCTGATGATATTGATGTTGTTGGTAAATATGATTATGAATCCATAATGCACTATGGTTCTCATGATTTTAGTAAAAACAGCCTTCCAACGATAGAAGTGTTGAGTCCTCCGGCACCTCCAGGAACTACAATTGGTCAAAGAAATAATTTGAGTGCGGGTGATATAGAAACAATTAATACTTTTTATGCAAAGAAAGATTGTCCTTCAGCTAAATATCTAGTTAATGGAAAAGGAAAAGGTTTTTTTTCTGGTAAGTTGACAGGGTTAAAACCTGGCACAAAATATTACATAAAGGCTTATGCTAAAAATACGGCAGGAATTTCTTATGGCCAGGATGTTTCCTTTACAACCTCCGCTTTTTTACCATCTATATCCAACAGAGGGGTATCATTTCAATATGTGTATTATGATGGCTTTCGCGGAAATTATAGAATTTTATCCGATGGTGGTATTCGGTTAATTAATGTCGGGTTACTTGTGGATACAGTTCCAATACCAACATTAGGTCAAAGTAAACTAGAATATTCTAAATTCTTATTCTACTATTGGAACGGTGGAACAGGTGACGTTGATATTTCTGGTTTAAAAAGTAATACAAGGTATTATTATAGATTTTTTGCTACCAATAAAATAGGTACGGCCTATTCAGAAGTAAAGGAAATTGTTACTCCTCATCTGGAATTAGGAAAGGTTGAGACTATTTCTGTGGACTCTATAAAAGTTAATACCGTAATTTGTAATGGGTTTACATATAGTACAGGTAAGGATGAAAAAGCTGTTATGGGTTTTGTTTGGGATACCCTAAAAAATCCAACCTTCGAATTATCTTCTAAATATATAGCTCCCTATACTTCTATTTTTAATTTCTTTAGTATAATAGAAGGACTTTCTCCGAGTACAACATACTATATCAAAGCCTATATAAAAAATGCTGCGGGTATTTCTTATGGTTCTGAATTGACTTTCTCTACTAAAGCTGCTGGCTTAACACCCATTGTTAAATCAATTGAAGTTAAAAATGTAAAAAGTAATAGCTTTGAATTTATAGGTGAAGTAACGGCCGACAATGAAAGTACAGTATATGAACGTGGGGTTGTTTGGGATACCACAAAAACTCCATTATTAAATAATTCAAATAAAATCAAAAGCGGTAATGGAAAAGGGGTTTATAACACCAAGGTTTCAACTCTAAATCCGAACACAACTTACTATGCCAGATCTTATGCTTTAAACAGCGCCGGTGCAGCGTATGGTGATGTAAAAGAATTGAAAACACTTCAAATTCAACTGCCTTTAGTTAGAACGATTATTATTGAGCGACCAGGTGTTGATTCCTTTAAGGTTTTTGGCAGCGTCATTGATGATGGCGGTGCTGAAGTTACTTATGGTATAGAGTGGTCAACCCGGAATAGTCTCAATGAATATAAATTGGAAGGAAGTAAAATTGAAGGAAAGGGGATTGCGAGCTTTTCCAGCGTTGCTAAAAATTTAAAGCCGGGTACACAGTATTATGTTCGCGTATTTGGAAAAAATAGTGCTGGCATTTCTTTTGGTGATTATCTTACCACATCTACAAAAAGAATTGATCCAGTACTTATTATTAGGGAAGTAACTAATAAAACTTCCACTTCTATGAATTTTAGTTTAGTAATACAAACAGATGGAGGATGGGGAGGCGCATCTAGAGGTGGAGTAGTTATAGACACACTTCCAAATGCAGCCCCAAATCTCTTGAATACACGCATTACTGGGAATCTAAGGGATACTTTTAATGTCTTTGCTTTTGATTTAAAACCAAATAAAAAATATTTTATTAGAGGATTTTTGGATTACGGTTATATTAAATTTTATGCTAAGGAAATAAGTGATTTTACATTGCCGGAACTTCCCAGAGTTAAATCCTCAGAGGTCTCATTCGTTTCAGCCACAACGGCTGAATGTGGTGGAGATGTTTCATACGATGGGGGCTTGCCAGTAATGGAAAGAGGTGTATATTATTCCCTAAATTCAAAATTGGATATTTTAAACTCGATTAAAACTATAGATGGAGTTGGAACTGGAAAATTTGTTAGTAAGTTATCTGGTTTAAAGCCTGGAACTTACTACTTTGTTACAGCATACGCTACAAATAAGTACGGAACTGGATATGGATTTACCAAAGGGTTTATAACGTTAACTACTATACCAGAATTAACTACAATACCTATTAGTAAACTTACTTCAAATTCAGTTGAATCGGGAGGAAACATAGTAAGCAATGGTGGAGCTTTGGTAACTGTAAAAGGGGTAGTATGGGGTACAAATAGTTTCCCTACGGTAACATTAACAACAAAGACTCTTAATGGGAGTGGTGATGGTGCTTTTTCAAGTGTAGTGACGGGGTTGTTACCAAATACTAAATATTTTCTGAGAGCTTATGCTACTAATAGTAATGGAACAAATTACGGTTCTCAAATTGAGTTTACAACAAAAACCGGACTTCCTGAATTAACAACAAAGAAACCAGCATCTATAACTGATTCATCAGCTATTTGCGGTGGTGATATAATTTCAACAGGTAATTCAAATATAATCTCGAGAGGTGTAGTTTGGAGTTTATCGCCGACGCCTAATATTGGCTTGACAACAAAAACTTCGGATGGGAATGGAGTAGGTTCGTTTAATAGTAATATAAGAGGTTTAAGTGCAGGAAGGCGATACTATGTCAGAGCATACGCAACAAATAGTTTAGGAACAAATTATGGGCAGGAAGAAATAATTGTAACACCAATTGGTTTACCTACTGTAACAACAACAAAAACTTCGACCATAACAAGTACTTCTGCTTTAAGCGGTGGAAATATAACTTCTACTGGGGGAACAACAATTACTGCTCGAGGGGTAATATGGGGAACAACGTTAAATCCTGATATTTCTTTAAGTACTAAAACTAATAATGGTGTCGGTCCAGGAACTTTTTCCAGTTCTATCAGTGGCTTAAACCCTGCAACAAAATATTATGTAAGAGCTTATGCCACTAATAGTATAGGTACAAGTTACGGAGTATCAGATTCATTTACCACAACAGCAAATTTACCTAGTATTTCTGCTTTAACTTTAGGGTTATTATCACTTGATTCAGCTTATTTTAGTGCCAGGGTCATTTCAGATGGAGGTTCTACGGTATTTGATAGAGGAATTGTTTGGAGCACATCTTTAAGTCCGACAATTCAAACAGGCAGTAAAAAACAAATTGGTTCGGGTATGGGGGAATTTTTCCCAATAGTAAATAATATTATTCCCTGTAACAGTTATTATTTTCGAGCTTACGCAACAAATGCTGTGGGTACGGTTTATAGTGAACCTGTAAGTATTCCAGCCTCAATAAACAGAACAGTTGTAAGTGTTCATACGGAAAACTGGGGAATTACTTCTCCAACAACTGCGTTAGTGGATGGACGAATTTGGGTTCACCCTTGTGTAAATATTTCTGCAAAGGGAATTGTTTGGAGTACAAATCCAAATCCGGTCGTTTCTCTTAGTACAAAAACTAATAATGGAACTGGATCAGGTTCATTTACTGCTTCATTAACAGGTTTAACCCCTGGAGTTATAAATTATGTTAGATCTTATTTTACATTAAATTTAGGTAATGGTATTATCGAAACAGTTTACGGTAACCAGATTGGGTTAGTGATGCCAGTTCCCGTAACTGTGCCTACTGTAACAAACCCAAGTAGCTATGTTGTGAGAACAACTTCTGCCTCATTAGGTGGTAATGTCACTGCAACTGGAGGATCTGATGTAACGGCACGCGGAGTAGTATGGGGCACGAGTCCAAATCCAACGGTTGCACTCAATACTAAAACAGTAAATGGAAGTGGTTTGGGTGTTTTTTCAAGTGAAATTACTAATCTAACCCCTTGTACTAGATATTATGCCAGGGCCTATGCGACAAATAGTGCAGGAACCGGTTACGCCAATACTGATATGACTTGGCAGGTTGGTGAATTTTCTGTTTCTTACGGGAATTTATCTAACATCACTTCGAATTCAGCATCCTGGACAGCCACACTTGCAGGCAGCAGTTGTGTTAGTGTAACTCAACGTGGCGCTGTTTGGAGCACCAACCCTAATCCAACTATATCATTAGCAACTAAAACCCAGGATGGTACAGGGTTAGGATCATTTACGAGTAATATACAGGGTCTGAGTTCAAACACTACTTATCATGTAAGGTTTTATGTATCAAAACAAAATGATGGTTATACATCAACATCTTATTTTGGAGATAGAACTTTTACTACGACGGCAGCTTCTCAGGGTGTACCCTGTCCGGGTGTACCGACCGTAACGGACATAGACGGGAATACCTACAACACGGTGCAGATAGGCACGCAGTGTTGGACAAAGGAGAATTTAAGGGTTACAAAATATAGTGATGGGACGATTATTCCCCTTGATTCTTCGGGTGGAACTACGGGTAATGGATCGGGTCAGACCTGGGGTTCCAGGACTGCTGGGGCACGAAAAATTTATGGACATTCACAGGCAAACCTGATGACGTATGGTTACTTGTATAACTGGTATGCTGCAAAGGGTATTGCTACGTCTGGGAGTACTAGTTATAAGAATATATGCCCTACTGGTTGGCATGTTCCATCAGATGGGGAATGGACTGCGTTAACCACTTTTCTTGGTGGAGAATCTATAGCAGGCGGTAAGATAAAATCAACGGGCACTACCTTATGGACATCTCCCAATACGGGAGCTACTAACGAAAGCGGGTTTACAGGTCTCCCGGGCGGCGGTTCTAGTGATGACGGTAGTTTTAATTTTATTAGGAGCTATGCTTACTTCTTGAGTTCTACTGAGAACGGCAACTTCGCCCATGCCCGCACACTGCTCAGCGACGGTAGCTATGTGTTCAGAGGTAACAGCTACCTCAAGCAAGGTGGGTTTTCCGTCCGCTGCCTCAGGGATAATTCTTCCTCAGGTTTACAACCAAATGAAAAAACTAATTTAGTATTTTTAGATTCGTTCCCAACCAATACTTTTTATTCTAAGAGGGAAGTGTTTGAAAATGAAATGAATTTAGAAAAGGCATTCATTGTTTTTCCAAATCCCTCCTCAGGCAGGGTAACGGTTAGATTTAACAATTTTAAAACCAACATACCTAGAAAAATGGAAATTTCTGATGAAATGGGACGGATATTAAGGGAATTTAATTTCTCTGAAATGATAAATCAATTTGATTTTGATTTGACATCCTTACAAGGAAGTGTATTTTTCCTAAAGGTCTATTATGATAATGGGATATTAGTAGAAAAAATATTCAAACAGTAAGGTTGTTAAACTTTAATTTTGAATGCCTTATGATTTTTAAATTAGTAATGTTGTGGTGGATTTAAAAGTGATTTGTAAAATACTTTTTATATTTTTTTGCATTTATGTAAGTGCTTCAAAATTATATTGCTTTAATAAAACATCTTTATTAAATTTTCGATGTATTGAAAATTTGAATATTGGTTTGCCAAACTCATGTAGCAAAAGAATAGATCTTATTGATTTAGGATTAAGCTCATTGCCATTGGGTACTTTTATAAAAATTAATGATTCAAATCCAGCTAATGGAGAAATTCTCGATGGGTTAAGTCCTGTAAATGGATGGAAATACGGTGTATTTTCAATTGAAGGTAATCTGATTTGTTCGGGTAATATTATAACGAAGGACTATACTCCGCCATTTTGGAATGAAACAGATTCTTTAGGTTGGAGTGGATATGATACACTAGTGTTGTGGCATCATGATTTAAACAAAATAGAAAATATTTCTGATAGCTGGAACGATTTGTATAATTTTTATTTTACAGGGGTTCCAAGTATGCAGGCAGATTCTTGTGGTGGTTTAATTTCTATCTTTGCCACCGATCAGGTTGAACGTAATCCATGTAATGAGTTTGAAAGTGTTCTTTTTCGTCATTTTACTTTTTCTGATACCAGAGGAAATAGTAGGCAAATCAAACAAGTAATCTATTTTAGAAAACCAATTTTTAATGTTGATTGTAGTTTTGTACTACCTTCAAATACATTTACTGATTTTGGGCCAGCCAATTTAGCATCTTTTGGGGTTTTAGGAACTTATTTAGGTAATTCCAGCTGTCAGAGACCAGATACAATACAAATCATGAATTGTGGACTTCAAAATGAACAGGAAATTATTAATATTGCCAAATCATATTATTCGGCTGATTATTTTTTACCTTCCGGAATTCCATTTCAAGTCAATTTATTTGATCTAACGGATGATTTTTCATGGGCATTTAGTATTAAAACCTTTTCAGGTTGTACTGGAAGTACTCTTTCAGAAATAGTGGTAAATATTATAGATAAATGCAGTGCAAGTATTATAAAAGATACGCTTTATCTCACTTTTAAGGATTCTTCTCCACCGATGGTTTCAGCATTAGATGGAGCTTTACCCATATTGGGACATGTCAAACCAACCACCCTGGATGAATATCTGGCAGTACCTACTCTATCCTTTGATTCTTTAACTCCTGGTTGTTCCGGAGAACTTATTTTGCCGTATGGCACTGATGATAAACAGCTGGGATCTGTTTTTAACTGGACTTTAAATGATGATTGCTCCTCCAGATATGATTTGAATCTTCAATTTAAAATTCAAACCGCCTGGGAATTTAATACGCCCTATTTTAAAAAACATCCCGATTTTATAGACAGGGATTATCCTGTTTTTCCGTTGCCAAAAGGAGGAAATATGATTTATAATATTCCCGTTGGTTACCACAGACTAGTGATTTCCGCTTTAGATGGTTGTTATAATAACCTTCAGGATACACTTTATTTTTTGGTTTATGATAAGATCAAACCAAGGATGAAAACCAAGAATCAGCTAAATGTTTCTCTTCCAGTCAATATATGGAATTCAGATAATAAAGGGAAATTTAGTGCAGAAAATGGAGAAGCCAGAATATATGTCAAGGATATAAACCAAGGTTCCTATGATGGATGCCAATTGGATTCTTTATATATGCGACGAAAAATTTCCAAAGAATTCATTCAACAATTTTTATTGACAAATATGGATTATGACCTGTTCAGCCATAGTGGAAAATCAAACGGAATCGTTGAATTGGACGACTTTGAATCCACCCCAGATAGTGCTTTTTTTACACCAAGGGGAATGCCCTATGTTTCTTTTTTCTGTGAAGATGTTGGAAAAGCAGTAGATGCAGAGCTGTGGGGAGCTGATTTTATTCAAATATTGGATTTATCGGGAACAAATATGTTGACCTTACAACCAAATTGGGATTGGAATCAAACCAGAATTATAGTGGAAAACAATTCAGTCCCTTTGATTAAAGCTCCCATATTGCCTAATGCTCAAAACCCAATATGGCTTAATTATATAGATGGGACGGACAAGGAAAAGATTAAAAAATTGGAAGATCCTATTCAATCCAACTTATTATTTGGCATTCCAGAAATTATCAGTGGACCTTGTCAACCCACCGTTTTATATCACACAGAAAAAAATCTCAGTTGTGACACTGGATATATTGATCGGGTATGGACCTTATTACATGTCAGAAAAACCGGGGACACATTGAGACATACGGCCAGACAAAGAATAACTATTCGAGCCATTCATTCCTTTACTATTTCTGTTCCCGAGGATAAGACCACGACTTGTTTAGCAAAAATTCAACCTAAGAATGAATTCACGTGGACTGAACAGGGGTGTGATTTGATTGCCGTAAGTTTTAACGATCAGGTTTACTCATCAGATCTTAGCACTGAGAACTGTAACAAAATATTTCGAACAGCAACCTTCATAAATTGGTGTATGTTGCCGAATCAACTTCGTTGTGAAAAAGTAGATCCAGCTGAATTTGCAAGAATTTTGCCCAGAAAAAATGGGAAAGAGCAAACTTTTACATTTTTAAAATCAACAGAAGGAACACAACTTTATACTAGTGTAACAAGAAATCTGGATGGATATTCCTTATCTTATTTTACTCCAATAAAGACCGCATCTTGTGCAGGAGAACAAACTTTCGCGTGGCAATATACCCAAATCATTTCGGTAGTTGATAATGTGCCACCGTCGATACTTTCGGGAAATACCAGGAAATTTAATTTAAATGAAATAGACTGCCAGGCAACCATTCATTTTTACGTTATCGTTAAGGACGATTGCTCAAATAATTCCTTCAAGGGACGAAGCGTTCAAATCAGAAAAAAGGATACTGGGTCCATAGTAAAAGAATTTAATACTTTCCCTGGATATTTTAGTTCCGATACCTGTCAGTTGCAATTAGGATCTTTTCCTGAGGGTGAATATATTGCATCTATTACTATTGCAGATGCTTGTGGAAATGCGACCACAGGAAATGTATATTTCACCGTTGAAGATAAATCAATTATTTCAGGAATTTGTGTTCTACAGTTAAATGCATCTCTAACTATGGAGGTTGCAGATAGCCCGGGTGTTACTATTCAGTATAAAGATTTTTTACAAGATTCCGATTCAGGAATCAAAGATTGTTCAGGACCTGTGCAATATTTTTTAGTGCGGGATACTTCCTCTTTCAGACCACAAATTAACGCTACAGGTTATAAATCCATTCGATTGAGCTGTTCTGATTTGGAACTGGAATTAGTAACACTTCGATTGTATAAGATGGATTCCAAGGGGAATTACCATTTTTGCAAGGTTTATATTAAGCTAAATGATCATTTAAATGTATGCGGTAATAAACTGACCAATATTGCAGGTAAAATCAGGTTGGCTAATGGATTTATTTTGTCGGGATTTCAAGTGACATTGACTGGCACCACCCATTATACCACAACAAATTCTGAAGGTGTTTTCAAATTTAGCGACTTAAATGTGGACAAAAAATACACGCTGAATATTACTAAAGAAACTCAATATCTGGAAGGTGTGAGTACCTATGATTTACTACTTATAAACCGCCATATTCTTGGTATTAAGCCAATTACAAATAAGTATGGCTTGGTTGCAGCAGATGTAAACAACTCGGGTAGTATAACTACATTGGATATGGTATTATTGAGAAAGATGATTTTACAGGTTGAGAAAAAATTTCCAAATAATACGAACTGGCATTTTTTTGACAAAAATCAACAGAAGATTATAAACTTTTATCCGAAAGAGCCCTGGACTATAAATGAAATGACAGGTGTTAAAACGGGAGATGTTTCAAGTGCTATTGGATTCGACTATTAAGGGAGTATCGCCTCACCTTAGTAGCATTATTTTTCAACGTGAAAGTATGATTTTCAAAAATTATCAAGGTAAACTTATTAACTTAGAATAAATCACACCCCAAATTCCAAACCAACGACCCATGAATCACCCAAGGGCATAGCCCCGTCATCTTCGTTACTTAAAATCCATTATTTTCAATCACTTCCTTGTACCACCAGCCACTTTTTTTCAAAGTTCTTTCCATTGAAATGGGATCAACAGAAATTAATCCGAATTTTTTGGAATATGCATGTTGCCATTCATAATTATCGGTCAGGCTCCAGGCCATATATCCCTTCACAGGCACTCCTTCCGACATAGCCTTATGAATTTCAGTTAAATGACTTTTATAATAATCAATCCGGAACGATTCTT
>Ga0247836_1003843_pt1 | contig 19506 bp, 11 predicted proteins | sample LaCruzMarch2015__4_FD_187116 | JGI IMG/M metagenome (GOLD analysis project Ga0247836, IMG submission 187116) | Freshwater microbial communities from meromictic Lake La Cruz, Castile-La Mancha, Spain - LaCruzMarch2015_14m | ecosystem: Environmental > Aquatic > Freshwater > Lake | place: Spain... | reverse complement strand
CGCGACGGGGCGAGCTGGGGCCGCGTGCAGAAGCTCGTCCGCTCGCGGCACGTGATGATTCATGGCAACATCTGCACCGATGTGGCCCGGCGGCTGAAGGAGCGCGAGGTGGTGAAGGTGCTCGATGCCGCCGCCGCCGCGCCCCCGAAGGCCGACGACGTCCGCATCGTGCACCTCGACGACGAGGTGGTGGTGGTCGAGAAGCCGACGGGCATCACGACGACGCGGCATTCCGAAGAGCAGTCGTGGCCGGCCCGCCGGCGGCAGGTTCAGCCCACGCTCGACGAGATGGTGCCCGATGCGATTGGCCGGCATCTCGCCCGGCGGTTCAAAGCCCGCGGCGCGAAGCCGCGCCGGCAGCCGCCGGTCCGGGCCGTTCACCGGATCGACCGCGAGACGAGCGGCCTTGTCGTATTCGCCCGCACGGTGCCTGCCGAACGGATTCTCGCGGAGCAGTTTCGGGCGCACACGACTCACCGCCGCTATCTGGCCCTGTGCGTCGGCCGTGTTGGCACCGGCACGATCCGCACGAACCTGATCCGCGACCGGGGCGACGGACGGCGCGGCTCGAGCGGCAGCGAGGAGGGCAAGCCCTCGGTCACACACGTGCGGCCGGTCGAACATTTCGGCGATGCCTACACGCTCGTCGAATGCCGCCTCGAGACGGGCCGCACGCATCAGATTCGGATTCACCTGGCGGAGACGGGGCATCCGGTGTGTGGCGAGCGGGTGTATTCGGCGCCGCGGCACTTCGAGGTCGTCGACGAGTCGCAGGCCCCGCGCGTGATGCTCCATGCCGCGGAGCTCGGTTTCGTGCATCCCCAGACGGGCGAGGAGCTGAAGTTCGAGAGTCCGCTGCCTGCGGATATCGAGCGCGTGCTCGCCGCGCTACGGCGTTAATATCTCGCCGCCGGCCCGTGTGGCGAGCGCCTTCCACACGGCCGGGTCGACCGTGTCGCTCACGAACTGCCCGGACCCATCGGCCATGACCACGTTCACGCCGCCGGGGTGCCGGCTCCGCGCCGCCCGCCAGCCGTAGCCGGCATATTGCGTCGCGAGATCGGTCGTATTCTCGAGGGCGGCCAGGCAGTCGAGCGTGGGTGAATTGGGTGCGCGTGCGTGGTTGTAGAACGTCGTGCGGTACTCGCCGTTGGCCCAGGAGAAGCCGCGCAGGTCGGTGAAGTTGTAGCGAAAGGGTCGGCTGCAGGCGGCGGTAGTCAGTGGCGTCACCAGGACATATCCATAGCCTGTGGCCACGTCGATCCCCAATGGCGTTTGTCCCTCTGTTGGACCCGAGCCCAGGAGGCTTTCGGAGAAGGCGACGGTCTTCGAGAGGCCATCCGTCACGTCCTTCGACCGGACCCGCGAGTTGATGAAAAAAAGCCCGTCGGTGTCGAAGGGAGTGCCCCCACCTGCCCCACTTCCGGCACACCCTGCGTAGTTCGTCGGGCCGAAGAGATCCGACACCGCCTGCATCCGATCGCTCGCGCAAAGAAACATCGGCACTGTGAGTTTCACGATCGGTTTGTTCTGCGGCGCGATGGCATCCTTCACCCGATCGATGTAGAGCGGAACCGAGAGATCGAGCCCAGCGAGCAGAGCCTGTTGTTCGTAAAAAGGAGACAGGTGCGCCAGGAGCGACCAGCGAAAAAATTGGTGCTGGAGGTCCGGCCGGTCGTCCCACTGCCGGGATTCGGATCCGATCGGATATCGGCCCCGTGCAGACTCGTGATTGGCGGTGGCCAGCGAGATCTGTCGGAGGTTGTTCGTACAGTTCGTACGCCGTGCGGATTCGCGGGCTGCCTGCACAGCCGGCAGAAGCAGCGAGGTGAGAATTCCTACTATGGCGACGACGACGAGCAGTTCGACGATCGTGACGCCGTGCCGGAGGCCCCTCATTGCCGCAAGCGGCCCCGGCAGCGAAGGCACGTCATCACGCCCGCCAGCCCGATCATGGCTGTCACGATCGACGCCGGTTCAGGTACGGGCACGACGGCCAGTCCACCGATCGTGCCGAGGCCAGAGTTGAACGTGCCGACCAGATTACCCAAACCGTCGAATTCGTAGATCGCGCCCGCGGCGCCGGCACTCCCGGCCAGCACGCTGCCGTCGGAGAGCACCGCCAACGGCGAGGCTCCATACGTCACTCCGGTCGTCCCGAAAGACGTGGTCGAGTCGTCAAGAAGACTCGTTTGGAGCACTGCGCCATTCATGATGCTGGATGTGAAGAGTTTTGGACCTTGGATGCCGATTCCGGTGGGCCCGTAAAGGCCGCTCGTCGTTCCGCCGGCGACGACCTCCCCGATGTAGCTGCCAGAGGTGTTGAACTTGAGGACTGACCCCGACGCGACGCCGGAATTGTAGGTCTGATTGCTGACGTAGAGGGCGCCGTCCGGCCCCAAAGCCAACCCAGGGCTGCTGGCGAGAGATACGCCCGACGTGTATTCCGTCGCCACAGCCGACCCAGCAGTCGCATTAGCGATCTTCACGATCGCGCCTGTGTTTTCGAAGAAAGGATTGCGCCCCACGAGCAGATCGTTCCCCTTGAAAAGCAGAGCACCGGGAAACACGTCGAACAGCTCGAAGGTAAACACGGTCGAGAGTGAGTTGTTCGCAAGATCGAACCGCTTGACGTTGGGCGCGATCGTCCAGAAATCACCGTTTTCTCCGATATAAAGATTCCCATCCGGGCCGAGGGCCAGGCCCGCCGCCCTGACGATTGCGCCCGAGCCAGAAAGCGTCACGACCGAGCCCGCCGGGTCGGTCGAGTCGTAGCGGATGATCCGGCCATCGTTGTTGCTCACGGCATAGACCGTGTCACCCCGGGCCGTGGCCGGGGCGAATGCCGCGATCGCAAGGCCGAGGATTCCGAGGACGCGGCGAAGCCGACTGACGATTGCCCGAGGCATGATGTGCTCCAGAAGGCGGGGCGAAGACCGTCACCATGCTCGCCAACCGCTGCGGCCGATGCAAGCATGTGGCCGTCAGGGGGGACGCCGCCGGAGAGAAACTTGCCCGACTAGGATTCGAACCTAGACAAAGGGAACCAAAATCCCTTGTGCTACCGTTACACCATCGGGCAGGGTGGGCGATCAAGCGTATCGTAATCCACCGACGCTCTCCCGTGGACCCGGCAAGCGGGACGCTTGCCCCACGCAGGCTTACGTGCCGCAGAACGTGCGGTAGGGGCCGCAGCCGGCCGGCGGGCCGGTGCGGTAGGGCTCGTTGCCGGGCGTTTCTTCGTATGGCCGGCGGATCGCGGCGAGCACCCCCTCGAAGGGCGCGAGGTCGCCGGCTTCCGCGGCGGCGAGGGCCTCCTCCACGCGGTGGTTGCGCGGGATCACGAGCGGGTTCACGCGGCGCATCCGGGCGGCCGAATCTGCCGGTGAGCCTGGCTGGCGGGCGAGCCGGGCGCGCCATTGCGTGCACCACGCCGCGAAGGCTGCGCCGCCGGCTCCGCACGCTGCGGGGGTGTCTGCTTCCGCCTGCGTCGCCAGGCCCGCGAACGTGGCCGTGAAGTCGGCACCCGTTTCGTGCATCCACCGCAGAAGCGCCATGAAGAGTTCGCGGTCGCCCGGCTCTTCCGTCGTGAGCCCGAGCTTGGCCCGCGCGCCGGCTAGGTAGTGATGCTCGAACCGCTCCGGGAACGTGCTGATCACGCTCTTCGCGGCTTCGAGTGCGGTCTCTTCGCCGCCGGGCATGAGCGGCAGCAGGCTCTCGGCGAGCCGGGCGAGGTTCCAGTGGGCGATGCCCGGCTGGTTGCCGTAGGCGTAGCGGCCGTCGCGGTCGATCGAGCTAAATGTGGTGGCGGGATCATACGCATCGAGAAAGGCACAGGGCCCGTAGTCGATCGTCTCGCCCGATACGGCCATGTTGTCGGTGTTCATGACGCCGTGCACGAACCCCACGAGCATCCAGCGGGCGATGAGCGCGGCCTGCCGCTCGATCACGGCGTCGAGAAACGCCGCCGCCTTGTCGTCGGCCGCCGCGACCTCGGGATAGTGGCGGGCGATCGCATGGTCGAGAAGCGCGGGGAGCAGGGCAGGATCGCCGAGTGCCGCAGCGTATTCGAACGTGCCCACGCGGATGTGGCTCGCGGCCACGCGTGTGAGCACGGCCCCCGGGAGGGGCCGCTCGCGGAGCACCGCCTCGCCCGTCGTGGCCACGGCGAGGCTGCGCGACGTGGGAATCCCGAGGGCGTGCATTCCTTCGCTGATGAGGTATTCGCGGAGCATCGGCCCGAGGGCGGCCCGGCCGTCGCCGTTGCGCGAGTACGGGGTGCGGCCCGAGCCCTTGAGTTGGATGTCGAACCGCCGGCCGTCGGGAGTGAGCTGCTCGCCGAGGAGGATCGCCCGGCCGTCGCCGAGGTTCGTGAAGTGGCCGAACTGGTGGCCGGCGTAGGCCTGCGCGATCGGCTCGGCACCCGGCGGCACTTCGTTGCCGGCGAAGAGTGCGGCGCCCGCCTCCCGCAGGGCGGCGGTGTCGAGGCCGAGGTCGGCCGCGACGGGGTCGTTGAGCACGACGAGCCGCGGGCTGCGGACCGGCACCGGCGACGTGCGCGAGAAGAACGGCTCCGGGAGCCGCGTGTACGAGTTGTCGAAGTGCCACCCGGCGGCGGCGAGCGTTGTCATGACGCGCCGCCGAGGGCTTTCGCGAGTTTGCTCGTGACGGCGAACGAGAGCTGCTCGAGCTCGATCGCCAGGTCCACCGACACGCTCTGCACGTGCGGCGGGAGCGTGAGCGTGACGGGGGCGAAGTTCACGATCCCCTCGATGCCCGCGGCCACGAGCCGGTCGGCTGCTTCCTGGGCCCGCACGGCAGGCACCACGATCATGCCCAGGCGAATCCCCTTGGATTTCACGACGGCGGGCAGCTCGTCGACGTGCTGGATGCGTAGCCCCTGGATCGTCTGGCCGACCTTCGCGGGGTCGGCGTCGAAGGCCGCCTCGATGGAAAAGTTTTGCCGGCCGAAGCCGCGGTAGCCGAGCAGCGCCTGGCCAAGGTTGCCGACGCCCACCATCACCACGGGCCACGCATGATTCGTGCCCAGGATGTCGCGCATCGCGTGAATCAACTCTTCACAGCGATAGCCCACGCCCGGGTAGCCGAACTGTCCGAAAAACCCGAGATCTTTGCGGACCTGGGCGTCGCTGAATCCCAGGAGCGTGCCGAGCTGGCTCGACGAGATCGTCTGCTGGCCGGAGGCCTCGAGCCGCTGCAATTCGCGCAGGTAGAGGCTGATCCGGCTGACGACGACCTTGGGCACCGTCGCGTCGGAGGGGATCTCCCCAGGCTGTGGTCGAAAGTCGGTCATCAACTCGGCCCGTGATGGCCCGCGGTATGCGCCCCGTCGGCCGGCTGTGGCGAGCCCGACCAGCGGCAGACTCTACCCGCCCCACCCCCCCAATCGCAACGAAACCCAGGATCACGGTCAGCCTGCACCGGTTGTAACGCGCCTGGGGCTCTGGAAAAGACGCGCCGATTGCGGGGAGTGATCAACCTGCGGGGAGTTTATGGCCGATCTTCTAGATGGTGCGGAAGTGGGTCGCCACTGCCGCGCTCCCAGCGTTTCGTTCCCAGTTTTTCCCAGCGTTTTTCAGGAGCCGCCCTCGAGAGAGGCAGCAGACATGAGTAGGACGTGGCTAATGTGTCTGCTGGCACTTTGCTGTATCGCGTCGTCGGTCAACCGAGCCGACGCCGCCTACTGCGGGATCGCCAGCTACAAGCACGGGGCCGCGAAACTGACTACGGTCGGTTTCGCCCATGCCCGTGCGAAGTGTTCGAGTTGTGAGACGTCGGCCAGCGAACCGAACTGTGCCGCCAAGCCGTCGTGCACGGGCACGCGGATGGTGAAGGACGTCGTGTACGAGCAGAAGCAGTACACCTGCTACAAGACGGTCTGCGAGAAGATCGTCGAACAGAAGCAGATCGACTGCGTCCGCTACGAGACGGAGAAGTCGTTCAAGAGCGTCGAATACACCGTCTGCAAGCCGGTGTGGGAGACCCGTTCGCGCACCATCAACTACACCGTGTGCAAGCCGGTGTGGGAGACGTTCACGAAGGAGATCCCGTATACGGTGTGCAAGCCCGTGTACGAGACCCGCGAGGAGACCTACACGGTCTGCAAGCCGGTCTCCGAGACGCGGACCCGTGAGATCCGTACGACCGTCTGCAAGCCGGTCTACGAGACCTGCACGAAGGAAATCCCCTACACGGTGTGCAAGCCCGTGTACGAGACCCGCGAGCAGTGCTACACGGTGATGAAGCCGGTGTATGAGACGATGACGAAGGAGATCCCGTATACGGTGTGCAAGCCCGTGTACGAGACCCGTCAGCAGTGCTACACCGTCTGCAAGCCGGTCTACGAGACGCGGACCCGCGAGATCCCCTACACCGTGTGCAAGCCGGTGTACGAGACCCGCGAACAGACCTACACGGTCTGCAAGCCCGTGTACGAGACGATGACGAAGGAGATCCCGTACACGGTGTGCAAGCCCGTGTATGAGACCCGCGAGCAGACCTACACCGTCTGCAAGCCGGTCTCCGAGACGCGGACCCGCGAGATCCCCTACACCGTGTGCAAGCCGGTGTATGAGACCCGCGAACAGACCTACACGGTCTGCAAGCCGGTCTACGAGACCTGCACGAAGGAGATCCCCTACACGGTCTGCAAGCCCGTGTACGAGGAGCGGCAGGAGACCTACACGGTGTGCAAGCCCGTGAAGGAAGTCTGCACGAAGGAGATCCCCTACACGGTGTGCAAGCCGGTGTGGGAGACCCGCGAGCGCGACGTCTGCAAGACGGTGTGCAAGCCGGTTCACTTCACCAAGACCATCAAGGTCTGCGGTGGCAGTTGGGAGACGGAGACCTGCGAGATCCCCGGCCCGGTGATCACGAAGTGCATCCGCGAGCCCGGCTGCTGGGTGTGCGATCCGTGCACCGGCAAGAAGTGCTACGTGCCCGGCAAGGTGTGCAAGGTCGAGGAGCAGTGCCCGCCCCGCACCATCACGAAGAAGAAGTGGGTGCCGACGGTCTGCGAGAAGGAGATCCAGTGCGTCCGGTACGAGCGCGAGACGATCGTCGAGAAGCAGTGCTACAAGGTCTGCAAGATGGTCGCCGAGCAGCGGGTGAAGACCTGCTCCTACACGGTCTGCAAGATGGTGCCTGAGCAGCGCGTCCGCTGCTACAAGGTCTGCAAGATGGTGCCCGAGCACCGCGTTCGCACCTGCTCCTACCAGGTGTGCCGCATGGTGCCTGAGCAGCGTGTCCGGACGTACCAGGTGTGCCGCATGGTTCCCGAGCAGCGTGTTCGCACCTGCTCCTACCAGGTGTGCCGCATGGTGCCGGAGCAGCGTGTCCGGACGTACCAGGTGTGCCGCATGGTGCCCGAGCAGCGTGTTCGCACGTGCTCGTACCAGGTGTGCCGCATGGTTCCGGAGCAGCGTGTCCGGACGTACCAGGTGTGCCGCATGGTGCCCGAGCAGCGTGTTCGCACGTGCTCGTACCAGGTGTGCCGCATGGTGCCGGAGCAGCGTGTCCGGACGTACCAGGTGTGCCGCATGGTTCCTGAGCAGCGTGTCCGCACGTGCTCGTACCAGGTGTGCCGCATGGTTCCGGAGCAGCGTGTCCGGACGTACCAGGTGTGCAAGATGGTCCCCGAGCAGCGTGTCCGCACCTGCTCGTACCAGGTCTGCCGCATGGTGCCTGAGGTGCAGGTCCGCCACTGCACCTACCAGGTGTGCAAGATGGTTCCGGAACAGCGTGTCCGGACCTACCAGGTCTGCAAGATGGTGCCCGAGCAGCGTGTTCGCACCTGCTCGTACAAGGTCTGCAAGATGGTGCAGGAACAGTGCTCCCGCGAGGAGTGCTACAAGGTCTGCACCATGGTCAAGGAGACCCGCACCAAGGAGGTGCCGGTGTGCACGACCCGTCCGGTCCACTACACGAAGACCGTGGACGTGGTGCGGATGGTGCCGAAGCAGGTCGCCTACACGGTGACCCGCTGCGTGCCCAAGACCGTGTACCGCGAGGTGCCCTGCTGCGAGTAGTCGCAGGCCCCCGGCCGCGGGTCAACGCCCCCGCGGTCCGCTGAAGGCTGATTCGAAACGATTGGGAACGGGCACGGCCCGGGTCAGCAATGGCCCGGGCCGTCGCTTTTTCCCGACCGATCGTCGCGACCACGATTTTTTGCATTTGGCCCGGGTGTCGGGTAATGTCGATTCGATACGTGATTCGGCTGCGGCGGACGCGGCTGGTCCTTCCTTCGGATGGGCGGAAGCATGGCGAAATCGCACAGACGGCGATCGGGGACGGCACGGCGACACACGCGAAACCTGTGTGTCGAGCAATGCGAACGGAGGCGGCTGCTGGCCGTCACCACGCCCTTCACGGTCCGCTACACGACCAACGACACCGGCGACATCACGTTTGCCGCCAACACGCTGATGACGGCGCCGGCGAGCGACCAGGCCGCCGTGAACGCCCAAAACGGCGTCGGCAGCAAGGTGGCCAATAACGACTTCCAGATGACCTATGTCGATGTCGACAGCGACCCGACAACGTTCAACTCCAGCCGCTCCGATCTCGTCATGCCGGCAGGGTCGCAGGTGCTCTTCGCCGGCCTCTACTGGGGCGCCCGCACGAGCGGTACCACACTGAACGCGGCAACGGCCCTCCGCAACACGGTCAAGTTCATGACCCCGGGGGGAGCCTATCAGAACCTCACCGGCTCGCTCGTCGGCAGCAACGGCAACGACTACCAGAGCTTCAAGGACGTGACGTCGCTGGTGGCGGGGACGGGTGCCGGCACCTACACGCTCGCCAATGTCCAGGCACAGAAAGACAAGAACGACCTCTATGCCGGCTGGTCGCTCGTGGTCGCGTATCGCGCGCCTGGCGAGCCGGCCCGCAACCTGACCGTGTTCGACGGCTATGGCAGCGTTGCCGCGACGCCCTCGAGCGACAAGTCGGTCGATATCCAGATCGACGGCTTCAAGGCCCCGCTGCAGGGGCCCGTGAATGCCACGCTCGGTTTCATCGCCTACGAGGGTGACCTTGCCAAGACGGGTGACACCGTGAAGTTTGACGGCAAGTCGCTCTCCAATCCGGCCAATCCCGTCAGTGACTTCTTCAACAGCACGATCTCCAACCGCGGCGCGCTCGTCTCCACGAAGAATCCCGACTACGTCAACCAGCTCGGCTACGACGCCGACCTGATCGAGGCCAACGGCATCATCAAGAACGGGGCCACCAAGGCCACGATCACGATGACGACCGGTGGCGAGACGTATTACCCTGGCGTGGTGACCAGCGCCATCGAGCTCTTTGCCCCCGAAGTGACGGTCGTGAAGAGCGTTGTGGACGAGAACGGCGGCGACGTGGTCGCCGGCGACGTGCTCACCTACACGATGACGGTCGCCAACGATGCCACCGCCCTCGACAACGCGATCAACGTCCTTCTCCAAGACGCGATCCCGACTGGCACGACCTACAAGTCCAACTCGCTGAAAGTCACGGCCGGCGCCAATCCCGGCAGCAAGACCGACGCCGCCGATGGTGATCAGGCCCAGTTTGTAAGTGGCACGAGCACCGTGCAGTTTCAGCTTGGCACCGGCGCCGGCGGCTCGGGCACCAGTGGCGGGAGTCTCGCTCCCGGCCAGTCCACCACCGTGACGTTTCAGGTGACGGTGAACGCTGGACTGCCCCCGCTGACGCTGATCGAAAACACGGCCAACGTCAGCTACTCAGGCCAGACCTCCGGCTTCCAACTCAATGCCACCGGCTTTGCCGACATCGCCACCCAGGGGGCAGCCGATCTGGCCGTCACGAAGACCGACGGCAAGACCCAGTATGTGCCCGGCACGACCACCACCTACACGATCGTGGTCACAAACCGGGGCCCGAGCAACGTGACTAACGCGACGGTCGTCGATACGCTTCCCGCTCAGGTCGAGGGCGCCACCTGGACGGCCACGTATAGCAGCGGCTCGAGCGGTCCCGCCTCCGGCAGCGGCAACATCAACAGCCTCGTCAATCTCCTGAACGGCGGCACGGCCACGTTCACCGTCACCGCGCCGGTCAGGGCAGGCTCGTTTGGCAATCTCACGAACACCGTCACCGTCACGAATCCCGCCGGCCTGCCCGATCCCGATCCGAGCAACAACTCGGCCACCGATATCAACACGTTTCTGAATCCGGGCAATCTACGGATGACGAAGACCGTGACGGATCTCAATGGTGGCTTCGTGCAGGCCGGCGACGTGCTCCGCTACTTGATCGTCGTCGACAGCGGCACGGCCGGCGTTGCACCGTCGCTCCAAGAGGCGGCCGCCAACGTCATCCTCACCGACGTGGTGCCTGCCAACACGACATTCAAGCCTGGATCGCTCCGCGTCAGGCAGGGCGCGAATGCCGGGTCGAAGACCGATGCGGTCGATGCCGATCAGGGCGAGTGGATCAGCGGCACGAACACCGTGCAGTTTCAGCTGGGCACCGGTGCCGGCGGGGGCACCGGCACGCCCGTCGGCGGCACGCTGGCTGCCGGAACTTATACGGATGTCGAGTTTGACGTGATCGTGGACGCCGGCATCCCCGACAGCACGGTGATCACGAACACGGCCGACGTGACGGCCACGGGAGCCACGTCGGGCCTGCCCCTTTCCGCGAACGCCACCAAGGGGATCGCCACGCCCCCGGCGGCCGATCTCATCATCTCGAAGCGGGCCCAGGGCACGTTCACACCCGGCGGTACGGTGACGTACATCGTCGACGTGGCCAACGGCGGCCCGACAGCTGTGACGGGTGCCACGGTCACCGACACGCTGCCCGCAGGCATCTCTGGCGCGACCTGGACGGCGACCTACAATGGCGGATCGACCGGACCGACGTCAGGCACGGGGTCGATCAACGCCACGGTCAATCTGGCCGTTCGAGGGATAGCAGTATTCCGCATCACGGCGACGGCCGATGCCAATTTCCCCCTCGACCAAGTCCTCACGAACACCGCGACCGTGACCGGTCCCGGGGGAGTCCCCGACCCGAACCCCGACAACAACACCGCCACCGTCACGAGCACCCCCGCGGCCCTCACCGATCTCTCTGTCACCAAGACCGACGGTCAGACGCAGTATGTGCCCGGCAAGCCCGTCACCTACACGATCACGGTGACCAACGCCGGGCCGAGTTTTGCACCGCAGGCCGCCGTCGTGGACACGCTCGATCCCGCGATCATTTCCTCGGCCACCTGGACGGCCGTGTTCACTGGCACGGGCTCGACCGGCACCGCCTCGGGCACGGGGTCGATCAGCGAGAACATCGATCTGGCCGTCGGTGGCACCGCGGTCTACACCGTCGTCGCCCAGACGCGAAGTACGGCGACGACGAGCCTCGTCAACACCGTCACCGTCGCGTCGTCGAACCTGTCGAACGACCCCAACCCCGGCAACAACACCGCCACCGACACCGACACGGTCCTCCTGCCCGCGTCGCTCACGCTCGCCAAGACCGTGCGCGATCTCAACGGCGGCGTCGTGCTCGATGGCGACAGGCTCCGCTACACGATCGTGGTCACGAACCAGGCCGGCACACCCGCCCGCGAGGCGGCCACCAACGTCACGCTTGCCGACCTGATTCCTTCCTTCACGACCTACGCCGGCAACCTCACGTTCACGCAGGGCTCGCTCACCGGCTCGCAGGGCGCGGGCGTCGCCGGCACGCTCGGCACGCTGGCGGCGGGCCGGTCGGCCACGGTCACCTTCGACGTGACGGTCAACGCCAGTACTCCGAGCAGCACCGTGATCAGCAACACCGCGACCGCTTCGGGCGCAGGCCAGGTGAGCGGCCAGCCGCTCTCGGCCTCCGACACGGTGGGCGTGGTGACGCCGCCGGGCGCCGATGTGGCCGTGAAGAAGACGGCTGCCGCGACCTACGTGCCCGGCAGCCCGCTCGTCTACACGATCGTCATTTCGAACGCGGGCCCGAGCACCTCCACGAACGCCCGTGTCGACGACGCGCTGCCAGCCGGCGTGACGGCCGCCTCGTGGTCGGCAGTCACCGCGGGCGGGGCCACGATCGCCGGCGGCTCGAGCGGCAGCGGCTCCATCAGCAAGTTCATGACGCTGCCGGCCGGCTCCACTGTCACGTTCACCGTGACGGCGCAGACGAATCCCGCCTTCCGCACCGTGATCACCAACGAGGCGACCGTCACGCCCACCGATGGCCTCCCCGACCCGAATCCCGACAATGACCAGTCGACGGTCACGAGCGATCCGCGGCCCACGGCCGACCTGCAGATCGTGAAGACCGATGGCGTGACGACCTACACGCCGGGCCAGTCGGTGACCTACACGATCACCGTCACGAACGCCGGCCCGAGCGCCGTCACCGGTGCCCGCGTGCGCGACGCCTTCCCGGCGGTCATCTCCTATGCCACGTGGACGGCTTCCATCACGAGCGGTTCGGGCACGCTGCCGCGCCCCTCGGGCACGGGGAATATCGACGAACTCGTCGACCTCGCCCCGGGGGCGGTCGCGACGTTCGTCGTGCAGGCGCTCACGAGTTCCGCGGCCACCACCACCCTCACGAACACGGCGACGGTTGCGGCTCCTGCGGACGTGACCGATCCGAACCCCGCCAACGATTCATCCACCGACATCGACACGCCGAAATTCGCGCCGGCGCTCATCGTGTCGGACGACGGCAGTTGCGGCGTGTCATCGCCGGTGTGGGTGCTCGATCCGGTCACCGGTGCCGAGAAGGCCAGGTTCTTTCCCTACGAGCCGACGTTCAAGGGGGGCGTGCGGACGTTCGGCTACGACGTCACCGGCGACGGCATCCAGGAGATCATCACGGCCCCAGGCCGCGGACGCCCGGGCGAGGTGCGGGTGTTCACGCAGAATGGCGTCGAATTGCCGCAGTATCGCTTCTTCCCGTATGGGCCAGGCTATGTCGGTGGCGTCGAGGTGGCGGGCGGGCCGGTGCTCGGCGTGGGCCGGACGAACATCGTCACCGCGCAGAGTTCGGGCACGAGCCTGGTGAGCGTGTTCGATGTCACGCCCGCCGCGCCGCGGCCTGTGGCACCGGCCCCGGCGCGGCAGTTCCAGCCGTTCGGCGCCCGCTACGCGGGCGGAGTCACGATCACCACGGCCGACATGGGCACGTTCGCCGGGCGCACGCTCACGGCCGCGGCCCCCGACGGCATCCTGGAGATCGCGGTGGGCACGGGCCCCGGCATCCGGGCGATGGTCAACACCTACAACGCCGTGACGGCGCCGGTGTCGCTCGTGAATACGGTGTTGCCGATCGGCCCGGCCTTCACCGGCGGTGTCCAGGTGGCCGCGCTGCCGATGGGCGGCGGGTTCGCCGACCGCCTGCTCGTGGCGGCCGGCCCGGGCGGTGGATCGAAAGTGGAGACGTACTCGGGCGTCGGCAAGTTGCCGACGGCATCATTCGCCGCGATCGGGGGCACGGCCGCGCGGGCCGGAGTGTCCGTGGCGGCGCTCGGTGCCACGGAGATTTTCAACGTCCAGGGAACCGGTGGCACCACCGGGGGCGTGCGCAAGAACACGTCGCCATCCGGTGGCGCGTCGTCGACGCTGCCCTCGTCGACCGGGCTCCTGCCGCCGATGCGGATCAGCGTGCTGCGGAACTGAGCGGCACTACCAGCGGGCCTCAAGGCCGAGATTCGCGCCCGTCAGAAACACGCTCCCCGACGGCTGGAGGAGCGTGCCGGCGGTCGAGGCTGCGCTGAAGTCGAATTGGTTCAGCGCCTGGGCGATGCCGCCCAGCCAGATCACGTTGTAGCCGGCGCGAATCCCCCATGTGTCCGTGAGGCGGTAGATCGCGGTCAGGTTGATGTCGGCGATCATTCCCGCCGTCGTGCCGGTCGACGATCGCGCGTCGCGCACGAGCGCCCCGTTCTCGTCGAGGATCGTGCCTTGATATTGCGACTGGAAGTTGCCGAGGAGGCCGGCCTTGCCCCACGTCTCGACTGCCCAGCGGTTCCAATTCCAGCGGGCGCGGCCGCCCACCTGACCGCCGAACATGTTGTTGCTCGTGCCGGCGTCGTACGAGGGAGTCGAGGTGCCGTTGCAGCAGACCAGGCCGATGGTCGCCGCGTCCTCGACACCCACGTAGCGAAAGCCCGTGAGCCAGTCGATCTCCATCCACGCGTCGCGGCGATCGTTCCAGCGCTCGAAGTGATGGAACACGTTCGCCTCGGCGCCGTTGATCGTCGTCCGCGTGGTCACAGTCGCGAGATCGGCCCCGACCGGATCGATCGCGAACCCCAGCGCGCCGGGCATGTAGAGGAGCGTGCCGACGGCGGCGGCCGACGTGCTCGCGGCTGCCGTGAGGTTGTAGAGGCCGAAGTAGCCGACTTCCCAGCCGCGGCAGTCGGGGCCGATCGCTCCATAGAACGTGCGGAATCCGCCGCCGAAGGGAGACTGCGGACTCTGCGCCGAGAGAAAGTTTTCCACGCCGCCGATGTCGGTGACGAGCGTCCGGTCGAAGGCCTGGTTGTCGCGGCCCATGATCAGGGCCTCGCCATAGGCGTAGCGCGTCCAGTCGGGGGACGGCGTCAAAGCATCGTCGGCCCGGGCCCCGGCGGCCATCAGCATCAGAACGAGGGCCGCGAGCGACGACGCGGCCAGGCGGTGTACGGCATTCATGAAGAGTCCCTCCGAGGATTGAACGGAGGAATCGTCATCATCCGCGGGCCGGGTTGAATCCGTTGCAACCACTACGACCGGTCCGCCAGGACCACCCACCTTGCCATGGCGACTATCCGCCCGCGCGAGTACGCCCGGAGAGGCTCGAACTCCCAACCCTCGGTTCCGAAGACCGATGCTCTATCCAATTGAGCTACGGGCGCGTGGTGATGATCGTAGCGGTTGGATGGTGACGGGGCGATGGGTTCGTTTGACCGCCGGGGGAATTTGGGCAATCATCGCTCCTATGGCCCACGTCACGCTCAGAGTGCTGCACGGCTCCGATCGCGGGCGGACGTTCGATCATCTGCCGACACCGGTGACCATCGGCCGCGAGGAGGGCAACTCGATCCAGCTCAACGACGAGCGGATCAGTCGCTACCACCTCAAGCTCCAGGAAGACAACGACAAGATCGTGCTCACCGACCTCGAGAGCACCAACGGCACGAAGGTCAACGGTGAAGACATCCATGTGCGCATCCTCAGAGATGGCGACCTGATCTCCGTCGGCCGCTCGCTCCTGCTCGTCGGATCCCACAGCGACATCGACCGCCGCATCGCCGAGATCGCCGCCAAGCTGCCCGGCCATGCCGAGGCCCGGGCCAAGCAGATGGGGGAGCGGCTCGATCGGATCGCGAGCCATGAGTCCGACGTCATCGAAGACCTGTCGGAGGTGCGCACACCGCTCCTGCCTGGCGGCCCGCCGCCGCTCCCGGGCCGGCTCTCGCCGGCCCAGTCAGCCGAGCTTGCGGAACTGCTCGACTACATTCAGGGGATCCTGCGCGAGGCGAGCGAAGACGCCGTGATGCGGCCAGGCAACGAGACCGTCGAGATCGATTTCGCCCACTGGCAGGCGATGCTCGACCTTCAGGCCCGCCTCGCCGCGATGCTGCGCGAGATCGGCCAGGCATAGGGCATACGGACGACAGGCTTCAGCCTGTCCCACGGCACAGGAACCTCTCGCACATGCACCTCGAGCGCATCGCAGTCTTCTTTCCCTGCCATTCGCTCGACGATTTCCCGATCTGGCTCGACGAGCCCGAAGCCGACGAGCTGCTCGCGGCGTGGACGGCCGCCTGGCATCCCGCCCTGATCGCCGCGGTGGGGGCGGCCCCCGGCTGGGCGAGCGTCGAGGTGCCGCCGAGTGATCCGGCCGGCCTGCTCGGCATCGTGCCCCCGGCGTGCGATGAACGTTTTGCCGCCATGCTCGACATCGCCGGCCTCGCCGGCTCCCACTTCGTGCGGAAGGTTCATGGCCACCACGCAGTCGTCGCAGCCGCGCAGGCCGCCCTCGCCGACGCGGGCGTCGCGGTCGCCGCTGGCACCTCGCTCGACGACGATTTCCAGGCGCTCGGTCTGGCCTGGCTGCTCGCCGAGCTCCTCGCCCGACGTATGCGATCGTCGACGGGCATCGTGGCCGATGATTTCGCGGCGGCCGTCGTGGCCGCGGCGCGGGCTGCAGTCGCGGGCGATGAGCCCGCCGCCCGCGAGAAACTCCGTGAGTGCTTCGCCGCCCTCGAGGCCACACGGTCGCAATACTATGCCGTAGACGTCTGGCTGCTCGATCTCGTGCTCGTGGCCGAGTCCACGCTCGGCGCCAGGCTTGCAGGCGAGCTCGATTCGCCGGTGCCGCTCGGGCTCGTCGTCACGGGCCAGCTCCTCGAACGGATCGCCCACGACGATCCCGCGCTGCTCGCGCGGCTGCGAGCCTGCATCGCCGCCGGCGCCGTGGAAATCGTGGGCGGTCGCGACGATGCCACGCCGGTCGACTGTCTGCTGCTCGAAAGCCTCGCCGCCTCGCTCGACCGCGGGCAGGCGATCTGTCGCGACCTCGTCGGCGCCGTGCCGACCACCTTCGGCCAATGCACCGGCGGCTCGTCGGCGTTTCTGCCCAAGCTGCTCGTCGAGCGTGGCTACCGCGGCATGCTCTGGAACCTGTTCGACGGCACACCGCTCCCAGATCCGGGCACGAGCCGGATCCGCTGGCAGGGCACCGAAGGCTCGTGCATCGACGCGGTGGCCCATGTACCGCTCGACGCCCGCGCCGCCGGCACGATCCTCCAACTAGCCGACAAGATCGGCGACGCGATGGATCACGATCACAGCTGCATCGTGTCGTTCGCGCACTACGCCGGCACAGCCAGCCCGTGGTTCGCCATCCTGCGGCGGGTCGCCTCCTGGACGACGCTCCTCGGCCGATTCGTGACGCCCGCCACGCTGTTCGCCGAGACGGAGCATGCGGGCACGCTGGCGGATTTTCCCGCCGATGCGTTTTCGCCTAGCCTGCCGCCCGAAAGCCGGGCGGGCGGAGGTGATCTCATCGGCGAGCGGGTGGCGGCCGCGGAGGTGGAGGCCCGGTCGCTCGCCGAGTCGGTGCCGGCGCTCGACCGCGCCGTGCCGGGGGCCACCACCGCCGGCCCGGCCACGCATCGAGCAGGAGAGAGTGCGGGCCTCTGGCGCGGGCTCGTGGGCGGCTTCGGCCGATCGAGGAACGACGCCGACACCCGCTTCGTGCTCGAAAACGGCGCGTTTCGAATCGCGGTGCATCCGCGCACCGGGGGCCTCGTGTCGCTGCGCGGGGCGCACGCCCGGGCCAACCGGCTTTCGCAGGTGCTCGCGGTGCGGTCCACGCGGCCGGCGCCGCCCGTCGGCTCCGCCTGGGAAAGCGTGGAGGAGCGGGCCGAGTATTCCCGGATGGTCGCCGAGCGGATCGACCGCGAGTCAGACACGCGGATCGTGAGCCAGGGCACGCTCGTCGCGACGTCGGGCGCACGGCTCGGCTCGTTCACGCAGCGGTTCATGCTCGTAGGCGCTCTTCCACTCGTGCGGCTCGAGATCGACGTCCACCTCGATCAGCCCCTCGATGGTCCGCTCTTCGAGTCGCATGTGGCCTGTCGGTTTGCCTGGAATGAAAACGACGACATCGACCTCTGCCGCAGCCTGCACGGCGAGTCGATCGTGACGGAGCGATCCCGATTCACGGCGCCGCATTTTCTCGAGCTGCGGAGTGCCGGCGACCGCACTGCCGCCGACCGTGTGCTCATCGCCACGGGGGGCCTGCCCTGGCACGCGCGGTGCACGCCGCACACCGTCGACACGATCCTCATGGGCCCGGGGGTGTCGCAGGCGAGCCGGCGGCTCGTGCTTGGGCTTGGCATCGCGGAGCCGCGGCCGGTAGCGTTGTCGGCGTTGTGCCAGCAGGCCGCCCTCCCGACAGCAGCCGGAGCCGTGTCATGATCATCACCCTCGACGGCCCCGCCGGCGCCGGCAAGAGCTCTGCGGCGCGGGCGCTGGCGAAGCGGCTCGGGTGGTGCTACATCGACACCGGCGCGATGTACCGCGCGGTGGCGCTTGTGGCGCTCGAGCAGGGAGTGCCGCTCGACGAGGCCGCCCGGCTGGCGGCGCTCGCCGAGTCGATCCGAATCATGTTCGCCGACGGCTGCGTGCTCGTGGATGGCCGCGACGTGTCGCGCGAGATTCGCACCGAACGGATCACGCAGGCCACCCGCCCGGTGGCCGACGCCCCTGCCGTGCGCGATGCGATGAAGCAGCTGCAGCGGCGGATGGCCGATGGGATCGACGTGGTCACGGAAGGCCGCGACCAGGGTTCGGTGGTATTTCCGTACGCCGAGGTGAAGGTGTTCCTGACGGCGTCAGCCGAGGAACGGGCCCGCCGCCGGCATCGTGAGGAGGAGGCCCGCGGAGCCGGCATCACGCTCGACCAGGTGCGCGACTCCCAGGCCCAACGCGACGAAGGCGATCGCACGCGGCCGGTGGGCCGGCTCGAACCGGCCGCCGACGCGATTCTGCTCGAGACCGACGCGCTCTCCTGCGACGAAGTGGTCGATCGGCTCGTGGCCCTGATCGAGGCACGGCGCCGAGCCGGGGCGGAAGCATGAACGACGCGGCCACGCGGCCACGCGGCCACAGCGTATTCGGTCGCTGTCTGTATATGGTGTTATGGATCGTCTCTCGGGCGCTCGGCGTGTCGGTGTTCGGGGTGCGCACCCGGTTCGCCGAGCCGCTGCCCGAGCGGGGCGGGCTGATCATGCTCTCCAGCCACCAGAGCCATCTCGACCCGCTCCTGCTGGGGCTGGCATGCGACCGCCGGCTGTCGAGCCTGGCGCGGAGTTCGCTGTATAAATTCAAGCCGTTTGGCTTCATCATCACCGCGCTCGACGCGGTGCCGATCGACCGCGAGGCGTCGGCCGTGACGGCGATGAAGACGGTGATCAAGCGACTGGAGGACGGTGCGGCCGTGATCATCTTTCCGGAGGGCACGCGCACGGCCACGGGCCGGCTTGGTGAGATCAAAAGCGGCTTCGCCTTGATCGCGAAGAAGGCGAAGGTGCCGATCGTGCCGGTGGCGATCGTGGGCGCGTGGGAGTGCTGGCCGAAGACGCGGCTCCTGCCCCGGCCGGGCCGGATCCGGCTCGAGTTTGGCAGGGTGATCCGGCCGGAAGAGATCGCGGCCCTCGACGACCGCACGCTCGTGTCGGAGTGCACGGCGCGGCTCACGGAACTCGACGCGCAGGCACGGTCCGTACGCGCTATTGCTGCGCCCGGGCGCGTTTGAAGGGATCGACGCGGCCGCCGCCGGGGCCTGGCGGCGGCGCGTTCGACGGCTGGCCGAAGGGGAGGAGCTTCGGCCATTCGAGGTTCATGCCTGGCCACTGCGGCACGGCAGGGAGGGGCCGGGCCGTGTCGGCTTGCGCGTCGGGGCCCGCCGGCAGGCGCGGTACGGCCGGCCCGGGGAGCGGCACGGCGATCGTGCCCGGGCCCAGCATGTCGCCCGGCTTTG
>Ga0247836_1003835_pt1 | contig 19536 bp, 12 predicted proteins | sample LaCruzMarch2015__4_FD_187116 | JGI IMG/M metagenome (GOLD analysis project Ga0247836, IMG submission 187116) | Freshwater microbial communities from meromictic Lake La Cruz, Castile-La Mancha, Spain - LaCruzMarch2015_14m | ecosystem: Environmental > Aquatic > Freshwater > Lake | place: Spain... | reverse complement strand
CTCAGCCTTGGCGATCCCTCACCCTTTGGCCAAGAGGGCTGCTCGTCGAGAATTCCCCCTCATGACGTCCTGCGTGTCTACGGAGCGGATGCCTACCACTCCTCGTCCATGGAAGGCGATTGGCAAACCAACCGCGCAATGGATGAACTGGCCGCGCACGTGGCACGCAGCGAGCATTGCATCGACAAAACCCGGGATTGGGAGAAGTGGCCCAATGTGGTCCTGGCCTTCCCCGGGCGCGAATTTCTCTACATCCACCGCCGCACTTTGGTCTCCTACGGACCGAACCGACAAGCGGCGGACGATCGCCTCCGCTGGTTCTCCGCACGCTTTCTGGCGCCGGCGGCCCAAGCCTGCCCCTCCTTCAACCTCATCAACGGCTCCTACGGAATGCTCCGAGCAGAGACCGTCGATATCTCGCCGGACTGCTTGCCCGCCGAGCAAGAACTCGGGCTCTATTACGGGGAGGGGTTCCCCTCGTGGCACGAGCGCTTTGTCGCGACGATTGTCGGCCGCAAATCGGGACTCTCACTCCTTGAGGGGCCCCCGGGCACTGGCAAGACCACTTACCTCCGCATCCTCATGGCAAAACTCAAGGAGACCCACCGCTTCTACTACCTTCCCCCCTCCTCGCTCGGGTGCCTCGTGCAACCGGAGTTGGTTGACTTCTGGGTCGAGGAGATCGAGCGCCACGGGCGCTGCCGCCGTTTCGTCGTTGTCTTGGAGGACTGCGAGTCCGCGCTCATGACCCGCGACAGCGACAACCGATCTCAGGTCAGCTCCATCCTCAACATCACCGATGGCATGTTCTCGGACTTCCTCCGCACGCACGTCATCTGCACCGTCAACTGCCCATCCTCCCAACTCGACCCCGCACTTCTCCGCCCGGGACGCCTCGTCGGCCACCGCCATTTCGGACGACTCTCGCATGAGGCCGCCGGGCGCCTCGCCGTCCATCTTGGCAAAGAACTCGAAATGGAGGTCGACTACTCTCTGGCCGAGATCTTCGCCGGCCCGCCGGTGCGGGAGGAGCCCGTGCGCCTCATGGGCTTTGCATCGTGAAAAGTGCTACCACCAAACCGGCTCATCCTGAGCCAACCCGCCGCGATGCCTGACCAGTGGCTTGTCCTAAAGTCGTTCGTAGCGACGCCGTCGGTCTTTCTCGTCCTCTTCATGTGGGTGATGTGCGCGATTGTTTCGGTCAAGACCATGGACATCAAGCCGGTGAAGTGGATCTTCATCCTGACCACGCTGATGCTCGTTTTCCGGATGCTCCCGCTCTGAAGCACCACGCAGGCTGCGCCAACAAATCTCCCGCAATTGATCAGATCGAAGTCACTCCGTCCCAACTGCGCCATGTCATGCGGCCAAGCTCAACCCGTTTGTCCAAGGGCAGCCCGGCGTCGGAAAGTCGGCGGTCGTTGCGCATTTAGGTGAAGACAGGCTCCACCGTGCTGCGCTCGCGCTCCTTTCTGGCCGGAGACTGGTAATCGAAGGTGATCCTTTCGCGCCCCGCGATTGCCCCATACCCGCCGCCGGCTCCTTGAGATGAGCCGCCTTGCCGCGGAGTTTGGACTTGTTTGAACTCTTCATCGACTCTTCCCCAGCGGAACACGGAAGGAGCGACATCAGAAGTTTATCAGTTGTTCGTTGTATTCTCGGCTGAGTTTGGTCAACGCTTCGAGCTGAACGTTCTTTCGAAAGGGTGGACATTCTTCAAACCCATATTGACAGTAGGCTTGAATCTCGTCATTCACCACCTTGGCATTGTATCCCATGCCGATGATGTTCTCTTTCAGTTGCTGGTAGTAAGGCTTCATGGACCGACCAAGGGTGATCTGATCGGCCAGTTTGCGATAATCTTCCGAGAGAAAATACTTGCCATGACAGACCTCGTGGTTGAGAACCGTGCCGTTTTTTCCATCTGTTCCAATGACATAACCACGAGAACCGCCGCCGCTCTTATCTTCAATGGCACTGACAATATTCTTAAAAACATCATCGTAAAATGTGGGAAAACGACAGTCGGGAAACGAACATGATTCTGCAACTTTTATGGCAACCTTCAAAGGAACGTTGAAGCCCGACCAATCTCGAGGATAGGTGAAAGCTCCACTCTTTTTCGCATACCATTTCATGTATTCCCACATGCAGAATTTTCGACCATGGAACTTTTTTGAGGGGGATTCGTAAAATTCTTGGACACGGCAGAACGTCATGGCCCGATCATACTTGTCAGGGACGATCACCGCAAAAATTTGGGGATAAACCTCTTTGATGGAGTATTTGACGTTCATTTTCTGTGAGTCAGAATACTAAGAAGAAGGACGATGCGCCTCAGGCCGCGTGGCGGAGAGAGCGTTCTATCGTGGTGGGCCTGACGACCCCCTCCACCGTGGCCATCAGGCGGTCACGACGACGCCTCGCAATGGCTCGGTTGGCTGTCTGCAAGGAGCGGCGCACCCGCTCCTTGGTGTAGTCGTTGTGGTGGACCGTGAAATGGCACCACCAGGTGCCATTGTTCTTCCAGATGTTGTGATCAGGGTTTGTTGTCTTCATATTGCCGGAGTTGAACTCCGGGTATGAAGACCGCGCCGATCGGCGTGCGCTGAATGACGAGTGTCATGGGGGCAATTAAATCACATCCCCGGCGCTTGGCGAGCCTGCCGTGTGTCATAAAGAATTTCCGTCCTGAAGCGCGACTGCGAGCGACGGGATGAGTTGCCCCGCGGCGAGGCGATCGCGCCATTCCCCCCGGCATCCCCTCTTATCCGTGAAACGCGCCGGCGGGCTGCCCGTAGACGGCGCCGGTGGTATCGCCGTCACCACCGAGATTGAGCGCGAGCAGGCGCCCGGCCGGCGTCCGCACCCCCAACACCAAGCCGACCAGATTGACTCAACAACCGCGGCAGAATCTACATGTTTGATATGAAAAATATCAAACAAAGACTTTCCATCACCGGCTGCAGGAGAAGAGCTTTCCACCTGGCGCTTTGATTGGAGCACCAAGTCGCTCGGACCCCGACTGGCTATCAGCGGATCAGACTTTCAACGCGCGGTCAGCTGGCCCAGGGCTTAACCGGGCTTGGAGCCCTCCGGAGAATCAGCGCTCGTCATCAGGGCAAACGCCACAGCAATGGCACGACGTCCAACCGGGACACCAAACCTCAGAAAAACCTACTCCTTTCTCAGCCAGAAATATTGTGATCCCGTCCAGGCAAATGCATCCGAAATGTCCTCTTCGAGCACGAGCCCGGATTTTCCCCAAGCCTCTGTCACGCGCTCCAAGGGCCAGTAGCGGATGCGAAACTGGTCGACATAGTGGTCCACGTGACCATTGGCTGACGTGACGCATAGATCGTCGGTGTAGTCGTAGATGTCCTCGTGCCCTTCTACCATTTGCACGGACACCGAACGGCTGAAGCCATTCTGTCGGGGCGCCTCAACACTCCCGAAAACGATCCGGCCAGGAACATCGAGGAGCAGCTTGCCGCCCGGCTTGAGGCATTCCGCGGCCGCCTGCAACGAACCCTGCAATGCGTCCTCATCCAGCAGGTAAAGGAGCACCGTGAACACACACAAAGCCACGTCAAAATCGGACGCTCCTGCAAAATCTTGCATGGTCGCTTCGACCGTAATCACAGACCCGGGACCCTTCTTCCGCCGCAATTGGTCCAGCATCTCCGCGCAGGGCTCGATGGCTGTCACGCGGTAGCCATCCTCTGCGAGGGGCACAGCCAAGCGGCCCGTGCCAGCGCCGAAGTCGACTATTCTTGCCGGCGGCGTAGCCATCTGCCGCACGGCTTGGAGTGTATTGTCCGTGAGCGTCCGATATGCAGCCCCGAAGGTTCTTTCGTAGGCCACATCATAGACCGGAGCCCAAGAAGCGTGGGGTATTGTGCGCATGGTTGACAATCGTTGTTGGGATTGGGATGGCGGGGCGTCAGGGTAATCGCAGTATTTTCTCCAGCATGCACCCAACCTCCGATCCACTACCTGCCATTGCCCAACATCTCATGGGGCAACTATATCATCGTCCTCGTCGAGCGGTCTGGCGCAGATCGTCCTGGAACCACAGCCACTCGAACGGGACAAATTGCATCCAACCCTCGCAGCAGAGGTGGAGGCACATCTGGGTGGTTTTCATAAGGAGCATCGAAAAAATCAGTCGTCAGCCGTCTTGCTGGTTGCAAGGTGGGCGCGAATGCCCTTCACGTCCTCCTTGCTGTAGCAGAGGATGAAGAGCCGGTGCTTCGCCCGGGATGATGCGACGTAGAGTTCTCTGGGGCCGAAGTGGGACCCCGTTGTTAATGCGGGGACACCGACCAAAACGATCGCATCGGCTTCCAAACCTTTAAACCGTTTGGCCCCCTCAAGCAGAACGCCGCCTCCGCTACGCCAATCGTTCAGGGAAGTTACCAGCACGTGCTTTCCAAGGCGCCTCAGGCCGGCCAGGGGGCTTTTGTCGACTCGTCCCGCGGTGATCAATGCGATCTGCCTCGGCTGCAGCGCCCCTCGTCCGGTTAACTGGTCCAAAATCCGCGCCACGGCGGTCCGTTGCGCGTCATCATTCTCAGCCACCTCGATTTCCGGATTCTCCCCATCGGGCGCATTGCTGTGCGAGCTGAGTGGTGTCTTTGAAAGGCTCCGGCAGAACCCTGCGATCTTCTTTGTGTTGCGGCAGTTTTCCGTCAGTTGGTGAGGTTTCTTAGTAATCGGGAAGTGCAATTTGCGCTCGTAAAGGTTCTGCGCCGGGTCGAAGAAGATGAAAAATTTCTTCTCCTTGTCAGTGCCGTCACTCGCAAGAACCTCGGAGATCGGAAACCACCAGTCGGGGACAAAGTCTTGTCCTTCGTCGACCACCACGGCGTCGTATCTGAGCTGCATCGCCTCGATGGCCAGCAAGAGCAGCTCGGCTGAATCCTTGTTCCAAAACTGCGCCACCTGCGCCTCATCTTGTGGCACGATGAACCGGATCCCGCCGGCTCTTGCTTGCGGTGAGGTGCAGCACTGGCGGCACCAGCGGTGAAAGTGGAGAATGGTGAGGTTCTCCGTCCCGCCGCACGCCCGCTGCAGATCCTCAGCAAGTGGTTCGTTGAAGCAGAGGAAAAGGGTCCGCAAGCCCTGCGTGGCGAAATCGGTGGCCGCATCCATGGCCAAGAGCGTTTTGCCCGAGCCGGCAACGCCCTGGATAAGGGCCTCTGTTTGATCGTGGATGAATTTGACCAAACCACGCTGCTGACCGGTCAACCGAAGGAGTGATTCCTCGTCGTGTTCGACCGATCGGCCCAGCGCCGGGATGAGCCTGAAGTGAGGAAGCAGGGCCGACCTGAGCGATCGCATTACCTCAGGCGGCAACGGTTGGGCCTGCCTCCGCCTGTCCCACGCACGGAATGCGCCTTCAACGTGCTGGCTGATGTTGCCCAAATGCCTGGCATCCCAAGCGACAGCAGGATCTTCCCCGCCGGCAGGTAGCACGGACGCGTCAAAAGTGCAGTCCGGAAAGATGGCGGCATAGCCGTGTGTGAACGGTGCCGACGAGAATTGGGGCGGCATGTTCTTCATGACCCTGTCCTTGATGGCATGAATGTTGCCGCGGCCTTGCTCGAACGGGTCGGTGATTCTTTTCCTGCCGCGGGTGGTAACCCGGTGGAATGACCGGTTGTCGATATCGTAGACGACCTCCCCCCCTTTGACCTCAATGTCGAGGAGTCCAAACCTCGGATGGAGAACGATAAAGTCCGCTTCGCCTTGTTCGAGATATCGCCCCGCACCGGTTTCGTCTCGCTTGGCGTTGAGCCACGGGTAGCTGTGAAAGACGGTGATTTCGTCACCCAGTTGCTCCACGAGAGCCCGGGCGACATCGCGCTCGGGCTTGAGATGAATATCGTCCGGTGGATCGCTCGGGATAAGTTTGGCCATAAGCACTCCCGAGGTTAATCCCGCAGTTCCACGCAGCCACCTTGGTCCCACTGATCCGCTGGAAAAGTGATCACCCGTCCAAGCTCAACCATTCTCACCGTGACCCTCTCGAGATCACCATGCTCATTTGTCTGGCTGATGATTCGGCACTCTCCTTCAATCCAGTCCTCGCCAGCCCGGATCCTCGCCCGGCAACGGCCGCGCGGTATCGGATCTGCTGGGTTCAAGGGCCGGTAATCACCAGCACCTCCGCCGGCTTCCGGACCTGCCTGCTCCGCAAGCAGTGCACGGACGATAGTCTCCGCATCGTGACGGTCCAGCACCTCGTGATCTCTTTGGTTGGAATAGGATTTAAGGCAGTCATAGCAAGCCACCCGGACCCTGTGCTGCGCCCGATCCGCAGGTTGAAGCGCCAAGTAATCCTCTCGCGGGATGGGGGGTAGGTTCGGATCCAGCGGCACATTGAGATCGGATACGCAGTCGCATTGACATACAAGGAGGAGCGCCCTGTTCAGGACGCCCCGAATAGCCAGCTCCCGTTCCTGCTCCTCGGGGCCATCATGTCCGGTCAATACGAGATCCTGAACCGCACCAGCACCGCCCGAGGAATCATCGAAGAGCACGAAGCCGTATTGTCCGCCCTGATTGTTGAGGGGATCTGGAGTGACAATGCCCCCCACATCACCCCCCCTGATGGCTTTCTCCAACGTGACGGCGCGGAGGATCGCCTGAAGTGCTGCTTTCATTGCGGCCTGAAGCCGTGTATCCGCCCTGCGTCCCGCCCCGATTGGCAACTGCTGGCCCCAGCCCTGCAGCGCAGCGTAGACCCCGGGCAATGGAATCCAAAGCGCGATATCGGTGCGAACTTCATGCCGGAGGGTGTAAGTGATAAACTGGTCCCCGATAATATCACTATATCCCCCTGCGCCTGCACCGCGGTTGAGATACGTGATGAAGCCGGTGACGGACTCGGCCGTCTGGAGACTTGACCCGTCCAGGTGTTGCCGGTTGGAGGCGCCGCCACTGAATAGGTGAACCCTGGCGCCCCGGGGCTTCTGCTGGGTGCCGCGAGCCTTTGAAAGCTTGGCTTCAAAATAGTCAGGGATACAGAAGTTTTCCGCACGGAGCGCCCCATCGCATCTAGGGCACGCATCCCCTGCCGCCGGTCCTGTGTAAATCTCATTGCAGGTGTCGCAGACGGTTTCTGCGGTAACATTAAAGAACGAACTTCCCGGAACGGCAAAATTTCGGGGCCTCTTGGCAGGATAGACGCGCTTGTCGGCCACCACTTCTTCCCCCGGTGCATATTCATACAGGCCGATCTTCAGATCTCTCCTGAGATCAACCCGCCTTGCGTAGACATCCCAAGAGTCTGTCTGCAACTCAACGACATCCACGGGAAACCCATATTTCGGAAGAACACGGTTGGCCCCAAGCCATTCCAGCGTGTTCTCGTTCAAGAAATTACCCTGCGCAAATTGGAGAACAGTGCCGTTCGCATCCACTGGGTAGTAGGAGGGCTGATTTGAAGCCATGCTCCTGAAAATGTAACCGGCTTGGGACTCTAGGGATGTCCAGCGCCACCGGCGACCGGGAGCCGCTGGATCATCCGGCAGAAGCCCGCCATCCTCCGAAAACTCCGGAATGTGGGGTCCACCCAGCCTCTGATAGCTAGTCAAGGAATCCGGCGTAAGCGGGAAGGGAGCCAACTCTTCGGGATGTGCAGGGTCCATCCTTTTGATCTGCCACACAAAATCCTTCGCCACTTGGTAGTTTAGATCCGCTGGCACTCCGTCGATGGAGAGGACATGTTCCTGCAATGCCTCGCCATTGATATGGCACCAATCGACGAGATATTCTCCAACAAGGGAGTTTGCCAACCTGCCCTTGTATACGACTCCGCGGATGTGCGGATGGTTGGCAACCCGCCGGTTGGCCCTTCCCGGAATCTCGCCCACGAGAAAATCCTTAAGACGGCGCCAACTTCTATCATACTGGACCGGCGGTGCCCCCGTCGGGGGGTTGAGCTGCGTAATGGCATGCCCCTTCTTATCTGGAAAGCAATGCTCCAGAAACGAGTGTAGTGCCTCGGCCCGAAGATGCCTTGAGCGAATGACGGGATTGTCAAGGTGAACCACCGGAGCCTTGAGGGTTCCGAAAAAGAGTTCTGCGGGCCGGCTCCAGTAATACCTGTCGTGTTCAGCCTCCCCAAAATAGGTCATCACGTAGGCCGGCGAACCGGGGCGACGCCCTGCCCGGCCCGCTCGCTGACGGTAATTGGATGGGGTTGGGGGGAGGTTTGCCAGAAACACCATCGCGAGATCGCCCAAATCCACACCCATTTCGAAAGTCGTAGAACAAGAGAGCACGTTAATGCTCCCTTCCGTAAAGGCGCGTTGATAAGCGGCCCCCGCCGGCGAGGAAAGTTGGGCCGTATGCTCCTCCACTCTCACAAAACGTATATCCCTATTCTGTTCCTGCTCAAACTCGCGCTCGTGGTTCTCATACTGGCGCGGTTCTTGATCGGTGAGTAGCCTAAGGGCCTTTGGATTGAGAAGGTAGACAGCCCCCACGCCATCAGCGATGAGGGCTCTATTGCTCTGATGCCCCGCCGGGTTCGGGGTTAGCTGAGCCCAGAAATTTTCCAGGATGAGATCCGTTATGCTATTTATTTCATCTCTGAGGAGATTTTTGAAATCGCCGCGGCTCGCTTGGTTCAGCGGAGGGAAGCCCAATTCATCCAACAAGCGCCTCCACTTTGCACGGTCATTCTGATTGATAAATCGTGCACCGATCACCAAACGCCGCAATTGTTCGTCCTGCAGGCCCAGAGCGTGCGTGCAGAGGGGAGTAACACTCGCCTCACCTAGTTGTAATACCTGCCTAATTCTGTTATGCCAAGCGGCTGCATCTCTCAACAGGGCGCCGGCCAAAAGTTTGTTAAAATTGCCCATTGGCCCAACAACAAACTCTCCCCGGGTGATACCCCCTCTGTCTCCCCAAGGAGCCGGCGGGTTCACCAATTCTTCCGACCAGTCGGTGCCATTGGCGCTAACCTTATACTTCTTATACATCTCATACAGCACACCGGAGAGCAGTCTGCGAGCGTCCTGATCCTCAAAAGGTAGGTTTCCCTCATTGAAGCCGCCGATTCCCAAACTCACTCCCCCCTTCAGCAGTGTCGAGTTGCGCCCAACCCGCCTCATTGCATCAAGGACTAATACCCCCGAAGACTCGATCGGCTTCAGGTCATCCCCATTTGTGCCGGTCATCTCCAACACTCTTCCAGCCTTTGCGTCTTCTAGTCTGCCTGCCAAAAGAGCACAGAAAACATAAAAGTCCGGACTACTGCGTAGATTATTCCAAATAGCGGCCCTGGTAGCATCCTGAATTTCAACGGGCAGATCACGCACTGCAGCAAACGAAGGGTGTTGGTAGGATGTGCATATTCCCATCAGTTCCCCGGGCAAAGGGAGCACACTCAAATCCGTCGCGATATCAGGCAGGAGCCTCGCTAGCGCACACCTCAGCCAGAAGTCCTGCAAGTCCAGAGCCAGCCGCGCTGCTCCACCACGGGAGTCGGAGAAGGCGAGAAGTTTTCTTCCCTCACCAGGAAAGCACCGGGCAACGGGATCTCGACTGGGATCGGCCTCACGACTCAGCTCCTCCAAGGCGACCACCCGCAAGATAGAAGTCAACTTGTAAGGCGTGATGAGTCCGTAGAGGCCTCCCATGGCCCTTCTGGTGTCCCCGCAATTCGGGCATTTGGTGAGGAATTTGGGATTGGCAATGTCCATTGCCACCTTCAACCACACAACCTTCATCCAAGCGTGTCCGGGCCAATCTTGGCATCTGCGCAGCTTGCATTCCTGGGTATGAAACCAAAGCCCCTCGCTTTCCGGCTCGCTTTCTGCCCCCTCCTCATCCTCCTCCCCCTTTTTCCAGGCAATCGCCCATATATACTTGAAGTCACCTCCGGAAAATCGAAGCAGCTGGCATTCGTCACCCTCATTCAGGGCGTCTGCAGTTAACGTCCTGGAATAGGCAAGAACGAAGGTTTGGCCGCAATTGCGGCACGCTCCGAGCTCCTCGGTCTCCTCGCTCTTCTCGACAAGATTCCAATCCGTAACACCACCATCTGCCCCGACCTCAATACGGACCCCGGCCCCGTGCAATCCGCGGAAAAGTTGATGGTATCGGAGATCCAAAAGCGGCTCCCCGGAGCCTCCCGCTTGTGCGAAGGTGGCAAGTTCGATCAGGCACTCCAAGCCGCTACCGGCGGCTTCCCCCGGCCCGAAAAGCTCCCTCTGCACCTCTGTCCACCGGGCAAGCTGAGCATCCTGCGGTTGGTTTAGAGCATCGCCGAGCTGCAACTGGAGCTGACGAAGCTTGGCATCATTGTGCAGCAGCTTCCAAAGCACCTCCTGCGGCTTAAGATCCCCCCCCAAGTCGAGGGCAGGAAAAAGCTGATTTCCAAATCCCTTCCAATGGGCTCCAAGCATCTCCTCAGCCCGGGCTAGCTTGGCTCCAAGCGACTCCAGCCACACCTTGAGCCTGCGCAGCACATGAAAGACCTCTTCGCTGAACCGCACTTTCACGCGCTCAGGTTTAAGGTTGTCAGCGTCCACCTCCTGCTCGATGGCAACAGCCAACTCATTGGAGATACCCAGCAACCAGCCAGAACCCTCCAAGGAAAGCGCACCGAGATCTTGGGCGCCGGGCTGGTCGGGATCGAATATGCCTGACGCCGGATCAGCACCGAACGCCTTGAGCCATTCCTTCCAAAGAAGATGGAGCCGGTTACCGATTTTGTGGCGGTTCCCGTCGTTGTCCAAGTCGGTGGGCAACTGTGACCCCCGCGGATCGCCCTCGTCATGCATCCTTGAACGCCAAGCATCAGTGTTCCCGAAATCGTCAACCGCATGGAACAGGAGACGACCAAGGGCTTGGAACGAGGGCTTGTTGTCAGCGTGGGCAAAAAGTCCCCGCTCGAGAGCTGGGGCCTGATGTTCGGCAGGGGCAAGCCGAGACGTGACCACAGCAAGGCCTGTTTGTGCGAGGTGAAGCGCGTCACCAAACGCCATCGGCGTCGCGGCTACATCAGGAAGTAGCGAGAGGACGCCGAGTGTCTTTTCGCACCACGCAATGGCACCCTTGGCACCAAGACTCAAGGCCAAGAGACTGCTCCAGTCTTCTTCGGAGCCCAAGATTTGCCTATTTTCTCCTTCCAGCGCTTCGGCAACCGCATGTGCTTGCGCTTCGTCGAGAGCGTGCCCGGCGAAGGCCTGATAAAATTCCGCATCCCGGGGCGCTGCTTGTTCCGTGTTTTCGACCTCGCGCGGCGCACCAAAGAGCACCTCGAAACTCGCTGCCGGGGCTGGAAAAATGCGCGAAGCGAACGTGGTTCTGATTTGCTCTGCCTGCTGCGGTTCGGCAAGCCCGGCATCACTGATCAGCGTGGCAGATGTGGCAATGAAGCGGATCCTCTTGCGACTCGAAAGCCTGGCTTTCAGCCGCCGCATCAACCAACCGATCTCCGCACCCATGGCTCCATCGTAGGAATGCGCCTCATCAAGCACGATGTGCTTCCACTTGTCTCCTGAAAAAAGGAAACTCGTCTCCGGTCGGATCAGGAGATACTCGAGCATGCTGTAGTTGGTAATCAAGATATGCGCGGGGGCAACCTTCCACTGCGTTCGCGTAGTCACCTCGTGGCTGAGAACTCCTTCAACACCGTGGCCGTGCCAATTCCCCACGTCGACCACCACGTCCCCAAATGCTCCGTCAAGAGCAGCCAAGTTGTCCGACACATCGGAACTTATGCGGCTTGAGTTGGCGGTTTCTCCAGTATAGCGCCCAAATGTCAGAAACGAATAGTCACTCAAGATCTTCCGGATTCTGGCCAACTGGTCATTCACCAAGGCATTCATGGGATAGAGAACCATGGCTCTCACGCCAGGTGAGAGCGATTGCGTGACATCCCCGCCCGTTTCATGATCCCATTCCCGAACCAAGTGGTCAACCACCGGCAGCAAGAAACACTCGGTTTTCCCTGACCCAGTCCCCGAACAGACCACGAGGTTACCGTCCCCGGTCCGACCGCCACCAAGATCTTGCCCGTGACGGCAGGCATGCCTCACGGCATCAACTTGATGAGCGTGGAGGAGGACTCTTTCGGGATGGCCAGGTTGGTCAAAATACTTGGCGAAAATTTCAACGGTCGTCGGGTGAAGCAATCCCTGTTCCTGCAGTTCCGCTAAGGTTGCATCACGCTTGTAGCGTGGCAGCAATTCCAGATAGGGATCTTGGAGAAGCGCTGTTTCAGGTGCCCCAAAAAAGTTCTCAATCTTCGCGGAGAAATCAGGATGAGCTCGCTCGATTGGAATAGACTCCCTGATGTAGTTCAGAAGGCGCTTTTCAATCTTGGCTTTGGTCTTGGTGGGATTCATGGGGCATTTTTGAACCAGGTGAGCAGCCATTCAACGGGAACAAGGTCCTTCATGAACGATCGCCTAAACGATGCCTTGCCCCATACTCTTGAAACTAGGCTGCATACCGCGTCGTAGTCCGAAGGCTCATCAAGCGGCCAGCGCCTTGCGCCATGACTCTCGGTGTTCGTATAAGCTCGCCAAGCGTGGAGTCGGCTGATCACCGCAATCTCGTATATCACGGCACGACACTCCTGCCCATCATGATCTAGCGCCATCTGCTCAAAATGATCACCGCAGGCTTTGAGTAGGAAGCCCAAGTTGCGATGGGCAGGATCCTCGCCGCGAAGCTCCCCTAGCAGCCGCGCAGAGTCCTCGAGACAACAAAGGAAGATTCGATAAATCCGCTCCCTCTCAGCCCGGGAAATCGCCAGGCGTGAGTCAACGGAGTTTCTCAGTTTATCCTCAAGGTAGCTGACAGCTCGTTCAGGATGTGTCACGACCAACCGAATCGGGTGATAGTCTTTCCTTGGGTCCATGATCTGAACAACATCCCGGAGGTGCGCGGGCCACGAGACGTTGCGGTCCTTTTTTTCTCCAGCCAGCCGAACACCAGCGGCTGACAACCCGCGATAGGAAATGCCCTGACTGTAGGCCAGCACTGTGGATGTGGGACAGGATATAGACAGCCCCATGTCACCCGGGGGATGGAAGAGTTCATCCGCCATGCAGGGAATACCATCCCTCTTTCCCTCGTGAACCTTCTGAAACGCACCGATAAGGGGGCATACGCTCTTCACCCGCTCCAGAATTTGCTTGGTGCATCTCCTGTGCTTGTCCTTTAGCAGCTGCCTGAGTTTACCTTCGAATGACTCAACCCACGCCGGTTCGGCGAGCCAATTAAAACCACACTGCAAGAGCAACGACAGCAAGTGCAACAGATCCGACTCTTCGGGCCTCTTCGGGTCGGTGGCATCCAGAGCGGACAACAGTCGTCCCTGGAAGTGGTCCTTCAGCGATGTCCGACTCCCGTGGCCGAGAGTGTGTTTGCTCCTGCGGGCTCTTTCGAGAAGGTGGCCCGTTCGGATCGAAGCCGAGGCTCGCTGCAGGTGCGCTTCGAGCAAATCAATCCTAGTCCGAACCTGGGACATCTCCTCTGCCGCCACGGAGTCTTGTTTCCACCGCTCCAGCAGAACGGGAAACGTCTGCTGCTCTCCCTCTGGCAAAATCTGGCAAATTCCGATGATCGAAAGCTCCGCCAGCAGCGACGTGAACAAGCTCAGCTTGGTTGGCGGAGGGAGAACTTTGTCCTTCAAAAGCAGCAGCCATGCACCCTCATCCGGGTGCACATCGGGCAGGTTGCGCAGCTGTTGAACATGCCCCGCCCGACAATCCCCGAGATCCACCTCAATTACCGAGTCCGAGAGCAGTGCTGATTCTCGGACGAGAAGTAGCCGAAAGTCATCCACTAGGACTCGGTCCGGAATATAGATCGACGGCACCCCATTGACCAAACCGATGACCGGGTGTGTCGGTCGTCTCTTTATGGTTGCGACCGCAATTTCTGGAGCTCCATCTTCAAGGATGCTGAGCACATCCTCGCGGCCGAGGTCATCGCCTTGCAGTTGCTCGGGCCCAATCATATTTTGGACCAAGTGCTGCAGCGCTTCATTGCCTGACTCTAGGGCACACTCGCGGCTGTTGAATGCCAACCTCCAGTTACCTGTGCTTGGCAATGAAAACTCCAGTTGCCAGCCGGCCATCTCCGCATGGTCCTGGAAATCTTTTCGGCCCATGTAGTCTTGCAAGGGGCACAATGTGGACGTTCGCCATCCCCAGGAGGGTTGGTCGATCGGCTTGAGCAAAGAAACGGGAGCAACACTCTGCGGCCAGGAAAGTGCCCCCTTCTCAAGGCCGAAGCGCTGGGCCAGCGTGAAACGGCGCAGAGGAAAGCCGTCCTCATCTCCCTCAAGAAGGGGGTTCCAGATCACACCGTGCTCCCCAATCGCGGGGACAAAAACCAAGCGCATCTTCGCAACCTCCCCTGGCAGACCTGTTTTGGCGGTGAGCGTCACCTGCTCCCCCCATCCTTGCGGCGTCTCCACGCTGAGCATTGCGCGGTTCAGATCCGGTTCGAGCCTCAGCGTGTGCCCTTGCTCCACGCCTTCGCGCAAGGTTGCCAGGCTCCATCGCGTCTCCGGACCGACGAAGTTATGTGCCGCTAAGTGGAGCTCCTTCGTTCCGACAACAACCTTGGTCTCCTCGTCCCCGGGACACTGCCAATCTGTTCGCAGAGCATGGCTCGCCGAGACATCCAAGTAGGGACGCCGTCCCACATAAGCTAAGATGCGTCCGTTCGCCCCCTCCTTGAGTTCACGGTTCTGTTCTTGGGCGGTCCCGCAATCGTATTTATGAAGAGTGCGCGTCACCCCCTTGTAGCAAATCTTGCCGCAGGACTCCGCAGGGAGTCGTCTTTGGCCTAAGTAGAGGTCGGGTCCCTCAATCGCTTCAGGGCGGGATGCCGCGAAAAGGTGCCTTCCCTGAAGATGGACGAACTCTACCTCCAAGTGCTCCAACTGCCTGCAGAACCGCCCTCCATCTCCTCCCCTGAAGAGGAGGAGGTCGTCTGACAACCAGTTGAGCCCCTCCTCACGCTCTGTGGTCCTGCCGAGGCAGATCGTGAATTGCTCATGCAGGTTGAAACTGTCAGGCAGCGAGGCAACCTTGATATAAAGGCTTGGCCTATCCGTGCTAACGACCGTTTGGTAAACCAGTTGGCGGCACTGCCTTAACTCCAGCAGGCGACTCTCGCTGCCTTCGTTGCCAGCCAGCCAGATGTTGCAGACTCTCAACATCATCTCCGGGCGCCCATCAAATAGGCCAATCCCGAGTGCAATACTAAAGTCGTCTTCTGCGTTCTTCTTGCTCCAGATCGGGTTGGTCTTGAGTTGGCTGCCAACGGAACTCGGATCTTGGCCCAGCAGACCTCGGACGCTTCTACAGAAGTCAGGATCCGTCTTTCGCTGAAGCCACAGGATCGGCGGCGGGATATCCTCTTGGTCAATCCCATCCACCGAGCAGATGTCATCGTCCGAAGTCGCAGCCTTTGTCCTCCTGATGATCTTGGGCATGCTTCGCCACAATTTGGAGGAATGCCCTTCGTTTCCTGTCAGCCAGCATTCAGACTGGAACCGGTAGGTGTTCTTTAGTCTGCCCCCTAAGTGTTCGTCGTCTTCCGGCGGGAACCATCCGCACTCCTCATGAATTGTTTGAAGGGCTTTGTCGGGCCGGATCGCGAGTTTCTCCTTGAGCACTTGCTGGTAGTTGCTTCCGTCACTGTGATCGTAAAACAGCTTCGCCCAAACCAACGCTAGCACCCAGGGCGCTTTGAGAAGTTCCTCCTCAGTAAAGTCGCTGGCCAACATGTTTCGAAATTCGTCAGGACACAATATATCTGGATCCAATGCACAGAGAAGCAGTCGCGGCAGCCGTCCATTCGCTCTCAACCGGTCGCTGACCCTAACATTTGCTCTTTGTAACTCTTGGGGCGTCATCTTGTTCGATAGATTCTTTGAGTCTGCGGGGGACGTGCGTTTGAGCGTCACACCTCAATCAACGTTCGCTTTTGATAATAGCCACAGAAAGGGCAGTTGGCAGTGCCCCGTGGAGGTTGCGGCGCGTCCAAGGCAGACTTGGCGGCGACAAGCGCGGGGGGCACCCAAGCTGTTCCACCCACGTAGGGGATTAGCGTCATCCGAAATTCGAGCTTCGCCCCGAAGCTCGGCGCCGTTGAGTCTCCATTCGCATAGACGAACCACGCGGTGTCGCAGACGTCGAACCCAGCGCCGCGAAGCAACCACTGGTAGAGTTCCACCTGCCGCTTGTAGGATATCTGCCACTCGCTATCGATCCCAACCTCGCTCGTCTTGGCCGTGGCTTTGTAGTCGGCGACAATCAATCTCCCCGTGCCGCTTTCTTGCCAAACGTCGTCCAAGGCTCCATAGACCTCGAAGTTGGTCTCGGGATGAACGACCCGCAGCCCGCGGCGGAAGTTGCGCCAGTTATCAAGCTCAGGGTGAAGGAAGGGAACCGCAGCTATCCCTTGGGCTGTGAGGAGCGGGTGCGGCGTGCCCGAGGTGCGATAGGAATCAAATTCCCGCTTGAGAAGACGGTCGACCGCATCATTGAGAGTGAATGGCGGGCCTGAGGGCCGCCTCAGACCCCGGCGCTGGTCGAAGTAAAAGCACCGGGGGCATTCATGGAAAAGCTGCAGCTTGGAGCGGCTTAACGGATGGGGCTTGGCATTTCCTGGTTCGTAGTTCTTGCTCCTGGGCATTGGGACGGGCGAAGCGATAGGGTTTTTCTCCGCGCCCTATGGCGCGGGCAAAGCCAGCTTGGATATTTCAGGCAATGCCTCACGGCCAGCAATGCCTTGGATGCCTCCGTAGAGCATCGCCGTGTGGTTGATCGCCTTTGCCAGTTGCTCTTCCCTCTCCCGCCACTGCCTGGCGAAGGCACGTTTTTCAGCCTCAAGCTGTTCCTTGAGCCCGATGAATGACTCGACGATCGCCTCGACATTGTGCCGGAAGCTGACGCTGCAAAGATGATCATACAGCACCGCCATTTTGTCAGCCTTGTCGGTTTGCTGCATGCGCTGTGTGGCCGTGCTGATGATTCCTTGGCGCAGCGCCGAGGCCAGCGCCATGGCAAACGGCGGCTCGCAGACCCAGACGCCATCATGCAGCCCCATGCCGCGCAAACCCGCCGGCGGGCAGGTGGTCACGATCACGCCTATTTCGGACTGGGCCTCCCGCTGGTCCTCCTTGAGCTTGACGGGCCAGTCGTTGGACCAGTTGTTGGCACGCTTGGCCTCCCACAAGATCTCGCCGCATACCGTGCCGTTGTTCGTGCGGACAACCTGGCGGGCATCGGCCCCGCGCTGGCCCTTCTTGACTTCAAGGATTTCGTCGTAGCGGAAAGCCGTGGCGAGTTGCTGTTCGAGGGCCAACTCGAGGGTCTCCCCTTGGGACTGCATGGATCCCTGCGCGGCTTTTTTCTGCAGCAGATCAATCTGCTTGGTGAGTTCGTTGATTTTATTGTCCTTGTCGGCCAGCTTGAGCTGCTCAGCCTCGGTCGCCTGCTGTCGTGCCCTTTCTGCGATCTGGCCACGATCCGCTTCCAGTTGCTTGGCCATTTCGAGCTGCATATTTCTTTTGGCGTCTTCCAGCTCGGCTTTCTCGTTGATCAGCTTGAGCTGCTCGTCCCGGGCCGCCTGCAGCCTCGTGTTTTGGTCGTCGAGCTGCTTCTGGAGCCCCTTGAGCTGAACCTCTGATTGCTGCGCGGCTTCAAGCACCGCGGCCTCCTTGAGCTTGGCGCTTGCGGCCGCAAGGCTCTTGGCCACCTGCTCGGCGACAGACTTTTCACGTTCCTCAAGCGCCTTTTGTTCCGCTACGATTTTGTTTTCCCGCTCGGCCATGGCGGCGTTCAAGGCGGCACGCTCCTTGTGAAATTCAGTGGCCAGCTGTTCACGTAGGCGGCCCGAAACCGCTTCACCAAGGGCGAACTCAGCCCCGCATTTGGGGCAGGTGATGTTCGTGTCGCTCATGGATAGGGTGTAACGGATTATTGCAGGGTTTCGGTCTCCGGCGAAACGAAATTCACATTAGTTGCATGGATCGGGGACAACCCTGTGGAGCATCCACGGGGCGAGCGGCGCCGGCTTGGATGGATCGGTGCCGAGGTTCTTTTCCAGAAGTTGCCGCAGTCCATCGGGCGACTCCAAATGACCGACATGGTGGCGACGGACCAACTCACCGGCTGCGCCGCGGAAAAACACGCCGATTTCCAGGCTCATAGTGCAGGAGGGCTCACGCAACCCAAGGACCAAGGCACCGAGGTTGCCATGCGTTAACTCGGCAAAGCGCCATTTCTCGCCCTCCATGCTTTTGGCCACGGCCTCGCTGGACTCGGGCTCGATCCATCGCCAGGAGGGCGAGTAGATCTCGAGCCACGATTCGATCTCAGGAACGGCAAGCTGCTCGACGATGAAAGCATGCGCCAGCTTGCAGAGTCGCCCGATGACCTCGGACTCGTCGGCCATGGCGTCCAGCCCGCAGGTGGCAATTTCCTCATCGCCCTCCTTGAAAATACAGCAGCTGCCACGGCTTCCGTCGGATGCGATCCATGCAAGCAGCCGGCTTCCCCCTTGGTGGCTGACCGCGAGGGCCACGCCGTCGCGTGTGGGACCTTGGCCTGCACGGAGCAGCGGCGGGGGACGGTCAACTGCTCGGACCTCGTTCGTGCAGTCTACGTGGCGGAAGCGGCGGCGGGTCCAGTTTTGGATCGCCGAGTGCAGGCCCTCTTGTCCGAGGGCACGCGGCCCGCGAACGAGGATCGCAATCCAGGCCAGCGGGTCGCCACGAAAGGAGGGATCAACAACGAACATGTTGCCAAACAATTGGAAGCGGGCTGACTTGAGAAGGCATCGCGCAATGCGGCTGGCGGGCGGGGGATTCTCGGTGGCGGCTTCGCTGCGCATACCCATAGCAAAACCACAAGGTCATCACGCGGCCAAGCCGCCAGCGTGTCATAGGCCTCTCTTACGACCCGGACACCTTGCCTGTGTGTCATAATCGGCCGGAAACGGCGGGGAGGCAGAGTGCCACATCCTCTGCCAGCTAAAGAAAAGCCCCCGGGATATCGGGATGGGGACTTCTCTCCGCCCACGCCGTTCAAGGCACGGACTCGCGCAGCAAGGATGCGCTGGGCCGGTCGGCTCACGAGCACCTCAGAGCGAGTGCTCCAAGTGACCGGGGCCGTTCCCCTCGGGGTCGCACAGGACGGCAACCATGGCCCGCACTCCCTTCCGGTCCTTACGACTGAGCACCAGCACCGGCAGCGGGCGACCCTCGAAGTCCTCCCACCGGATGGCAAAGATGCTCCAGCCGACGAGTTTGCTGTAGTGCGTCCGCTCGTAGGGCGTTGGCTTCGCGCTCATGCGGCCCTTAGTTCCAGCGAGCCGCTTCGGTATCGAAGAGCCCGTGGAGGGCCTCGCCTCGTCGCAACGCGGTGTGCGGGTTGACCGTCTTGTGCACCTCGGTGAACGCATTGAAGAGCGACCAAGCCGTCCGAGGAAGGAAGGCCTCGTGCTCCGGCTTGCGCCAGTGCTCCAGCACATCGGGGATTT
>Ga0247836_1003826_pt1 | contig 19566 bp, 22 predicted proteins | sample LaCruzMarch2015__4_FD_187116 | JGI IMG/M metagenome (GOLD analysis project Ga0247836, IMG submission 187116) | Freshwater microbial communities from meromictic Lake La Cruz, Castile-La Mancha, Spain - LaCruzMarch2015_14m | ecosystem: Environmental > Aquatic > Freshwater > Lake | place: Spain... | reverse complement strand
TGATTGATAGCGTCGTCTGTGTTGGGTATAACCACGGTCTCAAGCGTCACATCACTCGGCACCGCCAATCGCATGTCAGGATCCAAACCGATTGTTTCCAATAAATTTTGAGCTGCCATTTTAAATTCATTGACCGCTTGTTCAACCATCAAATTCAATGACTCAATCTGATAAGATTGCTGAATATTGGCCGTTGGTTCAAGTTGACCGGCGTCAATTCTTTTTTCATTAATGGAATAAGACTTATTCGCCTCTTTAAGCTGTCGCTTTTGGTTTTGTAAATTATTACCACTTAAGACCAACGCGCGGTAAGCCATGATCACTTGCGTTATCTGATCACACACGGATTGTTGTAAATTTAATTTATTTAGCCATTCATTATCGACAGCATCAAGTAGCCCTGCCTCATTGGCTAAAAGACCAAACCCTCTCAATAAAGGTTGCGTAAGCGAGAAGTTTAATAAAGGATTATAACTGCCAATAGCCGCCACTGCATTGTCCATGGTTAGAGCCATTTGCGTGCCGGCTTTATTTTTTAATGCCAACTCAGGTGTTGCCATATAACTATAAGTGGTTGCATTCCCCACACCACTGTAACGGCTTTTTTCAACAACGGCCGTTCCTGCTAATGCATATTGCAATTCAAATTCATTGTGTGCCAATCGCAACTGATAGCGCTGCACAATCCTATCAAGTTCCGCATTTTGAATATTGGGGTTATAACGCAATGCCAATAAAATGGCTTCTCTCAAGCTCAAATGTAGTATTTTTCTAGAGGTCGTGTTAGGCGATGTCGGTAAATTAACCCAGTTATCTAACATGTACTCGGGTGAGTGTATGGCTTTTTTTAACCGTTGTGCAGACGCATCCAATCGTTTGATTTCAGCCGAAGGGTTCTTAACCCAACGAAATGGTGCTGTTTTTTTTTCTGATACTGACGTTTTTGCATTGGCTATGGAAAGCGCGCTGGTGACAAACACATACACTAAACAAAGCAACAACGACTTTAAAACCGACATTAGGATGTCCTCACCCCAGGTACTGTAAAACGTTGCCTATCTTGTAAACGCAAAGCCGTCAATTTCCCACCCCAATAACAACCTGTATCGATAGCATGAACCCGTGGGTGTATACATTTGCCTTTCAACGCAGCCCAGTGACCAAAGACAATATCGGCATCAATTTCTATACGATGAGGAACGTTATACCACGGATAAAGACCCGATGGAGCATCTTTAATCGTTCCCTTATACGTTAATACAAGATGCCCTTTTGCATCACAAAAGCGCATTCGGGTAAAATAATTGCAAATCACTCGCCATCTCGAAAGTCCTGTTAAGACACTCGACCAATGATCAGGCTCATTTCCATACATGTGGGTTAAAAAATCCTGATAATGGGGGCCATTTAATATATTTTCTAATTCTAAGGCGAGCATCTTGGCGAGATTTAAATCCCATACGGGTGCAATGCCTGCATGACACATCACCACTTGAAGCGTTTCATCGTGATATAACAGGCGTTGTTGACGCAACCAATGGCCAAGCTCTAAAGCATCAGGCGCCACCAAAATGTCTTTTAGAGTATCATCAGGATTTTGTCGAGTTTCGCCTCCAAATAACTGACTCAACAAATGCAAATCATGATTGCCTAGAGTAATGCGTGGTGCAATGGGTAGATTTTTAATAAAACGCAACACGGCTAACGATTCCGGCCCACGGTTCACTAAGTCACCCACAAACCAAAGCCTATCAACCCGCTCGTTGTAGTCGACCCGCTCTAACAAAGCCATCAAGGGTTCATAGCAACCTTGCACATCACCAATAACATAATCAACCACGAAGAAAATTCGCCAATGTATTATTCTGAACATTAACCGGCTGCCACTCACCGGAGGCCAATAAATGATTAAATGGGCTTAGTGTTGCGCCACTGCCCTGCTGATTAAAATAGTGGGCATTAAAATGTGCAAGATGAATGAGTTCAACCGCAGATAGGGTGGATATTTCGCCGGTTTTCGCATTATGAACCTTCATACTTTCGGGCAATGCAATGGCATAATCAGAAAACACCACCCTTTTTTGGGTGGTATCCTCGACGTCCTCATGATGCAAATCCAGGGAAAGAAACGCTTTTTGCACCGCTTGCCAATTTTTATAGTCTGGATGCTCGCGCACAAACCATTGAAATAATTCAGCCGACATCAACATCCCACCAGGAACCATCAATAAGGGCGCTTGATTTACGATGATCTTACCGCTTGCCAATTGCGCGGTTAACCATTGCAAAAATTCAAGGCCCAAAGCGTGCTCTTTCTCAACCGTGTCAGGCACACTGTCAACAAACGTACCAATTCTAGCACTTCGTGCACCGCGTCGGCCCATCACTTTGATCATAAATTCACTAAAATAACGTTGTATAGCAATAGCATCAGCGCGAATTAAAATGGCACCTAACGTTCCGGCCCCCACTTCATCCTCATTTAAAAGAGCAAGCCATACCGCCAAAACATCAGTATTGGACGCTAACCATGCAAAACCACTTGCTGGCATTAAGAGACGCGCCATCAATAAATTTAAGCGCCGACGAAAATCATCTTCACCCTGAGGCTGAAATTCAAATTCATAATGGCTCCCGACAGACGCCATGCTTTCCAACAAAGGGCTCCATTGCTTTAAAAATTGCCCGTTCACATCAAATAAATCCACACGGTAATCAATTTGCAGTTTACCTATGCCCTTTAAAATACCAGCAGTCAGTAAAGCATAAACCCATAGTTTTTGCTCTTCAGACAGCTCGCCCCCTGAATCTTGTATAATGTATTGTCGAAAAAGAGAAAGTGCCGCTTCCGTGCGATGCAATGCATGATCAAGCAAACCACCAGGCAAAGCATAATAACTATTGGAGGTTTCTGGCATACTTTGGCAATGATTGATCAAGTGATGGATTAAATTCAAACATAAGCTATCAAAACGTGAGTCCTCCAAGGCGCACAACTCTTTTATTTTTAAAAGCAGGTCATGACGTTTAGCATCAGCTAAGAGTTGTGAAGGGGATACAATGGCCGTTAACTCTTTAAGCGGCTTTGCACGTGCTGATGTGGCTTTTTTACCGGGACGATGAAACAAGACAACCTCCATACTGTTTAAAGGCTTAACTCATCAGTATCTTCATTAAAATAAAAATTCAAGAATACCGTCTAAATCTATTTATTTTACACTAATTGCTAAAGTCTGTTGACAATTTGGTTTTAAATATACTAAAGCACCTACGTACCGCGGCTTGTCCGCGGTACGTAGGACTTATAGAGTAAGTTGTCAGCGGGCACTAATATAATTGGCTATTTGAACATAATCTTTGACACTTATTTGCTCAGGACGCTGACTTGGGTCAATAGCCATGTCCATGAGCTCATGTGCGCTTACCACAGGCTTTAAATTGTTTGCCAATGTTTTACGCCGCATGGAAAACGCCATGGCGACCAACCTCTCAAGCTCTGCAAAATGAACAGCGGGATAAGGCGATACCTGGTAGGGAACCAAACGAACAACAGCAGACTCCACTTTGGGGGCTGGGTGAAACGCTGAAGCCGGCACTGTAAACAATTGTTCTACCTCACAAAGGTATTGCACCACAACACTTAAACGTCCGTAAGTTTTATTACCAGGTTCTGCCGCAAGGCGCTCCACCACCTCTTTTTGCAGCATAAAATACATGTCATCAATATGACTTGCGAAGCTTAGCAAGTGCAACAATAATGGCGTCGAGATATTGTAGGGCAAATTACCAATAACCCGAAGATGGGAACCAAACGTCCCGTAATCAATCGTTAAAGCATCCGCGCAAATAAGTTTGAGCACCCCGTGATTTTGAGGCAAAGCCGCTAGATGGGCATATAAATCCGTGTCTATCTCAACGGCCGTCAATTCATCCAAGACACGCAATAGGGGCTCTGTTAATGCGCCTAAGCCTGGCCCAATTTCGATGGTATTGTCTGTGGGTTGAGGGTGAAATGCTCGCAAAATATCATTAATAACATGATGGCTTTGCAAAAAATTTTGGCCAAAACGCTTGCGAGGGCGATGCACCATCTTATTCTCAAATCATAAAAACAAATGATTATACTCTTAAACGTGAACGAGATCATGGAGTATAAAAATTAATCTCTTTCATCACCTGGTACCCCCCATGGAGGTCATGGCCAATGAGTCTATTTTTTATCCCCTATCCTTTCCTGCATTTTTTCAATCAATAACACTTTACATTCGCTAAGAACATTCTCACTAAAGGTAACGTCCGGTAGGGTTTTAGTATGCGTCACGATGGGCATGATGCAATCGACAACCAACCCCTTATTAACGTTTTGACCACCCTTGTAATAACCTGCTTTTTCACAAGCAACAGCAATGGGTGAGCACGGATTATCCGCCCAACTGCATTGAATAACGCTCATCGCGAGTAGCATCCCTACACCATATTTATTCATATCATTCCTTTTAAACTCCGTAAAATATATTCTTACTCAAATGGCAAAATTGTCAATGTTATCGCTATGGCAGGCAGAGCCAATGCATCTAATTCTCAAGTACAACCGGCATGAACACTCCTCTCACTTTCATATGAACCCATTGGTGCTTAGAGAGGTCTTACCCTAATGATGCTATTTCAAAATCTTCAATGCTTAACGCACTGGGTGTTTTATAAAAATTGGCAAGAACATTGCGTAAACGTGCGGCTCTCTGAGATAGACCCTGCTCACAATATATTTTCACCTGCTCATACACGGCTCTTTTAAAACCCATCGTATCGGATTCTTCACCGTTAAGATTATCAATACTCACCCGAAATTTGTGATCAGCGGCTCTAGAGAGGATCCACTCTAAGGCTTGTGGCTTTACCTCCAAACGCTGAAAAAGTACCTGTTGTTCAGCTGTCCGTCCATCTGGCGCATACCAATACCCGAAATCCACTTGTTTTCGACGCTCAGGACCCGCGATCAACCAATGGGAACATTCGTGCAATGCGCTGCTAAAAAAGCCATGTGCAAAATATACTCGATGGTAGGGAAAAGCCGCCTCTGCAGGCAGATAAATGGGCTCATCATCGCCTTTGACCAATTGCGTGTTGTAATCCGTCGCAAAACAATGATTAAAAAGGGTGATCAAATCTTGGTAGTGGTGCACATAGGGCTCAATATATGAACTTTAATCGCTCATTTTAACGTATCTACAACCATTTTTGCGAGTAAATTTTTATAAGCATTTCCTAGCCGCCGCAATGCGCTCGTGTTAAGGTACTTAGCTATTTTTAAACTAAACGTTGTATGCTAAATCACTTACTCGAACTTCGTCGCCGCATTTTATACACTCTTTGGGTGCTTATCGGATTTTTTGTTTTGTTTTTTAGCATCGCCCCTCATTTATTTGAGCAACTGATTTCACCCTTACTAAACGCGCTGCCAAACCACGAACCTCTGATTGCAACAGAAATCACTACGCCGTTATTTATTCCCATTAAACTTGCGGCTGATACGGCCATGCTTTGCACAACACCTTTTGCTGTTTTACAACTCTGGTATTTTATAGCCCCAGGACTTTATCCTGCAGAGAAGAAAGGGCTGCGCATGGCGGCCCTCATTAGCTTGATATTATTTTGTACTGGTGTTTTATTTTGCTTTTATATTGTTCTACCCTTCATGTTGCATTTTTTTACACTCTCCGTGCCTAAACATGTTCGCTTAATGCCCGATATCACCAGCGCCGTTGATTTTATCACCCGAATGCTAGTGCTATTTGGTTTGTGCTTTCAAGTACCATTGATTACTTTATTTTTAGTTCACTCACAACTAGTAACTATCACGACCTTAAAGTCCATTAGGCCCTATGTGATTGTTGGCGCGTTCACCATTGGTATGTTATTAACACCACCGGATGTGCTCTCACAGGTAGCGTTGGCCCTACCGTTATGCGTTCTTTACGAAGCGGGATTATTCTTGGCTATTTTCTTAGTAAAAAAGCCCGCAGCTATTCAAAGCGGCGCTTCTTGAAACAATCAAGTCAAACGCCCTGTGATAATAAATATACGTCTCTAGGGTCTATTGAGTGCTTATACTTACTTGTTTTAATGACTGTCTGAAACGCTTTTATCCTCACGCTCTGAATGGTATTTTCTGTCTGCCTTGACTGCTTTATCCATGCTTTCTTGTAGATCATACTGTTGTTGCCAAAATATAAGGGCTCGCTGTTTATAATGATGGCAATAGCGTATCAGTTTTCCTAAATGATACGCCAACATGGGCAATTTTTTAGGTCCCAAAACAAACAAAGCCACCACCAATATTAACAATAACTCACCAAAACTCATGATGACTTATCATCCTCTTCATTTAAAGCGCGCCGAAAATTTTTAATGGCATGGCCTAAATCTGAGCCAATGGTTTTGATTTTATTCGTTCCAAACAAAGCAACAACAATCAGTAAAATCAACAATAATGATAAAGGACTAATACCGCTTATTCCCATGTTAACTCCTATTTAAATGAAGGATTTTTGGTGCGATTTATAAAGGCGATGCACGCACCCGCTATTGCCACACCAACCGATATTTTCGCTAAGGTTTGACTATTTACCCCACCAAAAAAACTCATGCTGCCAAAAACCAACATGCCTAAAAAAACGCCGGTACCTAACCCCTCATACCAAAAACCGCGCGCGACAAAGGCGTGTGGGCGCTCGTCTTGCTGATCCTTTAAGGTTTGTTTTTGGTCTTTAACCAAAACCAATACATCGTTTAAAAGACGCGGCATGTAGGGCAATTGCTCTATAAAAAAAGGAATATTATCACGAACATGTCTAATGAAAGCTTTAGGCCCAAGCTCTCCTCGCACCCATTTCTCAAGAAAAGGCTTAGCCGTTACCCATAGGTCAAGCTCCGGGTAAAGTTGACGCCCTAACCCTTCTACAGCAAGTAACGTTTTTTGCAATAACACCAATTGAGGCTGAACTTCCATTTGAAAACGCCGTGCCACCTGAAACAACTTTAAAACCAGCATAGCAAAAGAAATGTCTTTTAAAGGCTTTTCAAAGATGGGCTCACAAACTGTGCGTATAGCACTTTCAAAATCCTCAACACGTGTCGTGCGCGAAACCCAACCCGATTCAACGTGCAACTGTGCCACGCGCCGATAATCACGGTTAAAAAAGGCCAGTAAATTTTCTGCAAGATAGCGCTTATCACTATCATTAAGGGTGCCGATGATTCCAAAATCAACACAAATATATTGTGGTTCCTCTGGATGCTTAAGCGATACGAATATATTGCCTGGGTGCATGTCCGCATGAAAAAAACAATCACGAAAAACTTGGGTGAAAAAAATCTCTATGCCACGCTCTGCCAATTTTTTGATATTAATGCCATTTTCATTAAGACGCGCGACATCCGAGACAGGAATCCCATAAATGCGCTCCATCACCAAAATATTTTCACGTACATAATCCCAATAGATTTCGGGAATATAGAGGAGGGGTGAGTTATTAAAATTCCGTCGCAATTGCCCCCCATTGGCAGCTTCGCGTTGTAAATCCAACTCATCATAAAGATTGTGCTCAAACTCGCGAACAATCTCTTGCGGCTTTAAACGACGCCCAGAGGCCCAATAACGGTCCACAAGAGCCGCTAATGTTTTTAAAATAGCGAGATCTTGCTCAATTAATTTTCGCATGTTAGGGCGTAAAATTTTTACCACAACATCTTGACCGGTTTTTAATGTGGCCGCATGCACTTGAGCCATGGAAGCCGATGCCAATATTTGTGGGTCAAAATAGGCAAAAACGTCGTTGGCAGAACGACCAAATGCTGCTTCAACAATGGCTAACGCTTGCTCACTAGAAAATGGAGGTACATTGTCTTGTAATTTACATAGCTCCAAAGCGATATCAGCAGGCAAAATATCCGGCCGCGTAGACAGTGCTTGGCCAAATTTAATAAAAATAGGCCCGAGCTCTTCGAGGGTTTTTCTAAGTGCCTCTCCACGCGGCAAATGCTCGCGTCGAAACCAATTCCAAGGATTTAAATACACAATAAAACGAAAAGGTGCAAAAAAACGCATGGATACAATGAGTTGATCTAGACCATTTTTTGCGAGCGTGTTGTTTATTTGCAACAGCCTAAGGAATTGTTTGAAAGAGTTCATGTGGTCTTACTCGCCAAGAGCTGGTTAACACGCGCCGATAGGCGTTCTACACTTAAGGATAATGCATCAATGTCACTAAAAAAATCATTGATTTCTTCTCGAGGAGGAAAAGCGCGAAGCTCTTCTTGCAAATACTCCGTTACATTAAGGCGTAACGATTCCCTAGCGTGACGTTTAAAAGCCCTGCCTTGGCGAAAAAGTGAGCCCATTTGATAAGCGATAACATCTCCTGTGAATTGAGCCAAATGCCCTTCCCAATCAATGTCTATTTCATCAAATAATTTTTTGACATTCTGACCGAACTCCACATCACCGCTAATCTTAATTTTATCGTTAAACAATGAACGAACCTTCGATGCGGGCAACAAACTTAAACGAATAAGGCCCAGTGGACTGCTTTCTATAATGGCGTCTGCTTGGCCCTCATAGGATTCATGCAAGTGCACTTCACTTTGGGTGAAACAAATAAAAAAATTGACATGAAGCGGTTTGATAATGATTTCCAACACCTTATTGTCCAATGCTTGGATTTTGAGTGGCATACCGTCATCAAGAGCCAAGGCACGGTTCATCGCTTTTTGTAACACCATTAACGAATAGGTCTTTAACATTAATTTCTCAATATTTATAAGCAATGTGCAAAGCAACAATACCACCGCTTAAATTATGATAACGACAATCCTCAAATCCAGCTTTTTCAATCATTGATTTTAATTCGTTTTGAGGAGGATGCATGCGAATAGATTCAGCTAAATACTGGTAACTTGAAGCATCCTCTGCAAACAATTGCCCCATTTTGGGCAATACATTGAAAGAATACCAATCATAAGCACCGTGTAAACCCGGTAGCGTTGGGGTAGAAAATTCCAACACCATCACTTTCCCCCCAGGCTTACAGACCCTATACATTGATAAAAGCGCTTGAGCCTTATCGGTTACATTACGCAGTCCAAAAGCCATTGTGATGCAATGAAAACTATTATCAGCAAAGGGCAAATACTCAGCATTGGCTTGGATGACCGAAGCATTACTTATCCCCTCATCCAAAAGACGGTTACGCCCCACAGCTAACATTGCATCATTGATATCAGCCAGCACAACATGCCCAGAATGACCTACTTTTTGACAAAGCTTAAGGGCTAGATCGCCACTACCCCCAGCAAGATCAAGCACTGCTTGCCCAGGTCGAACACGGCTTAATTCGATAGCAATATACTTCCACAAACGATGAATCCCAAAGGACATAACATCGTTCATCAGATCGTAATTTTTAGCTACAGAATGAAAGACCGCGCCAACTTTCTTTTCTTTTTCATCCCACGCTACCGATTGAAAACCAAAGTGCGTCGTATTATCTAAGTCGGCCATTACATAGTGTCATATTAATCGAATGAATGGACTATGTTACTCGATTATAAAATTATACCCAATGAAAATATTCACATTGGTATAGATTCCCAAGGGATGACTTAACACCTTAAGAACCCTTCGCAGGATAGACTAGGGTTGGCTCACAGGAGTGCTTTTAACGTCAGTATCCAGGTCGTCACCTGCTTCTGGATCTTTGTCATTTGAAGGATCGGCCTCATTTACAGTATCGAGGTCATCGCCACTGCCCGTTCCAATTTTCTCAATGGTGTTGGCATTAACAGGAGAGGCATCCGTGTTGGTTGTAGTAGCAGCATCATTACTTTGAGTAATACCAGCAGCGGATTGAGGGGAGCTCGGCATTGACTCAGCATGAGCTACGAATGAAAATCCAAATAAAATACCCAGTAAAACAACGACTTTTTTCATAGCTTCTCCATTGATTCTATTGCAAAGACAAGCTAGTTGTATAATGTATATTAACTATCGTCAAGATACTTTTGGCCTAAAAATCAGCTGCTGACACGCATAGAGATAACTTGCCTCATCCGGTAAACAGCCATTTCGCTGAGCTTGCCATAAACATTCGGCAAAATGATCCATAAACATGTGCTCTACAGCTGCACTATCATGGTATTGCTTCACTAACGCATCAAAAACATCGGCTATGCCTGCGGGTCTATTGGTGGCCACTTGATCTCGAATCGCCAAATGAAGACCCATGTGTAGAAAAGGATTGGTTTGACCCAACTCAGGAAAATACGCTTTTTCGCTTTCACTTGCAGGTCCCTGTAGCAAGGCTTGATATTCAGGGTGAAGGAGTATCACATCAACAAGTTGCTTTTCTAAAGGCAAAAGGGCTTCCTTCATTAAATGCTTTTTCCAGCTTGAAAAAAAAAGTTGTCGTGTATCTTGAACGCTATTGCCATAAAACATTAAATTCTCTACATATTTTATATCATTGATGAAACGCCTAGTTTAAAACAAACGACTAATTGTTGACAATCGTGCGCAACTTATGCGATATTTTGAACGCGAGGTTGGACTTGCTATGTGTCATTCCACTGGGCCAATTGGCGACACACTGATTGGCCCTTTCTATTTTTCTACTGAAGCTCAACAAAAATGTCACCACTTTCAATTTTTGTGGGATAAACACGTAGATCGTTTGGTTTAGATAACTTCCCTAATAATGCACCTACCACTGGCGGCCATGGTGTCCAACATTTAACAGCTCCCGTTTTTAAATCAAACGCACTTTTATGAAAAGGGCAAACCAAAGCGCACTCACCGTCGACTTCTCCTTTGGCCAAGGGAAGTTTCATGTGCGGGCACTGTGCTTGAACAGCATGAACTTGTTCATTGTGCAAAATAAACAGTATTTTATGGCCATCTATTGTAACGCTTTGACGATTGGTTTGTTGCAGATGCTCTAATTGAATAGCTGTTTTCCATACCATAATGATGTCCTAACGACCGATTGGGGTACGAATCATAACAGTGCCTTTGAAAGATGTCAGCCGCTCGACGCATCTCACTAAAAAGATAGGCGCGCCTCAAGAGGGGCTTAAATCAAAGTAATTGTCGACAGCTACCTGGACTGGGGTATAAAATGCACATCTTGTTTTTTCTGCCAAGATTACCCAAGAAATTTTGTTTAAGGAGGGAGCGTGGGCTCTATGTCACAAAAAAATGCCGTTATTGCCTGTTTTGTAGCAGTGCTTGTTCTCTTTGGTACCTCACTGCGTGCAGCTGATGGCGCACCTAAAAAAATTGAACCACTGCTCGATGGCTACTATCCCACCTACCCACCGTCTACCCCAGCCACCGGTCCACAAGAACAATTAAGGGCGCGCGGAGAGTATCTAGCTAAAATCGGTGATTGTATTGCCTGCCACACCAATGTTAAGGGGGGCACAGAAGCGTTTGCGGGTGGTTTGTCCATTGCCACACCTTTTGGCACCTTTTATACACCCAATATAACACCAGACAAAAAAACCGGTATCGGCACATGGACAGAGGCTGATTTTATTCGGGCAATGAAAAAAGGGCGTGACCCTAAAGGCCGAAACTATTTTCCTGTGTTTCCTTATGTGTATTTTGCAAACATGACAGACGATGATGCTCGCGCCTTATATGCGTATTTTATGAGCATTCCAGCTGTAGAGCTACAAAACAAACCCTTGCCCTTCCCTTTTGGTGTTCCTGGCGCACGAATGTCCTTGTGGGGTTGGAACTTCTTGTTTTTCTTTCCAAATTCCGAATTAAAATACAACCCAGACCAGTCACCAGAGTGGAATCGAGGCAAATATATCGTCGACAGTTTGGGGCATTGCAGCATGTGCCATACCCCATTGAATGTTTTTGGTGCGCCTAAAGAACGTTTCTATCTTACCGGTGGTTTTATCGATGGCTACTGGGCTCCAAACATTACAAAGTATGGGTTAGGTGCTGCAAACCACTACGAAATTGCCGATGTCTTTACTAAAGGTGAGCTTCTTAATAAAGCTGGCCCCGTTGCAGGCCCAATGGCTGAAGTAAACCATAACAGCCTTGGTTACATGACCGAAGAAGATCATCTCGCCATTGCCACATATCTTAAAACCGTGGTCAGTGAAGAGCCTTTTAGCGTATCACCCTCTGAGAAACAACCCACCTTGAAACGCGGTAAACAAGTGTATGTAAACTCATGCATCATTTGTCACCAAGGCGGAATGATGACAGCACCCCGTATTGGCAATGGTTCGAATTGGCTCATGCGATTAAAATCAAGCGGCTTAACAGGCTTATACCGCCATGCCATTAACGGTTACAATAGCATGCCTGTGAAAGGCGCTTGTGTAACGTGCTCCGATAACGACATCATTGCCTCGGTTGACTACATTCTTAACAAGTCGTTGACACGTTCCCAGTGGTTAGATGTTAAATCTGGTGGAACAGAGAAATACCCCTCTAGCGGCAAAGATTTGTACAATGAAAACTGCAGTGTTTGCCATGATGAAGGCAAACTTGGCGCACCAAAAATTGGCGATAAAGCAGCATGGAAAACCTTGATAGCACAAAACATGGATATATTGATTGAGAAAACGCTGAGCAACAAAGACCATCCCAACAATGGTGGCTGTGAGCACTGCTCAACCCGAGAAGTTATTGATGCCATTAAATACATGGTAGCTCAATCAAAAACCGAAGGTAATTTTTCACTGTGGTAGAACTTTCAGCTTCAAACCCTAAGAAAAAACACATTGTTAACACCAGCTATTTATTAGCTATTTGACGAGATAAGGAACGAGGATGTTAAACAAGTTTAACCTCTGCAAAATGACAGTATTGCTCAGTGCGTTGCTTTCTGCACCATTAGCACTAGCCGCCACAGACAATTGGCAGATGAACATGTACAAAGGGGTAACGCCCTTGAGTAAAGAGATCTATGACCTTCACATGATTGCCATGGCCATTTGTGGCGTGATTGGCGTGATTGTGTTTGGCGTTATGTTTTACTCACTTTTTCACCATCGAAAATCAAAAGGGTATCAAGCGGCTACCTTTCATATGAACACACGTTTGGAAATCATGTGGACCATCATCCCTTTTTTAATTCTAATTGGCCTGGCTTTCCCCGCGACCAAAGTCTTGATGCGAATGGAAGACAGTACCGATGCGGACGTCACTATTAAAGTAGTGGGATATCAATGGAAATGGCAATACCAATACCTTGATCAAGGCATTAGCTTTTTCAGTAACTTAGCAACGCCTTATAGTCAAATTCAAAACCGCCAGCCCAAAGGCCCCTGGTATCTCTTAGAAGTGGATAAACCACTGGTACTGCCCATCAATAAAAAAATACGGTTTATCGTCACCTCAAACGATGTCATTCATTCCTGGTGGGTGCCAGAGCTTGGCGTAAAACGCGACGCAATACCAGGATTCATGCACGAAGCCTGGGCGCGTATTGATACTGCTGGTACCTATAGAGGCCAATGCGCTGAACTTTGTGGCATTAATCATGGTTTTATGCCCATTGTTGTCCAAGCTGTAAGTGAAGAAGAATTTGCAGTGTGGGTTAGCCAACAACAACAAGTAGTCGACATTTATGCTGCCTCCAAGGTGGGCGCGCCTACTCCTAAAACAATGACGCGAGCTGAATTAATGCACATGGGCAAAGAAAAATACAATGCGCTCTGCTCTGCATGCCATCAAGTAAACGGCAAAGGTATTCCGCCTCTTTATCCGGCGCTTAAAAACAGTTCAGTTGCTGTGGGGAACCCCATTTCCAGACACATTACTATGATTTTAAACGGCGTTCCTGGCTCTGCGATGCAACCCTATAAAGATCAATTATCAGATGAGGAAATTGCCGCCATCACAACCTACGAACGGAATGCGTGGGGTAACAACACCGACGATGAAATCCAACCCGGTGAGGTCGCAACCGTTCGTCAAAATGAAATTCAATCACCCACAATTGTTAAAAAAGCTCAAGCTGGAGGTTTTAGATGAGTCACGCATTAGCACATGGCAATGAACATGAAGCTCATGGTCCAGAACAAGGCAAAGGAGTAATAGGGTTTATTAAACGCTGGCTTTTTACAACCAACCATAAAGACATTGGTACATTGTACCTCTGGCTAGCCATGTTTAGTTTTTTTGTTGCCGGAGGCATGGCCCTGGTCATAAGGGCGGAGCTTTTTCAGCCTGGCCACCGTTTTGTTGATCCTAACTTTTTCAATCAAATGACGACAATGCATGGACTAATCATGTTATTTGGTGTGGTGATGCCCGCGTTCACTGGGATGGCCAATTGGCAAATCCCAATGATGATAGGTGCACCGGACATGGCACTGCCACGTTTAAACAACTGGAGTTTCTGGATCCTGCCCTTTGCTTTTGCATTGTTAGGCTCAACACTCTTCCAAAGTGGTGGTGGACCTAATTTTGGTTGGACCATGTATGCACCATTATCCACAAAATTTGCCCCTCCCAGCACGGACTTTATGATTTTTGCCATTCATATGATGGGTATATCGTCTATCATGGGTTCCATCAATATTATTGCAACCATTCTGAACATGCGTGCTCCTGGCATGACATTGATGAAAATGCCGGTGTTCGTTTGGAGCTGGTTGGTGACTGCCTTTTTACTTATCGCCATCATGCCTGTCCTTGCTGGAGCTGTAACCATGATGTTAGCCGACCGCCATTTTGGAACAAGCTTTTTTGAAGCGGCGGGTGGTGGTGACCCTATTTTATTCCAGCATATTTTCTGGTTTTTTGGTCACCCCGAAGTGTATGTTTTAGTGCTTCCAGCATTTGGTGTTATTTCTGAGGTTATCCCGACGTTTAGCCGAAAACCAATATTTGGTTATCATTTTATGGTTTATGCCATCATCAGTATTGCGGTATTGTCCTTTATTGTATGGGTACACCACATGTTTACTACAGGTGTCCCTTTGGGTGCAGAGCTCTTTTTCATGTACACCACCATGTTGATTGCCGTACCTACTGGCATTAAAGTGTTTAACTGGGTTGCCACCATGTTTAAAGGTGCTATGACCTTTGAAACGCCCATGCTTTTTGCGGTGGCTTTCGTGTTCTTATTTACCATTGGTGGGTTCACAGGGCTCATGCTTGCATTGGTTCCAGCTGATTATCAATACCAAGACACCTACTTTGTGGTGGGGCATTTCCATTACGTGTTGGTTCCTGGTGTTATATTTTCTCTTATGGCGGCAACCTACTATTGGCTCCCTAAATGGACTGGGCACATGTACAACGAATGCTTAGGGAAATGGCATTTCTGGCTCTCCGTGATTTCCGTAAACATTGCCTTCTTCCCCATGCATTTTTTAGGATTAGCGGGTATGCCACGTCGAATTCCAGATTATGCATTGCAGTTTACGAACTTTAATATGATTTCATCCATTGGAGCCTTCATTTTTGGATTCTCTCAATTACTGTTTTTATACAATGTGGTTGCTACCGTCCGAAAGGGCAAGAAAGTAGATGGTCGTGTTTGGGAGGGTTCGCATGGATTAGAGTGGACACTTTCCTCACCCCCCCCCTACCATAGCTTTGTAACACCACCGGATATTCTCTAAGAGGTTGTGTGAATGGCTGTAAAGAATCACGTAAAATTAGTTACAACCCTGGTGATCATGGTATTAGGCATGTTTGCTTTTGGTTTTGCCCTGGTCCCTATTTACAATACCTTGTGTAAAACCTTAGGTATCAATGGCAAAACCAACGCAACGGCGATTGCTTATGATGCAACACATGCCAAAATTTCTAAAAACAGAGACGTATGGGTTGAATTTGTTGCCACCAACAATGGCGGGGTACCTTGGGCGTTTTACCCAAAAACTAAAAAATTAAAAGTACACCCAGGTGAAATGGCAACGCTCGCGTTTTATGCGGAAAACAAAACCAATCACCGCATGACCGTTCAAGCAATACCAAGTGTCACACCTGGAATTGCCGCTAAATACTTAAAAAAAACAGAATGCTTTTGTTTTACTCAGCAAACATTAGGTGGTCATGAAGCCATGGACATGCCATTGCTTTTTCATTTAGACACCAATTTACCAACCAACGTGAAAACCATCACGCTGGCTTATACTTTGTTTGATGTGACGGATAGAGTCACTCATTAGGAACAGGAGATATCAGATCATGGGAGCACATGGCACCTATTACATCCCAAAACCCAGTCATTGGCCGCTCGTTGGCTCTGTAGGCCTCACAACCACATTGGTGGGCGCTGCATCATGGTTGCACACTGAATGGTATGGCCCCTACCTCTTTACAATTGGCCTGTCGATCCTCGTGTCGATGATGTTTGGCTGGTTTGGTCAAGTCATCTATGAAAATCAGAAAGGGGTTTATGATCTTCAAGTCGATCGCTCTTTTCGGTGGGGAATGTGCTGGTTTATTTTTTCGGAAGTTTGCTTTTTCGGCGCATTTTTTGGAGCACTTTTCTTCAGCAGACTCTGGTCTATTCCCCTGCTTGGAGGCGATATACACCCCATCACCCACATTACCTTATGGCCCGATTTTAAAGCAGCCTGGCCTGTGCTCATTAACCCAAATAATCAAGCGTTTGTAGGCGCACGTGAAGCCATGGGGGCTTGGGGGCTTGCCGCCATCAACACGCTGATTTTATTAACCTCTGGCGTCACGATTACCTGGGCACATTGGGCATTAAAATTAAATAAACGCCATCAATTATGTGTTGGTCTAGGCCTTACAGCAGCTCTCGGTGCCTTTTTCCTTTTCCTCCAAGCACATGAATATTATGACGCGTATACCGAGATGAATTTAACCTTGGACGCAGGTATTTACGGTACAACTTTTTTCATGCTAACAGGGTTTCACGGCTTGCATGTCACCATTGGTACCATCATGTTAATCATTATTTTAATCCGCTCCTTGCGAGGGCATTTTACACCCGAGCGGCATTTTGCTTTTGAAGCCGTTGCATGGTATTGGCATTTTGTAGACGTGGTTTGGCTCTTTTTATTTATATTTGTATACTGGCTTTAAGCTTCGGCTGTGTAACTTAACTCAATGGAGCGTCAGATGGGATGGATAACATCAATAAAAGAACGAGCAGAGCAGTTTTTTAATAGCAAAACCACCCTTGTTGTTGTCAACTCGTCTTATCAGACATTAGGCTATCTGTTTAAACAAATAGGTGTCCTGCCAGAGGCCATTGGCGGGGCGGTAACACATCCACCAACACGCAAAATAGCCGCCCAAATGGGACGCATCTTCCTTGAAGATGTGGCTCCATTGGTACTCATCACATACGTAAGCCAGAAGATTCAAGAACAAGGCCGAGAGTATATCAATGAAGAATCTGATAATAATCTCGGCGCCCATAGCCTTTTAGAGCTAGGCCTTACTTTACTTCAAGCTGCAACCTGGCTCTACAAACTGCGTGCAGAAGCCCAACTGACCACAAGAGCTGCCATCCTCACACTTAGTGCGGCACAGGCGTTAAAAGAAACAAAACCAACTGCACCCATAACCGTCTGTGAAGAAGCCAAATGCTCCTCACTCCGTTTTTTGCAGGGTTCTATTCGTGATAATGTTAACTATTATGCAACTGCAGGCGCTATCTCAATCGTTGGGTTTATTCCTGGCATAGGCCAACCTCTTGCAAGCATTTTGAAGTTAGACCTCATGGGACGTTATGTAGCAGGGATTATACTGGCTGATGCATGCAACCGACATCAAGTTGTTTTTTTACAAGAATATCCTGAAATTAAACTGTCATTAGGTATTGGACACGCGAGCCTCACTTGGCTTTTAAGTGTTCTTATCGAAAAAACCACGAGCATTCCGCGAGCATTATCCAAAGACGCCCTGGATCCATTGACCCTTATTGTGCTAATAAGCATAGCTTTTCAACTACATATACCTACTTTAAAACAAACATCCACTCGTAAAATCCTAGATCCCATAGGTACATTTCAAGGGTTTATTGGTTTTAATTTAGACACATGGCTTCTTGGACTAAAAGTAAAAATTCCTCGAATGCTTGATGCCTCTGACTCACGTCAAGACATCGGTATGGTTGTCTTAGATTGGCCATGGGCCCAAAAAGCGGACGAGATATCACGTATATTTAAAATGCCTTTAGTACGTTTTCTTCTTCCACCCACCTTACACAACCTAGGTGCTATTTTTGAACATCCCATTTCTATTGATAGGCTTTTTCGCGATTCAATTTTTCGTGCAAATTGGCCTGCTGTACAAACCAAAATAATAACTACCATTAACATTATCGATTCAATTAAACATGACCCTCTCGTCATAGCAGCCGGTCTATTGACAGAAGAGATGAGAGTCGCTGGTATGAGCCAAGCTTTAGGTCTTCCAGCAAACGTCGCAAAGGTCGTTTATGCACTGCTCACGGACACCAAGATTGAAGGTAAATTATTGTCTTTAAAATATGAGATAGAAAGACTCAATGTAGATGCTCCTTTAGTCATCAGCATTGATCACAACGGGTTGGCCCAACAGCCACCCTTAGTGCAAAATCAACAACCAACAGAGAAAGAAACATCAACCCTCACGCACCACAACAGGTTTGAAAATGGACTCACTTTTTTTGATTCTGAAGAAGATGGCTCTATATCAGCTTCCAAAGCTGGCTCAGAAGCAGACTCCGAAGGGGAATGGGTGGGGCGTCCACTTCATAGAAAAAAAGGGCTATAGCGACTAATTTGCCACGCCAATGAAATCCTAAACAACACAGAGCACACAGAGTCCGTTTGTTTCATGGCTTTATCTATTTTAAGCACGCATACACTTAAACGAATATCTATGCCATAATTTTTCAATGACCTGCCTGCCTATGCGTAAATCATGAACTTTTGGACCGAATTCAAACTGTTTGCCATGCGTGGCAACGTTATGGACCTTGCCGTGGCCGTTGTTATCGGCACCGCATTTAGTAAAATTGTTTCGTCTCTTGTGGATGGCATTATCATGCCTATAATTGGGCTATTGTTAGGAGGCATTAATATCGCTCAAAAGTCGTTTACTATGGGGCAAGCCACCATAAAATGGGGATTATTTCTTCAAACCATTATTGATTTTACAATCATTGCCTTCTCCATTTTTTTAGCCATAAAATTCATGACCCTTTTACAAAAAAAAGAAGAAGAACCTAAGCCCGAAATTTTATCTCGTGAAAGCACTTTATTAGCCGAAATACGTAATCTCTTAATACAACAAAAAGAGCTTGAAAGACCAAAACACTAAAAATTAAACGCGCATCTTAAAAGAGCAAACGTTTAAAGCCCTCTCACTTGGTTTTTTTTCGAGGCCTGACCCAGCCCAAGACTGTTTTTTGTATGGCTTCAGTTAATGTAAGCTCACCTGGTGGCACGTCTTTATAAATAGTGCTTCCAGCACCAATGGTTGCATTCTCGCCAATCCTAACAGGTGCTATTAATTGCGTATCAGAGCCGATAAATACACCATCAGCAATGACTGTTTCA
>Ga0247836_1003825_pt1 | contig 19571 bp, 16 predicted proteins | sample LaCruzMarch2015__4_FD_187116 | JGI IMG/M metagenome (GOLD analysis project Ga0247836, IMG submission 187116) | Freshwater microbial communities from meromictic Lake La Cruz, Castile-La Mancha, Spain - LaCruzMarch2015_14m | ecosystem: Environmental > Aquatic > Freshwater > Lake | place: Spain... | reverse complement strand
CAAGGGTGTGCTCGACCTCTCGGCCGCGGTATCGTTTTTGAACTAAGCCGGCAAGGGCGAGTCGTTGGGCATGTTCGGCTATCGTGGGCAAGCTCCCCCCTGCGCGTTGGTGGATCTGTTCGAGGCATAGATGAGGTGTTTGGGAGAGCAGGAGTAGGATCCGTAATCGGCGGTGATTGCCAGCCCCTTTAAGAATCGTCACCAAATGAAGTAACTGTATTTCGCTCATAGTAGATTAAACTAGGCAAACCGCCAAAAGATGCGGTCTTACGAAAATATATATACCCCATCGGAGGGGGCCCGTTCGCGCAAAAATCGAAGCGCTTAAGCAAACCAACCCCCAGTGGGCTGAACATAATGGCTTTATGCATAATGTCGAAGCGTGGAGAAGAGAGGTGCAGGGACAGGTTTTTTTGGGGGAGGAAGGTTGGGACGGGACAGTGTGACTTTATGCATAATGTCGAAGTGTCGCAGGAGTGGGGTGGTGAGTCAGAGGTAGGGATAGGGGGCAGGGTGGGGACATTATGGCATTATGCATAATGTCGAAATGTGGGGGAAATGGGTAAGGGGAAGGGGGGGCGGTCCGACATTCCCAAGAGTGTGGGAGTAATGTTGGAGGGGTTCGATTGAGTCAGGCGGGGGGACGCCAACCGCGGTTAGTGAATAGCCATTGGGTGGTCTGATTAATGCCTTCTTGTAAGGAAAAAGAGCCGCGACCTAGAACCTTGAAAGTTTCGCCCATGTCGATCGGGTAATCGGTGGTCATGCTCTCCACGCGGGTGGAGTCGATGTAGAAGCGACGGCCACTGATCCGGGAGATCACATCGCCGACTCTGCCCATGAGACGCAGAGTCGGGCGATTGATACGAGGCGGGGTTCGTCCGTGTAGAGCTCTGCAAAATCCGGCGGCCCAACACCAGATATCATCCGTTTCATCTCCCACATAAAGGGTTTTTCCATTCACGGCCGATTCTGGAAGGGAGAAAATTTGCTCGATCTGATCCAAAACGTTGCCCACGTAAGCGTAAGCCCTGCGAACTGGAACACCCCCAGGATGAAAATACCAACCCCGGCGAGCGATGCGCCAAAACTCCTTCTCATATCGAGCGTGCCATGGTCCCCACACATTGGTCGGGCGGATCAGGGTCCACGAGAACGGGAGCTGAGCGGCACGAGTCAGCCGCTCCGTTAGAACCTTGCTCGCGCCATAGACAGTGGCAGGAGAGTAATCTTCGTCTGATTTTGGCTGATATCCTGGACCGCAGACGTATTGACTGGAGGTGATGATGGCTCGTTGAATGGAGGGGCAGGATCGGATAGCCGCGAGAATATTGGATACCCCATCCGTGTTTTCCCGATAACCCAATTCGACAGTCGTGGTCTCGACACAATCGGTACGGGCCGCAAGATGGAGGACATGGGTCGGACGGAATGCTGCCACCTGACGAGCGAGGAGTTCTTTATCCAAGAGATCGGACTTTTGCCAAAATCGACGATGATGCTCAGGCTCGGGTGGGTTTCGGTCGAGATTGAGAAGGGCTTCGGCTTTGGAGAAAAACCGCTCGACTGTGTTTAATCCGATAAACCCAGAGCCGCCGGTTATGAGGATTTTCATAGTGATTGGATGTCTAACTGGTGCAACGCGTAGTTAGTCGGGGTTAGTGGCTCAGAGCTTTGGGCTCATCCACCTCCAGGTCGCAGCCAAGCCCTCTTCGAATGCTGTGGTAGGCTTCCACCCAGCCATCGAAGTAATTCTATCGATGGCGAGCACGCTGCTTTGCACATCACCAGCCTGCGCCGGCTTGATTTCCAAGATAGCATTTTTCCCGACCGTTTTGGAAACCAAATCAATCACCTCTCGGACGGACCGCCCTTGACCGGACCCAATGTTGAAGGGGCCCGATGTCTCAGATACATCCAGAAGACGGATAACAGCATCTACGAAATCATCGATGTAGACATAATCTTTGATCGCGCTTCCATCGCCTAACATCAATAGAGGTTGGCCGCGTGCGATTCGCGCCATTGAGATTGCGACCAAACCTTGTGCGCCTTCGAAGTTTTGTCCTGGACCGTAAGGGTTGCTCGGGCGCAGGCACAGGTGCCGGAACCCCGTCGAGGCTGCCACCATTGCGAGATACATCTCCATTGTCATCTTCAAGACCCCATAGGGGGACATGGGGTGTTTGGGGTCATCCTCACGAACCGGAAGCTGTTTGGGCTCGCCGTACACGGCACCACCACTAGAGAACAAAGTGAATTCTTGAACATTCGCACGTGTTGCTTCGTCGAGAATCCTAAGGAAAATTTCTAAGTTGCGTGTGAAGGTAGACAAAAGCCGGTCGGCAACCGGTGCGGTGGCCGCTGCTTGGGCCAAATAAACTACGCGGGGATATCGGGCAAGTGCTCGTTGGATAAGAGCCGGCTCACTTAATTCACCGATGAAAGTCTCGACATTTCCCTTTAGGCTCCTCGGTGGTAATCGATCGTAAATCCCGACCTGCCACCCCCTGCGAGATAGGCCTTCGGCTAAAGCGGTGCCGAGAAAACCAGACCCACCGATAAGCAATATACTAGATTTTGTCATAAGCAGCAGTGATAGTGCGGCAATAATTTTTCATTGAAAACAATTCCTGGGCACGAGCACGTCCTTCGCGTCCCATACTCTCGCGAAGAGTTGTGTCAGATGCCAGCACGGCAATAGCATTTGCAATGGCCTTGGGGTCGTTAGGTGGCACTAGAAGACCTGTTTTCTCTTGGTCGATGGTCTCAACAGTTCCCCCGATATTTGTTCCGATGCAGGGAAGGCCCATAGTCATGGCGCCGATCAGGACTGTAGCATTAGGCTCAGGTCTTTTTGAGGGTAAGATAAAAATATCTGCCGCTTTCATCCAGTCAGGCAGATTACGTTGAAATCCCTTCAAGTGAACCCGTGCTGGCTCTGGCAATTGTGCTAATGCCCCCGCCAGACTTTCCTGGCAATGCTCGTAGCCGGGAAAACAAGACCCCAGGAATATGAAGTGCATGTCGTATTGCTCGATCAAGCCTCGCGCAGAAAGGATTTTCACGGCCTCAGCCAAGACATCTTGCCCCTTCCAATCGCTGAAGCGACCGGCATACAAGACAACGAGTGCACTATCGCTGATACGAAGCTTTTCGCGGACAGTAGAGACACCGCCTGCCGTAGGGTCGTATTCGGTCTGGTCTACGCCGTGATAGAGTGTCTTAAACTTTCCAGCATAACGGGCATTACCCTTTAAAAAGTGGCTGCGCACCGCATCGGATATGCAAAATACGCGAGAAGAAAAGATACTGGTCATTTTACTCATAGCCCATCGTACCAATTGAGGCTGTTCGACTAATTCCATGATTTGCCAGATGTGCGGCTTACTTTTGATGGCAGCAACCAGCCCCGGCGTCCAGAGGGATGCCGTATTCGTGTGAAAAATGTCCACCTTGGCAGCCCTCGCCAAGGTAGTGAGAAAAACCACCGAAGTGACAGACTGCCAAGCGAAACGTATAATGCCGAATGGGGTGAATACTCCTCTTCTTAAGACCGGAAGCTCCCGGATGATTACTGTGGCTCCGGCTTTCCTTAGCTCTGGGACCAGGGGTCCATCACAAGGGACAATGACTATGCTGCGGAAAAAAGAAGGGTCCAGTGATCTCACGAGGCAAAGAAGAACGTAGTCCGCGCCGTAAAGGTCGGCACCGACGTTGTTGAAAAGTATAGTTTTCCGTTCCAAAGGTGTAGGGCTGGGTGTAATAGGCTTCCTGTTAAGAGGCCTTATTGTTATTTATATCTGCTGTGGCTAGTCAGGCAATCTTTGAGACAGTATACCGGCGGAGACAAAGCGCGCCTCATCATTGTGCCTACATGCGCATGGGCAAAGTTTTGCTTGGGCTGCGAATGCTGCGGTTAGCGGGGCTACCGCTCGAGAACGGGGAGGTATTCGACTACGGCTTTGGAGCCGGAACATTTTACCGCTACTTGCCTAAGACGGCAGAGTTTTTCGGGGTGGAGCAGGACCCTGTGGTCTGCCAAGAGGTGGCCGTCATGCTAAAGGAGCGGGGTTTCAAGCATATCGATCTGCAACCAATCGAGATTAAACAATGGAAAGAACACCCTTTACTGCAAAAGCGATACGATCTATTTCTCTGCAGTCACGTGCTCGAGCATTTGCCGGACCCGATTGATTTTCTGAAAACCGTGCGGCCCTGCGTGAAGCCTGACGGACTGTTCCTCGGGCTGGTGCCGATCAATGAGCGTGCTGAGAGCCCGCACCATCTGCAGAAGGTTGATCGCGCCGTAGTGAAAGGGTGGGCGACGGATGCAGGATACGAGGTGGCGTATTACGAAGAAAACGACCCCTTTCCTTACTGGGTCCAGCCGCTCTACACCGTTACCTCGGGCTGGAAGCATAAGTTGGCGCAGGCGATAAGCTTAAATCTGGGGATGTTGGCCACCTTATGCGGCGAGCGGCTCTGGTTTGCTTGGGGAAGAATTTTTGGGAGGCTGACCTTTTCCAAACCAACCCAAGCAGCTTTTATTCTTAAAAAAAGATGAGATTTTCCATCGTTACTCCCAGCTTCAAGCAGCTCGACTATCTGGGGTGTTGCATTGCCTCTGTCGCGGATCAGGTGGTCACAGTTGAACATATTGTACAGGATGCGGGAAGTCCTGGGATCGAGGAGTTTGCCGAGAGGATGGCCGAACAGCTTTTGGAGAGATATGGGGGAGAGCGGGTATCGAACCTTCAAACCTTCGAACTTTTGCATCTGCGCACTTCCCACGGGTACAACCTGCGAATCTTTAAGGAGAAGGACAGCGGGATGTATGATGCGGTGAACAAGGGGTTGAAAAAGGGCACAGGAAAGATCTGTGCTTACTTAAATTGCGATGAGCAGTATCTGTCGGGAACCTTGGATAGGGTGAGGGAGGAGTTCGAAGATCAGCGGAAGATGGAGGTGTTATTTGGGGCAGCGATTGTGGTCCGGCCTGATGGTGGCTATCTCTGTGACCGCAAGGTGATGAAGCCGACGAGACTTCACACGCTGGTCTCGGGAAATCTTTCGATCTTCACCAGTTCTACCTTTTTTCGCCGTAGTGCAGTGGTAGAGCGGGGGCTTTTCTTTGAGAGGCAGTGGAAGGTGGTGGGAGATGCGGTTTGGATTTTGGATTTGCTAGATCAGGGGTTGAAGATGGGGGTTCTGCGTCAATCCTTGAGTGTGTTTACAGAAACAGGGTCGAACCTAAGCCTGCAAGACAAGGCTGGTGCGGAAAGAGAGCGCCTAGGGGAGCGTGCTCCTAGATGGGCGAGGGCGGGGAGGTGGCTGATTTTGATCATGTATCGCCTTAAAAGATTTTTCGGAGGTGCCTACTGGATCCGGCCTCACAGGTACTGTATCTACACTGCGGCATCACCCCACGAGCGAGAAGGCTTCGTTGTAGAAAAACCAACCTACCGCTGGGTGATCCAGCCCAAGGGCAAATGAAGGTCGTTCACCTATGTAATTTACCGTTGCCGGCAGGTCATCCAGATTATGGCAAGATTCGGACGCATCCTGGTCGCTGGGTTTTGAATTTAGCGTTAGCGCAGAAAGTCCACACCAAAATTCACCCCATTCTGGTTGTGCAAATTCCTGGAGCCAAAGTTGATTATCAAGAAGAGGTAGAGGGCATCATGGTCCACTATTTAGCGGCACCGGATCGTTTTCGATCAACGACCCTCTTCTATTTTGATGCGCGCAGAATTTCTACGTATGTACAGAAACTCAAGCCCGATCTCGTTCATGCTCACGGAACAGAGGATGCCTACGCTTTGGCGGCGCAGGCGACGGGCCTCCCTTGCGTACTCACAGTCCAAGGATGTTATTTTATTATTAACAGAGAACTGCCCCCCAGGCTATTTAGTCGAGGTCGAGTGGTGCAAGGAACGGAGTGGTTGGCCTTACGAAGGGCAAAACACGTCGTAGCAAAAAGTTCGTATGTAAAGAATGAGCTCAAGAAGAAGTTTCCGCATCTCTGTTTACATGAAATCTCTAATACGTTTGATCCGAGGTTGCTGGAAATTCCGATTGATCGGCCGCGGAGAATGGGAAATCTAGCCTTTGTTGGAACCATGGTAGAGCGCAAAGGGGTGCATATCCTGCGCCAAGCTCTAGAAATTATCCGAAGTGATTACCCCAGCTCATTTTCAGAAATCCACCTGCATATTTTTGGTGACCGTCCCGATGCGCGTGCGGACTCCTACGAGGGGCGAGAAAAGAAGGCCTTAGGTGATTTGTTAGGGAAACGGCTTATCCTGCATCAAACCATCCAAGGGACACAATTGGCAGAAAAGCTTTCTACCATTCCCGTCCTAGTGGCCCCCTCATTGGAAGAGATGTTTGGGAATCAGGTGATTGAAGCGCTTCTGGTTGGAACTTGCCCGATAGTCACCGAGGAAACCGCGATGGCCGAGAACGTCAAGGCCGCGGGTTTTGGATGTTGTGTAGCGAAAAAAGATCCCAAACAGCTGGCGCATGGCGTTTTAAATAAAATATTTAAACTTCCATGTCTCTTGGAGGCCACCAAAGCCCGCACTTCTATTTTATCTCGCAGCGGGCCCGAAGTAGTGGCTCAAGCACACTTAAAAGTGTATCAAGAGATCGAAAGTAATCGGTGAGTGGCTTCTCGAGGTAGTCATTGGATCAACGAGTCCAAAGGTCCCGAGGCGGAGCAGACGCCAGAGGATTCAGCCTAATTCCCAAGACACCTAGAAGAATAAACAGGGACAACCCGACTGCTGCCACGGGAAACAACAAAATAACTATCATTACTCGTTGAAGAAAGAGGGTCTCCGAAGAAAAACTTTGTTTCTTGATTTTGCAACGCTCGAGCAGATCTAATATTAGGGAATCGTGCTGTGCTTTCCACCTATCAAAGGAAGGTTTTACTGTGGAGGCCCGAAAATTCAATGACTCTTTATGTTTTCCCTCCTTTATCATTTGAATTAACTCAACTGAGCATAGTTTGTAGCTATTAAAAGATTGAGTGTACTGGGCAGATAAGGATTGATGCTGAGGTGAAGACTGAAACAAGGCATTTAAAGATTCAGACGCAATCCGATACCGTTCCAACCAAGTTGATTGGTTCTCGGCTTCCTGCTCAACCTCGGCATCGCTAGTTGATAAAAGCGCGGCAAGCGTAGAGCGATGGGCTTTGTAAAGATTGGTTTCCATTTCAAGAGTTAAACTAGAGTAATGCAGAAGAAACTGTTCACGAGCATTCGAAAGCTTCCTTAGATTTACGAGAAAATTATACTGAATAAAAGACAAAATAATTATCGTCAAAAACAAGAAAATCGAAAGACCAGCAAGTCCCCTTATTGAGGCCTGATTGATTGGCTGCGAAGAGGGGCGACCAAGTAGCCATGTCGTAGCGGAATCTCTTAAGGAGCTAATCATGCGTCACCCTTGGAATCTAAATAGTGCCCTAATACGACCAAGGCCCAAAGTTTGGGCCAAAGGAACTTTTTACTTTCCCACTTCTGCCATATCAATTCTGTCTGGCGAAGATCGAGGGCAAGATGTCCTTGAGCAAGTTCTAACCCTTGTCGGCAAAAATCACGAAGGGGCCGACGCATCCATGATTCCATGGGAAAAGAAAAACCCATTTTCGGCCGATTCCATGATCTTTCTGGCAAAAGGTCTTTGGTGGCGTTCAGAAGAAGGCTTTTAGGGAATCGAGGGTCAAACTTGAGCGCAGAAGGAAGGCCCAAAACTTCCTCGACGAGAGGGGCATCTAAAAATGGGACCCTCAGTTCTAGGGAGTGAGCCATGCTCATACAGTCGGAGTCCCGGAGGAGCATATCCCTTAGATAACAGGAAATTTCACCCCAACTGATTTCGGCCATTGAATCCCTGAGCGGAGGAGAGATTTCGGATTCAAAAAGGGGCACATCCATGCCTAGTTTTTGCAGGTCGTAGCCAGTCCAGACACGTCGCCACCACCAAGCGAGGGCTTGGCCGGTCTTCTCCTGCGGAATATCGGTCAAGAGTTGAAACCCAGGCCGAAAAAGAGTGCCCACCCGCCGTGCCCATTTTGGGATGGCGCTGAGCATCCGAATCCAGGAGAAATCCCTAAAAATGGGATAACCGCCGAAGATTTCGTCTGCGCCCAAACCCGACAGCACCACTTTAAACCCACCACGGGCAGCCTCGCGGCTGACAAGGTAGGTGTTAATCCCGTCGATGGAGGGAAGATCCATGGCTTGAATCGCACTCTTAACCATCTCTAGCTTTTCCCCTTCAAATAGTTCGATGTGGTGGTGGATCGTCCCAATATGTTGGGCAACCTCTTCTGCATACAGACTTTCATCGTAGCTAGACTCTGCAAAACCAACGGAGAAAGTTGTGAGTTTTCCGCTTGGAGTTGCACGTGCGGCCATGGAGGCAAGAATGGAAGAGTCCATCCCGCCACTAAGGAAACACGCCACCGGGACATCGGAAAGCATGTGGGATTGTACTGCATTTTCCAGCAAAGCGCGGATTCGTAGGGCGGGCTTCTCTGGGGGGTCAATGGGGATCGGGTTTTGCGACTGAGGGGGTTCCGTGGCTACAGGCCAAAATCGAACAGGCTCAAAAAAAGAACTCCCACTTCGTAGACGAGCCCAACAACCCGCAGGAAACTCGCTTATATTCTTATAAAGAAGTTGACCATGGGGGCAGCAACCCCGTTGGAGGTAGGAGGACAGACCCTGTGGAGAGATTTCTGCTCCAGTCCAATGAAGCATCGGCCGTACTTCAGAGGAGAAAAGCAGGCCTCCCTGTTTTCTCCAGCCGATATAAAGGGGCTTAATGCCCAAACGATCGCGTCCCAGCACCACGGTATCTGAAGCCTTGTGGTACAGGGCAAAGGCGAACATACCACGAAGCCTTGGGATAATTTCTTCCCCCCAGATTCCTAATGCCATTAAAAGAGTTTCCGTGTCGCTGTGTCCGCGGAATCGAACTCCTACGGATTCAAGTTCACGACGGAGCTCTAGATGGTTATAAATCTCGCCATTAAAAACAATGACATTTCCGCTGGCTGCATCCTCCATGGGTTGGCGACCGGTATTTGAAAGATCCAAAATGGCAAGACGGGTGTGGCCCAGCCAAATTGAAGCGACTGGATTTGTCCAAGTGGCCGACGCGTCAGGGCCACGATGCCGAAGTAAGGCAAGGCTGCGATCCATGTCATTTTTCGAAGCATTGCATCCCAAGAATCCGAAAAAACCACACATCGTGTTTGGGCCTTAAGAGGGGTGGGCATCCAACAAAAGGGAATTTCTCAATTGTGATGCCCAAGAATCAGCAACCGCATTAAAGCTAAATCGTTGTGTTGCGTAAAGTTGGGCCTTTTCGCCCATGCCAAGAGAAAGGGCTGGGTTACCTAACAAAGAGAGAAGCCACTGCTCCCAATCGCTTGTTGTTTCGGCAAAAAAACCAACCCCCCCGCCCTCCTCAATAAGTTGTTTTTGAAATCCGACTGGTGATGCTATGACTGGCAAACCTGCGGCAAAGTAGGTTTTAACCTTATAGGCCCCCTTACAACGATTGTGGGCTGTGTCAGGCATGGGAGCCAATCCGAACCAACTTCCAGAAACCTGCTGTGCTTCCCTTGCAGGGTCGTATTTTTGATATTCAAAGTCTAATCCATGGCCAAATTCGGTGGGGGGTGGTGTTGCACAAATAAAACGAAATCGAAAAGGAATTTTCCGATGAACGCGACGCAGGACCCCCAAAAGCATGTTGATGTGATCGTGATTATAAGGATTTCCATTCCAAAGCACGATAGGCTTTTCCCCGCGCTTTCCGCAGATTTTTTTGAATCGGCTGGTTTGAATCGGCTCCTCGAAAATCATGACTTTTTTTTCCGGAAAAAACTCAAGCACTCTCTTGGCAAGAAAAGGGGTAGGGACCCCGATCAAATCGGCCAAACGGCATCGTCGCAAAGTCCCTTCTCGCAATTCAGGGATGTCGAACCAATCATCGACCACCTGGAAAACATATTTGGCCCCCCTCCTCACTATGGATTCTTCGGTTTTGGCCGTTGGGCTGAATGGCGCGCAAAACGCAATTATCCAAGCAATATCGCCTTTTTGAGCGTGTCGCAGGCACAGTCTTGCCAGTGGGTCAGCCAAGAAAAATCTAAAAATGGTGCGACCAAAAGGAATTCGGCCAGAGTGAAAAGCTCGGTAAACACTTTTGGGCCACAAGGGTGCCCATTCAGATGGCAGGCCTTTGGTTTTAAGCATTTCGGCTGTCAAGGGGCTGAAGGTGTCAGGTGCCGATCTTTCAAAGGGAACGCGGATGCGGATCACAACATTAGATTGAGCCCACTTCGACTGGCGTGCTACCAAGAATTTTTTCTGTTCCAACTATTGGCGTCGGAGTCCGCGTCACGATTTCCCTGAAGACAGTTACTCCAGAGGCCGAGCCATCGGGCAAGGGTTTGCCTCCCAGGAAGGGCCCTTAGAGTATGCGCTAGGTAGTGCCAAAATATGGTCGATCTTTGGTGATGTTGGAGCCATAGGCCAAAACCCTGGGCCTCTTCTAAGCTAAAAAGCCTTCCCCGCTCGGCCTGTGCAACTATTTGATACGCCAATTCATGAAGCCCTAACGCGACACAGATAATAGCGCTTTTACAAGCCGATGAGGTGCTCGTCGGGTCAGTAATGCTACTCTTCAAGTAAATGGCATTACCATATGCCAAGGCACCGCGTTGATGAATTTCTGGGGGAGCCGCCGCACGGCGCCACCAAATCCGCTCCAAATCGGCCAAGAAAAAGCCTCTGGCGCGCATCCACTGGTCAACTTCTGCAAAGAGGGGCTGATTTTTATAAATCTCGATGAAGGATACTTCGAGCTCACAGCCGATCGAATTAGAAACGGCCTGTTCTCCTCCTTTCAGCACCTCAAGTTCATATCCCTGAACATCAATCTTGATAAAATCACTGACGGCACCTAGGCGCTGTAACTCAGCATCTAAGGTGCCTGTTTGAAGCGAAAGTTCCTGCTCAACCCGAAAAAGATCGCGGTGGACAAACATATTGAGCAGGTCTGAGTTGGGCTTAAGAAGGGAGCTACAAGGGCGCGAATGGGTCAGATAAAGCGCGGCAGAAGCGCTGGTGGCGCCAAGAGCACATTCGGAAACGGCCCCTCGAAAATCAGGAGTTCGGCTGAAGACAAGCCGGAGAGCTTCGGCTTCTGCAGGATCTGGCTCAAAGCAGAGGTAGTTCATTTGCTGACCCAGTTTCAGCCAGTGGCTGGGAGGACCGCCCCGCGCCCCAATATCGATATAAGAAAGAGCTGTCTTTGAGAAAGGCAAGGGGAGCTCTGCCATCGCAGAAATGTTGCCCAGCAAGCGCATCATGAGATTTTTCACAGGAAACAGCATGTCAGCTTAATAAGATTCATACATCCAAATTTCATGGTTCTACAAAAACAAAAAAAAGATTATTGCAATTCATCTGAAAGCTCCGAGTGAGCTAAAAACAGAAATATTTAGTAACACACTAAAAACGACAGCCCGTTAAAAAACTAAAAAAAATCGTTGTAAGGGCTTGGGCAAGAAGTGGCGTCTCTTTCGCAGGGATGGACTCAGAACCTCCCAGCTCAAGGGAGCTAAAAGAAAGATAAAAACGCATATCAAAAAAAAGATAGCTAAAGAAAGAAAATAAAAATTCGGTTTTTGCGAAAAAGTGAAAGAAAGAAAGCAGGCAGAAAACAAAACTAAGGCCCATCTGATAAATGCTGAAGGGACAATGTGTATTGCGGAGTTATGAATTCGGTTGAATTTTTGAACAGCAGAAAATAAAAAAGGAAGCGAGATCAGAGAGGCGGCAAAGAGATGAGCCAAAACCATGCCAAAAACTCCAAGGTATTTAACGAGGAAGCATGCGAAAACCAGAAAAACCAAGCTTTCTTTGAGTCCGACCCAACGAAACGTAGCAAGGTCTTTCGTCATTCCAGTTACATGGCATAAGACTGCCAAAAGGGAGGTGATCACGAGAATTAAGGCTAAGACCACATCGAGACGAGTTTCCCACTGGATCAAGCCTTTTGTCCAGAGAGAGACAAACGGTCTGTTTCCAACGATTAAAAAAGATCCCAAAACTGTAGCGAAGGAACCAGAAAGAAATGCCAAATCTTGAAGCTTTTTCGATGCCAAGAGAACCTCTCCCCTTGAATAAATCTCGATAAGCAGAGGCCCAGAAGCTTGGGCGATCTGATTTGAAAAGTCCCTGCAGAAGAAAAACATCTTTGAGCCAATCGCCCACACAGCAACAGATTCTAAGCCTGCAAAGCGAGAAAGAATGATCGCTTGGCTAGCGAATAAAATCCGCCCTCCAAAAAGAATAAGGAACATGTCTCTTCCGTAGCGAAAAAGCTTTAACAGGCAATCGAATCGCGGCCAAACGCATTCACTGATTTTCGGAAAGAGATGGAGCCTTTGGTTCGCAATTAAAACTATAGACATCGAAGTTAAAGCCTCCATCAAGGAGCCTAAGAGGTAGCTGGGAAGTCCCCAGCCATGTTGGAGAGCCCAAGCAAACCCACTGACGCAAGTAAGTTGACCCAGCGCGGCGCTGCTATTGATCCAGTCGAATCGGCCGTAGGCAACAAGTGAGAAAGAAAAGACGCGGAAAGGGAAAAAGAGCGCAGAGATAAGAGCTTGGCCGAAAACTAGGAAACGAAAGGTGGGAATAAGTTCCTGAGGGATCTTAAGAAGTGCAGGCGCCCAAAAAACAACGGCAAGGGATAATGAAAAAAGCACGACGGCCTGAAGAAAAAGAATGAGCAAACCTGCGATAAAGGTTTCCCCATACTGTTTTGAGGGTCTTTGGTCTTTCCAGTCCATCAAAAATCGACCCACGGCATTGGACATGCCAAAATCTGTTAGTAGCAAATAACCATTAATCTGAAAGACCAAGGCCCATAAACCGAATTGGGGAACAGAAAGAAAGCGCAACGAGAGGTAAATGCTGGCGAAAGAGCAGGCTGCGACGACGAAAGTGCAGGCATATCCTGAGAAGATCGAACGGGAAAATCGCTGGGTTCGATTCATTGTGAAAAATAAAAAGATATCATTGGTCTAGAGAAAAACGCGATTTAATGGTTGCTTGCAAGAGCTTGTGAGACGGGGCTATGGGCAAATCCTCGCGAAGGGTGTGTCTCAGAACCGGTAGGTACAGACTTCGATGGGGAATTGGGCAATGAATACAGAATTGCAAGCCCGATGCCATAGATCCACCACTCTTCCAAAGGACTGTCTGCGGTGTGTCCCCCAGTAGTAGAAAGGAGGATAAATCTTACGACAAAACAAAACTGGAATAGAGAGAAAGCGTAGTACCATCCTTGGCCGCGGGTTCGCACAATTAGGAGCGCATAAAGAATCAGCATCTGGAGGCTGAAGAATCCATAGAAGACAGCGGCTGGAATACCTATATCAGCCGAAATTCCCAACCATTTATGATGCCAAGAGCTGCCCGCGGCTAAGGCGTCCATCTCCTTTACGTTTATTCCTGTATTCGTCTGAATTAGCGCAACCATCTCTTTGAGGTCGATCGAAAGGCCTTTTCCTGTGAGCGGTTTTTCTTTGACAATTTCCCAAGCTTTTTTCTTCATCAAAGAGCGGAAAACGTCCGCCTCTTCCTTGTCGAGCCCAGTAGTCTGGGCTAAAACTCGATCATCCCATTCTCCTGGCAAATTAGCGAGCGACCGTTGGGCGGCGAGGGGGAGGACGAAAAGACGGCCTTGACCTAGAACCGCTATGGACAAGAGAACAGAGGCTACAATTCCTCCTAAGATAAGGTACAAATACTCTTTCCGAGCTAGGGCGATAATAAGGGGGAAGAGAAACATCATGGCCATGGCGGCGCGTTTGCCGCTGAGTGCGGTGATAACTAGGCAGGCGATCAAGCAGGGGATTGACCAGAAAATGTTTTTTACAGAAAGGAGGCGCTGGAAGGGCATGCTGACTAAAATAAAGGTGTAGACAGGCAGAGAGACTTGAGAGAGAGCTTGATGCCAACTATAGAAACTTTCTTCTTCGGCAAAGGCGGTTGGAGCGGTAGTGAGCCAGCTAAAGGCTGGGAACAGGAAGTGGCAGAGAACGTTCCAACCTGCGGTGATAAGATTACCCGCAAGGCAGGCAATAAGGATGAACTTAAGATGGCGCTCCTTGGGGACAATGCTGCTAAGAATCAGAAAAGCAGAAAAAGCTAGCGCGATCGCAACGTAGAAGCGGGCTCCGCCGCTATTCGAACCAAAGGCCCAAAGGCCGACGGGGCGGAGAGTAAAGCTGAGGGCGACGCAGGCCAGATAGAAAATGATAGGCCAAGACCAGATGGGGCGGAGCTTGATAGGCTGGTTATGCATGCATATACGGATAATAAAAAGAAGTGTAGCCAGCGTGATGGCTAACTCTTGAGAGCTGATTTGGCGGAAGCCGAGGGGGATGGTGGGAAGATTGAGAGAAAGACCGACAGGGAGGATAAGCCAGAAGTTTTCCTTTAAGTTAATAATAAAGATGCCGCCGACGATGGCGGCAAAAACAAGGATGAGGGTACGTGTATTGCCCGCAGCGGTCTCTGTGGCGGCGTAAACAGCGAAGGCACAGCCGCCCAGAAAAATGCCGATAGCGGTTATCTTCTGCAGAGTAAGGTTTTGCAGCTGCACGCCTACTCTTAGCACACACCGCAGAGAGGGGCGATCGCCGAATTAATCGAGAAGAAGTTGGAGGACAACAACGAAGGAGTTGGCGGAATCCAATGATTCCCAGACAAGGATATCGGAACAGAAAATAGGGTCAGGGTAATTCTTTAATGACGATTTCGTTCGACCCAAAGATCGTATGCCAAGAAAAAGTTTGAGGTGCTGGTTTGACTGGGAATCGTTCTCTGGTTCTGCCGCTTCCCCCTGGATTTGTAATTTGCAGGGCGTGAAGGAGAGGGGATTCAGCGATCCAGATAAACTTTGTATACCCAAGCGCCTTAAGTGAACGGCAGGAGTCATGGTTTTCCGGCAAAGCAGTGTCATCTACAGAAAGGCCATTCCGACCCGAATGGAGGAAGGCATCACCTCCCCAACCGCCTCCAAGGATGAGCAGCTTTTCCTTTTCAGAAGTATTTTGAGCAATAATAGTCCCCATGTTTTTCATATGAGGGTCACCAGTCGCGACTACCTCAATGTCAATAAGGCCTTGGGCTAGTGAGAGAAGAAGTAGTGGAGCAAGAATTAATGGAATTAACTTTTTTGGGTAAGGGAAGAGGGCGAACAAAGCAGCAGCGTTGAGCAACGCAACGCCTGGAGCGTACATTAGGTAGTAGTGGCGATGAATGAGAACTAGCTTCGTGAAAACCATTGTTGTTAGAAGGGCACCATACAACAAACATGCACCGAGCGACCGTGGATTTTTCCAAAGACCATAAACGGTCAGGCCAACCAGAATGAAACTGCCCCAGAGACAGGCCAGAGCGCGCCAGCTGGCCTTTAAATAATTTAAAAGATTAAGTCGGTATTCCCAAGAACCCAAAAACCAGTCTGGAATTTCTCTGAATGTTAGCGGACGGTAACGAAAAACGGCCCGTCCAATTTCGTGATCGCACCAGTGGTTCCAAAGCCAAAAGATAGTTAGAGCGATTGCTCCTGATGCACTTAGGAAAACCCACTGAGAAACTGTGGCTCGGCGTAATAACAAAAGCCGTAAAATAGCTGCTCCACCGCCCACCATCAAATAAGGGAGCTTTGTGAGTGCCAAAAGACAGGAGGCAAGCAAGCAAACAAAAAAGATACGATATGATGGTTTTGTTCGAAGAGACTCGCTTGAATAAAAAAAGAAAAAAAGAAGGCCAAGGGATAGGCCGTCGGTTTGGGCCCCGCCTGCCAAGTGGAAAACCAAGGGTTGTGAAAGAAGAAATAACAACGCAATCCAAGCTGTTTTGGCATCGGAATCCTCTTTTGCTGCTTTCCAAAAAAAGGGAAGCGAGAGCGAGAAAAGGAGGAGAGAAACAATTGTGGCTGCTCCCCACCATCCTCCCATAAGGCGCAAGGCTAAACCTGCCAAGGCTTGCCAAAAGGGAAACTCTTGTGGTGTTCCGGTGCCTGTGGCGTTGAATCCCACAATCACTGGACGCAAAAGATCAACGCCTTCATTTGCATATTTGATGGCGGTTCCTAAGTGTTGATCCCGGTAGATTGGAAAGCCCAGAATAACCCAGACTCCGGCGTAGATCCAGATGGCTGAAAGAAATATAAAAACAGCAACCTTTTCAGTCTGGTACGGCTTATTTGGACTCATCAAGAATTCCGAGGCTCCAAATCGGCATAGGCTTTCTGGATTCGGCTTTCTAGTCTTTCGAGGCTAAAATAGTGTTTTGCGCGTGCGCGCGCAGCTGCACCCATTTGTTGCCACTTGTCAGGGGAACTAAAAAGACCTTCGACGGCATCAGCTATCTCTATGACAGCCCTTTGGGGGGATTCCACCGAAACTGCGTACCCACAAGCCGGGGTTACCTGAGAAGCCGGGCCCCCGACGTTTAAGCACACCACTGGTCGCCCACAAGCAAGCGCTTCCAAGCAGACGTTGCCAAATGATTCATGCAGTGCTGGGTGCAGGAGAACATGAGCCCGGGGCATTTCCTTGTCGAACAACTCCTCGTCTGTAACACGACCAGCGAGAAAAACGCAGGTTGAGAGATTCAATTTCTTAATAAGAGTGAGGAGGTTGTTTTTGAAGGGCCCCCAGCCAACAATGCGATACTCAAAAGAAATTCCACGGCGCTTAAGTTCGGCACATGCCTGAATGCCATATTGAAAGCCTTTCCAATAGACCAACCGACCGATGCTCAGCATACGGATGGGTGGAGGCATGGGCGGCGGAGGAGTTTTTTCCAACTCTTGCAGGCGTTTGGTGGAAAAACATATTTGTGAGAGCTCTTCTACTTTCTGGACCCCGTGTCCGCGGAGCTTTAAGGCAGTTTCCCTGTTTATCGCGAAACAAATCGAGGCTTTCCGCAATGTGCGGCTTAGCAACGGATCAAGCCGACAGATATGGGCAGAAAGTTCACGGGCCCGATTGGCAAACTTTGCCTGGATCGGTAGGCCGCCCACAAATGACAATGGAGTATTTCCGCCAGATCCGACAGGTCCCCAGATAAGTGGGGGCTCCAAACGCGAAATGGAGGATCCAACCCAGTAACGGCTTAGAGTAACATGATGAATTAAATCAAATTTGATTTCATGATGGAGCCTGAGTGCAGGCGTGAGCAGCTGTCTTTGCCAAAGCCAGTAGTGAAGATTAATGAGCTTCCAGCCAAAGAATTTAGGAAAGCCTAAAGGCCAAAAGGGAACGGCTCGAATTCGCAGTTCAGGATGATTTTCCAAGTAAGCTCGGGTTCTTTCGACGGGCCCAGGAAAACCACCCGTCAGAACAGTGACTTCGTGATGACGAGCGGCGATATTTGCAAACCGCCAAGCTACGCCTGGTTCGGATGTTTCACATGGTTCGAAAGCGAATGCAGTTATTAGAATTTTCAATGATGCCCAGTTCTATGGGTAAAGATTTTAGGCATGCGCTCGCGGGGAAAGGCAAACAAGTTTCCTCCGCTTGTGCCTTCGACGAACTCCCCAGAAAGATTAACAGTTCCAATAACATAACCGCTCTGGCGGAGAAGATTGGCGCTCTCCGCGCCACCAGACTCATTCTCAAAAAGAAAAGCAGGCCGCCACTTTTCTATTGTAGTCACCATACCCCTCAATGCGCTGGGCTCCCCACCCTCAATATCCATTTTTACCCAATCCACTTTTGATATTGAATTTGTACGGACAAAATCATCAATGGTAATCGACGGAACCTCGTGAGCTTCCCCCCCCGAAACTGAGTGTATGACGCTGGCAGAACTGCCTCTTCCGGAAACGACGAGGCTGACGTGGCCAGTATGATCTCCAGCAGCCTTTGGGACAATAAAGACATTTTTCGCTTGGTTGAGAAATATAGACCGTTGCAACCGCCGTCGTGTCCTGGCTAATGGCTCGAAGGCAAAGACGGTTCCGTATTTTCCAACGGCCTTTCCCGCTCTTATCGCATAAGTGCCGATATTGGCTCCCAGATCGATAACGGTATCGCCCGGTATTAACAGAGCCAGGAACGCCCGCAACTCAGGCTCGTATTCCAAACCACGCAATGCGCACCAAACGCCCTCCCCAGCGCGTAACCCGCAGACTAATTTGATGCCATCAATTTTAAGGGCAACATCCTTACTGCCTGCCAGTACGTATAAGACTAGTTTCAAACCTGATAACCAACGAGATGGGGTTTGAAGCACATAAAGAAGGACCTGTAAAACGCTCATATGCTAAAGATCCCGTGAAATTAATCGGAGTAGATTTACAATATCTAGCACGTTAAGACTAAAGTAGGAGTCATGTGTTAAAGCAACAAAATCGCAGGAAAGCGGAGAAACGCTTTCGACTATTCGACAAAGAAGGGCTCCGACGCACAGGATCATTTGAAGGGATGGGCTAAATCGGGCAGCGGGTAGTTCTAAAGTTTTTGCCAAAACACGTATCAATTGAGCTTAGTCCTGTTTCCCCTAAATAAAAAACCATGAATTTTTGATCCATCATAACCTGTTAGTTATGCGCCTAAAAATAGTCTAAATATACCAGTTGATTCGAGCATTACTCTGATTACCACATTAAAAATGTGGCATAATCTATAGAGTGTGACGAAACCCGGCATTGGCAAGTAGCGAATTCATTGGGTAGCATCAACGATTAATCACAAAATTAATTACAAACTTATAAGAGGCAAAATTAAGGACATTTGAAGTAATCCCCTCGGCTGAAATATTTTTCGAGCCAGAGGTAGAGAACGATAAAGAGGTAGCGGCTGCCCATTTCTTTAATCTTCAATTTCGCGATTCCGTGGCGGCGATTGCGCCAGGTAATGGGGATGACCGCAAAGGAGTAGCCGCGAATAATGGCTTTCAGCGGCAGTTCCACCGTGAGGTTGAAGTGGGGAGAGAGAAAAGGGCGGAGGCCATCCAAGCAGGTTTTGCGGTAAGCCTTAAAGGCGTTAGTTGTGTCGTTCAGGCCGTGGCGAAAGAGCATGCGGATGTAAAAGTTTGCTAATCGATTCACCACCCACTTAATCGGCGGGTAGTCAATCGTTCCGCCGCCCTTCATAAACCGGCTGCCAAAGACACAATCGTATCCCTCGTTGAGCTTGTTCCAGTAGCGGACCACATCCCGACAGTCATCCGACTCATCCGCCATCATAATGACCGCGGAGTCCCCTTTCATTTCGTCGAGGCCCCGAATAATGGCACGTCCAAAACCGTGTGGTGAGGGGTTTTGTACGGGTCGAAGATACGGGCTGGTTTTGGCGATCTCTTGGAGGATGGAGAGGGTGCGGTCGGTGCTGCCATCGTCGACGACGATAATTTCATGGGGGACTTTTTTTAGGTCAAGTTCGAGGTGGAGATGTTGAACCGTCGAGGCAATGCAACCCTCCTCGTCCCGTGCGGGAATTACTACAC
>Ga0247836_1003815_pt1 | contig 19610 bp, 19 predicted proteins | sample LaCruzMarch2015__4_FD_187116 | JGI IMG/M metagenome (GOLD analysis project Ga0247836, IMG submission 187116) | Freshwater microbial communities from meromictic Lake La Cruz, Castile-La Mancha, Spain - LaCruzMarch2015_14m | ecosystem: Environmental > Aquatic > Freshwater > Lake | place: Spain... | reverse complement strand
CGTTTTCCAGTCCATGATCGCCACCAGATACGCAAACCCTCTGGCCATCGGGATGTAGGTCACATCCGCGCACCACACTTCGTCGGCTTGCGTGACCGCACGGCCTCGAAGCAGATACGGGTAAATCTGAGCCCCCGGTGTCGGCTGGCTGGTCCTCGGCCGCCGGTAGATCGCCTGCAGTCCCATGGCCTTCATCACCTGGCTCACCTTCCGGCGGTTGGCTCCTTCCCATCCTTCGCGAAGCAGCCAATGGCTCATGCGCCGGGCTCCAAACTGCCGGTTGGCAACTACAGCAGCAAATGGGGTCGCAGTGCGCATCGGCGAGGGAGGCTTTAAGAAAGCCGAGTCCAAAGAAATACAAAAATACAAAGGTTGCAATCTGTTTCTTTTTGTTGCGGCGTGTGCTATGTAGGTTGGAAATGTTTTCCTGCGTGCCCTCCCCGATGTCGCGTCCGCTATGGACAGTGCGGTAAATCGGCGTTGCAACGCGAATCGACCCATAGTTCCATGACTTTCTGGGGCCTTTACACCCTGGCGTGAAATGAACCAATACATTGTCTTGATCCAAGGGCAGACCAAGTCCCTTCCAACCGAGGCGGAATGGACCCGATTCTTCGAGCTTGCGACGGCGAGCGGCATGTTTCGCGGAGGTAGTGAAATCGGAGAGCGCGAGCTGATTGGTGATCCCTATTTCGCGAAGTCCACGGACCATGTCGTGGGATTTCTGCGTTTTGACGCGTTGAGTGCCGCCCCGGTCCGGGAGTTGCTGCGACATGTCCCGGTGGTGGCGCACGGCGGCGTTGCGGAACTTTGTGAGATGCCCAAGTCTTGACTCGTGATGAGGCAACCGATGAATGATTCCGTCGTGAAAACGTCCCATCTGATCCTCTGGCTCCTCAGCATCTCCCTGCTGGCGGTCATCCCGGCGCGGGCGGCATCGCCCGACCCGGATGTCATCGTGAAGCGCCTTTATGCGGCACAGGCATCGGGAGAGGGTCCATTTTTCCAAACGGAAAGCCGCGCCCGTGTGGACAAGTACTTTACCAAGGATTTTGCCGACCTCATCTGGAATGACGCCGTACGGGCGGGCGGGGAAGTGGGAGCAATCGACTTTGATCCCCTTTATGGCTCGCAGGACCCCGACATCTCGAACTTCGAGATCATGGAAACGGGTTGGGGCGGCGACGATAAAATGGGCTCGGACGACAAAGCGGTCGTCCAGGTGACGTTCAAGAATGCCGGTCAGGAACAAATGATTTCATTCCAGTTCCAAGAGATTCGTGGAAAATGGAAAATCACCAACATCCGCTATCCTGACATGGACAATCTCCTCCTGAAGGAACATCTCGAGCAATCCTCGGGATAACGTTCCTACCCGTGACGTCATGGTCCGCGAGGTCCCGCCGCGCCACCGCGCCGCTGCGGGACCAGTGCATTTTCAGTTGGAAAAACTTCCAGTCCGAGTATCTTCCTCGATTCCGCGCCAGAGTAGCTCAGGGGTAGAGCAGGGGACTCATAAGCCCTTGGTCGGGGGTTCAATTCCCTCCTCTGGTACCACCCCGTTTTCGGGGACTCAGCGTCAGCTACCTTTCAGCGTCTGACGACGACGAGCAGCACGAACAGCGTGGAGAGCGCGATTCCCACGACGACGCACACTACGACGTGAAGCGCGATCGCCTGTACGGGCTTGAGCGTCCGATACCCGCGAATTTCATCAAACACCCGCTGTCTCTTGGACTTGGGCGGTGGGGTGTGGTGGAGGGAGCTTGGCACGCCGAGGGATCGAGGCATGCGACCGGAGGGCAGCGCGGGGAGGCGTCCGCCCGGGCGCCCGGTGCGGGTTCCGGCAGGAACGGGGAAACGGTGCGCATTTTGCGGCGAACCCCGGAAACTGAAGGAGGATTTCACAGTTTGTCCGATTTTCGTCTTTCCACGAAAAACGCTTTCAAAATCGAAGCGCACTCGTTTGCGCGCACGCCGGAGGTGATTTCGCAACGGTGGTTCAGAGTCGGCATCTGCAGCAGGTTGATCAACCCGCCCGCCGCCCCGCCCCGCTCGTCGGGGCAGCCGAAGATGACCCTTCGAATTCGCGCATGGACCAGCGCCCCCGCGCACATGGGGCAGGGTTCCTTGGTCACGTAAAGATCGCAGTCCGTGAGACGCCAATCGTCCACCACACTTTCCGCCTGGGTGATGGCGAGCATTTCGGCGTGCGCGGTGGCGTCCTTGAGCATCTCAACCTGATTCCAAGCCCGGGCAATGATGCGGCCGTCGCGAACGATCACGGCGCCGATCGGCACTTCCTCGGCATCCATGGCGCGCCGTGCAAGCCGAAGCGCCTCGCCCATGAAATACTGCTCGCTGCCGAGATCGATGAAATCCGCCTCCATGCGGCCATCTTTCACCTGGAACGGCTCGCCTTCAATCTCCGACGCTCCGATTTTCCGATGCCTGGAGTTCCTGGCCCTGACCATTGTGGAAGGAATTCGGCATGAACTCGTCCTTCCCCCCGGCGTCACCCGGGGTTAAAGGGAGGGGGTGAGCACAAAACCCACTCTCATTGCGCCGTCGATCCTGGCTTCCGACTTCAGCCGCCTCGGGGAGGAGGTGGAGCGGGTCGACCTCGCTGGTGCGGACTGGATCCACTGCGACGTGATGGACGGGCATTTTGTCAATAACATCTCGTTCGGCCCGGCGTTCGTTGAGGCTGCGGCAAAGCACACGCGGCGTCCGATTGACGTCCATCTCATGATCGTCCGCCCGGATTTGTACTTCGAGCGGTTTACGGGATTCGCGCACTCCATTACCACTCATGTGGAGGCGGAACATGACGTGGCGGACACGCTGGCGCGCGTGCGCAAGAGCGGGGCGCTGGCGGGGTTGGCGGTGAGTCCTCCCACGCCTTTGGAACGGGTGCTGCCGTACCTCGGACAGTTCGACATTTTGCTGGTGATGACGGTGAACCCTGGATTTGGCGGGCAACCTTTCCTGCCGGAGATGATGGACAAGGTTCGCGAAGGCGCGAGGCTTCGTCGGGAGCGCGGGCTCGATTTCCACATCGAAGTGGATGGGGGTATCAATCGGGAGACCGCGATTGTTTCGCGTGAGAGCGGGGCGAACGTGCTGGTTGCGGGGACTTCGGTTTTCAAGGCCGAGGATGCGGCGGCGGAGATGGTGGCGCTGCGGAACAGTTGATTTCACCATGAAGGGCATGAAGGGCATGGCTCCGAAAAGGGCGGAAAAGATGCGTTCCGCGTGCACCCGTTTTGGTGAATGAGATCAGATTATTTAACTCATTCGACTTCATGCTCTTCATGTCCTTCATGGTAGACTAAGCCGAGGCATGCAGGATCAGGGGCTGGCAGCCCCTGTCACATTGACAAAAAACAGCCCCGGGGTTTCCCCCGGGGCTGCTTGGAATTGTTGGTTTGAGAGAAGGGACTCTTAGTAGTCCATTCCGCCCATTCCACCCATGCCGCCGCCGCCGGCGGGCATGGCGGGCTTTTCCTTCTCGGGGATCTCGGTAATGAGAGCTTCCGTGGTGAGGAGCAGTCCGCTGATGGACGCCGCGTGCTGAAGCGCGCTGCGGGTCACCTTCGTGGGATCCACGACACCGGCCTTCACGAGGTCCGTGTAGTCGTCGGTCGCCACGTTGTAACCTTCATTGCCCTTGCGCTTGCGCACTTCCTGGACAATGAGGGCGCCTTCCTGGCCGGCGTTGTCGGCGAGCTGACGAAGCGGGGCTTCGACGGCTTTCCGGATGATTTCGAGGCCGATCTTTTCGTCACCTTCGAGGGCGAGGGTATCGAGGACCTTCTGGGCGCGGATCAGAGCGACGCCGCCACCGGGGACGATGCCTTCTTCCACCGCCGCACGGGTTGCGTGCAGGGCGTCTTCAACGCGTGCCTTCTTTTCCTTCATCTCGGTCTCGGTGGCTGCACCGACGTTGATGACGGCCACACCGCCCGCGAGCTTCGCCAGGCGTTCCTGGAGCTTCTCGCGATCGTAGTCGCTGGTGGTTTCGTCGATCTGACGGCGGATTTGCGCAACGCGGCCCTGGATGTCCGTGTTCTTGCCTTCGCCTTCAATGATCGTGGTGTTTTCCTTATCGATCGCGACACGCTTGGCGCGGCCGAGGTCTTCGAGTTGGACGCTCTCGAGCTTGATGCCGAGGTCTTCCGTGAGGAGACGTCCGCCGGTGAGGACCGCGATGTCTTCGAGGATGGCCTTGCGGCGATCGCCGAAGCCCGGGGCCTTGACGGCGCAGACTTGGAGCGTACCACGGAGCTTGTTGACGACGAGCGTTGCGAGGGCTTCGCCTTCGACGTCTTCCGCGATGATCAGGAGCGGACGACCGCTCTTCGCCACTTTTTCGAGCAGCGGGAGCAGATCCTTGAGGCTGCTGATTTTCTTCTCATGGATGAGGATGTAGGCGCTTTCGAGAAGGACCTCGAGGCTCTCCGCGTTCGTCACGAAGTACGGCGAGAGGTAGCCCTTGTCGAACTGCATGCCTTCCACGACGTCGAGGGAAGTCTCGATGGACTTCGCTTCTTCCACCGTGATGGTGCCGTCCTTGCCGACCTTGTCCATCGCGTCTGCGATGATCTGGCCGATGGTGGCGTCCCAGTTGGCGGAAACCGTCGCAACCTGCGCGATTTCGCTGCTGTCCTTCACCTTCTTGCTGATGCGGGCGAGTTCGCCAACGATGGCTTCAACAGCCTTGTTGATGCCGCGCTGCAGGGAAGTGGGGTTGGCCCCGGCGGTCACGTTCTTCAGGCCTTCGCGATAGATCGCTTCAGCGAGAACCGTGGCGGTCGTGGTTCCGTCACCGGCGACGTCGGACGTCTTGCTGGCGACTTCACGCACGAGCTGTGCACCCATGTTTTCGTAAGGATCTTCGAGTTCGATCTCCTTGGCGACGGTGACGCCGTCCTTGGTGATCGTCGGGCTGCCGAATTTCTTGTCGAGGATGACGTTGCGTCCGGACGGCCCGAGGGTCGCCTTGACGGCTTTCGCCAATTTCTCAACACCGCGGAGGAGCGCATGACGCGCGCCTTCGTCGAATTGGAGTTGTTTTGCTGCCATAATATTAAGCTTGGTTGGTGTTAGGGTTTTCGGGCGACGGCTTAGCCGATCACTCCGAGGATGTCGTCTTCACGCATGATGAGATGCGCTTCGCCGTCGATTTTGACTTCGGTTCCGCCGTACTTCGAGTACAGGACTTTGTCGCCTTTTTTGACGTTGAACTCGATGCGGACGCCCTTGTCGTCGAGCTTGCCCGTTCCGAGGGCGATCACTTCGCCTTCCTGGGGCTTCTCTTTCGCGGACTCGGGAATGATGATTCCGCCGCCGGATTTCTGTTCTTTGTCTTCGGCTGGTTTCACGAGAACGCGATCGCCGAGAGGACGGATGTTTGATGCCATGTGGGATTTCCTCCTATTGTTGGTTGGTGATCCTCCGGTTAAGGGCTGCGGGGCGCCCGTTCGGGCGCTGCGGCTTACGCCGGGAGATCGTGTTTATTAACAGGATCCCCGGGCGGGTCGGCCCGCCGGGGATCGGGTGTTAAATTCTTAAAATCAGCTCTTCTTTTTGTCGTCGTCGACCATCTCGAACTCCGCGTCGACCACGTCGCCGTCGGCCTTCTTGGCCTCGGGTTCGCCGCCGGGCGTCGCTCCCGCGGCTCCTGCCGCTGCGGTCGCCGCGCTCGCTTTTTTATAAAGCTCCGCGCTGATTTCCTGAAATTTCTGCTGAAGCTCGTCGTAACTCTTTTTGATCGCCTCAACGTCGTCGCCCTTCAGGGCTTCGCGCACTGCGGCAATCGCGTCTTCGACGGTCTTGCGGCTGTCCGCATCCAGCTTGTCGCCGAGCTCGGTGAGTTGCTTCTCGGACTGATACGCCAAGTTGTCGGCATTGTTGCGGATCTCGATCGCCTCGCGGGCCTTGAGGTCTTCCTCCGCGTGCAGTTCGGCCTCCTTTTGCAACTTCTCGACCTCTTCCTTGCTGAGACCACCGGAGCCCGTGATGGAGATCTTCTGCTCCTTGCCGGTGCCGAGGTCCTTCGCGGAAACATGCAGGATGCCGTTCGCGTCGATGTCGAAGGTTACTTCGATCTGCGGCGTACCGCGTGGCGCCGGCGGGATGCCGTCGAGATGAAACACCCCGAGTTGCTTGTTGTCGCGGGAAAGCGGCCGCTCGCCCTGGAGTACCTTGATTTCGACGCCGGGCTGATTGTCGCCGTAGGTCGAGAAAATCTGCGACTTGCGGGTTGGAATCGTCGTGTTGCGCGGAATCATCGGTGTGGCGATGCCACCGGCCGTTTCGATTGCCAGCGTGAGAGGGGTGACGTCGAGGAGCAGGACATCCTTCACGTCGCCGCGAAGCACGCCGCCCTGAATCGCGGCACCGATGGCCACAACTTCGTCGGGATTCACCCCCTTGTGCGGTTCCTTGCCGATCAGCGAGCGGGCGGTGTCGACCACCTTCGGCATGCGGGTCATGCCGCCGACCAAAACCAGTTCGTCGATTTCGGACTTCGACCACTTTGCATCTTTGAGGCAGTCCTCAACGGGCTTCAGGGTGCGCTGGAACAGGCTGTCGCAGAGTTGCTCGAGCTTCGCGCGGGTCAGCTTCTTTTGAATGTGCTTCGGACCGCTCGCATCTGCCGTGATGAATGGCAGGTTGATGTCGTATTCCTGTGAGGACGACAGAGCGATCTTCGCTTTTTCTGCTTCCTCTTTAATACGCTGAACGGCGTCGGGTTGTTTGGAAAGGTCGATGCCGGAGTCGGACTTGAACTCGCCGATGATCCAGTCCATGAGGGCGTTATCCCAGTCGTCTCCGCCGAGGTGGGTGTCACCGTTCGTCGCGCGAACTTCGAAAACGCCGTCGCCGATTTCGAGAGCGGAGATGTCAAAAGTACCGCCTCCGAGGTCGTAAACGGCGATCTTTTCGTCCGTCTTCTTGTCGAGACCGTACGCGAGGGAAGCGGCGGTGGGCTCGTTGATGATGCGGAGCACTTCGAGTCCCGCAATTTTACCCGCGTCCTTGGTCGCGTTGCGCTGGGAGTCGTTGAAGTAGGCGGGAACAGTGATGACAGCCTGGGTGATTTTTTCGCCCAGCTTCGCTTCCGCGTCGGCCTTGAGCTTGGCCAGGATCATCGCGGAGATTTCTTGAGGGGAAAATGCCTTCGGCTTGCCGTCGACTTCGACCTGGATGTGTGTGTCGCCATTCGAGGCTTTGACGAGCTTGTAAGGAACGCGATTGGCGTCGCCGTGTGCTTCGTCGTACTTGCGACCCATGAAGCGCTTCACCGAGAAAATGGTGTTGACCGGATTGGTGATGGCCTGGCGTTTGGCGGCCTGGCCGATGAGGCGCTCGCCGCTCTTAGTGAAGGCGACGACGGATGGGGTGGTGCGGGCGCCCTCGCTGTTTTCGAGAACTACTGGCTCCCCGCCCTCCATGACCGACATGCAGGAATTGGTTGTGCCGAGATCGATACCTAAAATTTTGGACATTGGGTTTTTTCCTCCGGGGGCAGCTGAGCACGAAGTGTTCCGTTCAGGGATGATTCGGTAAGTCGTTGATAATCAGGGATGACGTGATTTGACCCCTTTGCAAAATGCGACAGGTTGACGCACTAATGGCGCGCCTCTGGCGTTTAAATGTGCCAATCAGGCGCTTTTCTGACGCACGAAACAGGATTCCAGGTGGTCGTCCACCATTCCCACGGCTTGCATGAATGCGTAGCACACCGTCGGGCCCACGAATCGGAAGCCCAGCTTCTTGAGTTCGCGGCTCATTTGCTCAGACGCGGGCGTCTGCGAGGGCATTTGGCTGAGGGAAGTGAATGCATTTCGTCGCGGCTGGTTCTCGACGAAGCTCCAGAGGAGTTCGGGAAAATGGATGCCCCGTTCTTCGAGCGCGACGATGGCCTTTGCGTTGGCGATTGTGGACTCGACTTTCAGTCGATTACGGATGATGCCGGGGTTTGAGAGAATCTCCTCTACTCTTGCTGCGGAAAATTTCGCGACTCGCTGGGCGTCGAAGTTCTTGAACACCTTGCGGTAGTTTTCCCGCTTTCCGAGCACGGTTCGCCAGCTCAGTCCGGCCTGTGCTCCCTCGAGGGTGATCATTTCGAACAAACGCGCGGGATCGCGTACTTCCCGGCCCCATTCCTCGTCGTGGTAGGCGATGTAGAGTGGATCGTCCGGGGGGCACCAGGGGCATCGGGTTAATGGAGTGTGTTTGTGCGGGGTGGATCGGCTCATTCCCGGGTGTATGTCCGGGTTTTTCGAAAAAAACAACCGCGCGTTCTTTGCGTGCCGGTTGGATTGTGGCATTTTTGATGATGGCGAGCGATGACGAGTCCGGCGGAGTTGATGTGAGCACCTTTTTCATCCGCGGGCGCAACGCTCTGTTGGCGCGGGCGGATTTCAGCGGGCTGTACGTGGACCATTACCTGCACCTCGCGGCGATTGGCGAAAGAGTTTCCCCTGAGCATGATGAAATGCTCAAGAATGGTCTCGCGGCGATCGCCCTTCACTGTGCGTCGCGGCCCTGGAATGAGTCCTACGCGTGGACGGTGAATTTTCAAAAGCCGCTGGTGAATCTTTTTTTGGCGGGGGACAACAACTTTGCCAACCTGATCGGGCGGGTTCATACCGAAGCGGTGCGGGAGTCTCCGACGGGGATGTTTTTCTCCGATCTTCTGCGCGGTCGGGAGTCGTTGCGGCGGAGCGTGGTTTCTTTCGAAGGGAGCGATGTCTTCCGGGCGGTGGAGGCCTTTTATGCGCAGAGCGAACAACGGCTCGGGCGGTTCTTCCCGCTGGAGGGCGACGAGGTGGCATTCATCAGCGCGCAACCGGATTGCGATACGGAGTGGCTGGAGGGGATCGATGCAGAAGGGGTTTTGGCGCTTGAGGAAACGGAGACGCTCAGTCCGCTCGAGCGGCGCACGTACCAGTGGCGCTGTGGCTGCGATCAGGAACGCATGATGCGCGTGTTGGAATCGCCCATGCGACATAACGCAGATGCGCTGTTTGGCGATGATGAGTCCCTGCGCGTGCATTGTCCGAGGTGCGGGATGCGGCATGTCATCACTCGCGAGGCGCTGGAGGCGTTTCTGAACGCGGGCGAGGCGGCCCGTTAGGGAACCGCGCAGCGCCGCAGCGGCGCGGCGGTTGCCTTTTATGAGCGGAGTGGGGGCTCGATGGCTTGACCTGGCTGGTGCTTGGATTTACGCCTCTTTGCAATGTCGAATTCTGGGGATGTGAGGATGACGCGGTCGCTCGGGGGGCTTGGGGTCCTCGGGCAGTCGATCGCGGGTGAGGCGCCTACGGCAACGCCTACCGTGAATCTTGCGGTCGTCTTCCTCGCGGTGGGGTCGGGGTCTTGGCTGGTGTTTCTCATTGCGACTTTTGCCATCCTCCTCGTTTCGGCGAATATTATTCCGTTCGCACGCCGGTCTTCGGCTGCGGGGTCACTGTCCGATTATGTGGGGATTACCTTGGGACCTCGATGGAGGATTATCACTGGCTGGATGTTGTTGATTGCCTATTTGACGATCGGCATTGGCATCCTTGCCTCGTGTGGTGGATACGTCATTAGCCTGCTGGACGTCTTCGGTTGGAAGCCGCATCAGGCGTTGGTCGTACTCGTTGTCGGAATCATCGCCAGTGCGCTTGCGGTTCGGAATATTCGCATTTCCACCGGAGCGATGTTGGGAATTGAAATCGTTTCCATTTGTCTGGTTTTACTCCTTTGTCTCGCCGTTCTGGTTCGACAGGGGCTGGAGGTGGATCTTTCCCAGTTCACTTTTAAAGGACTTTCGGTGTCCGGAATGAGCAGCGCGCTCCTCATCGGAATCCTAAGTTTCGCCGGATTCGAAACCGCTGCGGCCCTCGGTGAGGAGGCAAAAGATCCGCTAAGAACGATTACCAAGACGATGCTCGTGACGCCATTAGTCACGGGTGCGTTTTTCATCTTTACCGCCTATGCGCTGGTGTTGGGCTTTGACCAATACCAAGTGCCGGTCGCCGGGAGTGACGCGCCGGTGGCGGAACTTGCGACGCGAATGAGTCGTCCGGGGCTCGGGGTGATGATTAGTTTTGGGGCCGCCATTAGCCTCTTTGGCTGCACGGTGGCGAGTCTCGTCGCTGCGTCGCGCATGGCGATGTCGCTTTCCCGCTTGGGCGTCCTGCCTTCGTTCCTCGCGAAGGTACGGACTTCGGATTCCGCCCCTCACAACGCGGTGATCGCCAGTGTGGTTGTCGTGGTGCTGACGTCGTTTCTGTTCTCGATTCGGTTTAAGCCAATGGATGTCTTCGACTGGTTTGCGACCTTTGGAACCTTTGGAACGATTGGAGCTTATCTTCTGACTTCCATCTCCGCGCCATTCTTTCTGCGAGCGCGCGGGGAATTGCGCCCGAGAAATGTGCTGTTCGCCGTGCTGGCGGTGTTGATCCTCATTTACGTCTGCATCGCATCCGTTTACCCGACGCCAGCAGCACCTTTCAATGTGCTTCCGTGGCTGTTCCTTGTGACGACTGGAGTGTGTGCGGGAACGTCGCTCTTCGTTCTGCGGCGGAGGCGTTCTGAAACGGGAGTGGGTTAAACCCGCCTCGAGCTGGCCTACTCGGTGGTCCGAATGTCAATCCGCCGCGAGATCAGCCAGCGAACCCCTAACATATCCATCGTCGCCCTTAGCGCTCGATTGCCGAGTCCGTATTTGCTCACGCCAAACTTCCGAGCCCGATGTCCAACGGGGATTTCTACCACTCGATAGCCGGCATTCTTAACCAGCGCCGGAATGAAGCGGTGAACGCCTTTGAAAGGAATTAGCGCGTCCACGCACTCACGGCGCATGGCTTTCAATGTGCACCCTGTGTCGCGAACGCCGTCGCCCACGAACCGGCTGCGTACCGCGTTCGCTATGCGGCTCGTCATTTTCTTTACCCAGGTGTCCTGTCGGTTCGCCCGGTACCCGCACACGAGATCCGCTCCGCGTTCAAGTTCCTTCAAGAGCAAAGGAACATCGGCGGGATCGTTTTGAAGGTCGCCATCCAACAGGACCACGACCGGACCCCGCGCCGCCCGCATGCCGGCGATCATGGCCGCGCTCTGCCCTGCGTTCTTTGCAAAACGGAGAAGGCGAAGTCCCGCGACCGCTTTCACGCGCTCGGCGGTTCCGTCGGTCGAGCCGTCGTCCACGAGGAGGAGTTCATAATTCCGACCCTCCAGTGCCGCCGCGACCTCAGCCTGAAGCAGGTCAACGTTGTCCACTTCGTTGTACAGTGGAATGACGACGGAAAAATCAGGCAGGGAGCTCACAGCGGGACGGATTGGTAGAGGTCACAACGAAGAATCTGCAATTTCTGTCGGAGCGAATCGCCGCGTCGGAAGTCGATCCCTTCCCAGGGCGTGACCGATTCGAAACCGGAGAGAATCACGGAAGGCAGACTTTCTGGTGTTTCTGTTGTGATGTACAAGGCAGATCTGCCGATAAACGGATTGCTCGCGGTTTGTTCGACGAAGTTCTCATCCGCGGGTGGGGCTCCGGTTTCCACGAAGTCGTCGTAGCGGGGCCACAGGGAAAATTGGCTCTCCATCGCCTGGGATTCCCGCACGAACACCGGGGGCCAGGGCGTGCGATTTGCCCAACCTCCGTAGAAAATCAGCGCTGCTGCGGTCACGGGGCTGTCTGCGATGATGAAGCGACCGCCACCGGGGAGGTCGGGTTCGGAACGGGCGAGTTCGTCCACGATTTGCGCCGTTCGGGTCCAGGCTTCTGCTTCCGAAGGTCGGCGGGAGAGAACCGATGCGGTGGAAAAAAACGCCGCGAGCAGAAGCGTCATGGCGATCCAAACGCGCCAGATCTCCGCACGGATTTGAACAGCCTGGTAGCCCGCGAGAAGGAGGATCGGAGTGGTGGCGAGCAGGAACGCAAAGCCGGAGCCGAGGCTGCCCGGGGGGGAGAAGAGCCAGAGTGCGGCGGGGGCGACGGCGAGGGTGAGAAGTTCGCGTGGGTGGCGGTTGCGAAAGTGAATGAGCCCCGCAATGAGGGACACCGCCAGGCCGAAGAAGAGGAGGGGCGACACGCCGAGCGCGGCGGACGCCAGTTGCACCGGCAGCGAATGCAGCGGAGTGGACAGCGCGCTGTGGATGGTTGTGGCCGCGAACCAGATTCCGTCGTTTTCCTCATTCCAACGCAACGCGGGGAGCACACACACACCGGCAACGAGCAGGGCGACGTAGGGGCCGAAGGACAGGAAATCCCGCCGACTCCGGTTGCTCGCGATCGCCCCCAGCAGGCACATGGGCAGAACGGCGGCCGCCCCGAGGTGAACAAGAGTGGCCAGTCCAGCCGCGACTCCGGTGAGCAGCCAGGCGACGGTCGGACTTCCCTCCCGGCTGATGATTCTCGAAAATGCGGCGAGCGCGAGCAGGGAGAACGCAAAAGCCGGGGCGAATGCACTCGCGCGTACGGTTTGCTCGTTGAAGAGCGGCAGCAGGTTCAGCCCGACCGTGGCATACGCCGCCGCAGCGGTGCCGGTGAACCGACGCGCTCCCGAAAGGAAGGCGAGGGACGCTATGAACCCGAAAATGGGACCCATCGCCGCCAAGCCAAAACGGTTGCCAAACGCGTCGGTAAACAACCGCGCGAGGAGGGGCCCGCCAGGCGGCCCGTCTAGATATCCCCACGCGGGTCGCTGTCCAAGGAGCCAAAAGTACGCCTCAGATGGAGAGGGTTCGTTCTGAATGGCGAGCCAGAACCGGGCAACCGTCAAGAGGACCAGAACCAATATCAACCGGGAGGTCTTCATGCCGGCAGGAGATCGGGATGACGCAGCGCCAACGCCGGAACCCATCGGGGAGCCCAACGATTCCACGCCCACGCCGCAAGCGCTGTCACGATCAGCGCCCCACCGCTCCCCATGAAGATGGAAACGAGGATGTCCGAAGGCCAATGCGCCGCCACGTAGATGCGCGAGTACGCAACAATCGAAGCGGGTAAAAAGTACAACCAGCCCCAGCGCCGGTAAAACAGGGTGACGACCGTCGCCAGCGCAAAATTATTCGCCGCGTGCCCAGACGGCAGGGAACGCCCTCCGTAGGGACCGATCTCCGCCGCGCTCCGCCCCAGCCGCAGGGGCATCCCTACCGCAAGGATTGTCGGCTTTACCCTCGCCAGTTCGGGCATGCGAAGTCCGTCAATGAGTTGGTACGGACGCGGACGCTGCACGAGATCCTTCACGTTATTGGTCAACACGCCATCGACCAAACCGATGCTCAGGCCAACACACACCAACGCCGCCCGGCCGCGGAAACCTCCGAACAGAGCGACGAGGATCCCGATCAGGATCAAAAACGGAATCCAAAGCGAGATGCTCGTGGCGATGCACATGAATCGGTCCATCGCCGGGCCGGTCCAATCCGTGTTGATCCGCAGAAGAATTTCTTGATCCAGTGCCGCCATGACAGAGGGTGAGCTTCTGATGATTCCGCATCCGCCACAAGTCCGCATCGCACCCGGGTTCCGCCCCGTCCTCGCCGTCCTCTGTCTGCTCGGCGTTTCCAGTGCCCTGACCGCCGAGGACGCCCCGGACCCCGCCGCGATCCTCAACGCAGCTCGGATGAACCAGTCCAGGCAATCCGCAGAACTGACGGGTCAGCTCCGAACCGCGGCGGATAAGGCGCCGTTCCGGTTGACCGTGGACAATGGCAAGATCACCTATCAGTTCCAGGACCCGGACCAAGGCATTGTCCTCGTACTGGGGAACAAGGATTCGGAGCTCTTCGAGCGCATGGGCGGGCGGAAGTCGGACATCACCCCGGCCCGCTACGACCGACCTGTTCGGCAGAGCGGGATCACCTACGAGGACCTCGCGATGAAGTTTCTCTATTGGCCCAATCCGAAGTTGCTTGGAAGCGATTCCGTGCGCACTCGGGCGGCGTGGAAGTTGGAAATGCAGGCTCCGCGAGCGACGAGTCAGTATGGCGTTGCGCGGGTCTGGGTGGACAAACAAAGCGGCGCTCTTCTGCGGGTGGAGGGTTTTGACGACTCCGGCCGGCTCCGGAGGCGTTTCGAGGTGGTGTCCGCGCAGAAAGTGGACGGCGAATGGATTTTGAAGCAGATGCGGGTGGAGACATTCGATCCCTCCACTCGCAAGGTGGTTTCTCGCGATTATCTCGAGATTGATGGGGCGACCGTTGCCGCACCGTCGCCTGCACCCTGATTCCACGGCGGGATCTCGCCGCATACGCGTTGCAGAAGGTCCTCCCAGGCTTCATGTCCGCGAAAGATTCCGATCTCAACCCGCAGGAAGTACACCGGCACTTCCGGATTTTGGATTCTGGGAAAACGGACCGCGTCTTTTTCGGTCGTGAGAATCGCCGGAATTTCCCGCCGGGCGCAGCGGCGGACGAACGCTTCGATTTCCTTCGGCCGGAAACGGTGGTGATCGGCGAATGTTCGCGATATTTCAATCCGAGCGCCCAGGTCTCGCAACGCATTCTCGAAGCTTTCGGGTGCTGCAATTCCGGAAATCGAGCCGATTTCGAGTCCGTCCAGGAAGCTCAGCGGTTGAACGCTTCCGTCGAAGATATTGCGCAAATGGACGGGGCGGTGTGTGCATTCGATGATGGCCGCCGTGCGGTTGAAGCGACGAAGCATGCGAATTAGAGCCGCATTTCCGCCGGGTTTACTTTTCGTGATGAAGATGTAATGGGCCCGCCGCAAATTTTCTGGCGGCTCGCGGAGCGTTCCCCGGGGGAGGAGGTATTCGTTTCCGAAAGGGGCCTGACGGTCAATCAGCACGACTTCAATGGCGTGCCGCATGCGGATGTACTGGAAGCCGTCGTCCAGGAGGAGGGTATTCGATCCGAAGTGCTCGAGGGCGTAGATGCCGCTTTGAACGCGGTCCTTGTCCACGAGCACCGGAACGCCCCGGAGATTGTTCGCGAGCATGAAGGGCTCATCGCCGGCGACGCGCGAGTCGAGGAGAAGCGAACGGCCGTCCGATACGATTCGGGGGACAAATCCCGGGGACCGGCGAAACAAGCGGTCCATCTGCCGGGCCAGGAACGGCCGTTGGACGCTTTTGTAACCGCGGCTCAGGATCGCCACGCGGCGGCCACGGCCGGAAAACTCGCGCGCCAGGAGTTCGACCACCGGCGTTTTGCCGGTCCCGCCGACGGTGAGATTTCCCACACTGACCACCGTACACCCGAGAAAGTGCGAGCGAAAAATCCGACGCCGGTAAAGGGCGAGCCGGGTCTGAACGATGATCCGGTAAACGGCGGACAGGCCGAGTAGGATCCAGCGGAGGACGTCTGCCCTGCGGCCGTAGCGCCGATCGAGAATGACGTCGATCGCGAACTGCTCCACGCCCTCAAGCCATCGTCGCATTACGACTGCGCTGGACGATCAGAGGGGAGGGGGGAGGAAAGCGTATTGCGCTCCCTCGTGATCACAACTTGGGCGCCCGGCGGACTTGATCCTCCCAACGGGTGAGCAAATGGATGATCACGTTGGTTCCGAACTTGTAACTCGTGGCGAGCGCTTCCGGCGTGAGGTTGCGCACGTACGTCGCCCGGTTTTCGTAAAGGGTCGGGTTGATCGCAAGGTACTCGCCCGTGCGGGCGCGGCTGAGGTCGATCGCCCCTTTTTCGTCGAGCCCGATCTGCCACATATCGCCGTAGTCGTTCGCCGTGTAGAGGATGGCGATTTCGCCATAGATCTTCAACGCGTAAACCGGTTCCTGGTAAAAGTTGAGGCCCGGCGGGACGGTCTTGACTTCCGACCAATAGCCACTGGTGAAAATGGGGTGATTTGGCGGGAGGACTTCGAAATTTTTGTCAACGTCTGGAATCACCCGGCGCATTTCGCGTCGGAAGGCGATATCGAAGCGGGAGCGCTGACCCGGAACCGAGCTGTCGCCCCAGATGCATCCCCCCATTTGCACGTACTTGCGGAGGTTCTCGACCTCCTTGTCCGTGAGTTTGAAATCGCGCGTTCCGGTGAGGAAAATGAACGGGGGCTTCTTGGCGAAGAGCGCGTCGCTATCGAGCTTGATGGCCTCGACATTGCGCTCGTTGGTTTTGATTTTATCCTTGGACCATTTGCTGATGAGCCACAGAAGGTTTGGGAGGCTGCCGCCGACGATCTTGTTTTGCGCAATGCGAACCGTCGAACTCCAGTTTCCGCCGCCGTATTGTCCGATGTAGGCGGTGAACTCAAACTCTCGCTGGCGGGTTCCCGTTCCGCTGCCGGTCGAATTGCCCTTCCCCCATCCCTTAGTGAATGCCCCAATGGCAGCGGCCTGTTGAGCGTTCAACCCGCTCGCGGAAACCGGCTGAGTAGGAGGCGCGGCGGCCTGCACGGCAGTTGTCGCGGTGGCCGTTGGCGTGACGGTCGGAGGCGCGATCACGGCGTCCATCTGGAACGAGAGCGCCTGATTACTCATCGTGGTGATCGCCGTCATCGGATTGCTGTTGGTCGGGGGGGCGGTGACGGTGAATTCCGTTTGCGGCTGAACGGGTGTTGGCGTCGGGGGCAGGGGGGTGTTTGCAGCGTCGCCACTGACGAAGCTGCCGGATTCTCCTTCAAAGTCCGGAGGCTCCGATGTGGCCTTGAAGAGCACCGTCCCGCCGAAAATCGCGATGATCAGGACATGCAGGAGGAACGAAATGGTGGCGTACCGGGAAGTTCCAAACCGGTCGATGAGCTTTTGGAGGAACGGTGGCATAGTAGAATGCTACGATTTTTCCGCAAAACGCGCAATAGGGGAAAAGTGTGAGAGGGGCTGCCAGCCCCTCTTTGTTCGTCAAACCGGGGCAGGCTGCCCCGGTCACTCCTGATTAACCTTGACGCCCGCACGTGGCATCCCGGAGCTTTCCGACCATCCCTAATGAAAGTTTCCCGCGTCCTCTTTCCTGATTGGCTGTGGATCGCGCTGATGTTTGTCATGACCCTCGGTGGGACCGTTCGGGCGGCCGATTTGGTCGATAACTGGAGCTTTCTCGAGCCGGGGGTGCAGCCGAAGACCTGGAATTTCGCACCGGCCGGGTTTCCCATCTTCATCAGCGGTCTCAAAGCTGGCGGGGTGGTGGATGCCACCTCAACGCCCGTGAATCCGTTTTCGGCTGGCAGCCGCGCTCTCTACGTGGAACCGGCTCCTCCGAACGGTGCGCTCCGGATCTTTACCCGGCCGTTTCCGGATAAGACCCCGTCGCAGGGTTTCTATGAGTTTACCTTCCGACTGATCGACGACGGATTTGGGTTTAGTTCGCAGGTGTTCTCGGATGCATGGGATCCGAGTGGGACGTGGTACCATTCCAAGACGGAGAGTTTGTTCGGAGTCAGCTTCACACCCGGGAAGCCCTTCTTCTGCGGATCTCCTAAGCGGACGCTCGTGACGGCATCGGTGAAGTCGCTGGCGACCGAAGAGAACTACACCTTCCGCGTGGAGTGGCAAACCTCCGGGGACACCCTGGAGTTTCGGCTCCTGCTGAACGGGGAGCCGCTAACGGATGCCAACGGGGCGGTGGTCAGTTTTCCGGTGCCTCTCAATCAGCTGGAAAACGGCGTCCTGGGTTTCCGCCTGGCGTCAGGTTCTGCAGATGCGGCGCACTTCACGGGTTTCCTTGGCAGCATCCAATCCGGAACCACCGCCCCCTAATTCAGGACCGACGGACACAGAGTGACAGGGGCAGCCTGCCCCTGTCTGCCGCACGCAGAGGGGTCGCCCGCCTCTGACTTTCGCATCCCTGCGGACCCCTCGAGTTCAACCGCTCACAATTTCTTACCAGTCCCTTTCCGATTGCTTTGCGGGCTTCGTTGGCGGACGTTCCTTCGAAGGCGGGCTTCGGCCCGGATGGCATCCCCCCTCAGAAAACTTGGTATAGATACACAACGACGCAATGGAAAAAACCTCTTCGTTCCGGGCAGGGCGGTCCGCCGCTTTGGGGCTGGCAGCCGCCACCACTCTGGCGCTTTCTCTTTCCTTCCCTGAGACCGCGACGGCGGCGCCTCTGACGTACAATGTGGGCACTAATCTGGGCTGGTTTGCCACGGATGCCTGGACGGGGAACCAAACGTGGACCGCGGGAGACTCTGCAAGCTTTACCACTACCAGTGCGACGATCGTCCTCTTCGACAGTAGTACGACGATTTCCGGCCTCACACATGGCGGGGGTCAACAACTCAGTCTCAGCACGTCTTCCGGCAACCGGACGCTTACCTTCAGCGGCGGGACGATGAGCCTGAGCTCTTCCTTCCCGCTCGCCACAACCAACGGGGTCACCATCCAGGGGAATCTCACGATCACGGGCGCCTCTGGTTCGTTCCTCCGGGTCGATGGGAGTACGAACGTTTCCGCCTATTCTGGTACGATGACGATCAATAACGCCGGTTTCGCATGGGGCAATGCTGCCAATGTGGGCGCGAACTCGACCTTCGTGGTCAATGGCGGGGTGTTGAATGCCCGCCAAACAGATACGACGGTCGGATCCGTGGAGATGACCGGAGGGGACTTTCAGCTAGGGCGAAACAACACCGATAGCAACTCATTCACGACGACCGTCAACCGACTTTCGGGCACTGGAGGAACGATCACCACCTTGGCGCGATCCGGAAACACATCCCTCACCCTCGTTCGCACCCTGACCATCAATCAAACCGATAACACCACCTTTGCCGGTTCCATCGTCGGTGTGAATGGCGGGGCGAGGATCGTGCTGAACAAGTCGGGCACGGGGGATCTCGGCCTTTCCGGGAATCTTACGCTGGCGCGGCAAACCACGGTTTCCTCGGGGTCCCTTTACATCAATGGGAACACCACAAACTTTTCCAATGACCAGGCGGTCAACGGGACGGCGATTTCCGTGGCGGGCGGTACGCTGGGCGGCAACGGAACCATTTCCGTGACCGATGGAGATAACGTTGTCCTTTCTGCCACAGGCAGGCTCGCGGCAGGGGTCGCGGGGGCCGCAGGACGGACCACGTATGCCTTCAGCTCTTCGACGGCTTTGCTGGACGTGTCCGCCGCCACCGCAAGTGCCAATACGGGATGGCTTAGGTTCGAACTGGGCGGCGTAACGACCGCAGGAGTCACGTACGACCAGATTTTGCTTAGCTCTGGCACGCTTGCGGTCGGCACTGGGCTAAACTTTGCCGATTTTAACTTCACCGCCCTTAGTGGATTTGGTTTGGGGACGTATGTCCTTTTCGATACGGGCCAAGCGATTACGGGATCCCTGGGAACGGCGACGGGAATGATCAACGGGTACGACGCGGAGTTGAAATTCGCGGACGCCGGAACAAATCTGGTCCTCGAAGTGGTTCCCGAACCGCAGGTATGGATCCTCGTGGCAGCGGGGCTGACGTTCTTCGTCATCTTCTGCCGGCGTAGGGTTTCGTAGGGTTGGGTGCCGCGCAGCGCCGCAGCGGCGCGGCGGTCTTCGTATTGCATCGGGAGTTCCTTCTCTGGCTTTGTACCGCTGTGAGGTTCGTCGCATTTTTATGCGCGGATCGGCATGTTTGGGCCAAAGGCCCAACATTCCTTAGCCCAGCCCGTCAGGGCCGGGTTGAGTTCGAACCCCGCTTCGGGCTG
>Ga0247836_1003813_pt1 | contig 19620 bp, 20 predicted proteins | sample LaCruzMarch2015__4_FD_187116 | JGI IMG/M metagenome (GOLD analysis project Ga0247836, IMG submission 187116) | Freshwater microbial communities from meromictic Lake La Cruz, Castile-La Mancha, Spain - LaCruzMarch2015_14m | ecosystem: Environmental > Aquatic > Freshwater > Lake | place: Spain... | reverse complement strand
CGGCGAGCGCGTAGAGGCGCTCGGCAGTGGCGAGGCCGGGGAGATCGATGCCAGTCGCCGCAGCGCACTCCCGCGCTATGGCCAGATCCTTGAGCAGGTGCTTCACCATGAAGCCCGGCGCGACGTCGCCGGCGAGGGCCCGTGGGGCAAGATTCGTGAGGCCCCAGCTGCCCGCCGCACCCCCGGAAATCACCTGCTGCACGAGCGCGGGATCGAGGCCACCCGACTGCGCATGGGCGAGCGCCTCGCACCAGGCCACCATCCCGATCGCCACCGCGACTTGATTGGCGAGCTTGCACCGCTGCCCCGCCCCGGCGGGCCCGAGGTGCGTGATCGACTTTCCCAAGAGGCCAAGGAGCGGCTGCACTCGGGCGAATGCCTCGCGATCGCCTCCGGCCATGATCACGAGCGACGCATTCCTTGCGCCGACGTCGCCCCCCGACACCGGCGCGTCGAGCGCCGCGAGCCCGCGGGTGATAGCGGCCGCAGCGATCCGCTCGGCAAGCATCGGGCTCGACGTCGTCATGTCGACGAGCACCGCGCCGTCACGGGCCCGATCGATGATCCCCTGCCCTGCCGGCACCGCCGCCGTGCCGCCGAAATACACCTCCTCGACATCCGTCGGCAGCCCGACCATCGTGATCACGACGTCGCTCGCCGCCGCCGCTTCGCCCGGCGTGTCGTGCCAGACTGCGCCCTGCTCGATGAGCGGCTCAGTCTTCGCCCGCGTACGGTTGAACACGTGGAGCGAGTGGCCAGCCGCGAGCAGATGCCCGGCCATGCTCCGCCCCATGATCCCCGTACCGATGAAGCCGATCGCGGCCATGAATCGCACAGCCTCTGGCGTCAGAAAAAGGTCTCAGGCTTCGTGCGCACGAGTTCGCCCACCGGCACGTCCACCTCGACCTCGTCGGTGTGGATGAACTTGGGCCGATCGACGCATAGAAAGCTCTGTTCGACGTCGGTCGGGTTTTCCCAGCGATGCGGATGGTTTCGCGGCCACTCGTGGGCCACGCCGGCGGCCACGGGCGCGCCCTGAAGCAGCAAGCCGCTGCCGAGCGTGAGCTCCATCTCGTCGAGGTGTCGATGCACGTGCGTGGGCAGCACGGTCCGCGGGCTGATCCGCTCGCGATAGACGCCGCACTCCGGACTTTCGAAGACCACGTCGACGAACCCGAACGGCTTGACTTCGAGGTTTGGCGGAAAATCGCCTCGCTGCCGCCGGATCGCGATCTCGGGCACCGCCCGGCCGGCGAGGGCCCGCGGCTTCGCGAGCTTCACCTCGACTTCCTCGACCTGCGGCCGCGGAACGTCGAGGCTCGGCGGCATGAGCAGCCAGGCGGCAATCGCCTCGGCCGCCGACTCCAGGAGCAGGAATCTGGCAGCGACGAGGATGAACTGCAGTTCGCCCACCACCCGGCCGTAGTCGACCGTGTGCGTGATCTGCCCCTCGTGGGCCGCCCGCCGCATGTGGAAGTGCAGCACCACGTCGAGCTCGACGGGCTGCGGCGTCGTCCGCTCGTGGTCCAAGATTCCGATGATGCAGTCGAACCGCATGCCGCGCAGGGCCAGACGGTCGTATTCCTTGCGAAAGATCATGCGATGCTCAACCCTCCGCACACCCGGATCGTCTGGCCGGTCACGTACGTGGCCTGGGCGAGATACACGACCGCCTCGGCCACGTCGTCGGGGCTCCCCTCCCGGCCGAGCGGGAGCCGCGCGAGCATGTCGGCCCGCTGGGCAGGCGTCGTCTCGGCGGCGATCGCCACGGGCCCGGGGGCAACGGCGTTTACGCGAACCTTCGGCCCCAGTTCGAGCGCGAGCGCCCGCGTGAGCTGCTCGAGTGCCGCCTTCGAGGCGAGGTAGTGCGAAAAAAAATGCGTCGCCGTGTAGGCCCGGCTCACGGCCATGTCGGTCACGTTCACCACGGCCCCCTGCCCCGACGCCTCGAGCAGCGGCAGCACCGCCTGCGTGAGGAGAAACGGCGCCCGCACGTTGACGGCGAGCATGCGCTCGAGCTGCTCGGGGGTGACGTCGCAAAAGGCAACATGCTCATACGCGGCGGCGTTGTTGACGAGCAGGTCGAGCCGGTCGATCCGCTGGCCGAGGCTCTGCGGACCGTCGGGCGTAGAGAGATCCGCCTGCTCGACGCGGGCAGTGCGCCCGAACGCCGTCAGCTCGCGCACCACCTCATTGGCAGCGGCGACCGAGCGATTCGCATGCACGACCACGTCGAAGCCCGCCCGGCCGAGCGCCAGGCAGATCGCACGGCCGATGCGGATGCCGCCGCCGGTGACGAGGGCCGTGGGCATGAATGAGACGACTCAGGTAGGCGACGCGTGATTGCGGCCGAGGACCGCTTCGATGAGTGTCCTCGTCGGATCGTTCAAGTGCAAGGAGAGCGCCTCCCGCGGGTCGATCCAGAGATACGAGAGCGCCTCGCTGTTGAGCTTCGCCTTCGTGCTCTTCGTGCGGGCCGTGTAGTTGAAGAGTAGAAAGTGGCTCTTCGGGACATAAAACTCCTCCGAGTCGATGCAGTCTTGCACGAGCACGAACTCGACGTCAGAAATCGCGAGGCCCGTCTCCTCGCGGATCTCGCGCCGCAACGCCGCGACCGTGTCTTCCCCCTTCTCGATCTTGCCGCCCGGAATGCCGTAGGTGTGGCTCCACTTGTGCGTGAGCACGAGCAGCACCTTTCCTGCGGGATTCGAAATCAGCGCGCCGACAGTGGCCACGGGATGCTCGCGGGGCATGCGCTTCGGCCCGGCGGGCCGCGGTGCGAAGAACGGCACCCAGTCGGCCTGCTCGCGCCACACGAACCGGGGCCGGGCCGCGAGGAGCCGCGCCTCGTCGTGATAGCCCGCGAGCACACAGCCGGCGGTGATGCCGTGCCGGTTCGCAGCCTCGACGTCGTGATCGGTGTCGCCGATGAAGAGCACGTCGGCCTTGGCTCGCCGGCCGATCCGCTTGAGGTGATCAGGCATGCCGCGCACCTTGTTCGGCACGGAGCCCTGGATCTCTCCCACGAGATTGCGAATCCCGCACGCATCGCAGGCCGCCTCCAGAAGGTCCTGCCGGAGCGTCGAAAACAGGCTCGTGGGGATTCCCTGCCTGCGGAGCGACTCGAGCGCCTCCCTCACCCCAGGAAACAGCGTCCCCTGGTCGATCACGCGCTCATAGACGGCGAAATAGTGCCGGTCGATCGCAGCCGTAGGCTCCGCGACCCCGTGCCGCCGATAAAACCCGAGCGCCGGCAGGCTGAACTCGCGGTCGTAGTCAGCGCGGCTGATCCGGCGCCCACCGAGGTCGATGATCGTCTGCCGCGTGGCCAGGAAACTCGGCGTCTGGTCGTCGTAGAGCGTCCCCGACCAGTCGAAGATCACGTGGGCGAACGGTGGCGACATGCGGCGTCCAGAGAGAAGAACACAGAGTATACGCCGAAAGCGCGTCACGTTCCGATCGATGTCGACTACATTGTTGCCCATGACCACGTCCTCCGCCGCTCCGATTTCATGCCGCAACGTGGGCGTGCGTTTCGCTGGCGGCCGCGACGTGCTCGCAGGCGTCGATCTCGACGTGCCTGCCGGGCGGAGCGTGGCCCTCGTCGGCCCGAGCGGCTGCGGCAAGACCACGCTGCTGCGATGCATTGCGGGGCTCCAGCCGCTCTCAGCCGGCACGATCGAGCCGCGGCCCGAGACGGTGCCGGCGGGCACCATGGCCTACGTGTTTCAGGAGCCGGCGCTCCTGCCCTGGCTCGATGCCGTGCACAACGTGATGCTGCCGCTCGATCTGGTCGGCCGCGGCGCGCCGCCTGAGCGACGGGCCATGGCCGAGCACTGGCTGGCCGAGGTGGGCTTCGGCGCGGGCGACCTCGGCAAATATCCCGGCGAACTCTCGGGCGGCATGAAGATGCGGGTGTCGCTCGCCCGGGCGCTCGTCACCGAGCCGGCGATCCTGCTCCTCGACGAGCCGTTCGCCGCCCTCGACGACCTGCTGCGGACGCGGCTCACCGAACTGCTCCTGACACTGCACGCCCGGCATCCGCGCACGATGGTGCTCGTGACGCACAACATCGCCGAGGCGATCCTCGTGGGCGACGAGGTCTGCGTATTCGACGGCGGGCGGATCGGCAGCCGCGTGGCGGTGGACCTGCCGGCCCCGCGGCTTGCCCAGGCCCGCGGCGGCGCCGCATTCGGCCGGCTCTACGGCGTCGTCTCCGATGCGCTCGCGGAGGCCGCCCGATGAGCCGCACGCGCATCCCGTGGACACAGCTCGTGTTCGAGGCCCTGCCCGCAGCGGCGGTCGCTGCCGGAGTGATCGCCTTCTGGCAATTCGCGGTGGGCTACTGGGAGGTGCCGGCCTACCTCCTCCCCTCGCCCGTGCGGGTGGCGACCGCCCTGTGGGAGAAACGCGACGCCCTGCTCCACGCCTTCTGGGTGACGGCCCGCGCATCGGTCGCCGGCCTCGCTGCCGCCGCCATCGTCGGCACGCTGCTGGCGATCATTTTCAGCCAGTCACGGGTCATCCGCACGGCCCTCTATCCCTATGTGGTCTTCCTACAGACCGTGCCGATCGTGGCGGTCGCGCCGCTCTTGATCACGTGGAGCGGCTACGGGCAGCGCACGGTGATTCTCGTGTCGGCGATCATCGCCCTGTTTCCGATTCTCTCGAACGTCACGGCCGGGCTGCTCGCGCTCGACCGCAATCATCGCGACCTCTTCCGGCTGTATCGCGCCAGCCGCTGGCCCACGCTCCTCAGGCTCCGGCTGCCCACGGCGATGGGGCACCTAGCGCTGGGCTTGCGAATCAGCTGCGGCCTCGCCGTGATCGGGGCGATCGTGGGAGAGTTTTTCGTGGGCCGCGGGAGCGACTTTCCCGGGCTCGGGGCCGTGATGGATCGGTGGCTCGCGATGGGCAAGACCGACGCCCTGATCGCGGCCGTGCTGCTCTCGTCGCTCTTGGGGCTCGTGATGTTCGCGGCGGTGAACCTGCTGACCGATCGGCTGCTGCACCGTTATGTTCAGGGGACGGGAGACTGACCGATGCGACGACTGATGACGGGCTTGGCCACTTGCCTTGCGATCGCGGGATGCGGCGCGCCTGCAAAGCCGACGGCTGATCCCGCTAGGGGCACGCCCGCCGTGCTCCAGCTCAACTGGTTCCCGGAGGCGGAGCACGGCGGCTTCTACACGGCGCTCGTCGAGAATTTCGCCGCGGCGGAGGGGCTGGCCCTCGAGATCCGCCCCGGCGGCCGCGCCGCCCCGATCGCGAGCGAGTTGGCCGCCGGCCGCGTGCAGTTCGCCGTCGCCAACGCGGAAGACGTGGTCATGTTTCGCAGCCAGGGGGCCGACATCGTCACCGTGATGGCCGCCTGCCAGCACCACCCGCGGTGCTTGCTCATGCGGAAGGACAGTGGCGTCACCTCGTTCGATGATCTGGGGCCGAAGGGCATGACACTCCAGGTGCAGCAGGGTCACGCCTTCCTCGAATTCATGCGGAGCAAGGGGCTGCTCCAAGGCGTGAAGGAGGTGCCCTACACCGGCGGCGTGGCCCTCACCGTGCACGACCCGAAGATGGCCCAGCAGGGCTATGTGTATTCCGAGCCGTTGCTCGCGCGGCAGGAAGGCGTGGAGATCACCACGCTCATGCTCTCCGATATCGGCTTCGATCCCTATTCCAGCGTCCTCGTGACGACGGGCAAGCTCGTGCGCGAAGAGCCCGAACTCGTGCGGCGGATGGTTGCCGTGGCGATCGCCGGGTGGCAACGGTATCTCGCCGACCCAGCAGCCACGAACGCACACCTCCGGAAGGTGAATCCCGAAGGTGTCGCACCCGAAATGCTCGCCCACGGCGTCGAGATTCTTCGCGGCCTCTGCCTCCCCGACGGCATGCCGCCGGAACGACTCGGCACGATGACGGCCGCCCGCTGGGACGAGCTGCTCGAGCAGATGACCGCGCTCGACCCGAGCCTCGCGGGCAAGGTGAAAGCCGCCGACTGCTACACGCTCGAGTTTCTGCCGTAGCGGGCAAGCCGCTTGACCGCTTGCGTAGGATCACTGCGGAAGAACCTCTCGGCATGCACGCCACCCATCGGCCATGCATGCACCCCCGCTCAACTCGATCGCCTTCGTCGGCAGTTACGTGCCCCGGCGCTGCGGCATCGCCACCTACACCGCCGACCTGCGGACGGCCGTCGCCACGCATCTCCCCGCAGCGGCATGCCACGTCGTGCCGCTGAACGACGGCCACGCCCACTACGACTACCCGGCCGAGGCGGCGTTCGAGATTCGCGCCGATGACCCTTCCGCCTACGAGCGGGCCGCGGCCTTCCTCAATCTGCGCAACGCCGACGTCATTTCGCTCCAGCACGAATACGGCATCTTCGGCGGCGATGCCGGAGGCCACGTGCTCGGCCTGCTGCGCAACCTTCGGGCACCGGTGCATACGACGCTTCACACCGTCCTCGCCAAGCCCTCCCCTGCACAGCGGCGCGTGATGAACGACATCATCCATCTGTCGGCCCGGCTCGCCGTGATGACCGAACGCGGCCGGACGCTTCTCAGCGACGTGCATGGCGTCTCCCCTGCCCGCATCGACGTGATTCCGCACGGCATCCCCGACATGCCCCTCTCGGATCCAGGGAGCCGCACATCACAGCTCGGCCTGGCAGGCCGCCGCATGCTGCTCACGTTTGGCCTGCTGTCGCCAGCGAAGGGCATCGAACATGCGATCGAAGCCTTGCCGGCCGTTCTCGCCAGCCACCCCGATGCCGTGTATGTCGTGCTCGGCGCCACACATCCACACCTGATCATGAGCGAGGGCGAGCGCTACCGCGACACCCTGCGAAGGCGGGCCAGGGCGCTCGGCATCGAGGACTATGTCGTCTTCCACGATCGCTATGTCGACCTTCCCGAACTGCTCGCATTTCTCAGTGCGGCCTCCGTCTATCTCACCCCCTACCTCAACGAAAACCAGATCACCTCCGGCACGCTCGCCTACGCGTTCGGCTGTGGCACTCCCGTCGTTTCCACGCCCTACTGGCATGCCCAGGAACTGCTGGCCGACGGCCGGGGAATGCTCGTGCCCTTCGGTTCGCCCGCGGCGATCGCCCGGGCCGTGTGCGACCTGCTCGGCGACGACGCGCGGCGCACCGCGCTGAGCACGGGTGCGTGGCAACTCGGCCGCGAGATGGTCTGGAGCCGGGTCGCCGAACGCTACACAGCGGCATTTCGGCAGACCCGCGCGAGTGTGACGGTGAAGCCACGACGAGCCGGATCGCTGCCGCCCGAGCGCCGTCCGCGACACCACCTGCCGCCCCTGCGGCTCGACCACCTCCTCCGGCTCACCGACTCCACCGGGCTTCTGCAGCACGCCACGTTCGACATTCCAAACGCGGCCGACGGCTACTGCACCGATGACAACGCCCGGGCTCTCGCGCTCATGGTGCGGCTCGACGATCTCGGTCTCGGCTCGCCGGCCACAACGCAGGCCGCCGCGACCTACGCCATGTTTCTCGGCCATGCCTTCGTGCCGGAGACGGGCCGGTTTCGCAACTTCATGGCATTCGACCGACACTGGCTCGACGAGCGCGGCACCGACGACTGCCTCGGCCGCGCCCTCCTCGCGCTCGGGACCTGCATCGGCCGCAGTCGCCACGCCGGACTGCAGGCGTGGGCCGTGCGGCTCTTCGCACCGGCGCTCGACGCGCTCGTCGAGACCACGAGCCCGCGGGCGTGGGCGCTAGGCATCCTCGGCATCCAGGAATACCTGCGCCGCCTCGATGGTGACCGGCGGGTCGGCCTTGCCCGGACGCGGCTCACGACGAGGCTGCTCGACCAGCACCGGGGCAATGCAACGGACGACTGGTGCTGGCCGGAGGACGTGGTGGCCTACGACAACGCCCGGCTTTGCCAGGCGCTTGTCTCGAGCGGCCGCTGGTCTGGTGATCGCGCGGCGCTCGATGCGGGGCTTGCGATGCTCGACTGGCTCGTGACGATCCAAACATCGCCGACGGGCCGCTTCGCCCCAGTGGGCAGCCGCGGATTTCTCCGCCGCGGAGCAGCCGCCGCCACATTCGATCAGCAGCCGCTCGAAGCCCACGCCACACTCGCAGCCTGCCTCGAGGCAGGTGAAGCGACCGGCGACGCTGCCTGGAACGATCGCGCTCGGGACGCTTTCGAATGGTTCCTCGGCCACAACGTCGTCGGCCTCGCGCTCGCCGATCCGGCGACTGGCGGCTGCCGCGACGGACTCCTCGAAGACCGTACCAACGACAACCAGGGAGCCGAGTCGACGCTCGCCTGGCTCGGTGCCCTGGTCGACATGCACGCCATCTCCTCCCAGGCACCACCCCTTCATGAACATCACCCGCACCGGAGTGCTTCTGCGGCCCAACAACGCCCGCGTGCTCTACCGGCCTTTCGAGCCGCAGCTTCCCCAGCGAGCAATGAAGATCATCGGCCGCATCATGGAGCTCGCGGATGACGACGTGGAGCGGCTCCTCGAACAGGTGCTCAGGGAGTTCCACGGCCGCCACCAACGATTGCTCGCCTTCTTCCGCGAGCGGGCGGCGGCCGTCCGCCACCATCTCCTCACCGACCGGCCGCTCACGGAGGCCAGGGAACTCCTGATCGGCTCGTATTTCACACAGGAATACGCGCTCGAGAGCGCTGCGCTCTTCAATCCGTCGATCGTCTGGCATCCCTGCCAGGATGACCAGCCGTCCGGCAGCCGTCGGTTCATCCTCAGCCTCCGCGCCACGGGGGAAGGCCACGTGTCGAGCGTGGGCTTTCGCACCGGCACGATCGACAGCCGGGGCTCGATCGCGCTGGCCCCGCCCACGGGGTTCGTCACGGCCCCGCGCGTCGTGGCCGACGCCGGCTACGACAAGCCGCTGTTCCTCCGCAAACTGGCCGAGCTGGGAATCACCGACGGCTTCGTCACGACGGTGAGCGAATCGCTCGCCGAGCACTTTACGATCGGAGATCTGGAGACCGTCGTCAGCCAGACCTCGCGGCTCCATCGTGCCCGGCGCAAGGAGTGGGAGCCCGTGGCGAACGCAATTCTGGCCCTCGCCCGGGCCAACTACGAGATCGAATGCGACGCCGACTCCGACATCTCCGAGCGGGTGATCTTTCCGTATTCGCCCGCCGAGACCAACGGCATCGAGGACGCCCGCTTCGTGCGGTTCGAAGAAGCCGACGGCGGCATCCACCACTACGCCACCTACACCGCCTTCGACGGCAGCGTGATCCTGCCACAGTTTCTCGCGACCGACGACTTCGTGCACTTTAAGATCAGCACGCTCAACGGCCCGGAGATCGCCAACAAGGGGCTCGCCCTGTTTCCGCGGCGGATCAACGGAATGTACGTGATGCTCGGCCGGCAGGATGGCGAAAACGTCTACGTGATGGAGTCCGACATGCTGCACTTCTGGCATGCGAAGCGGCTCGTGCTCCGCCCGACGCAGCCCTGGGAGTTCGTGCAGGTGGGAAACTGCGGTTCGCCGCTCGAGACGCCGCAGGGCTGGCTCGTGCTCACGCACGGCGTGGGACCGATGCGCAAATATGCGATCGGCGCGGCGCTCCTCGATCTCGACGACCCGACGCGGGTGATCGGCCGGCTGCGCGAGCCGCTGTTGAGCCCCGACGAAAACGAGCGGGCCGGCTACGTGCCGAACGTCGTGTATAGCTGCGGCGCCGTCTTGCACGACGACCTGCTCGTGATCCCCTACTCGATGAGCGACTTCGCCACGTCGTTCGCCACCGTGCCCCTCGCCGACGTGCTCGCCGCGATGGGCCCTACCTGACCCTCTTCACCTTTTTCACCGTCTTCTTCCCGGCTTTTTTCACAGCTTTTTTTGCAGCTTTTTTTGCAGCTTTTTTTGCAGACTTGGGGTCGGGCTTTTTCGTTTTCTTCTTTGCAGCCGTCTTCGCGGTGCGGGCAGCGCGTGTCACGCGGGCTTTGGCGGCCGAGGCCATCTCGTCGAGAAACTCGTGGGCCTCGGCGGCGAGATCCTTCTCCGAGAGCGGTTCGACCTCGTCGATGATGAACATGGCCAACTCGCCGCGCCGCTGGGCGTCGCAGAGCGTCTTATATTCCTCGAGCGTGAGATCGTCGTGGTCTTCATCCTCGCTCGTGAGAAACTCGAAGCCCACGCGGGCCTGCGGATCCCAGCCATCGACGTGAAACTCGACGCCGTATTCACGGAAGATCTGATTGCGCTTGATCGCGTAGCCCCGGGCCCGAAAGAGCCTTGCCAACAGATCGCAGCCGTCGAATTCGGAGAGTGTCTCGGACATCGGTGAGGGCCCAGGGGTGAAGAAACCGGTATCGTGTGCCGGGGGAAGAATAGCGGATCGTCGCAGGCTGCGGCCACCGGGCCGGCAGGCTGCTCCCTGCCCCACGACAGCCACCCCCTACCTGGGGTATGCTTCAGAAGCCCGCGTGTTCACTCCGGAGACTCTCCATCATGCGTCGCCGCTTGCTCATCGTCGCCTGCGTGTGCTCTCTCCTCGGGCTGGCCACCGCGGCCGCCGCCGAGCCCATGCCGCCACGGGCCGGGAGTGCTCCGCCCCGCACCGGCACGACCACGCCCTTCGGCTCCGGCACGATCACCAATCGCTCCGACGGCTCGAGCAGCCAGACACGTCCGTTTGGTTCAGGTTCGATCACGACGGAGCGCACGCGTGACGGCCGCACGATCACCGGACAGACGCAGAAATTCGGTTCCGGCACGATCACCCGCTGGTCCGACGGCACCACCACGGAAGCCCGGCCCTTCGGCTCGGGAGCGATCACGACGGAACGCACGCGCGACGGCCGCACGGTGACGGGTCAGACGCAGAAGTTCGGGGCGGGCACGATCACGAATCGCTCCGACGGCTCATCGAGCCAGACGACGCCCTTCGGCAACGGCACACTCCAGCGCGACACGCCCGGGCGAAAGTAGTGACAGGCTCCCAGGCCTGTCGGTGCTTGCGGGAGAAACCATGACAGGCTGAAGCCTGTCCTACATGATCGCCTCCCACTCGCCGCACCAGTCGGTGACGTCGGTGTGCGGCCAAACGCCCACGTGCACGAGTTTGTCGTCGCTCACCTCCGGCACGGTCGGCGGATGGCGGCGGCACTGCCCCCAGCCGGCCTGCAGGTCACCGCCCGCGGCCCGCTTCCAAAACCGGCAGGTGCCGCACGCGTGCGGGCTGCCGGCGATCTCAAGCGACTCGTCCATGCGGTTCATTGTATCGCGGGCCCGCCGGCCGGCCGCTCGCCTCCGGCAAACGTCAGACACCACCATTCGCCCCGGGTGGCAACGTGCGGCCGGCGGCCGAGCAACGCGGCATATCGATCCGCCGCCGCCTCCACGTCTGCGGCCTGCAGCCCCGACAGCACGATGCCCGCCGTGGCCCCGAGCTTCGCGCAGAGCATCGCGGCATGTTCGAGCAACACGGGCGCGACGATATTCGCCAGCACGAGATCATAGGACCCCGCATCGGCAGGCGGTGTCGGCCACACGCGCACCCTCTCCGCGACGCCGTTCCGCCCAGCATTCGCCCGGATCGCCTCGTGCACGAGCGTGTCGACCTCCACGGCATCGACGTGCCGGGCGCCACACACCGCCGCTGCGATCCCGAGAATACCCGAGCCGCTGCCGAAATCGAGCACCCGGTCGAGCCTGCCGCCTCGGGCGCGCCAGGCGTGCAGCGCCGCCAGGCACAACTGCGTCGTCTCGTGGAGCCCAGTGCCAAAGCCGACACCCGGCTCGATGAAGATCGTCGTGCTCTCGGCCGTGGCCAGCGCGTGCCCCGCATCCCATGCGGGCCGCACCACGCCGAATCCCGGCACATCGATCGGGCTGAATGTGTTGTGCCACCGGGTGTCGTCAGCGCCGGGCACGTCCATGCGCATGCCGCGCACATGGCAGCCGCGGACTGCGGCGAGCAGGCTGGCAGCCGCGGTGCTCGAATCCTCGTCGGCAAACCAACATGCCGCCTCTGCCATATCGAGCCCGGCCACCCAGTCGCGGTCCGCAGGCGCCGCCGCGGAGTCGATCACGAGCACGGTGTCGGCCAGTCCATGCGCGGCCGCTTCGCCGACCGTCACCGACCCTTCATCGATGCCCACGAGCCCGACCGCGACCTCCCAGAGCCAGGCGTAGAAGGCGTCGCGATCGACCGACTCGCCACACGGCAGCGTGACGACCGCCCCGACGGCCACGTCGATGATCCAGTGCGCGGGCATACCTTCACGCCCCGGGGCCTGCCCGCAGCGTTGCGAGCACGCTGCTGATGGCTTCGAGGCCGCGGTTGATCTTCCGCATGAACGACGTCTCCGTGGGAATGTAGTAAAAGTTCGGGTGCCGCTCCCACACCCGGTGCAGCCTGTCGTCGAGCGCCCGCGCCGTCTGCGAATCTTCGCTGCGGTAGGGATTGTTGCTCTTCACGTCTTCCCCGTGGATCGCCGCCGACTGAAAAAAGATCACTGCCTGGTAGCGGGCCGCCTCACGCTCGAACGACGATTCGATCGCCGCGAAATAGCCGGCCTCGCCGTCGGGCCAATAGGCGAGGCCGTCGAGCGTGCCGCGGTCGCAGATCAAGAGCCGGTCGGAATAAAACCCCCGGAAAATCTCCTCCAGGCCGACCTGCATCCGATAGATCGACCGCTGCAAGAGCTTCGCGCGATCGCCCGAGTCTTGCCGATCGAGCCCGTGGCCAAAGAGGAGCGTCGCAGCCTCGGGCACGATCTTGACGTCGCTCTTGAGCTCGCGCTGAAAGAGGTCGAGCGCCGTCGTCTTGCCGCCTCCCGGCCCTCCCGTCACCACGATCGCAGCCGCCGAGTTCATCGCTTCACATCATCCCGAGGAGGGTGGCCAGGCATTCAGAGCGCAAGGCCCGCATAGGCCAGAAGCGCTGATCCGACGATGATAGCGGCATCCATGCCCGCCCGCCGCGGAACCCTCGACCAGGCGAATGTCGCCGCCACGAGAATCGCCGCGGCCACGGCACATTCGACAGCCAGCACGCGCGGCGTGGCCTGCTGCGCCACGCGGACCACGAGAAATGCCGCCGCCACGCCGCCGCCACCGAGCAGCCCCCAGGCCGCACCACGGCCGGCCAAGGCACAGAGCACCACGGCCGCGAGGTGCATCGCATAAGGAAAAAAGAGTTCGCGGTTGCCCGTCGCCTGCGCGAGCCCGAGCCAGGTCAGGCTCGGGGCGACGGCTGCCAGCACGCCCACCTGCGGCCGACTGAACGCGAGCAGCACGAACGTGACGACGCCGACGAGCGTCCACGGCGGCCCGCCCCACACCTGCGCCGCGGCGAGAAACAGAACCTCGCCGATGATGAAGCCGATCCGCGAAATCGTCGTGCCCTCCGCCGTTGTCGAATACGTGGCCCGTCCACGATACTGCCGCTTCACAACGAGGGAAATCACATGGCCGATATCGCCGCCGACATCGCCGCATTGGTGGCCGCACTCACTGCCGACGAACCTGCCACCCGGGCCGAGGCCGCCGAGACGCTCTGCCGCGCGGGCACCGACGCCGTCGCCGCGGCCGTGCCGCTCGTGAAGGCCTGCGGCGATGCCGACGACCAGGTGCGCGAGTGGGCCGTGGCGGCTCTCGAAGAGCTCGGGCCCCCGCCGGCTGCCGCGATCAGCGAGCTCACTGCGCTCGCGGGAGGGGCTCACCAGCTCGTCGCCTACTGGGCGACCACTCTGCTCGGGCGGTCTGGGAAGGCTGCGGCAGCAGCGACGCCGACCCTGGCGAAGAGCCTGGAATCGGCCGGCGATCCGGCCGTGGCCGAGCGGGCCGCCTGGGCGCTCGGCAAAATCGGGCCCGCAGCGGCCGCTGCGAAGCCGGCGCTCGAGCGCAGCGCGGCAGCATCCAGCCCGCGACTGTCACGCCTTGCCCAGGAAGCCCTGACTGCCATCGGCGGCTGACCGGCAAACTGCTCTGCCTCGGTGAGCCACCGGCATGACCGCATGCCGGTGCGACCGATACGAGAAGGGTGATCGTCTCATCCTTCTTCTCGAGCGTGCGACTGCCTCCGCGACCGTCCGCGGTGCGAAGCGTCGTCGTCGCCTGCCTGATCATGCTCGGCGCGGCGGCGAGTGCCGCGGCGCAATACGCCCAGCCCGCCGCCCCGACTCCGAAGCCGGCCGGGGCGATCCTGATCGCGAGCTTCAACATCCAGGTGTTCGGCGAATCGAAAATGGCGAAGGCTCAGGTCGTGGACGTGCTGGCCCGCGTGGTGCGGCAGTTCGACATCGTCGCTGTCCAGGAAGTGCGGGCGAAGTCCGACGAGATCGTGCCCGCGTTCGTGCGGGCGATCAACGCCGACGGCAGCCGCTACCACTACGTGATCGGTCCGCGGCAGGGCCGCACGGTGAGCAAGGAGCAATACACGTTTATCTACGACACCACCCGGATCGAGGTCGATCCGTCGAGCGTGGGCGTCGTGCCCGATCCGCAAAACAAGCTCCACCGTCCGCCGATGCACGCCAGGTTTCGCACGAAGATCACGCCAGCGGAGATGGCGTTCACGTTTTGGCTCGTCGACATCCACACCGACCCCGACGAGGTGCCGCAGGAGCTCGACGCGCTCACGAGCGTGTTCCAGGCCATGCAGGCCGCCCGGCCCGACGAAGACGACGTGATTCTGCTCGGCGATCTCAACGCAGGGCCGCCGCAGTTCAAATCGTTTCAGCGGATTCCGGGCGTGGCGTGGGCCGTGTCTGGCGTGACCACGAACACCCGCCGCACGAAAACCTACGACAACCTCGTGTTCACCCGGCCGGCCACGAGCGAGTATCTGGGCGGCTGGGGCGTGCTCGACCTGCAGAGCACGTTCGGCCTGTCGCTCGATCAGGCCCTCGAGGTTTCCGATCACAACCCCGTGTGGGGCGCGTTTTATCCGGCCGAGGTCCGCGGCGCGGGCATGCCGCCGATGGCCGGCGCCGCCGCGCCCGTGCGCCGCTAGCACACCACTACTCGGCTGGCCGCTTCCACACCGTCTTGCCCTCCTTGATCGTTTCCACCACGCGGAGGGTCTCGATCGAGGCGGGGGCTACCGTAAGTGGATTACCCGAAAGAATCGCGAAGTCGGCGAGTTTGCCCACCTCGACCGTGCCCTTCGTCGCCTGTTCCCCGTACATCCGGGCGCCGTCGATCGTGATCGCCTCGAGGGCTTCCAGCGGCGTCACGCACTCCTCGGCCCCCATCACGCGGCCCGACCGCGACAGCCGGTTCACGGCCGTGTGGATCGTGAAGATCTGGTCGAGCGGCGAGACGTTGAAATCGGTGTGATTGGCAGGCCGCAGGCCGAGCGCCCGCGCCGATTTCAGCGGGCTGATGAGGTCGGCCTGGGCGGCGCCGCGATTCGCCAGGTGCGTGTCGCCGAAATAGAAGCAGTGCAGCGTGAAGAACGAGGGCGTGATCCCCCACGCCTTGTACTTCTCGAGCTGATCGTGGCGGATGAACTGCGAGTGCACACCGACCGTGCCCCGGGGCTTCGTGGGATCGTCCCCCGATGCGTAGCGGTGCGCCTCGAGGAGCGCGTCGATCGCCGCATCGCCGTTGCAGTGCACGAAGAGCGTGGCCCCGCCGTCGTACACCTTCTTCACCATCTCGTTGAGCGCGGCCTGTGGAAACGATGGCTCGCCCCGCCAGTCTTGCTGACCTGACGGACCTCCGGTGAGGTAGGGTGTCGTGAAGAACGCGGTCTTCCCCTGCGGCGAGCCATCCATCAGCATCTTCACGCCGCCGATCCGCAGCCGGTTGGTGTAGTCGGCTTCGTTGCGAGGCGGCCGGCCTGAAAAGATTTTATCGACGTCGAAGATGATCGGCAGCGACACGACGTCGAGCTTGAGCAGGCGACGGTCGGCGGCCTGTCGGAGCAGGTCGTATTGCGGCTTCGTCGTCGCTCCTTCCTGAGCCGTCGTGATACCCTCGCGGAGATAGAGATCCTGCCCCGATGCGATGAGGGCCAGCTGCTCATCGGGCCCCGGGCCGGGCGTCTTCTCGAAGATCGGCATGAATGCCGTCTCGAACACGAGGCCGTTCGGTTCGTTCGATCCCGGCTCGCGGCCGACCACGCCGCCCGGCGGCGTCGGCGTGGCCGCGGTGATGGAGTAGGCCGCGAGGGCCTTCGAGTTGAGCATCGCGCCATGGCCCGACACGTGCACGAGGATCACGGGATTGTCTGGAAACGCGGCATCGAGCTCCTGCTTGGTGGGAGCACGCTTCTCGGCGAGCAGGTCAGGGTCGTACCCAAACCCCATCACGAATTTCCCGGGGCCGAGGTTCCGCCGCGTCTGGATCTGTTTCAGCTGCGCGATCACGTCGGCCACGGTCTTGCACGGCCCGGCCGGCGGCGACGCACAGAGCGCCTGCGTTTGCACGTCCACAAGCGCGCAGAAGTGGCTATGGCCGTCGATGAACCCGGGCACGAGCGTCTTGCCGGCCAGATCGGTGACCTCTGTGGCCGGCCCCTTGTGCCGGATCACGTCGGCCTCGCTCCCCACTGCGATGATCTTGCCACCGGCAACGGCCACGGCCTCGGCCGTCGGCTGCGCAGGATTAACGGTCACGATCGCCCCCCCGCGGATGATCCGCTCCGCCGGCGCGGCAGCGGCAAGCGTCCCGAGGGCCGAGCACGCGGCTCCTGCCGCACACGCCAGGGCAACCCGTCCAATCGTCTCGATCATGGTGGCGATCTCCGTGAAGGCGGCGTCAACGCTGACGCATCATACCGGGCACGGCTTCGACTCGCGGATGCCGCCCCTTGACAAAATGTATACAGTTGTACACTTTTTGCGATTCGGCCGCCGATACGGAATAGACTGTCTGGAATGGCTGCCGCATCAGACAAGCCGAACAAAAATCCCTGGGCGCGGATGCCGGGGCCGAGCGTGGTGACGTTTGGCTTCGACGTGCTTGACCGCGTGGAGCAGGCGGTGGCCATGGTGAAGGAGCGTCTCAGACGAGCCGTGGCGGCGCTCGACGCCGCCGGCATCCGGCACGCCGTCGTGGGCGGCCATGCCGTCGCCGCATGGGTCGCCCGAATCGATCCGGCTGCCGTCCGCACGACCGTCGACGTCGATCTCTTGATTGAGCGGGCCGACCTCCCGCGGGCGATCGTCGCCCTCGAATCGGTGGGCTTCATTCACTCGTTCACCTTCGGGATCAACATCTTCGTCGACGGCCCGCTGGGCAAGGCCCGCGAGGCGGTGCATATTCTCTTTGCCGGCGAGCCGGTGAAGCCTGCGGACCTCGCGGCCGCCCCGGACCTCGCGGCCGCCCAGACGCTCGACGGGTATCGGATCGTGGAACTCGACCGGCTGATTACGATGAAGCTCACGGCGTATCGGGACAAAGACCGCACGCATCTTCGCGACATGATCGACGTCGGCCTGATCGACGCCAGCACGCTGGACCGCGTGCCCGTGGAACTCCGCCCGCGGCTCGAGCAGCTGCTCGCCAATCCCGAGGGCTGATGCCTACTCTCGGAAGGCCTTCGGGCTCCTGCCCACCCAGCGTTTAAACGCCCGGGAGAAGACCGGCGCGTTCTCGAAGCCCACCTGCTCGGCGATCGACTCGACCTTGTCTTGCGTGGACGTGAGCAGATGGCAGGCCCGCTCGATGCGGAGCGACGTGAGGTGCTGCATCGGGCTGCGGCCAAGATCGCGCAGGCAAACCCGGCGAAACTGCTCCTTGCTCGTCTTATACAAGGCCGCCAGCCGGTCGAGCGACCAGTCTGCCGCGAGCTCGCGGGCCACCTCGTCCCACACGGCCCAGAGCCGATCGTCCACGTGCCAGGGCTGGGCGATCCGCCGCGCCTCGCCGTGGGCAAGTTCGATCCAGTGGTGTACGAGCCGCGGATCGCGGGCACCCTCCCATTCAGCCCGCAGCCCAGCGATGATCCGCCAGAGCACGTCGGCATCGCACCGCACCCGCACGGGAGACGCTGCCGAGACGAGCGGCCGCACGTGCTCAGGCTCGTCGAAGCGGATCCAAGCGAACCGCCAGCGGGAATTCGCCACTGCATGAAAGGCGTTGAGCACCCGCGGAGGCGCAAGGCAGGCCACGCCCTTGCGGCTCGATTGCCAGCGGCCGTCGAGCAGAATCTGCCCGCGGCCTTCGTGGCACACCATCACGAAGCTCCCCGTCGGCTTGAGCCGCACCCGCCGATAGGGCACAGCGGCCTCCGTCAGCCCGAGATGCATGACCCGATGCGTGGCAAATTCCGGGCAGTCGTCGCGCGTCACCGACCACAGCCGGCTTCCGGCGCCATCGACGGTGGTTTCTGCGAGGTCGAGGTGGATTTCGGTCATGGACGGGTGTATCGCTGCTGCGTAGGCTCAATCATCGTCTGCAACAGATATATACACAGGACAGCACGATGCCGAATCCTTGGACGGGCAAGGGCAATCCTTACACGCGGGACGAGGTGCTCGACCGGCTCCATGCCACGCTGCGAGCGGGCAAGCCGATCATCGCCGCCGGGGCTGGCACCGGCATTAGCGCCAAGTTCCTCGAGAAGGGCGGCGTCGACCTGATCATCATTTACAACTCCGGCCGCTTCCGGATGGCCGGCCACGGCTCGACGGCGGGCCTCATGGCCTATGGCGATGCCAACGCCGTGGCAATGGAGATCGGCGAATTCGAGGTCTTGCCGGTCGTCGAGGAGGTGCCCGTGATCTGCGGAGTGCACGCCTCGGATCCGCGGCGGCGGATGTGGCACTGGCTCGGCCGCGTCAAGGAGATGGGCTTCTCCGGCGTCAACAACTTCCCCACCCACTGCATCGTCGACGGGCAGTTTCGCCAGATCCTCGAAGAGACCGGCATGAGCTTCCAGAAGGAAGTGGACATGATCGGCCTCGCCCGACGGATGGATCTGTTCACGATCGTCTACGTGGGCACGCCCGATGAGGCGCGCTCGATGGCGAAGGCCGGGGCCGACGTCGTGATCGCCCATGTGGGCACGACGATCGGCGGCTCGATCGGCGTGACGAACGCGACCTGCTCGCTCGACGACGCCGCCTCCCGCGTGCAGGCGATCGCCCGCGCGGCCGTCGACGAGCGGGGCGACGTGATCTGCCTCTCGCACGGCGGGCCGATCTGCACGCCTGCGGATGCTGCCTATATCAACGAGCACACCGACGTGGTCGGCTTCGTGGGCGCCTCGAGCCTCGAGCGGCTGGCGTTTGAGCAGTCGCTCCCCGAGCTCACGCGGCAGTTCAAGAACATCCCGCTCGGTAAGCGACCATAGTCCGTCGGAGGTGACCGCATGGCGACGATCGCCGTCCTCGGCACGCTCGACACGAAAGGCCGCGAACATGCGTTCGTGGCGGAGCGGATCCGTGCGCGGGGCCACGCCACGCTGCTGATCGACGTGGGCACAGGGGCTGAGCCGGCAGTGAAGCCCGACATCCCGCGCAGCGCCGTGGCAGCGGCCGGGGGCATCGATCTCGCGTCGCTCATGGCCCGCGGCGACCGGGGCGAGTGCGTAACGGCGATGGCGCAGGCGGCGCCGCGGCTGCTGGAGAAGCTGGCTGCCGAAGGCCGGATCGAGGGCGTGATCTCGCTCGGCGGCGGCGGCGGCACGGCGGTCGGGTCGG